>PVMK01162151.1_pt1 | contig 157337 bp, 140 predicted proteins | sample 1853481 | NCBI WGS metagenome assembly PVMK01 (sample SAMN08533507, study PRJNA380276) | Marine sediment metagenome, whole genome shotgun sequencing project.
GGCGGTTTGTATTAATTCTTTCAAATCTTCCATGGTTCCAAAATTTGGATCCAATGTAGTCCAGTCTCTTGCCCAATACCCATGAAATCCGTAAGTTACTCCTGTCCCTTCATCGGTGCTTCCGTGAATTTGCTCCACTAATGGTGTCATCCAAATTGCGTTAATACCTAAATCTGTAAAATAACCCTCGCTAATTTTTTGCGTAATTCCTTTGATATCACCACCTTTAAATCCTCTTAATACGGCAGTTTCATCAGTTCGCTCAAAATTCAAATCATTGGAAGAGTCGGCATTATTAAATCTATCAGTTAACAAAAAATAAATGTTGGCACTTTCCCAGAAAAAAGGGCTTTGCTCAAATGACCGATTATTAATTTTAGCATCATTTGATTTTGGCTTATTTTCTTCACAACCGAATATTATAAAGATTAATAATAGACCAATAAATGATTTTAATTTTTTCATTATGTATTTATCTTATGGGTACAATTACCGTGTGAATTAATAACAATTTCAAATACTATATCATTAATATTACAACTCGATCAACTCCTGTGAGTTTACCTGAATTTTTTCACCATTAACTATAATATTAATTGAAGTTTCTGATTCATTAGAAAATTTACACCCCTGATGATCCTTATAAACTTTTAATGTTGTTCCCCTGTAATTAATTTTAAAGGAATAAGATTTCCATTCTTTCGGAATTTGAGGGTTAAATGACAAGGTATTATCAAAATTACGCATACCTCCAAATCCTTGTACTAAGGAAAGCCAGGTTCCGGCCATACTGGTTATATGTAAACCTTCATTAACTTCATGGTTATAATCATCCAAATCCAAACGAGACGTTCTTAAATACATTTCGTAAGCCTTATTATTCATACCTATTTTTGAAGCAAGAATAGAATGAACACATGGAGATAGAGATGATTCGTGGACTGTTAATGGCTCATAAAAATCAAAGTGCTTTTTAATAGAATTCGCATCAAACTTATTTTCAAAGAAATAGATTCCTTGTAAAACATCTGCTTGTTTGATATATGGTGAACGTAAAATTCTGTCCCATGACCATTTTTGGTTTATTGGCCTGTCTGATTTTGATAATTGATCCACCGGAATCAATTCTTTATCTAAAAATCCATCTTGTTGTAAAAACACATCTTCTTTTTCACTGTACGGATAATACATATTATCAGCAACATTTTTCATTGCCATTAATTCACTTTCAGAAAAATTAGTTTTAGTTATAATTTTTTGATAATCTTCAGAATAATCATTTTTTAATATTTGCAGATTTTCTAAAACATATTCTATACACCATTTTGCCAGATAATTAGTATACCAATTATTATTTACATTATTTTCATATTCATTAGGCCCCGTTACTCCTAAAATCACGTATTTATCTTTAGCTTTAGAAAACGTAGCTCGTTGTTGCCAAAATCTTGCAACAGCAATCATTACTTCCATTCCATATTCAGGAATATAACTATAATCTCCGGTATAATTTACATAGTTGTAAATGGCATAGATCATTGATCCATTACGGTGAATTTCTTCAAATGTAATTTCCCATTCATTATGACACTCCTCACCATTCATGGTAACCATAGGAAAAAGAGCGGCTCCATTATTGAAGCCTAATTTTTCGGCATTTAAAATGGCTTTGTCTAATTGGTTATAACGGTATAATAACAGGTTTTTTGCAACATGTTTATCTTTGGTGATCATATAAAATGGAATACAATAGGCTTCGGTATCCCAATAAGTACTCCCACCATATTTTTCGCCGGTAAATCCTTTTGGACCAATATTCAATCTTGAATCTTCACCCAGATAGGTTTGATTTAGTTGAAAAATATTAAATCGAATCGCCTGCTGGGCTTTAATGTCACCGTCAATTACAATATCAGAAGTTTCCCAAATTTTCGCCCAGGCGAGTTTTTGTTTATTTAATAAATTATCAAATCCAATTATAGTAGCTTTTTGTAATACTTTTTCGGCAGCAAAAATTAACTTCTCTTTAGGGTGATTCATGGACTGTGTATAAGTCCCGTATTTATAAATAGAAAAAGTTTCACCTTGATTTACTTCGGTTTTGTATATAAAAGATATACTTTTTTCATTTAATTTTGTTTCTTTTTCCAGTGTAATTTCAAAATTATTTAAGGCCAATTCAACTTTCATGCCTGTGCAAACATGAAATTCAGTTTTAAAAGTTTTTGATAAGATATACGCTTCGTTTTGTTCAACTTCAATTTGTAATATTTCCCAGAAAAACTCATCATAATTTGAATCTTCATTAACAATTCCAGCATCTATATAAGGTTCGAATTCAATTTCTCCTTTAAAATTTATTGGTGTAACACTATATTTTATTGCTCCCAACTCATTAATATCTAAACTCAAAAATCGAGTAGAATTTACTTTAATTTGATTACCGGTACCTAGTTCAGCAATAAAGGAGCGATTTAATACTCCGCATTTCATATCGAGTTCACGTTTGAAATCATAAACTTTACAGGTATTTAAATCTAAAGTAATTCCATTGATTTTTACATTAATTCCAATCCAGTTAGGTGCGTTTAAAACTTTGGCAAAATATTCAGGATAACCATTTTTCCACCAACCTACCCGGGTTTTATCTGGATAATAAATACCACCGATATAACTTCCTTGAAAAGTTTTTCCACTATAATTTTCTTCAAAATTAGCACGCTGCCCTATTGCTCCATTTCCAATGCTGAAAATACTTTCGGATGAAGTTATATTTTCTTTATGAAATCCCTCTTCAATAATTGACCATTCGTCAGGGATGATATAATCTTGATTCATTAGTTTATCATTTTAATTTAATCCAATCAATTTTTCAATAAAATCGATCGTCAATTCATTTGTATTTTGCAACACATAATCAGCCTCGTTAAGTATTTTTTTATCTCCAATACCAACACTTGTCATTTGCGCATTATTAGCTGCTTGTATACCTGCCAGAGCATCTTCAATTACAATACAGTCTTTAGGGTTTTTATTGAGTTTATTTGCAGCGAACAAAAAAACATCAGGATTAGGTTTGGCTATTTTGACATCATTGCCATCAACTATAGCATCAAATAAATCATTTAGATCTAATATTTTTAAAATTAACCGGGCATTTTTACTTGCTGAACCAAGAGCAAAAGGTATATTTTTATCCTTTAAATAAAGCAATAGGTCTTTAATTCCAGGTAAGATTTCATTGTTGCCCATTTTGGCTATATACTTTAAGTATTGCTTATTTTTTTCTTCAAGTAATTCAGTTTTACGCTCCTCATTAAGTTGGATTTTGCCAATTTTCAATATTATTTCTAACGATGTAACCCTGCTAACCCCCTTTAACTGCTCATTTTGTTCTTCATTAAAGTCAATTCCCAATTCATTGGCCAATTGTTTCCAGGCCAAATAATGGAATTTAGCAGTATCAACAATTACACCATCCAGGTCAAATATCAATGCTTTCTTATTCATAATCCACTAGCTATTTATGGTAACTTTGTCATCAACATCCTTAACTTTTGATACTAACATAGCGGCAATTAATAATGAAACACCACTTGTTACTAATGCATAAATAGGATCTCCACCATAAACATACTTTACAAGTGGACCTCCAATTAGAGCGTTAAGTATTTGCGGAATTACAATAAAGAAATTGAAAATTCCCATGTAAACACCCATTTTTCTTGGCGGAATGGAACCAGCTAAAATTGCATATGGCATTGCCAAAATACTGGCCCAGGCAAATCCAATGCCTATCATAGACAGAATCAACCAATACTCATTAGGTGCAAAATATATAGAAATTAATCCCAAACCACCTATTATAAGTGAGTAAGTATGTGTTTTTTTTCGACCTAGTTTTAATGCAATTGCTGGTAAGAAAAATGCATAAATCGCTGATACAGCATTGTAAACACCAAATAAAATTCCAACCCAATCACCAGCATTTTGATAAGAGGCACTATTGTTGTCATCTAAAGATAATCCATACACATGATGTGCTATTGCCGGAGTTGTAAATACCCACATACCAAAAAGTCCAAACCAGGAGAAAAATTGAACCCAGCTCAATTGTCTCATTGTTTCAGGCATATTTTTAAAGTCAGTAAAAATGTTTAAAAGACTTGATTCTTCGATATTATCATCAATCTCAAAATCATTTATTAATGCCATTTCTTCAGGAGAGTATTCTTTGGTTGTAAATACCGTAATCAAAATGCTGATAATCAACACAACTGCACCAATAAAAAAGGAAAGCATTAAACTAAAAGGTACTTTTCCGGGATCAGCCGTATTTGCAATTCCAAACCAGTTGGTTAAAGTATAAGGTAGCCAGGATCCGATAACAGCACCAATTCCGATTAAAATTGTTTGTACGCTAAATCCTAAAGTTCTTTGATCGCCGGGAAGAACATCAGCAACTAAGGCTCTGAATGGTTCCATAGCGATATTAAAAGAAGCATCCATGATCATTAACATACCAGCACCTACCCATAGTGCAGGCATAAATGCGGTAAACATATCGGCGTTGGGCATTAAAACCAAACCGAAAGATGCCAAAACGGCTCCGGTTAAAAAGAATGGGCGCCTTCTGCCAAGTTTGGTCCAGGTTCTGTCACTGTAATATCCAACTATGGGTTGAACAATTAATCCTGTTAAGGGAGCAACGATCCAAAACCACGACAGTTCGTGAATATCAGCACCAAAAATTTGTAATACTCTACTTGCATTTGCATTTTGAAGAGCAAAACCCATTTGAATTCCTAAAAACCCAAAACTTAAGTTCCAAATCTCCCAAAAACTAAGTTTCCTTTTCTTCATTTGAAATTGCTTTTTATATACTTAATTAAATAAGAACAACATTAAAATTGAAGTGAATCGTAATTACTACGAACACCATCATTTTAATAATATAATATAATAATTTCAATAGATAAATTGTAAATAATAAATCTATTTTCAATGTGAAGTATAAAAAACCAGCAAGTGTGAAATAATTACTAAGTATGCCACAAATATATAAATTTTATTTATAATTACTGAAATATAATTTTTTTAGTTGATTCTCTAAATATAATATCAGTTTTAATAATCTTTGTTTTATACTGATAATCAGAGCTTTCCGAATTCAATTCATCCAATAGTAATTCCATTGTTTTTTCACCCATTGTAAAGCCGTGCTGGGCAACAGTTGATAATGATGGAGAAGAAACCTCCGATATCATACCGTTGGTAAAACCGATTATTGAAACATCGTCCGGAACTTTAAATCCTTTTTTATTCGCAATTTTCATGGCTGTTGACGCATATATTTCGTTTACAGCAAATATTCCGTCAGGTATAGGTTCATGATCGAACATTTTATTCACTGTATTTTCAAAATCTAACTTTTCATTTACCATAATAATTAATTCTTCATCTATGATAAAGTTGTGCTCCGTTAACGCTTTAATATAACCTTCTTTGCGTTTCAAGCCAACTGAAACAAAATCAGGTGTGGTAATAATAGCAATTTTTTTACAACCGATTTCTATAAGGTGCTTAGTTGCCAGGTAACTTCCGCCAACATCATCGGCTATTACTTTATTACATTTTATTTTATCAATTACTCTATCAAATAGTACTAACGGCATACCATTGTTGATCATTTCTCTAAAATGGGTATAATCCTCTTTTTCTCCTGTTTCTTTTGCCACAGAAACAATTATGCCATCTACAACACCATTGGCTAACATTTCCATATTCAGCACTTCTTTTTCGTAGGATTCATTTGATAAGCAAATCATTACATTATACCCTTTTTCATTGGCTATATGCTCAATTCCACTTATAACTTTTGTAAAAAAGTGATGTACAATATCAGGTATGATGATACCTATCGTTTTTGTTTTCTGATTGCGGAGGTTTAATGCTAAACTGTTAGGTTTATAATGGTAATATTCTGCAAAAGCTTTTATTCTTTCTTTTACTTCTTCACTTATTTCATGACTGTCTTTTAAAGCTTTTGAAACTGTCGAGATCGAAACATCAAATTCTTTGGCAATTTTTTTTAAAGTTATTTTTTGTTTCATGTGTCTTTCTTAAATTTAATCAGGTCACTTGTAACATTCAATATATTAATTTTTCTTAGAGCAAATTTAATGTTAAGAATGTTTTAAACTATAAAAATAAACAATTATTTGGAGTTAAAAATAAACGATTTCATTGAATTAAGCATAATTATCTTTTCACTTATAAAATACTAATATTTGATTTTTTTTACGGGCATTTTTTACAATTTGCTAAAAAAAGGCAAAAAAAAATTACAGCTCTAACGTTTTCGTAAAAAAAGTTATTAACACGAAAACGTTTTCGTAAATTTTTTGATGATTATTGTAGGTGCTAAGTTAATGTTAAATATATACATTGGTGTAGTGAAGTATAAGAATACAGCAAGTTTTTATTAAAAATTAGTGCTTTAATAAGAAAATTAATTTTATGAAACATAATTAGACAATTAATCCTTAGTATTTTATTTTTGACATCATTTTTTATGTCGGCTCAAGATATAATTAAAGGTAATGTAAAGCATGATACAGGAACAGAACTTCCAGGTGCATTTTAAGGAACTGCAACCGACTTTGATGGGAATTTTGAATTGCAAGTCGGTGATGCAAATGGAATTTTAGTTTTTCATATATAGTTTATGAAAATGTAGAGATGACAGTTTCTTCAGAGACCTCTTAATATTGCAGTACATGGAAATCATCAAGATTGGAAACCAGAAATGGCTCCTTTATTAGCCGCATCTGTTTTAGGTCAAACTGATTATAAAGGTTTTCTTCTACTCCAGCGTGGTGACCATGTCTTGTCTGAAATAGCTCCAATAATTGGCTGAATCAATAAACCAGTAATTGACCTGCAAGGTTTAAAAGCGGTAATTCTTCGGGATGAGCTACAAGAAATGAAAAAAATGGATTTATAACAGTTTGTTGTAAACCAAAACTGAATTGAATTCCGAAGAATCCAACGTTCATATTCCAGATCTACCAAAAATTTAAGCTTGGCTTTTTAATATTCATGTTTAAAAGTAACCAATTTTATTTAATTGGTAAATAAACTTCAGCTTTCCATTTTAATTCATCACCTCCATAAAAAGGATTATCATAAAAAATTTCTATTGGATTGTTCTCAATATTTATAGTATGTCTTTTAGCATATTCATGTAAGAGAAACCACCCTCTATCAGAAGTGATGTAATTACCATTATAAATAGCCTTTAAAGCTTTTCTTGATGATAGCTTGTCAAATTTAATTTCATCATGAAATGGCATAGAATCGTTTTGTTTTATAGGAAAACAAAAGCGGAAATCAATTTTACTTTTATCTAAATCCCATTTATTAATTACTAAAAACGGATGCTCACCACCTTTAAGTTTATGTTTAGTAAGGAAAGCTAAAAGCGTGGCATTATTTTTCATCATCTCTTGAGCTTTATCACGTAAATTGACGTTTGTTGATTCTATATAAGCATAGTAAATCTCAGGAATAGTATCAACACCTATATATTTAGTTTTATATTTTGTTTTTAATTGATAATCAATTCCATCTTTGAATCCATTAATTAGATTTATCACTGTCTCTTTGAAAATTGTATTCGAAAAAGGTGCAATAATTCGATTATAAATAGAATTTTCTTGTTCAGTAATTCCAACAATAACTTGAGTTATTGAGTCGTTTACAGATTTGAAATTCCATACAAGATCTAAAGACATTCCATTGGTGTTTATTGTTTCACTAATCAGAGTGTAAGCTTTTTTATCATTTATTTTATAGGAAAAAGAATCGAGTTTTTGATTAATTATATTCCACTCTTGAACTCCAGTATATAAGGATCCTGGTGATGTTTTTGCTTTAAATTTAACTATATAATCGTGTGGTTTTATAAATAAATACCACGTTAAAAACCCTAAAAGAATAATTGGAACTAAATATTTAATTTTTTTCATTTAATAAGTCAGTTAATTGTTTTTTTAGATTATTTAAGAAAGGTTTTATTATCCAATCTCTATGTTATAGGATTAATAATATTAACCATAGATTTATTTCGTTTGTCATACGGCGGTCTTATAAGCCAACTGGTCATTTCTTTTTTATTGATAATTATCCACCATATAAAAAATAATGTTGTTGATATTTGCAATATACCAGGAAACCAACTTGGCAAAGAATTACTTAAGTCAATTAACATTCCGTCTCCCTGAAATATTCCGAATCCAAAAAGAGCAGGAAGGCGGTACCAATAATATATTGAAACTGCCGCTGTTGCAAATAAATTAATAATTACATTTTCGTATTTTTCAGCAAATGTTTTTTTCATAACAAGAAATATTATCAGGGTAATTTTCATTGCAATTAAAGGAAATGCATAGGTAGAAAACAAATATTGCCATCCTTCCCCGTTATAATAATCCTGGACATGAAACCATCCCCAAATAAAACCGGGAAATCCACCAATTACTAAAGTTCCTGCAATTCTTTGGTTGAATTTCTTTTTATATAAAGGATGAATATTGGTAGTTGAATCCGGGCAAAGACTAACGCAGTTGACACATGATCTGCAATGTGCATTAGGCAATTCAAATAAACTTTTTCTACCATACAACTTTTCAACAGGATGTATGGGGCACAGACCAGAACACCAGGCACTTTTCCAATCATATTTAAAACTAAGAAAAACAGCAAATAAAGCTGTTACACCAATTAATACTGCAGTTGCCGGCCCATTGGTGTCAAAAACAGTGTGTCTTAACGGTATAATTATGAATAATAAAACCACTGAGATTAGCTGGAGTTTTGCCTGTTGTTTGACTTTGAGTCTTTTATTATTAGAAAAACCAAGATGACGGGAAATAAGTGAAGTAGAAGCTAGCGGACAAATATTCCTCCATAGACCGGTAGCTACCACTAATAATGCTGGGGCTATGGGAATTAAAACGTTCCAAAATGCATGAATTCCTATATCAGGAATAAAAATCAGTAATAAGAAAATGCTTAATCCAATCAAGCCTACCAAAACCTGCATAATTCTCCAGAACATTAATGAGCGACCAACCAATATTGATTTTTCTTGTATAATCATAAAAAATTATTGTTATAAGATTGTAATTGTCTATCAATCTTTCGAGATCATAGCAAGATTGTTTACTACAAATTTACCGAGATCTCTTCCTTGTTTAACTCCTATTTCTACGGCTGCACGATAGTGAATACCTCCGTACATTCTACTTATTGCTGCTTCATCTGCTGCCTGATTAAATGAAGTAAAACTCCTGATAGGCAAACCATAGGTCAATTCAGTATCATCATCAAAGACAAAATCATCTCCAAAAACATCGGTTAAGGCAACAGCAGCCGCTCCCGAAGCTACAGAGTGACCGCTTGTGTATTCGGGAAATGGAGGAGTTTGTAAAATTGGTTTCCAGTTTTCATCAATATGTTCATTTATCAATGTTTCAGGTCTTATAAGATTGCTGCGATATTTTTCATCCCAACAACTAATAAAAGCATCGGCAATAGCGATAGAGGTTTTGGTGTATGCATAAACCGTACTATCAAAATCAGAATTTGATTTTTTACAGGCTATTTTACAAATTCCAATCCAATGTGCTCCTGGGGTGATCTTTTTAGTAGCAAACATTAAATGCCCTCGTGTAACTGAAACATATGGGTTACAATCCCAAAATTGAGCAATTTCAACTTCTTCTGAGTCATCCCCATCTTTAGTAATCTGATTACTTATATCATATACTTCTTTAAGCTCTTTATAAAAATCAGAACCTTTTTCCATAGAAAATTTAGGTGGGGGCAGGGGCTTAAATTGTTCTGCTGAATCTAATACAAAAGGACGTATTTTACTCCAATGAGGTTCAAGGCCATCCATATAGGCCGGCGGTGTAGGTTGCCATCTTTCGGGATCATCTGAATTAACAGTAAACTTCGACATGGTACGAGTTTGTTTATAATTGTCATTATCCATCCATAAAGCAATATGGTTTGCTACTTCCAAACCATAAAGTTTAGATGCCTTGAATTCAGATGAATTTTTAGATTCCCAAACTTTATAAAGACTGTCTCTGTAGATTTCCATGGTTTTTTCTGAAAAAACCAATCGTTTACTTAGTTCAATATGCGCAATTAATGCAGCCAACTGATAATTGATTGATTCTGACAGGTCTGCTCTAGGAATTTCGGTAAGATCAGTTACCTGTTCTTTTAAAGGCAAATACTTATCATTTTGTTGGGCAATAATTTCATAAGCCGCAATGTTTGGATAAGCAAAAATTCTACTTGCTACAGGAGGAGAAAAAATGTCATGTACCATAATTGATGTAATTTTATCAACTGCTTTATGGTAATCGTCAGAAGCTATAATTATATCTTGTTTTTCTTTTTTGCAAGACATAAAAATAACTATCAAAGTAAAAATAATTAGTTGTTTAATTGGGGATATCATACAATTCAATTTTATCGTTGTTTATTGTTACTAACAGATAATTATTACCTGCAAAATTAATAATATTTAAACCTTTTACTGCTTTTTGAGAAAAATCAACACCCACTTTATCAGCTGAAATTATTTCACCGGTATTTTGAATTATGGCACCGGCAAAGCTGTCAAATTTACCATGGTAAGGTGTTACACCAAAATAGTTTCCGGCCAATAAAATTTCATCATTCCCATCTGCATTAAAATCATATTTTAAAATTTCTGTAATTGGTGCAAATTGCAATGAAACATCAGAAAATGGTTGAAACGTAAAGTTACCATTACTGTTTTTCAAATAACCGGAAGCCAGTGTAGTTACTGTTAAAAGTTCTGTACTCTCTAAAATCTCCCTTCCAAAAATATTTTCAACTGTTTGACCGGCAAATCTATTATATGTAGTGTATTTTTTCTTTAAATAGTTTAACTGACCTGCTAATTCATCTAAACCTTGAATTGTATAATAGTTTCCATTTTTTTCTATCGCTACTATGGTTTCAATACTGTTGTTATTATCTAAATCACCAACATACATTTTCATTGGATATTTCTTGGATGCTTTAAATTTTGTATTTAGTCCAAAGTTTCCAAGGATATAATCATCATCTCCATCATTATCAATATCAAAGGCGGCAATACTTTGCCATAATCCATTCAAGTTTTCTGTTAATACAGTAACATTTTCAAAATCACCATTATTATTTTGTAAAAATGCAGGTTGCATCCATTCACCAACAACTATTAAATCGGGTTGACCATCACTATTAAAATCAGTTACTATAGCATCTGTGACCATTCCTAAGTTGTCAACTTTCTTTAATCTGAAATTATCTTTTTCATTTATTAAAATATATGATTTTGGTAATTTTCCAAAATTCCTAGCATCAGCATGATTACCAACAAAAATATCTAAATCCCCATCATTATCAGCATCAAACGGTTTAACTACCGAAGCATGTTCAAAATAGTTAGGTAATTGTGATATAGTAAAATTTAAATCACCATTATTTGTGTATAATCTATCCAATAAAGGTTTAGCTTTTCCCATAAACTCACCACCTCCTGAAGCCACAAACAAATCATTTTTTCCATCTTTATTGAAATCACCAATACAGGCAGAAACATCTTCACTTAACTTATTATCTTTAAAATTTATATTGGTTTTTTTTGTAAAACCATCATTAGTTTGGATTAATATTTGTGAGGGCTGATTTCTGGAACTTCCAAAGAAAATATCATCTTCACCATCGTTATTCAAATCTCCAACTACTGTTGCAGGACCGCGATCAGAAATTTGATAAGGAATTAATTTATGCCGGTTAACATCTGTATAATTATTTTCTTTATGCTCAAAATGGAGTCCTTTTATACTATCAATTTTTTTTAGCCATGTTTTTGTTTTTGGGAATAATAAAGAATAATCAACCGCAAAACGTTTATTTAAAGGTGCTATAGTCAAGGTCTGATTAGTCCTAACATTTTCTACTGTTTGAATCGTATTATCGGGCCAAATTATTGAGATTGAATCAACCATTTTAGTAGTTCCATATCCAAAATGGATAATAGCTTCAGATGATGACTGAAACCCTTTTGAAGTAAACAACTGTTTGTATTGTTTTACTCCTTTATGGTAAGATATTACTTTAGTGCCTATACCATATTTATTGCCTTTTTTGTAGTTGAATTTTATTTTTAAATAGTTTGCTGTTGAATCAATATTATTTCGATAAAAAGAAACTTGAGCATTACTATTATTGGTAACGATATCAATATCACCATCATTATCAAAATCTGCATAAGCGCTACCTGTTGAAATTAACGTGTCATTAGTAATCCAATGTCCTGTTTGATCTTTAAATGTTAGATTTTTTTTGCCTTCAAAAATGTAATTGGCTACTGCTCCAGTAGGCATAGCATTTAAAGCTTCATTATCGACCAAATTGGAATTATTTAACGATTCAATTATCTGGTCATTTGAAATAAATTTTATGTAATCTAAATCATTGGGGCGTTTTGGTATACCATTTGAAATAAAAATATCTTGTTCACCATCTTGATTAAAATCACTAAACAAAGCGGACCAACTCCAATCTGTGGCAGAGATACCACTAAACAAAGCGATTTCTGAAAAATTTGTACCATTATTTATCTGTAACATATTTCGTGCATATTGATAATGATATCCAAAGCGTTGTGTTTTCATATTAAGTATGTTGGTAGCTTCATCGCCCATAGAAGCCTTTAAGATGGTTTCATCTTCCAAAGCCATATCTAAGGTTAGAATATCTGCAAATCCATCGTGATTTAGGTCAGTAACATCGCTTCCCATTGAAAAACGACTTGTTTTCCCAAAATATTTTTTGAGTTGTTCGGTATAAGTTCCATCTCCATTATTCAAATAATAATAATCATCTTCGTGAAAATCGTTACTTACATAAATATCTACAAAACCATCATTATTAAAATCTTGAGTGGCAATACCCAAACCATAACCATTCGCTCCTCCAAAAATTCCGGCTTCTTCACTTACATCGGTAAAAATTCCGCCATCATTACGTAAAAGCTTATCACCACTTTTATAATTTCTGTTATATCGAATTGCCGCTTTACCAAAAGAATTTTGAGTATGTACAGCACAATTCAATAAGTACATATCTAGATCACCATCATTATCATAATCAAAAAATGCAGCTGTAGTCGAATAGTTTTCATAATCTAATCCATATTTTTCAGCTTGTTCAGTAAAAGTTTCATCTCCATTATTAATATACAATTCATTAACCCCTTTTAAGCCATTAATACCTGTCACAGCACAAACATAGATGTCTAAGAGACCATCTGCATTAACATCTGCCATTACTGTTCCTGTATTCCAATCTGAATTTCCTTCAACCCCAGCTTTGTTTGTTATATCTTCGAACACAAAGTTTCCTTTATTTAAATACAATTTATTTTTGCCTTGATTAGAAGTAAAAAATACATCTACAAGATCATCATTATTAATATCACCAACGGCAACTCCGGCACCATTATAATAATATAAATAATCTAAAATATTGAGTTCGTTACTTGGCTTTAATTTGTTTTGAAAAGTAACATTTGTTATTTTAGAATCTACCATTTCAAATAACTCGCCATTACTCATTTTATTTGTGCATGAGAGTAAAGCCACTATAATAAATGATATTAATATTATTTTCATCATTAAATTTTAATAATAGTTATTATACCAATTGAGTTCTAATTTAATTTTTAAATCTGAAAATTTTAGGTTTGCTGTCATTTATACCAACAATTAAATACCGTTTACCAGATCTGTCTGTAAACCATTCCATAGCTTTTACTTCACCTTTTACTTTAAAACCAGTTCCGGTTTGGTTTTTGAAATTGCCTTTTTTATCACCAAAATAAACCAACCCTTGATTTGCATCTAAACGGGAAAATTGAGGTTTAAAATTAAAGTTATTGCCAGCAAGAATTAAATCTAAAAAACCATCTTTATTGATATCTTCACATTGAATATCACAAATACAAGAGAATTGCGCTTTACTAGGGAGTTCTTTTACTGTAAAGTTACCATGTCCATCATTATAAGCAATCAAACTTGCAAAAGTGGTGATTGTTCTTACAGTTGATTCTTCAATAATCTGTTTTGAAAAAAGTTCGTCAATAGATTTTGTTGCGTACTCACTAAATTTTAAATTTTGTTTTTTAAGAGAATTTATTTGACCTGTTATCTCTCTCTTTAAATGAATGGGTATATCTCGTTTTTTAATTGTTTTGGTAAATATTTGTTCGGTGGTACCATTATTATCAAAATCATTTACAAACATTTTAGCCGGATGTTCCTTATCTGCCTTGTATGTAGCATTTAACCCTCTATTACCTAAAATGAGATCAATATCACCGTCATTATCCAAATCTTTGCCTTCTACAGTGTTATACAGCCCCGAATATTCACTTAAATTAGTTGAATATTCTTCTAGATGAGTTCCTGTATTTTTAAATATTTTTGGTGACATCCATTCACCTACTAAAATTAGATCCTTTTTATCATCGCCATCTATATCTTCCCAAATAGCATGCGTTGTCATACCAACAAATTTTGTATCAATAGCTTTAGTTTCTGTAATATTGGTAAAGTTACCTTTACCATCATTTTCCATCAGCATATTTTCTGGAGTAATACCATAAACTCCGGGAACGCTTAAACTTGCAATAAATAGATCTGTATCTCCGTCACTGTCAAAATCATAGGGTGCAACAGACGATATATTTGCAGTAATACGAGAGATAATTATATAGTCACCAAAATTACCTTTACCGTCATTGATGTAGATTCTAACTCCGGTTCGGGCTCCCTTAAAATTACCTCCAGAGCCCACGATAAGATCTAAATCATTGTCATTATCAGTATCAACAAAAACAGCATCTATATCTTCAAAAACTGCTTCTGTATAAAAGGCAGAAGGCATTAATTCTCCAGTCTTTTTTTGAAGATATAATTGTCCTTTTTGGTTATATGCGCCACCAATAAAAACATCATCAAGACCATCATTATTAACATCACCAACTGCAATTGCAGGGCCTTCTTTTGATAACATTTTAGGAATTAAACCTTCATAATCAAAATCAGAATAAGTATCCTCTGTATGGGATGTTAGGTTTGTTTTAATTTCTGTAAAATATATTTTAGATTGATTTGTTATACTCGATTTAAAAATATCATTAGCCTCTTCAATTTTTAATATAAGTGTTTGATTCGCATCAGTTGACCCAATGTGTTGCACTTTTTTGTTTGGCCAAATAACTTTAATGGAATCTACTTTTTTAGCATCCGCTAGACCAAAGGTCATTGTATAATCAATAGATGATTGAAATCCACGAGAAGGTATTAGTTCCTGACGTAACGTCTGATCATTAATATATATTTCAACGATGCTTCCAATAGCGAAAGTATTCGGGGATTCACCTTTTAAATTCAATTTTAAGTAATTATTCTTTGAATTATTTTTATAAACAAACAATGGCATATTCATATTATTGACGATTAAATCTAAATCACCATCATTGTCTAAATCACCATAAGCAGCTCCATTCGAAAAACTTGGTTCAGTAAAACCCCAATTTTTCGTTTTGTTAGTAAAAGTTAAATCTTGATTATTTTTATAGGCATAATTGGATATAGGAGTACTTGGCATACTGTTAATTATAGAGTCTTGAGAAGTTTTAATACCAGACAAAGCCATTTTTTGATATAATTCATTAGCAAAAAAGTCCATAAAATCCTGATTGGTTAAGTCATGATAAATACCATTACAAATATAAATATCTTTATAACCATCATTGTCCATATCAAAAAGTAATGCTCCCCAAGACCAATCTGTTTGTGCAACACCACTGTAAAAAGCAATTTCAGAAAAAGTATTATCACCATTATTTAATTGCAATGTATTTTGCATATATTGATTGTAAAAACCTTTGCTTTTTTTAAGCTGATATACGTCGTAACGTTCAAAATCACTCGTATTTTTCAAACGTTCATCACTTTCAGGTAACATATCAGTTACAAAAATTTCTGGTTTACCATCATTATTTATGTCTGCCATGTCTGCCCCCATTGATGAAAGACTCAAATGTGGCATTCGGTTTTTAATATCTTCTGCAAATGTTCCATCTCCATTATTAATGTACAAATAATCATGTTCATAAAAGTCATTGGACACATAAATATCAGGCAGCATATCATTATTCACATCACCAATAGTAACTCCAAGACCAAATCCAATAAGGCTACCATAAATTCCAGCTTCTTCACTTACGTCTCTAAATTTACCATTATCATTTCGTAATAGTTTGTCCCCTCCCCCTTTAAAAAGATCTGGCAAATTCCAGTCTTTACCACGTAATTCACGCTTATCTGAAAAGCCTAAACTGCTTACCGGTATAAAACTATTGTTTAATATATACGCATCCAGATCACCATCACCATCATAATCAAAAAAAGCAGTATGTGTTGTAAAACCACTATCGGCAAGATTATATTCTTCTGCTTTTTCAGTAAATGTTAAATCTCCATTATTAATAAAAAGCTCATTTTTTTTATCGTCACCTTTTAAATTTCCTGCATTACATACATATATGTCGAGTAATCCATCTGCATTGATATCAACCATTACAACACCTGTTGACCATGGTCTGTTTCCAATAGTATTTGAGCTCTCTGAAATATCTTCAAATTTAAAATCTCCTTTGTTTAGATACAACTTGTTTTTTGAACGATTTGCCGTTAAATACACATCTGGTAGGCCATCATTATTAATGTCTCCAATAGCAACTCCACCACCGTTATAAAAGTTTCTGTATTTAAAAACGTTAAAGTCTTTTTCGTTAGCAACTTCGTTTATAAAATCAATACCAGTCTCTTCAGGGGTTAATAGAGAAAATAATGTAGGAATATCTTCTCGAGTTTTTAATTCTACATCTTTTTTCGTTTCACAAGAAAAAAATAGAATTGTACTTAACAGAAATATTACCGTTCCTTTAGTTAGCTTAAACTTCATTATATATTTATTATTCATTATTTCTTAAAATAATAGGGATTTTATTATTTACGGTAATCATAAAAATACACAATTCTGTTTTTTTATATTTATTGACAGATCTGAGATATTAAAAGCCTGTTTGGTTTTTACTTGTAAAATCTATTTTTATCATTGTTAAGTAAAAAACCATCATGAGCATTTTATCTATCCAGTTGACTATTGATATCAAAACCGTTCTCTGCAATTAAAAAATCTTTGAATCCATCCCTATATAAATAGTTTAAAAATAAAATTTTAATTAAGATAGTTTTGTTGTGAAAGATAGCAAAATTGTATTAATATTTCAATTTTTGTATTTTCAAAATAGAGTTTATTCCGTTGATATTTGTAACGAAAAAATTAAAATGTTTTATAGTCATAAATCTTATTATTTTAGTTAGATAAAATTTTCAATAAAAAAAGCTAACTTTAAAAGCTAGCTTTATTTTATACTTTTACTTTTTTATTTAATTATTATTATCGCAACTAAGGTATAACATAAGTTAATAGTTTGGGGTTAATGAAAGTTTAAAAAGATTAATGAAAAGTTAAAAAGATTAATGAAGAGTAAAAAAACTGTTTTATAAATGTATTTTATGGATATTAGTGTCCGATGAATGGAAAAAAGTTTCATATAATAATATTTATAATATTTATAATTTCAATTATTGGAATTGCAATTGTCCAATATCAATATTTACGTATTGGTTTAAATCTTGCCAAAGTTCAGTTCAACCAGAAAATGGGTTTAACGGTAAATGAAATCAAAGAAGGACTTGATCAATCTAATGAATTAACTTTTTTGGTTGGAAAAGCTATTACAAAAGACGATACCTATTTCAAGCTAAGTATTGATAGTGTTTATGATGCCTCAAGTTATTTTTTAAATGATTTTTTAAAAGAAAAACTTCTACAACAAGGAATAAAAACAGAGTTTACTTATACCTTATATGCTAAAGATTCGACAGAATATTTATTATCTCCTAAGTCGTACAATAATGAAGACGCACTTTTAAAATATCCAATTGTGCTTGATGGATATTTACCATCATTGGTCGAAAAAAGATTAATTTTAGAGCTTCAATTTAAAAATTTGAACAAATATTTTTTGTCTCAGTTAAATGGACTGACCATACCAAGTCTACTTTTCATCATGACAATATTATTTGTAATAATTTGGGTTCTCAAATCATTTTATTGGCAAAAAAATCTAATAACAATAACTAATGAGTTTATTAATAATCTTACACACGAATTAAAAACCCCTGTTTTTTCTATTGGAATTGCATCTAAAATTTTAGAGGAAAAAACGGATAATGAAAATAAGGAATTGGTTAGTATGATTAGAAGTCAAGTGGATAAACTTAAAAATCAAATAGAAAAGGTACTGGAATTAGCCAGTTTAGAAGGGAAAAATAATTTTATTGATAAAAATGTTATTGATTTTAAGCCTGATATTTTAAATTTGATCAATGATTTTAAGCAATTGGCTTCCCTGGAAAAAATTAATTTTGTAAGTGAAGTAAAAGGGGATGCATATATTTTGAAATGTAATTCGTATCATTTGGAAATCGCAATAAACAGTTTATTGGAAAATGCTAAAAAGTATACAAAGGATAATGTAAAAATCATATTTTTGGTTTACAAAGAAGATAATAATTTAATCATTAGCGTGAAGGATAATGGAATTGGTATTTCTGACAATGATAAAAAAATGGTATTTGAAAAGTATTTCAGAGTATCATCGGGTGATGTTCACAAAGTCAAAGGTTATGGTTTAGGATTAAATTATGTAAAGAGAATTGTTAAACTCCATAAGGGTAAAATAAAAGTTAAAAGTGAAATTGGTCAAGGATCTGAGTTTATAATTAGCTTGCCATTGTATAAGAAATGAAAAAAAATAAGAAAATTTTGTTGGTTGAGGATAACGAATCTTTAGGTTATTTATTATCTGAATACCTAAAGATGAAAGATTTTGATGTACTATGGAAAAAAAATGGCAATTCTGCACTTGATATCCTGAATCAAGAGTATTTTGATCTGATCATACTGGATATAATGATGCCTGATATGGATGGTTTTACCTTAGCAAAAAGGATCAAACAAGATTTTGAAGAAACCCCTTTTATTTTTTTAACGGCTCGTTCTTTAAAAATAGATGTTTTAAAAGGATTTGCTTTGGGTGCGGTAGATTATTTAAAGAAGCCTATTGACGAAGAAGAATTGGTAGTTAGGTTGAATACACTTTTAAATACCTTGTCAAGTAATAAATCTTCTTCAAATAATAAGCAAGATGAATTTGTTTTAGGTCAATATGTTTATAACAAGAACAATTCGCAATTGATTTATAAAGATGGGTCTTTACAGCAATTGACATTTAGAGAAAATAAATTATTAAACCTTTTTGCAATAAACGCCAACATATTGTGTTCACATAAAGAAATTTTAAATAGTATATGGGGGAAAAATGATTTTTTTAGTAAAAAGAGCTTAAATGTATTTGTATCACATTTAAGAAAATATTTAGATAAAGACCCTTCTATTAAAATTGAAAATATGCATAATCAGGGATTTGTTTTAAAAACTAATAATAAAAAAGCTCTTTAATATTTTATTAAAGAGCTTTTTTATATTGAATAAGATGGAATTAATATCCAGGATTTTGCGTTAAATTAGGGTTCGCACCAAGTGCGGAGTTAGGAATTGGGTATATGTTTACATGTGCATCTGTAGCTGATTTTTCATCCCAAGCATTATTAAAATCGCCAAATCTAATTTGATCTGTTCTTCTTAAACCTTCCCAATATAATTCAAAGCCACGTTCGTTTAACATTGATGTCATATCAATAGCGTCTAATGGTGTTGCATTTCTTGCTGTTCTTAAAATGTTAACTGTAGTCAAAGCATTACCAGTATCTCCATTTCTCAAATAGGCTTCAGCGAGATTCAAATATACCTCACCAATACGCATCAACGGATAATCGATATCAACGTTATCTCCATTATCGAAGTCTGGTGTCCATTTCATTACTCGTATTCCGGTAACTTCTAAATTAGCTCCTGCCTCAATTAAACTAACTTCTTTTGTAAAAATTAATGGGGCACCATTTCTATCTTGAAGTGCAGTGCCACTTCCATCATATTGTTGTCCAATTAAAAAGCCCATTTTTACACCTGACATGGTGGTATAATCTGTACTTGCAGATTTTCTCACATCATTATCATCGGTAAATGTATCATAAAAATCTGCTATGGTAGTAAATCCATTCCAACCACCAGGAGTTTGGTTATAATGTAATGTCGCAAAATATTTATTACGCATATTATTTCCTTTTGTAGATGCTACACCAGCAGTATAATTAGATACAAAAATTAATTCTGAAACATCGGCTGCAGGCTCAAAGCTCTTATAATAATCATCTCCTAATAGTAAATTAAAAGGGCCTGTAATGATGTCTTGAGACAAACTTATCACTTGACTCATATCAGCCGCAGATGGAGATGCCTCGCCTTCATATATAAATTTATTAAGATACACTCTAGCCATTAACATTCTAGCCGCATTTTTAGTGGCAATTTCCGGAGCACCATCATCTGATAAATTTGGCAATGCTGCATTTAAATCGGCAAGCATTTGTGTAACAGCTTCTGCTCTGGTTAAAACTAAAGGAGCTTGTAATAAATCCTCGCCTGGCTCTCTAAAAGCAACTTGACCAAAAAGATCGTTTACCCAAAAGGTAAAAAAGGCTCTTAAAAATAAAGCTTCAGCCTCTTGTTGTGGTGAAGGATCAAACGAAAGTACCTCATTACTATTAAAAATACCATTGAGTAAATCATTATATGTAGATCTAACAAGTGCATGATCTGCATTTGTTGTTTGTGTATGAAAACTTCTCCATTGCCCATTATCATCCCAATCACCACCACGAGTTGGTGCAATCGACTCATCTGAACTATGTGTTTGTAGAGCCCATATTTCGTTTTCTTGACCAAATTGCTGTAAATTATTATAAACTGTACCCAATAACTGTCCAGCATCAAATGTTTCTTTAGCCAATTCCTCATCAAGTTTAGAATTAAGATCTTCATCCAAATCCGTGCAACCAAATGTCACACTAACCAAGAGCATACCAATTATGATCTTGTTAAAAGTTTTAATATTTTTCATTGTTTCATTTTTTATTTCGTTATATTATCTATCTAAAATGACACGCTTAACCCAAGACTATATGTCCTAGCAGGTGGGTAAGGTGCATATTCAAGACCAAATGAAGGAATACCGTCATCATTAAATTTAACTGTATTTACTTCTGGATCAAAACCAGAATAAGGTGTAATTACAAATAAATTTTGTCCTGTAAGTGTAAGTTTTAAATTACTTATCCATTCAGGCATTTTCTCAGCATCAATAGTATATCCTAATGTTACATTAGAAAGTCTTAGATAATCACCAGACTCCAAATATAATGTAGAGGCTGCATTAGCAGCACCCACATTTATATTAACCACATCAAAATTTGAACTTACATTTCTTGAAGGAAATGCACTTCTTACTTCAGTAATTGCGCTTGAGGTATTATTAAAAATCTGCTGTCCATAAGCACCATTCATATTAATAGTTAAATCCCAATCCTTATAACTCATAAAAGATCGAATACCTACTATAATATCCGGGTTAGGGTCTCCTACAAAAGTTCTATCTAAACTTGGATCACCAATACCATTACCATCTAAATCTTCATATGTTGGTAAACCATTGCCATCAAATCCTGTAAAAATAGGTAAATAGAAAGCGAATAATGGTTGATTATTTGCAATTCTTTGAACTGGAGCTCCACCACCTTGACCGCTAGTGTGCCCTACTTCAAAGTCATTATCTCCAAACGGAAAATCTTGAAGTTCATTGTTTAAAAATGAAATATTTCCTCCAAACTCCCAAAAGAAATTATCATTTTTAACAATTTCTGCCATTATTGTGATTTCAACACCAGTATTTACAACAGTACCTGGAAGATTGTCCCAAAATCGTGTCGCAGGAGCAGGCTGTATAGCTTCTCTTTGAAATAATAGATCGTCAGTTTCTTTTCTAAAAAAGTCTATGCTACCACTTAAACGATTATCTAAAAAAGCAAAATCTATACCTGCATTAACACTTGTTGACACTTCCCATCGCAAATTTGGGTTGCCAAAGTTAAAGGGAATCGCAAAACCATTTATAAATTCAAATTGAGTTTGTGATGCCCCTGCAGGAAAACTGGAGTTACCAACTTCTCCATATCCTATTCTTAATTTTAAATTATCGAAAGCTTCAGGCATAAAATCTTCTTCACTTAATCTCCATGCAAAAGCTGCTGATGGAAAATAGCCATATTTATTGTTATCTCCAAATTTAGAAGAACCATCTGCTCTAAAATTAACTGTAAGCAAATACTTATCTAAGAATGATAGATTAACTCTTGTAAAGAAAGATTGTAAATCGTCTGTTGGATCATTATAAGATGAAACAATTGGAGTTTCGGTTCCACCAGCTAAAAAGTCTGCTAAATTTCCAGGATCAACAACATAACCATTAGCCGAAGTAAAATCTCCTCTTCTTGTGTTAATCACCGCTTCATACCCAAGTAAACCATCAAATCCAAAATTTTCGGAGAAATCTTTCTTATAGATAACAGTATGCGTAAATGTTTTAGAGAATGCATAATCATTGTTAACTGCAGCTTGTCCAGTATTGCCTTGAAGAAGGAAATCTGGAGAAAGAGATGATCTTCTAACAGATTCAAACCTATCAACACCAATTAGGAATTTATAAGTTAAATCTTCAATAATATCAAATTCAAGCGCTATATTTCCAAGGATACGTGAACTTTCTGCGTTATCATTATGAAATTGTAAAAAGGCCAATGGATTAGGGTCCGAATCGGAAAATTGATTAAAAGTACCATCAGAATTAAACAAATCTCTTGTTGGATTCCATTGCAAGGCTGTACCAATCAACGATCCTTTAAAATCTGAATTATTACCAATAGGAGCAAACTGGTCGGTTGTATGAGATACTATTAAGTTAGTCGTTAGTTTTAAACGATCATTATCAAAAAACGCAAATTTTGAATTAAAAGTTGCGGTATATTTTTCTTGCCCAGTTCCTTTAACAATACCTTCTATATCTTGAAACCCTAATGAGGCTCTATATGTAGCGTGCTCATTACCAGCAGAGAGCGATAGATTATGAATTTGGCTAAATCCGGTTTGTGTTATTTCGTCTATACCATCAACATTAGCACTACCAACAGGTGTGCCTCCCAACTGTGTAGTAAGTGCACTATGTGCAGGTCCACTAAGCATATCAGGGCTGTTGCTTATTTCGGAAACAGAAAAACTTCCACTATATTCTAGTTTCGGTTTTCCGATTTTTCCTTTTATTGTGGTAATTAAAATTACCCCATTTGCAGCTCTGGATCCATAAATTGCAGTTGCCGATGCATCTTTTAATACAGTCATTGATGCAATATCATTTGAATTGATAAATGCCAATGGATCTCTAGGTGTAGAAGTACCAAAACCAAAATCGGCTCCCTCTGCACCCCTTACAGCATTATTTATAGCAACACCATCAACCACCACTAAAGGACTATTGCCCGCACGTGGAGAACCAACTCCTCTTATTCTAATACTCGACCCTGCACCAGGTTCACCACTTGATTGAGTTACGTGAACTCCTGCAACTCGACCTTTTATTAACTCATTAGGAGAAGTTGTAATTCCTTTATTGAGTTCTTCAGCGTTTACTGAAGAAACGGAACCTGTAGCATCTTTAACTGTGGTCTGACCGTAACCAATTAAAATAACTTCGTCTAAAGCCTCTGCATCAGCTAACAATTGCACATTGATGGTAGACTGACCGTTTACGGCAATTTCTTGTGTGACAAAGCCAATAAAACTGAATTCTAAAATGGCATCTGCACTGGATATGTCAATGGTATAATTTCCATCAAAATCTGTAGCAGTACCACTAGTTGTTCCTTTGATGATAACATTAACTCCAGGTAATGGTCCATCATCTCCTGTTACTGTTCCGCTCACAGTTTGAGCAAGTACTACGCTACCAATTAGCATAATACTCAAAAACATAAATTGTTTGAGTAATTTATTTTTCATAATAATAATTAATTTAAGTATAAGTAATAATAAAATTATAATATTAAAAAGCATGAATTATCATATTTCTTAATGTTGGGCATTGAATTGATAATAAAAATTGAATAATATTAAATTAAATTAAAAGTTATTTAATAACTCACTAAAGTTAAAATAAAAATCTTGAACCAACTTACTTTACTCCAAAGAATATTGAAGTATTTAGTTGATAACATTATTAGGTCAATATCTTGAATGTATTAATGTAAATTACTGATTATCAGAAACTAATACACATTGAAATTCGAATACAAAATTCTGAGTATATTCTCTATAAATGACACTACAAATTACAGATTTAGAATACTTTATATACTAATACAATTCAGTCAATAAAACATACTATTAGGAATTAATAGTGTTTTCTTAATCTATAAAGATATATAAAATTCCTTTTTATTTTAATATAAAGTATAAAAATTTACTTGAATTCATGATTTATTAGGCTACGAAAACGTTTTCGTGTTGATAACTTACCTTACGAAAACGATTTCGAAACTTGAATTATCAATACTTTTTTCGCATTTTCTTATGGATTTTATAATAATATTTAGATTTTATTACAAAATTATGGAGTTGCACCAATTTCCATTATAACTGGTTCTAAAAACACCCGATAATACCAAACAATTTGAATCCGGCTCACTGGTTTTTCACGACAATTAATTACCATTACACTTTTTTGTCTTTGCAGTCATTTTCATAGAAAATTATTTACTTTTTTATGACTTGTATTGAAAAATGCATTAATTTAGTTTGATTCCACAAATAAAATTACAAGACGTAGCAAATATACTAGGCTTATCAAATTCTACAGTTTCTAATTTCTAGGTTAAAAAAATGATTTTGTACTTATAGAGTAAAAGGTGTCCTAATTGAATTTTTTTACAAAATTTGTTATTTCCGATTTCATAATTTTAGGATTAGCTCCTTGTTTACCTGCTACTAAAGCACCAACCGCACAGGCAAAGCTTAAAGCTTCGCCAGGCTCAACTTTATTCAAAAGATTGCTAATTAAAGTAGCTAAAAACGAATCACCTGCTCCAACGGTGTCAACAACTTTTATAGGATAAGCATTATTGCTATACAATTGGTCATTAAAAAGTAATATAGCGCCATCCTTACCTTTTGTTACACATATTTGAAAGGTTTGGGTATATTTTGAAAGAAATGCGATTTGATCAACTATAGACTCTGAGTTAAAACCTAAAGCTGTACATATTTCATTTAATTCTTCATCATTACATTTAATAAAATCTGATTTATTCATTAACTCTAACAACAACTTTAAAGTATAAAAGGGAGGGCGTAGATTCACATCAAAAACCTTAAATGAAGCATCTTGTAATAAATTCAATAAAGAATTTTTTGTAGTTTCATCTCTGCAAGCCAGGCTTCCGAAAATAAAAGCATCTGATGATCTTACATTTATAATAGCCTGATCTGTTACTTTTAATATTATCCCAGGCAACAGGTTGTTCTATTTTATACGATGCTGTACTATTTGCATCTAAAGTTACTTTAACACAACCGGTATCGAGAATTTTATCTATTTGAATTAATGAGGTATCCAACCCATTTTTTTTGACGTATTGTACCAGATCTCTGCCTATTTCATCATTTCCAACCCTACTTATAATATTTGTATCTATACCAAAAGAATATAACCTTAAGGCTACATTTAACGGTGCACCACCTATTTTCTTGTGGGATGGAAAAACATCCCAAAGCACTTCTCCAAAGCAAGTTACTTTTGGCATAACAGATTATTCTTTAATTAATTTTTTTTCTAGTTCTTCTAAGGTAATACCTTTAGTTTCAGGCATCAAATAGATCACAAACAGCAGTTGTAATACCATCATAAAAGCGAAAAATGCAAATACCACTCCCACACCAATAGTTGCAAATAAAAACGGTATAGTGGAAGGAATAATGGCCGCTAATATCCAATGGGTTGATGATCCAAATGATTGGCCCGATGCCCTCAAATGATCCGGGAAAATTTCAGAAATAAACACCCATATAACTGCTCCCTGACCTATTGCATGAGAGGCGATAAAAATAAACAGGAATATGGGAACAGCCAGCCCTGTCCAATTCATAAAAAATGCCATAGCAACAAGTGACAAAGAAATTATATATCCAACTGAACCAAAATACATAAGCCGTTTTCGTCCAAGTCTATCAATCAAGGCTACTCCGATAAGAGTAAATACTAAATTAGTTATACCTATTCCAATACTGCTTAATAAAGCAGTACTCTGACCAAGACCGGCTTCTTCAAATATACGTGGAGCATAATATAAAAATGCATTGATTCCAGACAGTTGATTAAAGAAAGCAATTAAAAATGCCAACATTAAAGGAAAGCGATACTTTTTCATAAATATCGTTTCCTTACTATTGACATGAGCCTTATGACCTTTCTCTATTTCGGAAATTACTTCATCTACTTCTTGATCAGGGTAAATCAATTTTAAGACAGTTTTAGCCTCTTTTTTTCTGCCTTTTAAAAGAAGCCATCGAGGGCTCATAGGAACCGTTAGCATCATTATTGTATAAATAACGGCTGGAATAGCTTCTACTCCAATCATCCATCTCCAAGCATTTTCGCCAATATTGTTTAATAGATAATTGGATAAAAAAGCAATTAATATCCCGAATACAATATTAAACTGATATAGAGCAACCAGACGCCCTCTGTCTTTTGCCGGTGCAATTTCAGATACATAAGCCGGAGCTGCAATAGTTGAAGCACCCACACCCAAACCGCCGATGAATCTAAAAAAAGCAAAAGTGTAAGGATCATTGACCAGTGAAGAACCAATAGCAGAGATCGTATATAGAACACCAATTAATATTAAGGTGTTTTTTCTTCCAATTTTATTTGTTGGAATGCCTCCAAAAATAGCTCCGATTACTGTTCCCCAAAGTGCCATGGCCATAACCACGGTTCCATGAAATACATCAGAAGAACCCCATAAAAGTTGTAATTTTTTATCGGCACCTGATATAACTACTGTATCAAAGCCAAAAAGAAAACCCGCTAAGGCAACTATTATAGACCAAAGAAGTATTTTATTCATCTTTCCAAATTGATTTAATATAATTTAATTTAAAACTTTCAATTCTAATATCATCTTTTGAAGATATTTGCAATGTACTATAAAATTCTGTTGGAAAGATTTGATCTGTCATCACATACTTTCCATGATCAATAAATATTTCAATAGACGACCAATCTAAAATTATTCTCACATCCCCATTTTTATCGGCTAAAAAATATGGTAATTTATGAATATGGTCTGCAAACTGCTCTTCAAAATCCACAATTTCCGATTGTTTTCTGTCTAGAGTAATTTCTTTTTTTGAGGGGTCTATATCAAAGATTAATGATTCGTTCTTATTATTTTTATAGGCAATCCGCAATCTATATGATAAATTTGTATTGAATCTGATTTCTGTTTGATTGAAATTGAGATGTTCTAATTCAAAATCATCCTTTAAATATATATAATCTTTTTCTAAAACCTGTGTAATTTGATTATTGAAAGATTTTATTACCTGTTTCGTAAAAAAAATTTATTGTTTTCTTTGATCAGTGACAATTCTCTGGTAAGGTCATCGCACCTCTCCAGTTTTTTTCAGGTGTAAAATGAAATTGAGGTCGAAACTGTTCACAATAATCGATCATAATTGGTTTAACCTGTGAACTAATTTATAGATGGATTTGGATGATCACAAAAAATGCCGTGAATTATAATGGCACCATACCAGAAAAATATGATGTGGTAAGTGCTACGCATAAAGTATTTGCAGAGTACGGTAATGTTGGGACAAATTTTGAATATATCACCCGCGAAGGATTTGGATGGATGAATGGATCTTATCTTTACGGTTTGAGTTTACTTTCTGATAAATTTAAGGATAAAATAAATCAATTGATAAGTCCAACGGCAATTTATGATTAATTTATTTTCCCATTTGTTTTAAACCAATTAATTGCATCATCTATAGCATCTTCTATTGGTTTAAAAGTCAAGTAAAGTTCTTCTTTTGCTTTTTTATTTGTGTAGAAATTTTCTATACACAAAATCCGCATATTGGTTTTAGAAAGATCAGTTTTAATTCCCGTACTTCTTATTATGTCTCCCATAGTTCCTAAAAACAACAAGAGTACTTTTGGTAGTTTTATCAATATCGGGTCATTATTCGTATTGAAATTAACTTTTTTAAAAAATTCTTTATAAGAGAGATTTTCCCCGGCCAACAGGTAAGCTTCACCATTTTTTCCTTTTTCAATTGCATTGATAACACCATTGGCCGCATCATTCACATGAATAAAATTTTTACCGCCAGGCGGATAAAAAAGAAAATATTTTTTCAAACCCATTAATATTATCCTTCCGGAACTTGGCTTTGAGTCATAAGCTCCCAACATGAAAGTTGGATTAACAACTACAACATCAATTTTTTTTGAAGCCATCAAAACTTTTTTTTGAGCTTCTAATTTACTAATCGCATAATAGGAATCAGAAAAAGGATACTTTATTTCTTTTAACTCATTTCCTAAGTCGGTTTTATTTCCATAACCGAATGTGTTGGCGGTACTAACAAAAATAAATTTTTTTACATTATTTTTTAAACTCGCATTCAGGACATTTACTGTTCCTTCAATATTAACGTCATGATAGTCGGATAAGTTAAGGAGGTTTTGATTCGTGTTAGCCGCTGAATGAATTACATAATCACAATCTTTTGTTGCAATATCAAGATCTTGAAAGTTTGTTATGTCACCATTAATAAGTTCTAAATTAGGGTGTTCGGAATAAGTAAATTTATTTTTATCTCTGATTAATCCTTTTACCTGATATCCATGATTTAACAATTCAATTATTGTATTTGTGGCCAAGAGACCATTTGCTCCGGTTACTAAAACTTTCATCTTTATTTCATTGCATTATCAATCTCAACTTCCTTTTTCATCGCCCTTGTAATTAAAGGTAATTTCAAGAAAACAGGAATAATTTTCATTAATATATAATTGAATCCATTGGCTTTATTCAGCATTATAAAAACATCGTGTTTAAATAATTTCCGGATACTAATTTTTGCTACCTTTTCAGGAGTTAATAAGGCCATTTTGGCTAATATGCCGTGTTGATTTAATCTTTCCGCAGAATCATTCTTTGTATTCATTGGTCCTGGGCTCACAACACTAACAAATACGTTTGTATCTTTAAGTTCCTGTTGTAATCCACGTGTAAAATTATAGACAAATGTTTTTGAGGCAGGATAAACTGTTTTATATCCCATCGGACTAAAAGCAGCCATACTTGAAACGTTTAAAATATAACTTTTAGGCTGCCTCATTAAATTTGGTAAAATTTGATGAGTAAGTACAGCAGTTAACATAACATTTAATTGAACGATCATGTTTATATATTCAACATCAGCTTCAAGAAATCGTTTACTTCCTCCGGCTCCTGCATTATTAATCAATATATTAACAGCATAATTTTGATTGACCCATTTTGCCAGGTCTATTACGTTTTCTTTTTTTGTAAGATCGGTTTCTTTGAAAACAGAGGTTACGCCATATTTCTTTTCCAGTTTTGAAGAAACTTTATTTAAATCTTCATTTGGTAGACTTACAAGAATAGTATTTATTTTTCTTTTAGAAAGCTCATGAGCAAAAGCATGTCCCAAACCCTTACTTGCACCAGTTACCAAAGCGAATTCTTTTTTCATATTAATATATTTCAAATTCTAATTAAAAGGAAAACACAAGCTAACATTTAACAGAAGTAAAAAAAAATTGCTTTTTTATTCCCATATCTTATAAAGATAATTATTATAAATATTAATGCAAAGTGAAGGTCCAAAAAAGATGAATTCAAAGGGCCAATATAGTACAAGAGGAGAAAATTAAAATACCAATCATACAAATATTGAATATATTTTAAAACAGCCTTATTTTAATTGAAAGATCATATGGAAATCAAACTAATAGCACAATTAGTATGTTTTACAGTAATTATAATCGTTTTAAATTTAATTTTTCTCAAACAATTTTTCCATTTCTTCCAATGTTTTACCTTTTGTTTCAGGAATAAATTTCCATACAAACAGAATAGTTAAAGCAATAAATACCGAGAATAAAAAATAAGGTAAAGAGTTATTAAAAATACCACCATCCATTTTAAGCCTGTTGACGTCACTTTCTACCAACACAGGGAATGATTGTGAAACTAAATAATTGGCAAGCCATTGTGCGGCTACTGCTATAGACATTGCTGCACTTCGTATCTTATTGGGGAAAATTTCTGATAACATCACCCAAACAACTGGTCCCATCGACATGGCAAAAGATCCGATAAATATTAAAACTCCAACCAAACTGATAATCCCTTCACTTTTTGTAATAGTAGGCATTCCTGCAGAATTAACTTGAGAATAATCACTAAAATACAAAGTGAAACCCATCATTAGAAAACCGACCAACATACCAACACTACCAATATATAATAGAGGCTTTCTACCTAATTTATCTACCGTAAACATAGCTACGAAAGTGAAGACTAAATTTACTGTTGCCAGTAAAACCTGTTGTTGCAAAATATCATCAGCGCCAAATCCCAGGGCCTGTTCAAATATATCTGCTCCATAATATAAAACAGCATTAATACCTGTAAACTGTTGTAAAACAGACAAAACAGTTCCTATTATAACTATGGTTAACATGGGTTTTACGTAAACAGAAACCTTGGTTTGTTTTTTATCGCTAATTAAAGATTCTTTGATCTCTTTGAATTCTACTTGGGCAATTTCATCTCCATGAATTTTTTGTAATACTAACAAAGCTTCTTCTTCTCTATTTTTGATCATCAACCAGCGCGGACTTTTTGGAACATAAAAAAGTAAAAGAAAAAATAATACCGCAGGGATTATTTCTGACCAAAACATATATCTCCATCCAACATTAATATTTTGCTCTTCGGTTAAATTCCCTCCGATAAAATATGTGGCTAAAAACACAACAAAAAAACCAATAACAACAGCCAACTGATAATAGGAAACTAAATTCCCTCGTTTATCGGCAGGTGCAATTTCAGCAATATACATAGGGGCATTCATCGAAGCGATACCAATTGCAATACCGCCAATTATTCTAAAAATTACAAGTACTGTTGTAGTTTCCGGCAGAAATTCGGGCATACCAGATCCCAAGGCAGATATACCGAAAAGAACAGAAGCAATTATTAATGAATGTTTCCTGCCAATGGCTTTACTCAAAACTCCTGAAACTAAAGCCCCGGCCAAGGCACCAAGCAAAGCACTACTTACAATAAAACCTTTTATTGCTCCGGTAAGTTCAAAATACTTTGAAAAATAAAATTGAGTCCCGTTGATAACTCCGGTATCGTAACCAAATAATAGCCCACCTAAAGTAATAATTAATGTAATTTTAAAAATGTAATTTATTCGCATAATCGTGTGATTTTTTTTTCGGTTTTAAATATACAATAAAAAGGCTACCCATGTGAGTAGCCATTAAAAAATTTTATAGAATTAATAAATTAGATCATCTTTAAATTATTAATTTCTTGTTGTGTAAGATGTCGCCATATACCTCTTGATAAATTCTTTTTTGTAAGTCCGGCAAAAATAACCCGATCAAGTTTGGTTACTTTATATCCAAAGTTTTCAAAAATTCTACGTACAATTCGGTTTCTACCCGAGTGAATTTCAATGCCGATTTCATTTTTTGGTTTATTTTCAATATAAGAGACTTTATCTACAAAGACCATTTTTCCATCCAACACAAAATTTTCAGAAATTTTGTGCAGATCACTTACTGATAATTTTTTATCCAAAGTAACATGATACAATTTTTTTACCTGATGTTTAGGGTGGGTTAGTTTTTTAGCCATTTCACCATCATTGGTAAATAGTAATAATCCTGTAGTTAATCTGTCTAATCTGCCAACCGGATAAATTCGTTCCTTGGCGGCAGTATAGATCAATTCCATTACTGTTTTTCTTCCCTTTTCATCATCCATGGTAGTGATATAATTCTTTGGCTTATTCAATAAAACATACCTTTTAGATTCAGGTGAAATTAAAGAGTCATCGAAACGTACTTCATCATCTAATTTTACTTTATAACCCATTTCTGTAATAATATTACTGTTTACAGTAACACTACCTGATCTGATATAAGTATCGGCTTCTCTACGTGAACAAATACCTGAATTGGCAATGTATTTATTTAAACGTATTTCATCTGTATCTTTTGTTTTTGAACTCGTTGCAGGTTTCTTTTTGAAATGTTTAAGTTTCTCAGGATGCGGCCTGAAATTTTTATCTTTTGATCTTTTAAAAGATTTTTTTGCCTTAGGATTATTTGAATTTCCTGTTTTTGTCCTCTTATTGACGGAGCTGGCTTGTCGTCCTCGCGACGAGTTGTTTTTTGAAGTCATTTATAAAATTTTTGCAAAAGTACAACATATTTATAATTTTTTAATGAAGTTTTTTTATTTAGATTTTAAGTATAAAGTAAAATAAATCAAAGCTTTACTTTGAGATAAATACTGACTCTTTATAGTACTCGCTTTGTTAAATCAGTTTACAAAATCCGTTTAATAATAACTGAAGTATCAATTAACATCAAACTCAATACACCGATTACAATGATTAGCTTAATAATATTATGTAAAATAACATAGTCTTTTTTTATTTTGGCTTTCCACAATAATAATAGAGATAAGACAAAAACGATTCCCACAAAGTAAAAATAGTATTTCATCATACCTATTTCCGGATATTTCCATAGAAAATAAATTGGGTCTAATGTAAACACTATCAAAATGCCTATTAATAATTTGGTAAAATATTCTCCATATTTTACCGGTATGGTAATATAATTTTGGGCAATATCTCCCTTGATATTTTCAAGATCTTTTACAAGTTCCCTGATCATTAATACAAAAAACAAAAATGAGGCATGTGTAAATATTATGGTTGAAAAATTCTTGTAATAAATAAAAATTGCAAAAAAGGGTAAAATGGCCAAAATAGCTGCAGAAAATAAACCGGTCAATGGGTATTTTTTCAGTTTATGTGAATATAGCCAAATTAGAAAGATATATACTGTAAAGAAAAATGCAGCTCTCCATGATACTAAAAAAGCAAATCCAACACCAACAAAGTTAAGTAGGAAATAGATATTTAGCTTGGTTTTTTGACCAACAATACTGTCGATTTTCGATTTGATTGGTTTGTTGATCTTGTCTTTTTTGCTATCATAAAAATTATTGATAATATATCCTGATGCAATTATACAAGTAGTTGCTAAAACAATAAAATAAAGATCAAGATTTAAAATCACCTCTCTTAGTGATTTTTCAGGTGAAAAAATAAAGATAGCTGCTAAATATTGTGCTAAAACAATAATAATTATATTATAACCTCTGACTACTGAAAGAAGACTTAAAAATTTATAAAAATAAGAGTATTTTTTAGGTTTTTTAGGAGTGTTTTTTTCTGTAATTTTTAGTAAATCCATGAGATCAAATGGATTTTAAAACCTGTAAACCAATTCTAATTTATATCCTTCAAGCACTTTTTTGGCTTTGTCAAAATCTTCGGTAAAACCTAAAATATAACCACCACCTCCTGAACCACATAGTTTTAAATAGTAGTCATTGGTCTCAATTCCTCTTTTCCAAAGTTGATGAAAAGTTGAAGGGATCATTGGTTTAAAATGTTTTAATACTACTTTTGATAACTTTTTTACATTATCGAATAATGATTTCGCATTTCCTTGTAAAAAATCATCAATACAAGCATCGGTATAATGTGCAAAATCACGATCGATCATTTTTCTAAATCCTTCGTTCTTCATCTTATTCATAAAAATATTGACCATAGGTTGAGTTTCACTAACTATTTCTGAGTCTAACAAAAAGACAGCTCCCTTACCTTCTTTTTGTGAAGGTATACCTGTTGCTTCTAAATTATCTTTAGAGTTTATTAAAATAGGGATGCTTAAATAAGAATTTAAAGGATCAAGTCCTGAGCTTTTTCCATGAAAAAAAGATTCCATTTGTGAGAAAATAGATTTAAGTTTCAATAATTTATCACGAGTCAAATTTTCTAAAACAGTAATCTTATTGTTGGCATATTTGTCATAAATCGCAGCAACTAATGCTCCAGAACTTCCAATACCATAACCCTGAGGTATATTAGATTCAAAATGTAAACCCTTTTCAACATCTATTTTCAACTCATCCAAACTTAACTGAACGTCATCAGATTGTAAATCAAGCAAGTAAAGGTAAAAATCTTTTAATTTATGATTAGATAAAATTGCATTTTCAGATAAAGTTTTTGAAACTTTTAATGCACCTTGAAATGAATTGTAAGGTATAGCTAATCCTTTGGAATCTTTAATAATACCATATTCACCAAAAAGTAAAATTTTTGCATAAAATAACGGACCTTTCATAATATTAACTTTTTTCAATATAACAATTTGCGCACAAAGATAATAGAAAATATTTTTGTATCTCTTTTTAAAACGATAAGAAATGAAAAAACTTGCATAGATAATATGAATTAGTTTAAAATGTTAATTTTCAAATGTACCATCATAATAATTTGTTTTCCAAATATCTACTTTTCTGTCAAAAACATATTTACCTTCAATTTTCAGCTTACCATTGGTATAATAAAATTTCCATTGTCCTTCTTTTTGACCGTCTTCATATTTACCGGTTTCTTTAATATTCCCATTTGTATAAAGCTCTTTCCACTTACCATTCATTTTTCCTTTTATATAAGTGGTTTCAGTTTTTAGTTTACCATTTTCAAAATAAACCTGACGTTTTCCATTTAAAATACCATTTTTATAGTTTACTATTTGAAAGATCTTTCCATTTTCGTGATACCATTTAACAATACCCTCATAAACTTCAGTATTATCTTCTAAAGATAAACCTTCCATTTGTTTTGAGCCGGAAATATAAAAATCAGTGATCCAATAGCCATTGTTTTTTTTAAGGATTTCAGAACGATAAAAGCTTGCATTATTTTTTGAGGTTTTTTTCCAATTGGTATCGAACCAAATGGTATCATTTTGTGCATAGCTCGAAATCGAAAAAACAAATAGTACCGAAATGATAAAGTGAATTATATTTTTCATAATCAGAGAATTTTAAAGTTATTTAAACACATAATCTCTCACAACTAATACAGTTGTTAAATATATATAGTTTAATTTTTCTCTGATCTAAAAATTCAATTAAATAGAATGATTTTAATTGAAAGGCTAAAGAATATCAACTTATAATTGTCTTGCTCCAGTTCCGACCTTATCACAAATATACTGATTATTTTGGCAAAACACTAGTAAATAATTAGTGATAAATGTATTGACTTTGTCTTTTTCAACCTCCGGAAATAGTATGTGTACATTGGCGCCTGCATCTAATGTAAAGCATAAGTTAGAACCAGTCTCTTTACGATAATCCCAAATTTTTTCAATAATCTTTAATGTATTTGGTTTCATCAATATAAAATGAGGATTTGAAGTCATCATCATTGCATGTAGCGCTAAGGCTTCTTTTTCGACCAAATTTACAAAGGCTTTTACTTCACCATTTCTAAGAATTTCTGATAGTTTAGCTATGTTTTCATTTGCCTGAACAAATCGTTGAATGGCAAAAGGATGATCAATCATTAAATTATGACCAATAGTACTTGATACTTGTTTTTCACCTTTATCAACTAATAATATGGTATCTTGATAATTTTCAAAAACAGGATGAACTTTAAATGGAAATTTAATCGCGTACAAATCAGAAGAATCTTCAACCTTATTATGTTTACCCCAAACTACAATAGGTCCTTCAATACTTCTACTCGCACTTCCGGAGCCTAACCGTGCTAAAAATGAAGCTTTATTATTAAAATAATCTTGCGAAATTTCAGGGTTTAGTTTTTTTTCTATATCCATCAAACATAAGGCGATAGCACTCATTCCACTTGCCGAGGAAGCAATTCCGCTACTATGGGGAAAAGAATTATCTGTGTTAATAACAAAATCATATTCTGTGATAAACGGAATATATTTTTCAATTCGCTCAAAAAATGTAATGATCTTGGGTTTAAATTCATTATTAACTTTTTCTTTAAAAATCACTTGAATGCTATAATCTTTAGAGGGTATTTTCTTTTTGAAAAACTTTAATGTGGTGGTTGTATAACAATTGTTTAAGGTAAAACTAATAGAAGTGTTTTTAGGAATTTGAGGTTCACTTTTACCCCAATATTTTACCAAAGCTATATTACTTGGACTTTGCCATGTAAAGAGACCTTGAATTAAACTACTTGTATCAATTTTTTTTAGAATAAAATCTTTTTCGGTCAAAATCATTAATTTAGGTCAAAGATAAATGAATTACTTTTGTAAAGAAATAAAATGAAACTTTTGGATCAAACCGGTATAGAAACATTATTTATTTGAAAAATAAAAACTCCCTAAAAATATCCCATGAACTTCCATTATGTTTTAACAGAAAAATACTTTTCACTTTAAATTCAGCTTTAAATTTTCGATCTTTATAAGTTGGCCACACTTTGTAAAACGCACGTTTGCTGAGATCGCGATTAGCAATTGTAATATGGGGGTGTATCTCCAAACTGATCTCTTTATGCGCAAAATCCAATTGATCTAGCAATACCGAATTGAGCTCGGTGTGTATTTTTTGTATTTCTTTTGATTTTTTAACATTCACAAATATTACCCTTGGTTCAAAACAATCAAAACCGGCTAAGGTTACTGTAAATAGATCTTGTATAGAAGCAAAAACATTCAAACTGTGAATCAATTTTTCTTCAAATTCAACCTCTCTGCGAAAGGGTCTTTGAATGGTTATATGAGCCGGAGAGTTTAATGCTTTTTTTGAACCGGTATTGGTTTTGATTTCATTCTTTAATGCCTTAATTTCTTTTCTTAAATCAAGATTTGGAATTAATACGATTACATACAGATCCATTTTAATTATTCTTATAATGATATTTATTTAACTAATTATTATCTAATCTGAGTTTTACGATTATTTTGTAATTTCTACTAATTGGAATTGCCTTTTTGTTTACTTCAACAAATTCATTAGTGTAGGAATCAATATTTCGAATGGAAATAATAAAAGATCTATGAATTCTTATAAAATCTTTTTTTGGTAGCTTCGCTTCAATACTTGTTATAGTTTCTCTTGTAACAATAATTTTATTTTGGAGATGGATTTTTAAATAGTCGCCTATACTTTCTATATAAAAGAGGTCTAAAAAATTTATTTTAATCATTTTTCTATCGGAACGCACAAATATAAAATCAGTTTTTTCGTGGTTTATTTCTTCCTTTTTCTCTGGATTGATAGCAATGTTTTCATCTAAAAATTTATTTACAGCCTGTAACAATCTTTCAAACGATATAGGTTTTAACAAATAATCAACCGCTTTCAAATCGAAACCATCAACAGCATAATCTCGATAGGCAGTAGTGAATATTATTTTGATATCCTTGTTGATAGATCTTGCAAAAGAAAGTCCTGATATTTCAGGCATATTGATATCTAAAAAAATGACATCTATTTTATTTGAGTTTATAATATTAAAGGCATCAATTGCATTTTTACAGGTTGCTACTATATGAAAAGTGTCTATTTTTTGCAAATGATTTTCTAAAATATCGCATGCAATTGGTTCATCGTCAACAATGATACAGTGTATGATTTTAGACATCTTTAATCGTGTTTAAATTTGAAATTATTAAATTTACCACATACCAATTTTCCTTATTTTCAATTCGTAATTGATAGTTGTTTTTGTATAGTAAATTCAATCTTTTTTTAATATTTTCTAATCCAATCCCAGGTTTATCTTCTTTTGATTCATTCTTTAATATGCTATTCTTTATAGAGAACAGTAATTGATCTTCAATCAAATTGATACGGATATCCACTTTTAAAAAGCCATCTATTAAGTTACCGTGTTTAAAGGCGTTTTCAATAAAAGGAATCAATAACATAGGTGCTATTTGTATCTCATTCGGAATATCATTTGCAATGAAGGAAACTTTCAAAGTATCTTGAAATCTTATTTTTTCTAATGCTATATATTCTTTAATGTGTAATACTTCTTCTTTTAAGCTTACTTTAGGTTTATTGACCTGATATAAAATATAATCTAATAAATTAGAAAGCTTTAAGATGATATCAGGCGTGTTTTTTGATTGTTTTAAGGCAAAACCATAAATGGTATTTAGTGTATTGAACAAAAAATGAGGATGGATCTGTTTTTTTAGATATTGTAATTCTTGCTCTTTGATCTGTAGCTGAGTTTCTAAAATTTTATTTTGAAGTTCTTTGTTTTCAGATATGGTTTTAAAATTATGATTTAATAAACTAACAAAACTCACAATAAAAACGATTAGGTATACCAATATTAAAACAAAAACATAATTTCTGCTCATTGGAGGCATGTTTTCAATATTGTAATTTGACAAAAACATAAGGCTTCCAAAAATTGATATTAGTATTAAATAAGTCGAAAAAATTAAAGTATAGACGCTGTATAGAGTAAAGTGTTTATATTTCTTGGTAAGTAGGTATTTAGGAATTAAATAATATACCACAAAATAGGTGGTAATCATAGTTACAGGTAATAAAAAACTGGAAAACCAGGTCACATAATTGGTATTGTTTGAATTATAACTAAAAAAGTAAACATAGAAAAACCAGACACCTACCCAAAATAAAAAATGGAATAGTATAAGTTTTGTTTTATGGAATTGAAATAAATTCATTTTTCAAAGATGCCTTATTTATTTTACTTGACAGGTTTTTGTAGACCAATTACTGGTTGATCATACTTTTTCACCAAAAAACATGAATGAATTGTGTTTTAACTTATATATTGGTTAAATAGCCCTCTAATTTGCACATCTGTCTCAAATTAATTTGAGGAAATTTGATTTGTTTTACTTTCGAAGTAGTTTAATTTAAATTTTAATAATATGTTTTTATCACTTTTAAATGATGGCGGTCCGGTTTTTATGTATCCATTGTTGATAATTTTAATTTTAGTATTGATCCTGATAGTTAAAGGTATTCTTAAAAAAGGAAATATGCTAAAAACCATCAGCTTAATAAGTTCTGTAGCATTGTTTGCAATTGTTTGGGGTTTTCTAGGTCAGATTATTGGTTTGATAGATGCCTTTGATACCATTGAAGAAGTAGGAGATGTTTCACCAGCCGTTTTAGCAGGAGGATTGAAGGTGAGTTTTTTGGCTCCTGTTTTTGGTTTGATTATTTTCTTAGTTGGTAGATTAGGGATCATTGTACTTACCTGGATGCAAAAAGAAGATATGGCTTGAAACTAAATGTAAAAGCGTTTTCCGCATCAGCGAATGTTTATGATAGTTTGGGAAATGCTTATCTGGTTGATGGCAATAAAGCGATTTTCATTTAAAACAATAAAAAATCGGTGGAGATCAATCCCAATAATGCCGGAGGGATTGGTATATTACAAAAACTTCAATTAGAATGGTCAATTTAAATTTCAAAAAACATTTAACTTTCTAAATTATTATAATCATGAGGATTCTTGAAATAATTTTACTCATTGTACTAACTGTATGCCCATTTTATTTGTCAATGAAAAAATATTCTATTGAAAAAATCAAGTTGTTATTAGGCATAGGTATATTGGTTTTGATGCATGTTTTAATTGATGGACTAAGATGGCAAATGACACCAATTTACGTATTAATTATAATTCTTTGCTGGTGCATTTATAAGGAATTTAAATTTTTCAAAGGAGGTTGGTTTAGAAAAATTGTAAGTGGATTGGGATTGTTAATCTTACTTTTTATGGGTTGGTTGTTGTCCAATATTTTTCCGGTTTTTAAATTACCCAAGCCGTCTGGTGAATATATTGTTGGTTCTCAATACATTCATTTAAAAACGATTCAGGATGAAATTATTACAACAGAAACCGGGGATACAAGAGAATTAATGATTAAAGTCTGGTATCCTGCCAAACTAAATGATGAGAAAAAAGAAAGCTATCTTAATGATGGAGATCGGGTAGGTTTCACGGCCAAATATGGCATTCCGTCATCTACATTCAATTATCTTGATTACGTAAAAACACATACATATGTGAGCCCTTCAATGGTAAATGGAAAATTTCCGGTTTTGATTTTTTCTCATGGTTCCTATTCAAAAGCTTCAGGTTATTATGCACTTATTGAAGAAATTGTTAGTCACGGATATATTGTATTCAATATCAATCATACTTATGAAAGTACAGGAACATTATTTCGAAATGGAGAAATAAAGTTTTATAATATTAAGTATGATCGAAAGGTGAACAATCAGAAAATGGCTGATATGGCTTGGGAAGCAAGTCAAGCATTTCAGAAAGCAACAAACTTTGAGGTCCGGCATAAGGCAATTGAAAACACCTTAAGAAATTATATTGCTGCAGACATAACTCAAAGGTGGGCAAAAGATTTCTCCTTAGTTATTGATGAATTAGAAAATTGGAATAATACATCCTTCTTAAAAAACCACCTTGATATTTCCAAGCTTGGCGTTTTAGGACATTCACAAGGAGGAAGTGCAGCAGGTCAATCTTTACTTGATGATAAAAGGGTAAAAGCAGGAATTAATTTGGATGGCGTTCAATGGGGAAACATGATTGACACATTGATGACCAAACCATTTGCATTACTCTCTTCTGATTGGGCAAAGTCCCACCCTGATTTTAATGCACATGCCTATCATAATGGTAGTACTTCAGACTTTTTTATTGCTAAAATTTTGAATTCCGGTCATTCTAATTTTATGGACATTCCGTTGATGATTAATCTCAAATTAGTAAATGAAGCAGGGAGTATTGATCCGTATTTGGCAAATGATTTGACTTCGGAATTTGTTTTGAATTTTTTCGGAAAATATCTTTTAAACGAATCGGTGGATTTGATTGGTTTGCTAAAAAAGCATTCAGAAATCGAAATTAAATTTCACGATAAAAGTAATAGGTCACTTATAAAAGAATAAAACAATTCATAAAATGAATACATTTGTAAAAAAAATAAATTGAATCGAAAAATAAAATTGATTTGGGATTTCCGTGGTCCCGAAGCAATAGAAATAGCCAAACACCATTGTGTGCACTTGATAGAATTTTCTGAAAAAGAAAATTTAACTTACCATGAGATCTCTACGAACAAAATTTCAGATATGTACAGTATCGCTTTTATAACCGTAGATGAAAAAGATATGTTGACATATCGGGATACCTTAAAACCTCATAGGGGAGAAGTGGCAGGGTGAATAAATCATAGTTTTACTAAGAATATAAACATAAAGAGGTTTAATTAAAATATATATCGTATATTTGCGATGAACTAAATGATAATATAATGAAAAGAACAGGATCAGAGTTTAATTATTCTAAAGAAACTGAAGAAATAGCAAAGATTGCAAAAGCCTTAGGGCATCCTGCGCGAATAATAATTCTAAAGCATTTAAGTAATCAAAGTTGCTGTTATACAGGCGAATTGTTAGATGTTTTACCCTTAGCACAATCTACAATTTCTCAACACTTAAAGGAGCTGAAAGATGCAGGATTAATTGACGGTGAAGTGAGCCCTCCTAAAATTAAATATTGTATTCATACTAAAAATTGGATAAAAGCATCAAAACTTTTTGAAACTCTTTTTAAGGAAGATTTTAAAAAAATGAAATGCTGTTAAAACATTTATCATAATGAGCAAAGTAGATATAAAAGAAATGTTACCAATACACTGGAAGGAAGTTTCAAAAATTTACAAAGAAGGAATTGATACAGGTTTGGCTACTTTTGAAAAAAAAATTCCAACATGGAAAACCTGGGATTCGAATCATTTATCTTATTGCAGATTAATAGCCTTGATCAATAATAATATTGTTGGATGGGCCGCACTTTCACCTGTTTCCTCCAGATGTATTTATGGAGGTGTTGCAGAGATAAGTGTTTATGTTGCCAATGGATTTAGAGGAAATAAAATTGGTGAAAAATTATTGCAAGAACTAATTCGAGCAAGTGAAAGAAATGGTTTATGGACTATCCAATCAGGAGTATTCCCCGAAAATACAGCAAGTATTGAGCTTCATAAAAAAGTTGGATTTAGAGTCATTGGATATCGTGAAAAAGTTGGCGTATTAGATGGGAAATGGAAAGATAATATCTTGATGGAAAGAAGGAGTAAAATAGTTGGAGTTTAAATAACAGATACTAAATATCGAATAATAAATAATAAATTGTATATCGCCGATATGCAAATATTTTAATCATTAAAATTAAAGAACATTAACAGCTTTAGGCAGATTGGTTAAAGCATAAAATATTTTAAAATGAAACTAAAAGAATTTATTAACGTATTAGAACAAAATCAAAAAAAAGAATTGATATTTGCATATGGTCTTGACAAATATGCAGGAGCAAACTATCATTTAACCGAGGTAAAAAATGTATTGTTTGACACGGTAGATTGTGGAGGGAGATCGGATCAATGGAAAGAAACTCATTTGCAATTATGGGAAAGTCCGAAAGAAATTGGAAAAACTGATTTTATGAAAGTAGATAAAATTCTTTCTATCTTAAAAAGAGTAAATGGAATTAAACCTTTGGATATAAATACAACTATTAAAATTGAATATGGAAATGCTGACTTTCATACCTCAATAATGGATATAAGTGAAGTTATTTCTCAACAAGACAGAATTGTGGTAAAATTATATACTGAAGCTACTTTATGTAAAGCAAATGAATCATGTGGTATTCCTCAGGAAGAAAATAAAGAATCCGACTGTTGTGAAAAAGTTGCATGTTGCTAATTTAAAATTGAATTAATGAAACATTCATAATTAATAATTTAATCACACAAGGAAATGATTATATGAATGTTAGATATGACCGATAAAAAACAATAATTACAAACAGATGAAAATACGACTTAAATTGTTAGATCGGTATCTGACATTATGGATATTTATAGCAATGGCAGTGGGGGTAGGTTTGGGTGTAATATATCCAAACATAGCCGAAATGAATGATAAATTATCAGTCGGAAGCACTAACATTCCTTTGGCGATCGGTTTAATTTTAATGATGTTTCCACCCTTGGCAAAGGTTGATTATAGTTTAATTCCATCCATATTTAAAGATACTAAATTAATGACCCTTTCTTTGTTTTTAAATTGGATAGTTGGTCCGTTATTAATGTTTGCATTGGCAATTATTTTTTTAAGAGATCATCCAGGCTATATGACAGGATTGATATTAATTGGTTTGGCAAGATGCATAGCCATGGTAATTGTTTGGAATGACCTTGCTGGCGGAAGCAGGGAATATGGAGCTACCTTAATTGCCTTAAACAGTATTTTTCAGATTTTTACCTATAGCTTTTATGCTTGGTTGTTTATCTCGGTTTTACCTCCATACTTTGGCATCCATGGCTATGATGTCAATATTTCTATGTGGGAAGTTTCGCAAAGTGTATTGATTTATTTGGGAATTCCGTTTGCCGCAGGATTTTTGAGCCGGAAATATTTAGTCAAATACAAAGGGAAGAGTTGGTACAACCGAAAATTCATTCCATTTATTTCTCCAATAACTTTAATTGCATTACTGGCAACAATAGTAATGATGTTTAGTTTAAAAGGCGAAATGATAATGCAATTGCCACTGGATGTGTTAAGAATTGCAATTCCATTAGTAATATATTTTGGCTTAATGTTTTTTATCAGCTTTTTTATTGGTAAAAGTAGAGGAGTTGACTATAAACGCAACGCATCTGTAGCGTTTACGGCAACAGGAAATAATTTTGAACTGGCAATAGCGGTTGCCATTGCTGTTTTTGGTATAAATTCTCCCCAGGCTTTTACAGGAGTAATAGGCCCTTTGGTTGAAGTTCCGGTATTAATAGCTTTGGTAAATGTTTCTTTATATTTTAAAAAGAAATATTATGGTGTTGGAGGCCAGAAGTCAGAGGAGTTCAAAAAAATTAACTATTGAGTGTAAGAAATTGTAAATGTAATTCCAAGTAAATGGGAATCTTTTCAACCTTAAAACTGATATCATTTAAATCATACGATATCATTTAAATCATAAAAGATTACTGCTTACGCAGGAATGCAATAAAAAAAATGAAAAAAAATATACTAATTCTTTGTACTGGAAACTCTTGTAGAAGCCAAATGGCAGAAGGATTTTTAAAGGATTTCGATAAAAATTTAGAGATTTTTTCAGCAGGAACAAAACCATCACATGAAGTGCATCCAAATGCGATTGAAGTAATGCATGAAGTTGGAATTGATTTGACCAAAAGCAAACCCGAATCAGTGGAAGAATATTTGAATCATTCATTTGATTATGTGATCACGGTTTGTGGAGGAGCAAAAGAGAGTTGCCCTACCTTTATGGGTGATGTGAAAAATAATATCCATATCGGTTTTGATGACCCAGCAGATGCGACCGGAACAGAAGAAGAAATTATGACTGAATTTAGAAAAGTAAGAGACGAGATTAAAAGAGATTTCTTAAAATTTTATAATGACCTCTAAAGCATAAATAGTATTTATGCTAAGATGAATATTATGTATAAAAAAGATATTATTACCAGCAAGATTGAACAGTAAGCCCCCCTTACTGGCAATAATTAATAATTTTATAAACCCAGCTCTTTTAAAAATGCTTTGTTATTTGGTTCACGACCCAGGAATTCTTTAACCAATTCTAATTCATCTTTAGAGCTACCTGAGGCTAAAATGATATCTCTGTACCGTATTCCGGTATTGGTATCCAATATGCCATTTTCATCAAAAACCGAAAACATATCCTGCGCATAAACCATTGACCATAAATATCCATAATAACTTGCTCCATAGCCGTTTAAATGTCCAAAAGCAGTTTGAAAATGAGTGCCTTCCACATATTTTATTAAAGAGATGTCTGCTTGTACTTTCTGTAATACATCTGTAGTGGTTTCACTTCCGTTTGGGTCGTATTTATCATGTAGTGTCATATCATAAGTTCCTAAAAATACTTGCCCTGATGCTGCCATACCCGAACCTACATTTTTTGCCGAAAGCATCTTGTCAAACAATTCCTTCGGCATTATTTCTCTTGTTTCATAATGCTTGGCAAATAATTTTAAAGCGTCATAATTCCAAACCCAATTTTCAAATATTTGAGATGGTGCTTCAACAAAATCGCGAGAAACATTGGTTCCAGATTGAGAATAAAGATTTGCTGTTGTGAGCATTTGATGCAATACATGCCCGAATTCATGAAAGAAAGTATTCACCTGATTATGTGGCATCAAAGATGGTTTATTTGCCGTAGGTCTTGGAAAATTACAAACTAGACTAGCTGTTGGAATCTTATAACCATTTTTAGTCATTTTTCCATTTTTTATTCCAAAACATGCCGCATGACCGTATTTATTATCACGAGGGAATAGATCCAGATAAAAGCGTCCTTTTAATTTACCATCTTGGAAAACTTCAAACATTCTTACCTCATCATTCCATACTGACGGATTTTTCACTTCACGGTATTCCAGATCAAACAAGGTTTGTGTAATGTCAAACAATCCTTTTAATACATCATCCAGTGAAAAATATTGTTTTACAAGTTCCGCATCGAGTTGGTACTTTTCTTTTTTCAGAATATTCGAATAATAAGATCTCTCCCAACCATTTATAATATTTGCATTTTCAATTTGAGTTTTTTTGATTGCAAGTAATTCATCATAATCCAGTTTTGATTTCGCTTTCAACTCTTCTTTTAGATTATTCTCAAATTCCCAAACTGTTTCAGGGGTTTTTGCCATTCTACTTTGTAGCCGATAAGCAGCAAAAGATCGATGACCTAATAATTCTGCCATTTCCTTTCTTTTTTGTAGCAATTGCTGAAGTACCTCAATATTGTCTGGATAAGCCCGGTTATTGAATTTTATAACAAGTTGTTTTCTTGCACTTTCTGAATTACTATATTTAAAAAATGGACCAATCGAAGGGTAACTCATGTCAATTTTATAAGAACCATCCTCTTGTTTTCTTGCTTTTTTGTAATCATCCGGTAATCCATCAATTTCTGATTCACTAACAATTAGAAAATCCTTATAATCATTAATATTTTGATTAAATTTATTACCTATTTTTGAAATTTCATCGTTAATCTCCTTTAGACTTGCTCTTCCTTTTTTTGATAAAGCAAAACCATTTCTTTCATATTCTTCAATTGTTTCTTTTAAAAATTTGGCCTTGTACCCTTTTAAAGATTTAGCTTCAGCACTTTGAGAATAAACTTTAGCGGCATTATATAATTCTTCATTTAAACTAATTTCATTAAAAAATTGACTAAGTACGATTTTAGATTGTAAAGCGGTATTTCTAATGATAGAATCAGAATGTGTACTACCCATTAAATTGATTATATAGTATACATCAGTAAGTTGTGCGGATAAATTATCGAGAGCTAATAACGTATTTTCAAAAGATCTGTCTGTATCATTTATCGAAACAATTTTGTCTATAGAAACCTTTGTTTGAATTTGTATGGAATCAGTAGCTTGAATAATATTGTCTGCACTTATTGATGCAAAATCTATAGGTTCATTAAAAGTGTTAAATATTGGGTTTTTATTATCTGGTTTTGGTTGAGAACTAAAAAAAAAGCTGAAGATTAATAAAAGTAATAATTGCTTCATGAGTTGGAGGATTTAAAATTAAGATATAAAGATAAAATTTAATTTGATTTGGCAATTGTTTTTCCAGCAATATAAGCTCCGGTCCAGGCATTTTGAAAATTAAAGCCACCTGTAACTGCATCAATATTTAATACTTCACCGGCAAAATAAAGATTTTCATGTATTTTGCTTTCGAAGTATTTAAAATTAATTTCTTTAAGATCAATACCTCCTGCCGTGACAAATTCTTCTTTAAAAGTAGTTTTACCATATGCATTGAATATAGTATTGGTGAGTTGGATTGATAAATTGTCTAATTGTTTATTGGATATATTTGCCCAAAGTTGATCTGATTTTATTTCAGAAGCTTTTACCAATTTTTCCCATAATCGTTTGGGGATTTCATTAAATACGGATTTTAATACTACTTGTTTTTTAATATTTTGATTTTTGAAAATTTTTAATTTTTTTGAGGTTGATTCTTTAGATTTTGACACCCAATTAACTTTAACCTTATAGATGTAATTTTGGTCTGCTAAAAAAATAGCTGCAATCGCCGACAATTTTAAAACTGCTGGTCCGCTAATACCCCAATGCGTTATTAGTAAAGGTCCGTTGGTTTCAAATTTTGAATCTATTATAGAGATTTGAGCGTCTGGGACAGAAACTCCGGGAATTTCGGCGATTCGTTTATCATTTATTTTAAACGTAAATAATGAAGGTACCGGGGCTATTATTTTGTGTCCCATTTTCGATATTAACTGCCAAATTTTAAGATTGCTGCCTGTTGTGATTAATAGTTTATCTGCAAATAATTTTTGAGAACTTGTTTGGACGATAAACTTAGTATCAGTTTTTTCGATACTTTCAACATTTTGATTTAACTGCAGTTTTATTCCAGCGTTTTTTGCGCTTACAGTGAAGCAATCTATAATGGTTTGTGACGAATTTGATTCAGGGAAAACACGATTATCAGATTCAATTTTTAAGGCAATACCCCTTTTTTCAAACCACTCCATGATATCACCGGTCATAAATTGATGAAACGGGCCTAAAAGCTCTTTTTTTCCTCGGGGATAAAATTCAACAAGTTCATTTGGGTTAAAACAAGCATGGGTAACATTACATCTTCCACCACCAGAAACCTTAACCTTTTTCAATATTTGATTTCCTTTTTCAAGAATAATTACTTCTAAATTAGGGTTTGTTTCGGCAATGATTATCGCGGAAAAAAAACCGGCAGCTCCTCCGCCTATAATAATAACTTTTTTATTCATTTTTTAATTTCTCTCCAATTAATCATGGTATTTTACCTGACGCTGTCTTTTTACGCAAAGCTAATCGCAGGGCTACACTAATTATATTTTCTACAATATCATATCTCGATATGGAATAACTGTTTTAAACCCCTTTTTTATAAAATAATTAGGAGTATCATTGTTGCCTGTTGCTAATATAAAATCACCTCCCCATGCACCTAAACTTTTTGTTTGTCCGAAATAATCAGAGAATAATATTTGTTGTATAGGCTTTTGTTTAATTATTGATGCGATTATTTTTTCGTGTTCGGCCAATATTTTCTCAAAACCAATTAAAGTTGAACAATCAAATATCTCATAGGTAAGTTTAGAAATTTCTATTGCTAAAGCAGCATTTTTATTATTATTTTCAGCGTATTTTTTTATACTTTCTTTACTGTTCTGTTTTTTATTTAGATAGATAAAATATAGTTGATCTGAAAAATTTGGTTTAAACTTAATGGTCTCAACAATTGGTTTCTTATTGATCAATTGATAAAAAACAGGGCTGTTATTTTGAGCGCAGGCAATATCATAACCGCTTCCGCCAAAACTATTATTTAATAGTTTAAAAGCATCTACTTTTGCCCATTGAGCTATATTATTGATCAGTGTTGATGATGTGCCTAATCCCCAATTAATAGGAAAAGAAAGCTTAGTTTTAACACGTAACCCTGGTGCCATTGATAAAAATTTAGGGTTTAATCTCTGAGCTTCTTTTAAGATGTCCAGAAGAGTATTTGAAATTTTATTATTGATATTTGATTTTAATATCGGGTAATCGATTTTACAGTTAAACCAAACCGAATTATTTTCATCATAACTTTCCCAAATTAAATAGGGGTCTTTTATTGTTTCAATTGTTAAATCCTGGCCGAATTTTGTAGGTAATGCTAAAGCTTTTACACCATCAAGAACCAAATATTCTGCTGATAGTAATAATTTTCCGTTGCTATAGAATCTATTCATAAATATGTTTAGTTTATTTTTATTCACAATTTAGAATCAGTGATATATATAAAAAATCCAACTAATTAATGGATGCAAAGATTATGAAAATAATCTATACCTTGCATAAAATAATATATACAATCATTAGTCAAGAATTTTTTTGATTTATTATTAAAACAAATTCGATTAATGTGAATCCTTTAAACTTAAATAAATGAGAACCCTCTATTTAATTTCTATCTTCCTCTTAATATTTCAAGTTGTTGTTGCACAACCAAAAACTCCGGTCAAAGAATGGAGTGGAAAAACAATTCTTTTAATTGGAGCACATCCTGATGACGACACTTACTCTCAAGGGACTCTTGCTATGTTACAAAACAATGATAACGAAATTTATATTGCTATTTTAACAACTGGTAATGTAGGAACACAGGATCCTGATCTTTCTATGATCGATCTGGCAAATATCCGATTACAAGAAGAATTGGCGGCTTTGAAGGAACTAGGAATTCCGGGTGAACACTATATTAATTTGGGTTATGATGATGGTTTACTGGAATTTGAAAATAGAAAGGAAGTTGTTGCAAAACTGGTACGGATAATTCGAAAAATAAAACCAGATGTTTTATTTGCCTTTGATCCCGGAAAAGGGAATCAACGTTGGCATAAAGCTGATCATAGGGCGGCTGCTTATTTGGCTGCAGATGCATCAAGGGCGGCTATGTGGCCATTGTTATTTCAAGGACAGATTACAGTTGAAGGACTCGAAGCACACACGATTCCAGAATATATGTTATACGATTCTGACAAGGATGTTGTTAATACACAGGTAAATATAACGGCTTACAAGGATAAAAAAATAAATGCCATGTCAAAATATGTGAGCCAATGGAGTTCGGGATGGTATAAATATACAGGTCCGGATATATCCGATGAAGAGCAAAAAAAAGTAATTGAAAGGGTAAGTAATTATATAGAATATGTTGATGGTAATGCCATAGAGAGTTTCAGATATTACAAAGGTTCACCGGATGATATTGGAAGATAATTGATCTGGCAATTTCAAATTTTAATTGATTTCTATTGGAAATACCATGTCCTTATGAAGTGCAATTAAGTCAGTAATATGCCTTCTATGATGTTTTTATAGAAATTACGAATTAGGTTATATTTCTATTATAAATAGGTAAGAACAGAAATGACAAGCCGCCAAAAATTAATACCATCAATGTTTGTGCCGTCCACATGATCCAGCCAAAGGCCAGAGCTGCATTTACATTAATACCATAAAGTGTTATGGCACTGGCTACAAATATCGGATAAGTTCCCAAGCCACCATTGGTCAAAGCCATACTTAAACCGCCAACAACAAATCCAACGATAATAGCACCGAAAGGTAAATTTGTAGTTTCCGGCAAGGCGAAGGTCACTGAATAAAACATCAATACATACATTAACCAAATAAAAACGGTATGAAAAATAAAAGCCCATTTATTTTTCATTTTAAAAATACTTATAACACCTTGAAACAATCCATATACAAAGTTCTGTACTTTTTTAATGAAGGGATTATTTGATCTTTTAATTAATTTGAAAAATAGAATGGAAAAAACGATAATTCCGATAGAGATATACAAAATATAATTTGTATCCGAGGAACTGTTCTTAAATAAATAAGCAGAAAGCAATTCTGTTTGTAAAAAAAATGCGACAGCAATAATACTTAATAACATTATAACATCAGCAATTCTTTCAGATACAATTGTGCCAAAGGCTTTTTCAAATGGAATATTTTCATATTTTGAAATGGCAGTTGCTCTGGCAAACTCACCTGCCCGTGGTACAATTAAATTCACTAAATACGCAACTAATACCGCCATTATATTATTTGCAAATCTAGGTCTGAATCCCAAGGGTTCTAACATAAATTGCCAACGATATGCACGAGATAAATGACTTAATATCCCGAAAAACAAAGACAATAAAACCCACAAATAATTAGCTGTTTTAAAAGAGTTTTTAATCGCTTCAATGTCGTCAGGCTTTAATTTGGAAAGTGAAAACCAAATCAAAAAAACTCCCAAAGCTATTGGAAGTATAGTAAAGATGGTTTTTTTTAATTTACGTTTCAAAAATTAGGTCAGTGAATTATCAGTTTCATTCGGAAAAATAATAGACGGTTTAAATTTTTTAGCCTCTTCAAATTCAAGTGTTGCGTAGCTTATGATTATTATAATATCATTTTTAGCAACTTTTCTTGCAGCCGGTCCATTTAAAATTATATCACCACTTTTTCTTTCTCCTTTAATTGCGTATGTCACAAATCGTTCACCATTATTTATATTTACAATATGAACTTTTTCTCCTTCAATTATATTTGAAGCATCCATAAGATCTTCATCAATGGTTATACTTCCAATATAATTTAAATCAGAACCGGTTATCTTTACCCGGTGTATTTTTGATTTTACAACTTCAATAAGCATAATATAGCCTTCAATTTAACGCGGCGAAGTTACTTAATTTAACGCTATATTATCTATTAATCTAACGTCGCCGGCAAAGCTGGCAATAAAAGCTCTATACTTTTTATGTTGAACAATTTTTGTAGTTGGAGTAAGTGTTTCTATATCAGCTATTTCAAAGTATTCAAGATTTAAAAACTCATTGTTGTTAAATTCATTTTTAACAATATTTTTAACAAAATCAATACCTTTAATCAGGAACAACTCTTTGCTTTTTAATAGTGATTTATGAATTAATGGCGCAGCTTTGCGCTCAGCTGAGTTAAGCCGGTTATTTCTCGAACTCATGGCTAGGCCATCTTTTTCTCTATAAATTTCACTGGAGATAATTCGAACAGGAATTTTTTCGGAAACAACCATTTTTTTTATGATCTGTAATTGCTGAAAATCTTTTTCACCAAAATAAGCATTATTAGGTTTGACTATTTCAAATAATTTTTTAACAACAGTTCCTACACCATCAAAATGGTCTTGCCTATAAGCTCCTTCCATAACTTTATCGAGACCATCAAATTTAAATGTTTCAGATTTGATATTTATATTGTAGATTTCACTTACAGAAGGTGTAAAGACAAAATCACAAAGTACAGCATCCAATAATTTTAGATCACTTTCAAGCTTGCTGGGGTATTTTATCAGATCATCTTCTTTATCAAATTGAGTAGGGTTAACAAATATACTTACAACAACAAAATCATTTTCTATTTTGGCTCTTTTAACGATAGATAAATGACCCTCATGCAATGCACCCATGGTTGGCACAAAGCCAATAGTCTTTTTTTTATCGATAATTGATAAAATTCCTTTTATGGAATGCACAGTTTTAAAAACTTTCATTTTGCTGTTAAAGATTGTTAATTAAGCTATCAAACTTAATATTTTAAATCGAATTATGCATATAATTTTGTAATTTTGCAACAATCCAAAATAGATTGATAAATGAAAGATAAGAGAATACTTTTTATTTCGTCCGAATTGACACCTTACTTACCTGAAACTGAAGTATCTAAAATGGCTTTTGAGGTACCCAAGGAAATGCATCATCAAGGGGCGCAAATAAGAATGTTTATGCCAAGATTTGGTGTTATTAATGAAAGAAGACATCAACTGCATGAAGTAATCAGATTGTCAGGTATGAATTTGATTATCAATGATATGGATATGCCTTTGATAATAAAAGTAGCTTCTGTTCCGAAGGAAAGGATGCAGGTATATTTTATTGATAATGAAGAGTATTTTAAAAGAAAGGCAGTATTCACCGATGAAGATGGTAAATTATTTGAGGATAATGATGAAAGAGCAATTTTCTTTGCCAAAGGAGTAGTTGAAACTGTAAAAAAATTAAAATGGGCTCCTGATATTATCCATATCCATGGATGGATGGCTTCCTTGTTGCCTTTGTATTTGAGAGAATATTATAAAAATGATCCATTATTTGCTGATAGTAAAATCGTAACTTCTGCTTTTAATTATAATACTAAAGGTGTATTAGACAATAAAAGATTAATTGACAAGATAAAATTTGATCAAATATCAGATGAAAAACTACAATCATTTCAAAATAACTCAAATGATAGTTTTATAAAAATTGCTATTGAAAATTCAGATGCGGTTATAAAAGGAAGTGAGAATTTATCTGAAGAGATATCTACACTAATTGATAATCTTGATATTCCGGTATTGGATTTTCAACCTCTTGAGGGTTTTACAGAAGCCTATTCAGATTTCTACTTAAATAAAGTTTTATAAAAACATTGCTAAAAAAATCAAAAATCATTTATGTCAAATAGAAATGTAACCATTTTTAGAAATATTGGTTTAGGACTGATATTATTTTTTGGAATAATATCCTGCGAAAAGGATCTAGAGGATATTGCTGTTGATTTAGCGGGTGAAAAACCTTTTTCTGTTGGTGATTCCTTATTAGAGATTATTACTTATAATGTTAATATTGATTCATCAAGAGTTGATAATAATGACTTTCTTAAACAACCTCTTTCTTTATTGGGTGTAGATCAAAATGCAAATTTTGGGAATTTAAAAAGCGCCTTATTATCTCAGTTATTTTTACCAAATACCGGTGTGGATTTTGGTGATAATGCTGTCATAGACTTGGTAGTTCTTGACATTCCTTATTTTGCTACAAGAGATGGGGAACAAGATGCAGTCGATCCTATAACCGGAGAGCCAATCAATGATGAAGATGGAAATCCTCTTCAGGTTCCAAATTTTGAATTGGATTCTGTATACGGTAATACTTCTCAAGAATTTAATATTTCTGTATATGAATTAGGAACTTTTTTAAACGTTTTAGACCCGTTGGATCCTACCAAAAGCAAAACCTATTATTCTAATAAGGATTTTATTTTATTGGATAATCTTTTTTCGGATGATTTTAAAATAAATCGAAATGATACAGTTTTATATGTTGAGAGAAGATTTTTAGATGATGACCCTAATACAGTAGATGATATTGACACTATAAAGGGAGCAAATACAAGTCCATCTATAAAATTTAATTTAGATAATCAATTTTTTAAGGAAAGGTTTATTGACCACCAAAATTCAAGTGATTTTGATAGCAATGACAATTTTGTCAGTTATTTTAGAGGTGTTTATATTGATGCCAACGGAACGGATGGCTCATTGATAAATTTATCAACTACAGCGGCAAAAATGACCATTTATTATACCAATGAAGAAATTATAGATGAAGGCGAAACAGAAGATCTGAATAACAATGGAGTAAATGGTGAGGAAAATGTTCTTGTAAAAACGAAACAAAGTATGAATTTTACTTTCGGAGGCGTAAGAACTGGAAAATATACCCATGATTATAGCGGTTCCATGGTTGAGAATGCTTTGTTGAATCCAGACGAAATTAATGGCGAATCAAAACTATATATTCAAGGAGCAGGTGGGTCTCAAGGTGTAATTGATTTGTTTACTGATGAAAATCTAGAAATATTGAGAAGCAAGAACTGGCTTATCAATGAAGCGAATCTTACGTTTTATGTCGATGGAGATCAAAGCGAAGTACCTGATCAATTATTTTTATATAATTACGAATATAATTCATTGATCAATGATTTTTTTAATCCTTTATTCGGACCCGATTTTTTTGGTGGTAAGTTAGAATATGACAGTGACGGAAAACCGGAAAAATATAAATTTAGAATTACTAAATATATTTCAGATATATTAGATGCCGGTGATCCTAAAAAACCGTCAAAACTGACTATTAAAAATTACGTAACTACAGATTTACCAAATTTTGCGTTGTTAGATACTATTGTAAGTGATTACAATTGGATACCAAAAGGAGTTGTACTACATGGAAACTTACCAAAATCGAATGATAAAAGAATAAAATTAGAAATATTTTATTCGAAATAAATTCTTAACTTCGATTTAAATTATTATCCTGATAATTTATGGGAATTCTCAACCTATATAATAGATTGTCAGGATTTTCGTTTAACTTAATATTTTAAAACTCAAATAAAAATGTGTGGAATAACTGGTTATATTGGTTATCGCGATGCTTATCCAATTATTATTAACGGTCTTAAACGTCTTGAATATAGGGGCTATGATAGTGCCGGAGTAATGTTGTTTGATGGGGAAAAAATAAATCTCTCAAAAACAAAAGGAAAAGTTTCAAATTTAGAAGAAAAGGTAAGTAAAGAAATTACTACAAAAGGAAATATTGGTATTGGTCATACCCGGTGGGCAACGCATGGCATACCAAACGACTTGAATTCTCACCCGCATGTATCTCAATCCGGAAATCTTGTAATAATACATAACGGTATTATTGAAAATTATAATGCTATAAAACAAGAACTTATAAGTAGAGGATATACATTTAAAAGTGAAACAGATACTGAAGTACTGATAAATTTAATTGAAGAGATTAAAAATAAAGAAGGTGTAAAACTTGGTAAGGCCGTTCAAATTGCACTAAATCAAGTGGTTGGTGCATATGCAATAGCAGTTTTTGACAGATCAAAACCCGATGAAATTGTAGTTGCTCGCTTAGGCAGCCCTTTAGCCATTGGTGTTGGTAAAAATTTTGATGAATTTTTTATTGCTTCTGATGCTTCGCCTTTTATTGAATATACTAAAGACGCAATTTATTTAGAAGATGGAGAATTGGCTATAATAAAAAAGGGGAGAAAAGTTAATATCAGAAAAATACAAGATGATTCACTAGTTGATGCAAATATTCAAGAATTACAATTAAATATTGAAGAAATTGAAAAAGGTGGTTATGAACACTTTATGCTCAAAGAAATTTATGAACAACCTCGTGCAATTACTGATACCTTTCGGGGAAGACTTTTGGCTAAGGAAGGTATTATAAAAATTTCAGGGCTTGAAAATAACATGAAAAAATTCCTGAATGCCGAACGAATTATAATCGTTGCATGTGGAACTTCATGGCATGCCGGTTTAGTGGCTGAATATACTTTTGAAGAGTTTGCAAGAATTCCTGTTGAAGTAGAATATGCATCAGAATTTAGATATAGAAATCCTGTAATAACAGAAAAAGATATAGTAATTGCTATTTCTCAATCAGGAGAAACAGCAGATACATTAGCTGCCATCAAATTAGCAAGATCAAAAGGAGCATTTGTTTTTGGAGTATGTAATGTTGTTGGATCTTCTATTGCAAGAGAAAATGATTCGGGTACTTACACACATGCCGGGCCTGAAATTGGTGTTGCTTCAACAAAGGCATTTACAACCCAGATAACTTTATTGACACTAATAGCACTCCGTTTAGCAAGAGCAAAAGGCACGATGACAAGTGCTGATTACCGTTTACATTTGCAAGAAATGGAACTAATTCCCAAGAAGGTAGAGCAAGTATTAAAAATTGACGAAAAAGTTAAAAAGATCGCTAAAAAATATTTGTTATCAACCAATTGTTTGTACTTAGGCAGAGGGTATAATTTTCCGGTAGCTTTAGAAGGAGCATTAAAGCTAAAAGAGATATCTTATATACACGCGGAAGGATATCCGGCAGCAGAGATGAAACATGGTCCAATTGCGTTAATTGATGATAGAATGCCGGTTATTGTAATTGCGACCAGCAAAGGTCATTATGAAAAGGTTGTGAGTAATATTCAAGAGATCAAATCACGAAGTGGAAAAATTATAGCGATTGTTACAGAAGGAGATACTGTTGTTCGCGATATAGCTGATCATGTTATAGAAATTCCGGAAACTGAAGAAGCTCTAACACCGTTATTAACAACTATTCCGTTGCAATTATTGGCTTATCATATTGCTGTAATGCGGGGATGTAACGTTGATCAGCCAAGAAATTTAGCTAAATCAGTTACGGTAGAATAATTATTTTCCATTAAATTCACTCATGGTATTATTGATTCCAGCTAGGGCAAATGAAATAATTGCTTTAGCTGATTTTTCCATTCGTTCATTTAGTTTTTCTTTCTCCTCAGAGCTCCATTCACCTAAAACATGATCTATTTGTCTGCCTTTTTTAAACTCGTCACCTACACCAAAACGCAATCTTCCAAAATTTTGTGTTTGTAAAACATCATTAATATTGTTTAATCCATTATGACCACCTGCACTTCCTCTTGCCTTTAAACGGATAGATCCAAAAGATAAATTTATATCATCAGTTATGATCAATATATTCTCTATAGATATATTCTCTATTTTTTGCCAGTACTTAACCGCTTTTCCACTGAGGTTCATAAAAGTGTTTGGTTTTAATAAGATAAATGTTCTGCCTTTGTATCTGAACCTTGCAAGATCTCCAAGTTTTTTGGTTTCAAAAGAGGTATTTTCTTGTTCGGCTAATTTTCCTAAAATCTTAAAACCAATATTATGTCGTGAGTTTTTGTATTTATCACCTACATTTCCTAAACCAACGATTAAAAATTTTTTCATGGATTCCTGATTTTTATTTTGGGTTTGAAAAAAAAATCTGAGTTTGGTGATAAGATTCATGCCATAAATATAATCAATACAATTAATTTATCACATTTTCCTATTTTTTCTTTATTTGATATCTGAATTAATTAAGTTGATTAAATTTACATTTTCACGAATTCAAACGAAAATAAAAAAAGCTTTCCGGTAATCGAAAAGCTTTTATACATATTATTTAATTGAATTTAGTCAGCAGCAGGTTTCGTATCATCAGTACTATCCTCTGCTCCTGTTCCTTCTTCTCCTCCTTCAACAAGTGCAGCCGGAGTTTCATCAGTTGCATCTTCACTTTCAGCATCCAGTTCATCAATTGCCATAGCCAAACGAGAAACTCTAACTTGTGCAACAACTGTATTGTCAGGATGAAGAATAGAATATTTAGAACTAACTTCTAACTCGGTAACATAAAGTTTATCACCAATATCAAGTTTAGAAATATCTGCATTAATAAAATCAGGTAAATTATCAGGTAAAGCTTTTACTTTTAGTTTTCTATATGGAAAACGCAAGTTACCACCATTAACTACACCTGGGGCATTACCTAAAAGTTTAACAGGAATTTCCATTGTAACTTCCTTATCTTTTGACAATTGATAAAAATCAATATGTAAGATTTTATCCGAAACAGGATGGAATTGAATATCTTGTATAATAGCTTCATATTTATCACTATTTTCAAGTTCAATCATTGCAGTGTATACATTTGGAGTGTACACCAATTTACTAAATGATAGTTCATCAGCTGAAAAGTGTAAAGATTTGTCTCCTCCGTATAAAACGCAAGGTACCTTTCCAGCATTACGTAAGGCCTTGGTAGATACCTTGCCCACGCTTTCTCTTTGGGATCCTTTGATTGTAATCGATTTCATTGTTTTAAATTAATTTATTTTACATTAAAAATTTGTCGCTTATAGATGTGTTGCTTTGCACTTTGTGCATAACGTCAGCAAATAAAGGGGCGCAAGATACAACTTTTATTTTAGAACAAGTCTGTTTTAAAGGAATTGTATCGGTCACTATTAGTTCTTCTAAACTTGATTTTTCTATTCTATTATAGGCATCACCTGATAAGATAGCATGCGTTGTTATTGCCCTTACACTTATTGCACCTTTTTCCATCATTAAATCGGCTGCTTTAGTCAAAGTGCCAGCAGTATCAACCATATCATCTACGATGATTACATTTCTACCTTCAACATTACCTATTAATTCCATATGTGAGATCACATTTGCTTTTTTACGTTGCTTATAACAAATTACCACTTCGCTTTTTAAGAATTTAGAATAAGCATAAGCCCTTTTTGAACCACCCATATCCGGTGATGCAATAGTAATATCACTTAATTTTAATTTTTCTATATGTGGTAAAAGTATTGTAGATGCATATAAATGATCTACCGGAATTTCAAAAAAACCTTGTATCTGATCTGCATGAAGATCCATGGTCATAATTCTTGTAGCACCGGCTGCTTGTAATATTTTTGCTACCAATTTTGCCGCAATAGGAACACGTGGTTTATCTTTACGGTCTTGTCTTGCCCAACCAAAATAAGGCATGACCGCAGTAATATGTCTGGCTGAAGCACGTTTAGCAGCGTCTATCATTAATAACATTTCCATCAAATTGTCATTTGGAGGCATGGTTGAACCTATCAAAAATATTCGCCTTCCTCTAATTGATTCTTCAAAAGAAACCTGAAATTCACCATCACTAAAAATATTTTTTTTAACTGTTCCAAGTTCCATACCATAATACTCAGCAATTATTACCGCTAATTCAGTGCTTTGAGAGGATGCAAATATTTTTGGATTAAGACGATCTGAACTCATAAGGATGTGTTTTTTAGGATGATATTTTTAGATTTTTTTTTGCAAAATTAATTAATTATTTTAATTGTAGAGACATTTATTTTAAAGATTTTTTTATGGATTAAATAAATTATAATTTATCATCAAAAGACTCAAAAATATAAAGATAATTTAAACAAAAATATTATATTTGCAAACCGAAAATTTGCCTTGGTGGCGGAATTGGTAGACGCGCTGGATTCAAAATCCAGTGATTGCAAGATCGTGTGGGTTCGATTCCCACCCAAGGTACAAAGGTGAAAGCTTAACAAGTTGATAATTTAACTGTTAAGCTTTTTTGTTTTAGTAAAGAACCCCTGATCGAACCCCTGAACCATATCATTTGACTTAAAATTTGACTTATCTTTACATTGACTTTTCAATGATAGAGTTTATTTGAATGACACTAATTTCGGGCTTTATATTTAATTTTTGGTTGAAAATAATTCATATACTTTTTCGTTATTTTTTGTGTAGTTAACAATGGTTACTAGATTTTATTAATTTTTCTTGAATTATATACCTTAGTTGAGTAATAAAGTACATTATATTTACTAAAAGAATAATCTTTCATATTGTTTTGGTTTTATAATTTTGGGTTAATCATATACTAAATTGAACAAATCAACGTATATTAGAGAATAGTGATTTATTTTGTTTTATGGGAAAAGTTACTTTTAGCTAGATTAATATTTCATACGTCCTTGGAAATAAGGGTTATTAAATATTATTACAGTTCAATTTTAACATTTTAATTTCGACAACATGACTAATAAATTAATTATTGATTTTACTCCCACGGGAATGATTCCCACAAAGGAAATGACACCATATGTTCCTATAAGTAGCTCAGAAATAATTGAAGATGTACATAAAGCAACTGAAATTGGAATCACAAAAGTTCATTTGCATGCTAGAGATGCAGAATCTGGCGAGCCGACATATAAAAGGAAGGTCTATGCAGAAATTATTGAAGGAATACGAAAATATGCACCTGAATTAGTATTGTGTGTTTCTCTTAGCGGTAGAACATTCAAAAGCTTTAAGTTTCGATCTGATCCTTTGTTATTAGTAGGAAATTTAAAACCTGACATGGCAAGCTTAACTCTTAGTTCGTTAAATTTCAATAAAATAGCTAGTATAAATTCTCCTGAAATGGTGCAAAATCTTGCTGCAATTATGATGAAAAAAGGTATTGTTCCTGAATTAGAAGCATTTGATTCCGGAATGGTAAACTATGCAAAATATTTAATAAAAAAAGGATTGCTTAAGCCACCATATTATTTTAATCTTTTATTAGGAAATATAGCCTGTGCTCAGCCGAATTTATTGCATACGGGAATAATGATTAATGATCTTCCTGAAAATTCGTTTTGGAGTTTAGCAGGAATTGGAAATAAGCAATTAATGATGAATTCGCTTTCCATAGCCATTGGAGGTGGAGTTAGAGTTGGACTTGAAGATAATATTTGGTTTGATTCAAAGCGGACAAAACTAAGTTCAAATATGGAATTATTAGAGAGAATTCATAAAATAGCAGTTGCAAATGGAAGAGAAATTATGTCATGTCAAGAATTTAGAACAATATTGAAATTAGAATCGGGTAAAGGTAAATATGGCCGGATTTATGAATGAAATTAGATTAATGTTAAGAGAAGTAATAAAAAAAATAAAATGGTTTCATAATAAGGTTCATCATGGATTGTTCATATACGGAATTACAAACAGACTTACGAAAATAGGGTTAGAATTTAGACCTTACTATTTTGAACAAGAGTATACAGAAGAATGTGAATCTCCGAAAATTAAGGGGAATGCTTTGGAATATACCCTAAAATATTTGGGATCAAAAGAAGTTAAAACTATTTCTTCATCGGGTAAAGGATATTTCAATTTACATGAAAAACTGGAAAAATTAAGTGAAGGACAAATTTGCATTGGATTATTCGACAAAGGTAAAATAGCTGCTTATTCCTGGATTGAATTGAAGGAGTTTAGTTTGAAGGGTAAGATTGTAAAACTAAAAAAAAATGAAGCTTATCTTAGCAGTATGTACACTGTTAAGTCATATAGAGGAAGGGGTCTGGCTCCTTTTTTGCGATATCAAATCTATAAGTCATTAATGGAAGACGGAAGGAATAAGGTTTATAGCATCAGTGATTATTTTAATTACCCATCTATAAGATTCAAAAGAAAATTAAACACGAAACATCTAAAACTATTTTTGTATATCCAATTATTCAATTATTTTAAATGGAATTTGAAATTGAAGAATTATAAAAATTAATTTATTTCATAAAAAGTTGTTTATGAGGAATTTAGGACAAAAATTAAATTAGGATCGGCTAAAGATAAATATGGTCGAATTGATGAATAAAATTTGTATTAATGTTGGGAGGAATAATAAAAAAAATAAAATGGTTTTATAATAAGGTTCATCATGGATTGATCATGTACGGAATTACAAACAGACTTTCGAAAATAGGGTTAGAATTTAGACCTTATTATTTTGAAGTAACGTATGCTGAAGAATGTGAATCTCCGAAAATTAAGGGAAATACTTTGGAATATAGCCTTAAATATTTGGGGTCAAAAGAAGTTGAAATTATCTCTTCATCAGGTATAGGATACTTCAATTTGCATGAAAAGCTGGAAAAATTAAGTGAAGGACAAATTTGCATTGGATTAATGCATAAAGGTAAAATAGTTGCTTATAACTTTATTGAATTGAAAGAGTTTAGTTTGAAAGGTAAAATTGTAAAACTGAAAAAGAATGAAGCTTATCTTAGCAGTATGTACACTGTTAAGTCATATAGAGGAAGGAGTTTAGCTCCTTACTTGCGGTATCAAATCTGTATGTCATTAAGGGAAGAAGGAAGGATTATGGCTTATAGTGTGTGTGATTATTTTAACTATCCATCTATAAAATATAAAAGAAAATTAAACACGAAATATCTAAAACTATTTTTGTATATCCAATTATTCAATTATTTTAGATGGAATTTGAAATTGAAGGATTATAAAAATTAACTAATTGGTAAAAAGTTATTTATTAAGAATTCCCACACTCATTTCGAGGAATTTCAGTATTTTCTAGATAGATTTCACTGAATATATATTCTATAAATGAATTTTTATATTGAGAAGATATTTTGATTTTTGCACATAGAGTTATTTCAAAACAACATAAACACGATAGTATTGTTTAAACAGCATTGTTACGACCATTACTAAGATATAAAGTTAAAAGAATTATAAATGTATAGATATATTTTTTCAGAAGATTTCTCAATTTTAAACTCAAAGATATGCCTTGAGGTTTATGAAAATCAAAATTTGAATCATCAAGATTATTTTCACCATCCCAAATTTCAATTTACTTGTATTGCCACATTTTCTAAATATTCAACATGTTATTTGCTTTCAGTTTATAAGTCTGACAAATTAATTGGATATTCAGCTTTGAGAGAGAAAGTCTTAACAGTAAGAAAAAAAAATTACAATTTCCTAGTACCTATTGGATATAGAGTGGCAGAATATAATTATCCAATAATTCATAAAAATTATATCAATGAATTTTTAAATATTATGAATAAAGTCCTTATTGATTTTAATGTTCATTTTCAACATGTTCCAGGGTTTTTCAAGAATAGAATTTTAGACAGCATTAACAATTCATTTGTTTCAAGGGTTGTGGAGAATCCAATTTTAAGAGACTTGAATAATGATATTTTTACGGCATCTAGGAAGTCTACTCCTTTAAGAAGAAAAAAACAGCTGATCAAGAGGTTTGATAAAGTTGAAGTAGAACATGTCACCAAAGGAATTACTGACGAGCTATTAAATTCACTTTTTGAATTACACATAAAAAGATGGAATTGGGAAGGAATAAATAGTAAGTTTAAACTAAATGAATTTAAAGATGTTTATAAGAAAATTTCACAATTGAAAATTGACAAAATTGGTTACCCAATATTAAGTTATTTAAAAGTAGATGGCGCTATAGTGGCTTGTCATTTTGGGTATAAAATAAAGGATAAATATCTAGTTCAAATTCAATCAAGATCTATGAATGACCAATACAGGTCTGTGGGTTCCATTCTCATTGCAGAAACTCTAAGCCTAATTAATTCTGAAGAATTAAAAATTTATGACATGGGTGTTGGTGTTGAAGATTACAAATATAGATATATGAATGACATTGTATCATATTTTAATATTCTTAAATTTAAATCTTCATTCCATAGTTATAGAAATAGGTTGAATCTAAAATAGTTTAATAAGGTATAAAATCATTTAAAGTCAAAAAACTTCAAATATGTAGCGCTATTTTTTTTGAGCATATTAATTTAATGTTATTATTGAAGTAGATTGTTTTATGCGTAATGAGACTTAATAAAAATGTTATTTTCTGCATAAATAATAAATCCATTTATCTTTTATATTATTTAATTCAGAAATTATAATTTTAGACATCTATTGATTAAAATAGAACAGGTAAAAATGATTGTATATATTTTCCTGTAAAATTTTTAACCTAAGGTTATTTTGATAAAATAAAACGATACCCTATTCCTTTTACAGTAACAATATGTTTTGGCATAGAAGGGTTTACTTCCAGTTTTTTTCTGAGATTGAGTACAAAATTATCTACTGTTCTGGTAACAGGCATTGATTTATATCCCCATACCTCGCTCAATATTTCATGACGATGTATAGCTTCGCCTTCATGTATGATTAGATATTCCAAAAAAGCGAACTCTTTACTTGACAATGTTATTTCCTGATTATTTCTGAATACCTGATATTTTTTAAAATCTAATCTTACATCCCCAAATGAATATACCACAGGACTTTTATATACACGGGCAATCCTTCTAAAAATAGCTCTGATACGAGCAACAAGTTCTGGAATGCTGAATGGTTTAGTAACATAATCATCTGCCCCAATATCAAGCCCTGATATTTTATCCATTTCAGAACCGCGAGCACTAATCATTATTATGGGTATTTCAGGTTTTTCTTTTTTTAATTTCCTACATATTTCATGACCATTCATCCCAGGTAACATAATATCAAGTAATAATAGATCAATTTTTTTCTCAAGAGCTAATTTCAGACCTATATTTCCGTTAGTTTCTTTAATTACGTTATAATCTTCATATTCCAATGTATCTTTCAATCCTTTTAGAATACTAATATCATCTTCTATTATTAAAATTGTTTTCACTATTTTATTATTTGATGATTTAAAGTTATGGAAATTTTACTTCCCTTTCCAATTTTACTACTAACAGATATTTTACCACCATGAGCTTCGACAATTTCTTTTACTACAGTCAATCCAAGCCCTGTACCACTAATTCCTTCTTTTTGGTCGACGCGATAAAATTTTTCAAATATTCGATGAAGTTGATCTTCAGGAATTCCGATGCCATGGTCTTCAACCTCAATATAGATTTCCTTCATTTTTTTATATAACCGGATATCAATCTTTTTGTTGTGGGTAGAGTATTTGTATGCATTGCTAAGTAAATTACCCATCACTTGTTTTAATTTTTCAGCATCTACTTTTGCGTATAAATTCTCATTCAGTTCTCTAGTAATATCAAAATTATCATTTTCAAACCAGTAATCCATTTCATTAATTGCTTCATCAATTATTGAAGCCAATTTTGAACGTACAAAATGGTATTTCTGTTTTCCCTTTTCCAACTTTGAAAAATCCAGAATATTATTGATCATTCTTTTCAATCGCTCGCTTTCTTTTAGAATTATAGAGAGATATTCATCCCTGTCAGACTCATTTTTTATCCTTTTTAATAGAACCATTTCAGTGAACATATAAATGGATGTTAATGGTGTTTTTAACTCATGAGTAACATTCGAAATAAAATTAGACTGTAAATGAGCTAAATTCTTTTCTCTCGCTATATCTCTAACAATTAATGCAACTCCAAGAAATAGAGCTACCAGAAACAATACAGTAGCAATTCCGTAAGTCCAGCTTCTGCTGTTAATAAAATCATTTATCAGGTTTTTATCTTTAAGCTTAATTTGTAAAATTTGCTGGGGAAAATATGTATTTAGCCGAGAAGTGTAAATGAGGTCATCCTCTGATGTATTTGAAATAATTTCAGTTGAAAATCCAATGTCGTATTCAAATTCAAAATCAGATGTAAGATCACTTTTAATAATGGAGTTAAACAATTTTTCACCATCGATTAAAAAACCGGAAGGATTAATAAAATTTGTATTGATTATAAGCAAAAACTTATTATTTCGTACAACAGGATTAATAACTATAATATCGTTGCCTATTTTTAACTGATTGCTGTATACGCTCTTGGTAAGGTCATCTAACAAGATATCTCTGTATTTACTAACAAACTGGAGCTGTTTATTGATATTCTTTATCAGCTTATCTATATATGTTAAATCTTCTAAGCTGTTAAAAGTGTTTGCCTGAATCCATTTATTAATTAAAACTAACAGCTCTTCTGAATTATAATTTAAGGGAATAAATCCGGCTTCCATTTTTTCAAGAAAAAATTTAATTATGGGAAATATTTTTTCCGAATTATCAGGATTCGTAATTTTTAAAAGCTGAGGAACAGCAAAATATACATAAGGAATTCCATCTTCACTTATTTTTGAAAAGTAGTTTAAAACAATTAGTTTATAATGATTTACTGCATTTTTATGTTCGTTTAATTTAACTGAAACTCTGCCTAATGAATTTAATGCTTTAACAGAATCCTTACTTTTTGATGAATATCTCAAGCATGACAAATACTGTTTTTTAGCTATTTTGAGATTTTTTAAAAAAAATTCAGCTTTTTGCCCTTCCCTAAAATTAGATTTGAATTTGGTTGAAAATTTCGGTGCGGATCTATTCTCAAAGATCTCAACAAAATGTGGGTAAATAAAAGAATCGTTATTTTTTAAAATGAAAGATTGAGAAATGAAATTATAGTTAGTTGCCTTTTTTATTAACGAATCTTTCATTGATTCAGACGGTTTGAGCTCTTTTATTATACCAAGGATTACAATTTCCATCTTTTTTTCAATCGCATTATCAAATCTGGATGCTAGTTCTTGCTGTTCCTCCAGAATTCTTTTTTCTGTAATCTCTTTCAGGTTTGAAATACCAGTAATACTAAAATAGGTCAATATGCTTCCCGAAATCACTACTGCAAGAATAAAAACTATTAAAAGTTTCGAAATTGGTTTAAATCTTCTGTTCATTATTGGGATTATTTCTGTTTAAGTATTACATGTAAATAAAATTAAACCATTTTATTAATTGTTCTAAATAGAAAAGGTATCTACAGTTAGCCTAAGATACCAATATCTAATTATAATCAGATTTTCATTTAGAAAGTATTCAAAACAAGTACAGTATTTCATCAAAAGAAAATTATATGATGGGATACAAAAAAAAGAACCTACCCAAACTATTACCTGTTTCTTTACATATAAATTGTTACTCAGTACCTTTCATCATCCACAATTGATATTCTTTCTTTTTCTTACTGAGAACCATTAAATTACCGTCTTTACTCCATGATGGCAATAATGTATTCGTAATGTCTGAGAAGAGTGTTGTTTTTTTTGATGCGGAATTATATTTGTACAAATTCCAGTTACCACGATACGAGCCCTTGAAATAATAATTCAAACCGGTCGGATCCCAGCGGCCTAGATAATCCCAGATTATTGGCTGGTTTATAAAAGGGGTGGTAGGTCTGCCATCAACATAGGCCTCTCTGAGACCGTCATTATTATTTTTTGGATCATAGTACATGTATGTAAGCTTTTTGCTCTCAGGATGCCATTCTAATCCCTCTTTATACTTATTTTCTTCTTTTGCGTTCAATCTTTTAATTACTCCATTTTGTGTCGAAACTATCATGATGTGATTTTCATCTTCATTATCTAAATAAGAAAAACCTGCAATATACTTACCATCAGGAGACCATCTAATACTCCAAGGTTCCCATATCCCAATTTCAGCTAATTTTTCAGATTTATTTCCCCGGATTGGTAAGGTGTATAATCCACCATTATAGGCATAAGTAATCTTTTTACTGTCTGGAGACCATGCTGGTAGAACATTTCCCTTGAAGTCTATATTAATGGATTTGAAAAGTTTTCCATTCTCAGTAGATAAAAAATAGAGTTCCATTTTATCTTCATTTTTCTTTGTGAAAAATGCAATGGTTGTACCATCAGGGGAGAGATAATTAAAAGTTTCATAAAATGAATTTGGTTTTACATTGGTAAGCTTCTTTTTAACGCCTCCCAGTCTTGAAATTGCATAAATTCCCTGATTATTTTTGCCTACGCCTTCGTAATAAACTTTTGAACCATCGGGTGATAATATCCCTGAACTACCTGATGCAATTATTTTATAATGATTAAAATTTTTATTATCAGGAATTATAATCTGACTGATATCCTTTTCAATAGCATACGTTAATATTGATTTGCCTTTAATGAATTTTGGTGAAAATACACTGGCATTGTAGTAAAAAGTTACTTGTTCTGCATCTCCTATAGGCTCTCCTGTATCAGGATTAATTTTTATCTTAAAAATATTTCGATCCCCTTTCCTTTCAGAAACAAAATAAAAAGAATAATCTTTTTCAGACCAGGTTCCATAACCATCAAAACCCTTTGTTTGCGTAATATTGATATGTTTATTCCCATCTGACGAAATTAATGCGCAATCAAGTTCAATATTAGTGTTTCCTTCAGAACCTTTATTGAAAGAATAATAAGAAATCCATTTGCCATCCGGTGAGTAATCCGATAGTTTGGTTGACCAATGAACATCTAAGTAGATTGTATCGGTAATTTTTCCATTCAAGTCAATTGTTACAATTCCTTCAGGTATTAGGTAACTTACATGATTGCCATTCGGATGCCAAATCAATCCACCTCTCCCATCATTTTCATTCAGGATCTTACCTAATTGTGTTGGTTTTCCTCCATCAGAATTAACTACATAAATTGCCTTAGAATAATTTTCACCATTTGTATCATTACTTTTACTCATCCCGAAAAATGCAATGAATTTTCCATTAGGAGAATATCTGGGATTCATTTCAGCATATAATTTTGATTCATCGATTAGAAATTTGACCGGAGTACCTGAAAGATCAGCAGTAAAAAGTACATTTCCCATCCTTATATTTTCATCATGGTTTTCAGTTCTTGCCATGTAAACAAACTTTTTGCCATTGGGTGAAAAATCAAAAGGCTGCGATAACCAGGATTTATTCCAAAATACATTTTTCTCTAACGGAATCTGGGTGCTTACAGGTTGATTGGTGGTTATCAATTTTTGAACTGCACTTTGATTGTTTAGTCTTTGAAGCCTTGTTTTTGCAGTTGCAGCTATCGAATTCTGATCTGCATATTTTTCAATAATTTTTTCATATGCCTTTGTGGCCTGCTTTTTCCCCCATTTTCTCATAACAGTTACCAATATGGAGTAGTGCATTGGCCTGAAGAGATCTTCCGGCATCCGAATTTTCAACTATTATCGTATAAATATCTATTGCTTCTTGGAGCAAACCTTCACCCTCTTCCTTTATCAAACCTTTTTGATATAACTGTTTGTAATTTTGAGCATACAAAGGATATGAGTTTCCTAAAATGAAAACCATAATAAAAAAAGTTTTAACTAGTATTTTAGCTTTCATAATTAATTTTATTAATAATTTCTTCGTTTTAAGATAAAAATCTTCAGTAAAATATTAGTTCTTTAAGATAGTGATTGTCTCAGAAAACCATAAGTTAAGCAAAATTTGTGTCATAAAGCAAGCCCATTGTTGTACCATTTGTTGCGGTAAGACATGAATAGTGATTATTCTAAACTCCATATGGATATTATTAATCCTATCAACCTGCACATGCTTGATCTTTTCTGCAATATTCCAAGCTACCTATACTAATCTCACCTACACTTTCTCTATGTTGATTTCCAGCTCCATTTAAATATCGATAAAGTATAACAGTTTTATTAACCGGTATCACAACATTTGGTTCAGCAGCAGGAAAATCTAAAAAAGTTTCGAAGGAAATTTTATCAGTTGCAAAACTATAATTTCCATCATGTAACCACATCTGAAAACCTGTAATTTTCCCTGCTCTTTTATGCAAACTAATCTGAACCCGATAATTTGGGTGATAATCTGAACCTGAATCTGCACCAGTAACTGTCAGGTCAAAAATAGGCTTGCATGTTTCTCCAGTTGTGCAAAATGGCCATTGGATAGTGAATTTTTGAGAAGATGAATTTCCAGCCGGCACCAATGATTCTAATAAATTAGGTCCAGAAAACCCGCCTTCTATAAATCTGCCCCAATATGCTTCTGATTTTTTTGACAAACCCTGATTCGGATCAGACAATAAATACTCTTGTTGCACAGTTAAATCATCCTGACAGGAAGAAATGACTAGTGCAAGAAAAATAGTAATAACCGTTTTAATTTTTTTGAAATTAGTTGTCATGATTTTACATTTTAATGATCTACAACAAAGCTAAATTCAATTCTAAATAATTGTATCATAACAAGGTAAAAGATATGTAAAAGTTGTGTCATGTTTTAAGATATTACCATATTTAAGTTAGCACTGTTACCTTTTCAATACTTTTAATCAATGTAATCCTTTTGAGAAAAGTGTTAAATGTCAACCCAATAATGGTCTTCTTTATTTATTTTTTTTATAGGGGTAGTTTTACTACTTTTGCAAACGTTTTAAATATAAATTAATCAAAAAATAATATGGAGTTTATCGTAAATTATTTGCCTTTGTTTGGAGTGTTAGCTCTGGTATTTGTGTTTATTAAAAATGCCTGGGTTACTAAACAAGAAGTTGGTAACGAAAAAATGTCAAATATAGCAAAACACATTGCAGATGGAGCAATGTCATTCTTGAAAGCAGAATATAAAGTTCTCGCAATTTTTGTGGTTGCCGTTGCAATCTTGTTATATTTTAAAGGTACTTATGAAGAAGGATCTAATGGAATGGTTGCTTTATCATTTGTTGTTGGGGCAATTTGCTCTGCTTTAGCCGGTTTTATTGGAATGAAAGTTGCCACAAAAGCAAATGTAAGAACTACAAATGCTGCCAGAACATCTTTAGGAAGAGCACTAGAAGTTGCTTTTGCAGGAGGAGCCGTAATGGGATTAGGTGTTGTTGGTTTAGGTGTTTTAGGATTGAGTAGTTTATTCATGATTTACCAAAATTTATGGCCGGGAGCTGAAAATTTACCTATGGTTTTAAATGTGCTTTCAGGTTTCTCTTTAGGAGCATCATCTATTGCATTATTTGCCCGGGTAGGTGGTGGTATCTATACCAAAGCAGCTGATGTTGGTGCCGATCTTGTTGGTAAAGTTGAAGCAGGTATTCCTGAAGACCATCCTTTAAACCCTGCTACTATTGCAGATAACGTTGGTGATAATGTTGGGGATGTTGCCGGTATGGGAGCAGATTTATTTGAATCATATGTAGGATCTATTATAGGTACAATGGTGTTAGGAGCATATATTTTTACTCCTGATTTTAATGGTTTAGGAGCTGTTTATTTACCCTTAGTATTAGCTGCTGTTGGAATTGTTATGTCAATAATAGGAACTTATTTTGTAAAGGTGAAAGATGGAGGAAGCCCTCATAAAGCATTAAACTTAGGTGAGTTCGGATCTGGATTTTTAATGATCGTAGCCTCATACTTTATCATAAATGGAATGATACCTGAAACAGTTGAAGGATTACCTTTTGGTGCAATGGGAGTTTATAAGGCAACACTGGCAGGATTAGTTGCCGGATTTTTAGTTGGAAAAGTAACTGAGTATTATACCGGAACGGGATATAAACCTGTTTTATCAATTGTAAAACAATCGGAAACAGGATCAGCTACCAATATCATTGCCGGATTGGGGGTAGGAATGATGTCAACAGCTATTCCAATTTTATTAATCGCTGCAGCAATTATTATTTCACATCATTTTGCAGGACTTTATGGTATTGCAATCGCAGCAGTAGGTATGTTAGCAAATACTGGTATTCAGTTGGCTGTTGATGCATATGGACCTATTTCAGACAATGCCGGCGGTATTGCTGAAATGGCCGAATTACCTAAAGAAGTTAGAGAAAGAACAGATAAATTAGATGCAGTTGGTAATACTACAGCAGCTATTGGTAAAGGATTTGCAATTGCTTCTGCTGCTTTAACAGCATTGGCTTTATTTGCTGCATTTATGAAAACCGCCAATGTTACGTCAATAGATGTTTCCAAGGCACAGATTATGGCTGGATTACTAGTTGGAGGTATGCTTCCTTTTGTTTTTTCAGCATTATCAATGAATGCTGTTGGCCGTGCTGCGATGGCAATGATCGAAGAAGTTAGAAGGCAGTTTAGAGATATTCCCCAGTTGCGTGCTGCATTAGAGGTAATGAGAAAGTACGATTCTGACATGTCAAAAGCAACAGTAGAAGACAGAAAAATATTTGATGCTGCAGATGGTTATGCAGAATATGAAAAATGCGTTAAGATCTCTACAGATGCATCAATTAAAGAAATGGTATTACCTGGATTATTGGCTTTGGTTGTACCAGTTGCAGTTGGCTTTATAGGAGGTGCTGAAATGCTAGGTGGTTTGTTGGCTGGTGTTACTACTACGGGAGTGTTGATGGCAATTTTTCAATCTAATGCCGGAGGTGCTTGGGATAATGCAAAGAAAATCATCGAGGAACAAGGACGCAAAGGAACGGATGCTCATAAGGCTGCGGTTGTAGGTGATACTGTTGGAGATCCTTTTAAAGATACTTCTGGGCCATCATTAAATATATTATTAAAATTAATGTCAGTAGTTGCTTTGGTGATTGCACCTAGTATTGCTTTAAATATAGATGAGTTAGAAGCGCATAATGAGAAAACCATTGAAATTCAAGAAGTAATTAAATCAACAAATGATGAAAGTCAAATGATAAAAGTCGAAGCTAGTGATAGTGATGATAAAATCGCTGTAGTTACAACGACATCTACCAAAATCAGTGATGAAAAGGTTGAAACGGAAACTTTGAAAGAAGATAAAGTAGATGCTTTAACACATAAGAAAAAAGAGTAACCTCAAATTAAATTTCATAAAAAACTCCTGTGTATATGGGAGTTTTTTTTATGTCTTATTTTCAATTAATATTCCTTTTGGGAAATCTTCATTAAAAAAGTTACCTTTGATTTTTCAATACCAAATAATGCGAAAAATTGCCATTTTATTACTTTTACTTTCTTCAATTTTAAAAGCGCAAAACGAAAGTACTTTTGTTGATAATAAATATTTAGAAGACCAGTTATATTTTAATCTGACCTATATAAAATTATTAGAGCTTCCTGATCAAATTTCTCAATCGGGTTTTTCTTTTGGATTGGGCTTTGGATTTATAAAAGATATGCCAATTAATGCCAGACGTAATTTTGGATTGGGAATAGGGTTAGGGTATGGATTAAATAATTATTATTTTAATGTTAAAGAGAATATTGAAATACCCTCAGAGATAAACACTGCATTAAAAAGCAATAAAATTGTAATGCATACTATCGAAATGCCTTTAGAAATAAGATTTAGAACATCTACACCTGAGAAATACAAATTTTGGAGATTTTATCCAGGATTAAAAATGGCCTACGTATTTGCGAAAAATACAAATTTACGTCAAAGAGAAGATTTTGATGTTGAAGATATAGTTAAGATCAATAGATTTCTATATGGTATTACCTTTTCGTCAGGTTTCAATAAATGGAATTTCCATGTTTACTATGGTTTAAATGAGATTTTTAGTAATACTAAAAATAATGAGTATAAATTCAATGTACAAGATATTCGCCTTGGATTAATTTTTTATATGTTGTGATACAGTTGAAAACTAATCAATTGTGCAATTATTCCTAATAAAAAACCGATATACACCTCCTTAGGTTGATGTGCTTTTAATTTTAATCGAGAAACGGCTATTATACCAGAGAAAATTATTAGAATAGCAATAATTAAGTTAAAATTTAATTGGTACTCGTAACTCATAATAATAACAAAACCGGTAATTCCTCCAATTCCTAAGGTATGTAAGCTGGTTTTAGTTTTTAAACTAAACAATAAATAAGTAAAACTTAGACCGATAGCAACTCCATAAAACGAAAAGGCCAGTAAATCCACAATTTGAATGTTCAGCAATATTTTACCTATCATATAGAATAAAAGAATAAAAAAAAGTATTGGGAATTTTCTTTCTTCAATGGTTTCGAGCTGGTAACTTTTTATTAAGTTCATTTTTTTTAACAGCCCTAAAAAAAATAAGGGTAAGATATAGGTACTAATGAATACAACGATAAGAATAATATATTCTTGTTTTTTTAAAATATGTTTAGGCGATAAAAATAAATATAAAAAGGCACCAATAAACGAAAATAATAATGGATGGAAGACATATGAAATGAGTTTAAAAAAGGGCATAACTTATAATATTTTTTTTCTCAATCTCGCTACAGGAATATCTAGTTGTTCCCGATATTTTGCAACTGTTCTACGGGCTAATAAATATCCTTTTTCCTTTAGCACAGCTGATAATTTTTCATCAGTAAGCGGCTTTTTTTTATCTTCTTTTTCAACAACTGTTTGTAAAATTTTCTTAATTTCAAGAGTAGAAATTTCTTCTCCTTGATCGTTTACCATTGATTCAGAGAAAAATTCTTTAATCAATTTTGTGCCATAAGGGGTATCAACATATTTGCTATTTGCAACTCTAGAAACAGTTGAAACATCCATTTTTATTATGTCGGCAATATCTTTTAAAACCATGGGTCTCAGTTTTCGTTCATCACCTGTTAAAAGGTATCCTTTTTGATAATGTAAAATTGCATTCATGGTTAACATTAAAGTTTGTTGTCTTTGTTTAATCGCATCAATAAACCATTTGGCAGCATCTAATTTTTGTTTGATAAAGAGAATTGCATCTTTTTGGCTTTTTGACTTATCCTTTGATTCTGCATAACCTTTTAACATATTATCATACTCTCTTGATATATGTAAATCAGGAGCATTTCGTGCATTCAAACTCAATTCTAAATTACCATCATTGATTCTTATAGTGAAATCAGGAACAATATGTTCTATTGCTGTTAAATTTCCGGAAAATGAGCCTCCTGGCTTTGGATTTAGTTTTTCAATTTCGCCTATAGAATGCTTCAATTCATCTTTTGTGATATTATATTTTAACAATAATTTACTATAATGTTTTTTAACAAACTGATCGAATGAATTTTCCAGAATATTTATGGCCAATACTCTCTCAGGGTTTTCTTTTTTCCTTTTTAATTGTAATAATAAACACTCTTTTAAGGTTTTGGCACCAACTCCAGCAGGATCAAGTTGTTGTACTATCTCAAGGACTTTTTCAATTTCTTCATTTGTCGTGTAAAGATTCTCAGAAAAAGCCAGATCATCAATAATATCATCCGTAGTTCTTCGAATATATCCATTCTCGTCAATGCACCCAACAATAAATTCAGAAATTAGCTCCTCCTTGTCGTTTAAACTATAGGTGTTTAGTTGGTTGATTAAATGTTGGTTAAATGTAATTCCACCCGAATACGGTATTCGCATATCTTCATCATCAGCACTGTAGTTATTCGTTTGTAATTTATAACTTGGAATCTCATCATCACTTAAATAGTCATCGATGTTAATATCAGTTTCAATGGTCTCGGTACCCGGGTCATCATATTCATCCTGATTAGAATCCTGAAATTCATCCAAATTTTCTTTACCGCTTTCCAAAGCAGGGTTTTCTTCAATTTCTTGTTCTAATTTTTGTTCAAAAGCCTGTGTAGGCAGTTGGATTAATTTCATCAACTGTATTTGTTGAGGAGATAATTTTTGTTGTAGTTTTTGTTGTAAGCTTTGTTTTAGCATTAGAAAATTCTCTTTAAGATAAAATTACAAAAAAAAGATTTGCTTTTAGAAATCTTAAAAGTTAAACTATTCAAAATAATACGACCTAAAATTCTGCACTTTGAGGTGTTCTTGGAAACGGAATTACATCTCGAATATTACCCATTCCAGTTGTAAATTGAACTAATCTTTCAAACCCTAAACCAAACCCGGAGTGTACGGCTGTTCCAAATTTTCGTAAATCCATATACCACCATAATTCTTTTTCATCGATATTCATTTTTTTTATTTTTTCTTTAAGAATATCGTAGCGTTCTTCACGTTGAGCTCCTCCAACAATTTCACCTATTCCAGGAAATAAAACATCCATAGCACGTACTGTTCTACCATCGTCATTTAAACGCATATAAAATGCTTTTATATTTGCCGGATAATCAAACAAGATAACAGGGCATTTAAAATGCTTTTCAACTAAAAAACGCTCATGTTCACTTTGTAGATCTGTTCCCCATTCATTAATATGAAACTTAAATTTTTTCTTTTTATTGGGTTTACAATTTCGCAATATATCAATAGCTTCAGTATAACTAACTCGCTTAAAGTTATTATTTATAACAAAATTTAATTTTTCTAAAAGTGTCATATCACTACGTTGGTTTGCAGGTTTTGTTTTTTCATCCTGAACCAACCGTTTTTCTAAAAATTCCAGGTCTTCTTTACAATTTTCAAGCGTATATTTAATAATACTTTTGATAAAATCTTCAGATAGATCCATGGTAGCATCCAGATCATAAAAGGCCATTTCGGGTTCTATCATCCAGAATTCAGCTAAATGCCTCGATGTATTTGAGTTTTCAGCCCTGAATGTTGGCCCGAAAGTATACACTTTTCCCAAAGCCATGGCATAAGTTTCGGCTTCCAATTGGCCTGAAACAGTCAAATTAGTTTCTTTACCAAAAAAATCTTGACTAAAATCAATATCTCCATTTTCATTTTTAGGAGGATTTTTTTTATTCATGGTTGAAACGCTAAACATTTCACCAGCACCTTCAGCATCAGACCCGGTAATTATGGGAGCATGAAAATTGTAAAAACCATTTTCTGTGAAATATTTGTGCACTGCAAAAGATAAAGTTGAACGCACACGCATTATTGCACCAAAGGTATTGGTACGAATTCTTAAATGCGCATTTTCGCGTAAAAATTCTAAACTGTGTTTTTTAGGTTGAATAGGGTATTCATCGGCGTTTGAATCGCCGAGAATTTCAATTTCTTCAACTTTTATTTCAACGGTTTGCCCCTTACCTAAGCTTTCAACTAATGTTCCCTTAATATGTATTGCTGCTCCGGTAGTAATTCGTTTTAACAGATCCTCACTTGTGTTTTCAAAATCAATAACACATTGTATATTATTAATTGTAGAGCCATCGTTCAAAGCAATAAACCGATTGCTTCTAAAGGTTCTTACCCACCCCTTCACAGTAATTTCCTGTAAAAAATCTTCTGATTTTAATAATTCAGCTACATTATATTTTTGCATCCTAAAAATTTAAGAGGCAAAGATAAGCAATGCAATAAAATTGAGAAAGTATAATTATTTTATTATTCCCAATAAATATTGACCATAACCACTTTTTAACAAAGGCTCTGCTACTTTTTTTAATTGAATCGCATCGATAAAACCCTTATGATACGCAATTTCTTCAATACAACCAATTTTCAAACCCTGACGCTCTTCAATAACCTGTACAAATTGCTGGGCTTGAATCAGAGAATTAAAAGTACCGGTATCTAACCAGGCAGTACCTCTTCCGAAAACCCCAACTTTTAGTTTACCCTGATTCAGATATTCTTTATTAATATCGGTAATTTCGTATTCTCCACGATCCGATGGTTTAATATTTTTAGCTATTTCTATCACACTATTATTATAAAAATATATTCCGGGAACAGCATAATTTGATTTCGGTACTACAGGTTTTTCCTCTATAGAGATAGCTTTATTATTTTTATCAAATTCAACTACACCATAACGTTCAGGATCTTTTACATGATAAGCAAAAATAACTCCGCCATCAGGGTCAATAGCATTTTTTAATCGCCCTTCTAAATCGGCTCCATAGAATATATTATCGCCTAAGATCAATGCCACGTCATCGTTTCCAATAAATTCTTCACCAATTACAAAGGCCTGTGCTAACCCATTCGGAATTTCCTGGACTGCATATTCAAAAGTACATCCCAGATTTTTTCCATCACCTAACAATCTTTCAAATAAAGGTAAATCATTTGGAGTTGAGATAATTAAGATGTCATTTATTCCGGCAAGCATCAGCACAGACAATGGATAATAAATCATCGGCTTATCGTATACAGGCATTAATTGTTTACTTACTGCCAGAGTAAGAGGATGCAATCTGCTACCACTTCCACCGGCGAGAATTATTCCTTTCATGTGTTTGTTAAAGTTTTTATTTAATGTTGTTATCTTCTTCTTTGGGTATGATCGCCAATGCTGGTTCTTTGAAAGTTTTTTTGTTGGCAATTTTTGATTCCAATGATAATAATAACGAAGGTAGCAATAATAAATTGGATACCATGGCAAAGAGAAGGGTCACAGAAACTAATCCTCCCAAGGCTTTGGTACCGCCAAAACTGGAAATAGTAAAAACTAAAAAACCGAAAAATAATACTATAGATGTATAAAACATACTAACCCCGGTTTCACGTAAAGCAGCATATACTGATTTTCGAACATTCCAATTATGAGCTATTAGTTCTTGTCTGTATTTTGCTAAAAAATGAATAGTATCATCAACTGATATACCAAAGGCAATGCTAAAGACCAAGATAGTAGATGGTTTAATAGGTACACCTAAGTAACCCATTAATCCTGCTGTTATTAATAATGGTAAAATATTGGGGATCAATGAAATTATAATCATTTTAAATGAACGGAACATCCAGGCCATAAATATGGAGATTAAAAGTATAGCCAATGATAATGAAATCACCAGATTTTTAACCAAATAATTTGTCCCTTTCAAAAAGACCAGGGCTTTACCCGTTATAGTGACGTGATATTTTTCACTAGGAAAAACTTGCTTAATTTTATTTTGGATTCTTTCTTCTATTTGCTCCATTTTATCCGTCCCTATATCTTTCATGTAAGTTGTTATTCGGGCAAATTGACCTGTTGAATCGACAAAATTTTTGAGCATGTCTGAATTACTATCTGAATTTTTGGTATAGGCTAGTATAAAGTTTTTTTCTTGCTCGGTTGGTAATTGATAATATTTGGGATTTCCGTTGTAAAAAGCCTGTTTGGAATATTTAACCATGTTTAAAATAGAAATGGATTTCGAAAGTTCAGGTATTTCATCAATCTCTTCATCTAATTTATTCATCCGCTTAAGCGTAGCTAAATTCATTACTCCTTTTTTTCTTTTTGTATCTATCAATATTTCAAGTGGCATTATACCGCCAAACTCATTTTCAAAAAATACGATATCCTTATAAAATTGTTTGCCCTTGGGCATATCTTCAATTATACTTCCTGATACTCTTATCATATAAACTCCGATAATACTAACAACTATAATAATAACTGTAGAGATATATATAGCAATTCTATCATGTCTGACAGTTTTTTCCATCCAATTGACAATAGCATAGATCCATTTTCTTTCCAGATGCTCCAAATGCTTATCTTTTGGTTTATGCATAAAACTGTAAATAATAGGAATGATTAATATGGACAAAATGAAAATTGCCAATATATTAATAGAGGCAATGATACCAAACTCTCTCAAAAGCTGACTATTGATAAATATAAAAGTAGCAAACCCGGATGCTGTGGTAATATTGGTCATCAATGTAGCGTTACCTATTTTTGAAATAACCCGTTGTAGAGATTTTGCCTGATTACCGTGTTTTTTAACCTCTTGCTGGTATTTATTAATTAAAAAGACAGCATTCGGAACTCCTATTACAATGATCAGCGGGGGGATTAAAGCCATTAATACAGATATTTCATATTGAAACCAACCTATAAAACCCAGTGCCCAAACCACACCAATACTTACCACCAACATAGTAATGAAGGTCGCTCTATAGGAGCGAAAAAACAACCAGAATATTAAGGAAGTAACCAATAAGGCCAATCCAACAAAAATGCCAATTTCATCAATAATATTTTGAGCATTCATGGTACGGATGTACGGCATTCCAGATACACGAACATCTAAACCCGTATCTTTTTCAAACTTTTTAATTGAAGGGTTTAAAATATCAAAAACAAAGCGTTCCCGAATTTTTGTATTTACTATATCCTGATCTAAATAGATCGCCGTTCTGATTGTTCCCGTATTCTTGTTGAATAAAAAGTTGTCAAAAAAAGGCAAATTATTAAATAACTCATCTTTTATTTTTTGAACTTCACTATCATTGGTAGGATTATTTTCATATAAAGGTTCAACAAAAAATTTTTGGTTTTTTTTATCTTTTTTTAATTTTTTGATATCGCCAATAGATACGGTAAAATCTACTTGCGGAAATGAATCTAATTTTTTTGAAAAATCATTCCAACTGTTAAAATTGTCAGCATTAAATATTGCGCTGTCTTGTACGGCCAATATGATAAGATTGCCTTCTTCACCAAAAATATTTAAAAAATTATCGTATTTGATATTTTCTTCATGGTCTTTCGGTAGAAGATTAGCTTCTGTATGTGAAAATTTTATGTTTTGAATTTTAGACCCCAAAAATAAAGTAGCGGCCAATAAAACCAACAAAATAAAAATTCGTTGTTTTAAAATAAATCTGGATACAATTTGCCAAAAATTCATTAACATTATTTATTATCTTGTAAAATACAAGATTTATTGGAGTTTAAAAAATTACATGGATTAGAGATGATAAAAAGAGTTGATTTTAAACCTTCATTATTTCTTTTTCTTTTACGGCAAAATGTTCGTCAGCTATTATTGAAAATTTATTGGTAAGTTCTTGAATATCAATTTCAGCATTTTTTAATAAATCTTCAGAGATATCTAAACTTTTAAGTTCACTATTTGCTTCTTTGCGGTCATTTCTAATACTAACTTTAGCATCTTCAGTTTCAGATTTTGCCTGTTTAGCTAATTCCTTTCTTCTCTCTTCTGTTAAAATGGGTACATTTATGATAACACTTTCACCATTATTCATTGGATTCAATCCTAAGTTTGCCACCATTATTCCTTTTTCAATTTCGGGAATTAAGGTTTTTTCCCAAGGTTGTACCGTTATGGTATGCGCATCAAGTGTGCTAACATTTGCCACTTGACTCAACGGAGTGCTTGTACCGTAATAATCAACCATGACACTTTTTAGCATAATAGGCGAAGCTTTTCCGGCCCGAATATTTGTTAATTCTTGCTCTAAATGTTTAATAGAACTTTGCATTTGTTCCTTAGTACTATCAATTATAAATTTAACGTCTTCATTCATGATTAATCGGTTTTAAGAGTTTACAAGAGTTCCTACGTTATCTCCGGATATTACTTTCATTAAATTACCTTTTTTGTTCATGTCAAATACCACAATAGGCAATTTATTTTCTTCACTAAGGGTAAAGGCCGTCATATCCATGACTTTTAAATCTTTATTTAAAACTTCTTTAAAAGTGATATTTTCAAATTTAATCGCATTTTTGTTTTTTTCAGGATCAGAAGAATAAATACCATCAACACGTGTTCCTTTTAAAATAACATCAGCATGAATTTCAATTGCCCTGAGAACAGCTGCAGTATCCGTAGTAAAATACGGGTTACCGGTTCCACCCCCAAAAATAACAACTCTACCTTTCTCTAAATGCCTTACAGCCCTTCTTTTAATAAATGGTTCAGCTATTTGTTTCATTTCAATTGCAGTTAATAAACGAGTTTGTAGCTGCGCCTCTTCTAATGCGCTTTGCAAGGCTAATCCGTTAATGATCGTAGCGAGCATTCCCATATAATCTCCTTGAACTCTATCCATGCCGTTATTGGCACCTGCCATACCTCTAAAAATATTACCACCACCAATCACAATTGCAACTTCAATATTTTTATCAACTATCGTTTTTATTTCATTCGCATATTCTGACAAGCGGTTTGGATCAATTCCATATTGCCGTTCACCCATTAATGCCTCACCACTTAGTTTTAAAAGAATTCTTTTATATTTCATATAAATTTTTAAAAGTTGCACAAATATAATAAATTAAACCAATCATTAATTGAAGTATTTGAAACAAAAAAATCCCCGATAAGTAAATATCGGGGATTTATTATTTTATGCTTCAGGTTTCATATTACAAGTCTAAAACCTGAAATGTGAAGCCCGGAGTTTATTAACCTAATGCTACACGCTTAAAGTCAACAACTTCAACATCACCAATAGATTTTACATAATTGGAAACGCTTACTTTATTATCTTTGATAAAAGCCTGATTAACTAAAGTGTTATCTTTAAAAAATCGTTTTAATTTACCTTCAGCAATTTTATCAAGCATAGCCTCAGGCTTACCTTCCTGACGCAATTGGTCTTTTGCTATTTCAATTTCTTTAGCAATAACGTCTTTATCAACTCCTTGTTCATTTAAAGCCAAAGGATTCATTGCAGCAGCCTGCATAGCAACATCTTTAGCAACTTCACTAGCACCATCAATATTTGCAGATAAACCAACAATAGTTGCAATTTTACCCGAATGAATATATGATCCTACAAAAGGAGCATTGATCTTTTCAAAAGCTGAAAGCTCAATTTTTTCACCTATGACACCTGTTTGCTCGATTAATTTTTCGGCAACAGTTATACCACCAAAATCGGCATTTAATAATTCTTCTCTTGAAGTACTATTTAAAGCTATTACTGCTAATTCTTTTGCAAGATTCACGAAAGTGTCGTTTTTACCTACAAAATCAGTTTCACAACCTAAAACAATTACTGCTCCAGATGTGTTGTCGCCATTCACTATTGCTACAGCAGCACCTTCTGTTGAATCTCTGTCTGCTCTTTTTGCAGCGACTTTTTGTCCTTTTTTACGTAATATTTCAATTGCTAATTCAAAATCACCGTTTGCTTCTACCAAGGCATTTTTACAATCCATCATACCAGCACCGGTACTTTTCCTTAATTTATTTACTTCTGCGGCTGTTATTTTTGCCATAATCTCTTATATTAAAACGTTATAAAACAAGTTAAACAATTATTTTCCTTCGTTAGTTACCTCTTTTGCTTTGGCCGGAGCTTCCGCTTCTTTGACTGGAGCTTCTTTTGCTTTAGCCGGAGCTTCCGCTTCTTTGATTGGAGCTTCTTTAGCTTTAGCCGGAGCTTCTTTAGCTGCAACTTCCTTTTCTTTACTGCTTTTTGCTCTTTCGGCCAAACCCTCAGCAATTGAATCAGTTAAATAAGATAATACTTTTTCAATTGATTTTGAAGCATCATCATTTGACGGGATCACGAAATCAACAGGTCTAGGATCAGAATTAGTATCAACCATTGCAAAGATCGGAATATTCAATTTTTGTGCCTCAGCAACAGCAATATGTTCACGTTTGATGTCAATTACCAGAATTGCACCCGGCAAACGTGTCATATCTGTTATTGAGCCTAAATTCTTTTCTAATTTAGCTCTTTGACGATTGATCTGTAATTTTTCTCTTTTGGAAAGAGCTTCAAAAGAACCATCTTTTTTCATTCTATCAATATGGGCCATTTTTTTAACAGCTTTTCTAATAGTCACGAAATTGGTAAGCATACCTCCTGGCCAACGCTCAGTAATATAGGGCATATTTACACTTTTTGCATTATCAGCAACAATGTCTTTCGCCTGTTTTTTGGTAGCAACAAATAATATTTTTCTACCTGATGCTGCGATTTTGCTTAAAGCAGCATTTGCTTCTTCAATTTTTGCAGCAGTTTTATAAAGGTCAATAATATGAATTCCTTTACGCTCAGTATACACATACGGAGCCATATTTGGATTCCATTTTCTTGTAAGGTGACCGAAATGAACACCTGATTCAATTAATTCTTTTATTTCAATGTTTGCCATTTTATTTTAGTTTACGTTCCGTTTATGATAGCAATAGTTAAGTAGCGATGCGATCGATCTTAAATATTTGGATGCTAGACTTTGACGACAACAGTTTATTAATATTAAATTTTCTCAACAATAAATTAGTATCCGATAATAATCGGATAAGTAATAAATTAACGTTTTGAGAATTGGAATTTTTTACGAGCTTTTTTCTGACCGAATTTTTTACGTTCAACCATTCTTGGGTCTCTTGTCATTAACCCTTCAGCTTTTAAAAGACCTTTATTTTCTTCGTCAATTTTTACTAATGCTCTGGAAATTGCCAATCGAATCGCCTCTGCCTGACCTGTAACACCTCCACCAAAAACTTTTGCTTTGATATCAAAACTAGTTAAATTTTCAGTCAAAGTTAAAGGTTGTAAAACTTTATACTTTAATGTATCGGTTGTAAAGTATTTGTCATAATCTTTATTGTTAACCTTTATATTGCCTTTTCCTTCTGAAAGATATATACGGGCAACAGCGGTTTTTCTTCTTCCTATTGTATGAATGGTTTCCATATTACTTGATATCGTTTAGATTAATGGTTTTTGGATTTTGTGCTTCTTGTTTGTGTTTATTACCTGAATAAACATAAAGGTTTCTAAACAATACACTACCAAGTTTATTTTTTGGCAACATTCCCTTTACAGCTTTTTCTACAACACGAATTGGGTCTTTAGCAAATAATTCACTTGCAGTAAGCGTTCTTTGTCCACCCGGATAACCTGTATGACGTATGTAAATTTTGTCATTCCATTTGTTGCCGGTTAAAATAAATTTTTCTGCGTTGATCACCACTACATTGTCTCCACAATCAACATGAGGAGTGTAGTTAGTTTTGTGCTTACCTCTAATTAGAATTGCTATTCTAGAGGCTAGACGACCCAACGTTTGACCGTCTGCATCAACCAAAACCCATTCTTTATTAACGGTGTTTTTATTAGCTGATACTGTTTTGTAACTTAATGTATTCACAATTAAATTCTTTGTTATGATTAAACATTCATTTTTCTCTTATTCAAAGAGTTTGCAAAAGTACAACTATTTATTTATTTAGCAAATAGGATTTTAGATATATTTTACCTGATAAAATCATCATTTAAATTATGCAGAACTACAATCATTTTTTGGTTTTTTTTAACTTATAATTATAATATGTTAACAGATTTTTAAGACTTTTGTTTTTTAACTTTCCGCTTTTGTTGTAACAACTAAAAATACATGACGTCTTTTCATTATTAAATATTATTTAGTTTGATAAATTTAAAATTTAATCGAGGGTATTTTGTTTTACTACTCTTATTTCCTTTTTTCGGGCATGCACAGAGAAACGCAAAAAAAGTACCAAAAAGAGTGTACACTACAAATTTTGTTGATAATTTAAAGGCTCCTGTAATTGATGGCATTTTAAATGATGAAAGTTGGAATTTAGTTGAATGGGATGGAGATTTTATTGAATTTATACCTGATGAAAATACTTCACCAACCCAACAAACCAAGTTTAAGATTATTTATGATGAAAAGAATTTATATGTAGCTATAAAAGCTTTAGATACCGAACCCGATAAAATTGTAAAAAGATTATCACGAAGAGATGGTTTTGAAGGTGATTTCGTTGAAATTAATATTGACAGTTATCATGATTTGCGAACAGCATTTTCATTTACCGTAACTGCAGCCGGGGTAAAAGGCGATGAAGCAATTTCTGATAATAATAATTTTGACGATAGTTGGAATCCGATATGGTATACAAAAACTAATGTTGATGATGAAGGGTGGACGGCAGAAATAAGAATACCCTTAAGTCAGCTTAGGTTTGGTAAAAGTGAAGAACAAGTTTGGGGCTTACAAGTCTTGCGAAGATTGTTTAGAGAAGAAGAACGTTCTCTTTGGCAAAGGATTCCGCGCGATGCCCCTGGTTGGGTAAGTGAATTTGGTGAATTACGAGGATTGATAAATCTTAAATCTCAAAAACAAATTGAAATTCAACCCTATATTCTAAGTCAATTGGATACTTATCCTAGAGAAGAAGGAAATCCTTTTCGCGATGGTAACGACGTTTCTATTAATGGAGGATTGGATGGAAAAATTGGTGTAACCAATGATCTGACTTTGGATTTTACAATAAATCCTGATTTTGGTCAGGTAGAAGCTGATCCGGCAGCTATTGCATTAGACGGGTTTCAAATATTTTTTGAAGAGCAACGTCCGTTTTTTGTTGAGGGAAAGAACATTTATAACTACCAGTTTGCTGATAATTTCGATAATGTTTTTTATTCCAGACGTATAGGAAGACAACCACAGGCCTATCCTGATACTCTGGATGATGAGTTTATAGATATTCCAAATAACACAACCATTTTAGGTGCAGCAAAGTTTAGTGGAAAAACAAAAAATGGTTGGTCAATTGGATTTTTGGAAAGTGTTACAGCCAAAGAATACGCCGAAATTGACAATAATGGTGAAAGAAGAAAAGAATTGGTTGAGCCATTGACCAATTATTTTGTTGGGCGATTACAAAAGGACTTTAATGATAAAAATTCTTTTATAGGAGGAATATTTACAGCTACAAATAGAAAAATTGAAGGAAATTTAGATTTTTTACGGGATAAGGCCTATACCGGTGGATTGGATTTTAAACACCAATGGAAAGACAGAAAATATTATACTGAAGGAAATTTAATTATTAGTAATGTTCAGGGTAGTGAAGAATCAATTACAAGAACTCAGGAGTCACTCACACATTTATTTCAAAGAGTGGACGCGGGTCATGTAAGTGTTGATTCAACAAGAACTTCGTTAACAGGTACAGGTGGAAAAATTGAAGCAGGTAAGGTAGGAAATGGTAACTGGAGCTATAATGGTGGATTTATCTGGCGTTCTCCGGAATTAGAATTAAACGATATCGGATTTTTACGCGAGGCTGATAATATGAAACAATATGCAAATATGAATTACAAAACTTTAAAGCCCTTTGGGGTCTTTAGAAATATCAATGTGCAATTTGAGCAATTTACAACCTATGATTTTGATGGTAATTATAACCGCCTTTCATTCGAATTAGTTCCATTTGCCCGGTTCAAGAACAATTGGTTTTCAGAAGCTGGCCTTTTATTCAAGCCCAGAATTTATTCAAACTCAAATTTAAGAGGAGGGCCAAGATTTCGATTTTCCGATGAATTTGCAAATTGGTTTTTTGTCGGATCAGATTCTAGAAAAAAATTCAGATTCATTGTAGGTTATGTTTATTCGCAGGCAAAGCAAGACCATTTTTCTTTTTTAAGACTTGTAACAAGACTAACCTATCAGCCAACCAACGCCTTAAATATATCTATCAATCCAACCTTTTCGAAAAATCCTAATAAAACACAATATGTAACTGAAGATAGTTTTAACGGAGAAGCAAGATATATCACGGCAGAAATTGATAATCAAACATTTAGCACGTCTATTCGTGTTAATTATACAATAAATCCAAATTTATCCATTCAGTATTATGCCGAACCATTTGTGTCAAGAGGAAATTATTCCAATTATAATTATATAACAAATCCTGTTGCTGATGACCTTTATGACAGGTTTCAGTTATATGATGAGAATCAAATATCTAATGTAGACGGAGTTTATAATATTGATGAAAACAGAGATGGTATCACTGATTATTCTTTTGATGAGCCTGATTTTGCATTTGTACAATACAGGTCAAATTTGGTAGTACGCTGGGAATATATTCCGGGTTCAGAAATATTTCTGGTATGGTCACAAGGAGTAAACGGATTGGGCGATCCAAATGATAGTTTATTTGATAGTATAGATAAAGAGATAATTCAGCAAAAAAAAGACAATACCTATTTGATCAAAGCTACATTCAGATATGTTTTTTAGCTGTAAAAGTTAAAAGTTGAAAGGTTCACCTTGCATATGTCATTTTCAGCGCGATAAGCGAGAAAAAATAGTAAAAACCAGCCAATGCTATTTGATGAAGTTCAAATTCACAACGCATAATCTAATGAGCTTCCAGCCAATTCTTCCCTTCTCCCAAATCAACTATTAAAGGTATAGATAGTTTATAGGCATTTTCCATTTCTGATTTAATGATTGGTTTTAGCATATCCAACTCTTCCTTATGTATATCAAAAACCAATTCATCATGTACTTGTAACAGCATTTTTGATCGGTAATTTTCGCTTTCAAAAAGCTCGTGAATATTGATCATTGCAATTTTAATAATATCTGCTGCACTTCCCTGGATAGGAGCATTAACTGCATTTCTTTCGTCGGCAGATCGAACAATAGCATTTCGGGAATTAATATTTTTTAAATATCTTCTACGGCCTAATACGGTTTCAACAAATCCATTATCTCTTGCAAAATCTATTTGTTTGGCTATATATGCTTTTAAGGTAGGGTAAGTTTGGTAATAAGTTTCAATTAATTCTTTGGCTTCTGTTCTGGTCAAATCTGTTTGCTGACTTAATCCAAAAGCAGAAACACCATAAATAATTCCAAAATTTACGGTTTTTGCGTAGCTGCGTTGATCGCGAGAGACCTCTTCAAGAGAAACATTAAAAACTTTAGCCGCAGTAGATTTGTGAATATCTTCACCCCTTAAAAAAGAAGCTTTCATTTCTTGATCTCCACTCATTTCGGCAATCAAACGCAATTCAATTTGTGAATAATCGGCTGCCAGTAAAATATAGTTCTCATCTTTTGGAATAAAAGCTTTTCTAACCTGCTTACCTCTATCTGTACGAATTGGAATATTTTGTAAATTCGGATTATTAGAACTCAACCTGCCGGTAGAAGCAACTGCCTGACTATAAGTAGTGTGTATTCTTCCGGTTTTTGAATTTACTTCATTAGGTAAGGCATCCACGTAAGTATTTTTTAATTTTACCAGGCCACGCCACTCTAATATATTGGCAACAATTTCATGTTTTGAGGCAAGTTTTGAAAGTATTTCTTCACCGGTTGCATATTGACCGGTTTTTGTTTTTTTAGGTTTGTCAATTAATTTTAATTGTTCGAACAAAACAATTCCTAATTGTTTAGGAGAAGCCAGGTTAAAATCAGAATTTGCTTCTCGATAAATTAATTGCTCTAATTTTTGAATGTCATCAGTTAATTTTTCTGATAAAGAAGCCAAAAAATTAATATCTAATCTAATTCCTTCCATTTCCATTTTAGCCAAAACATCAACTAAGGGAATTTCAATGTTTTTAAAAAGTTTTGTCAGATTATTTTTTTCTAATTCTTTTTCAAATATATGTTTTAACTGGAAAGTCACATCCGCGTCTTCAACGGCATAAATAGTTTGTTTTTCTAAGGCAACATCTCTCATTGAACCTTGATTTTTACCTTTTTTCCCTATTAATGTTTCTATTGAAATAGGAGTATAGTTTAAATAAGATTCTGACAGAACATCCAAATTATGACGCATATCCGGGTTGATCAGATAATGTGCCAACATGGTGTCAAAATGTGATCCTTTTATCTCGATTCCATAATTTAATAATACCTTAAGATCGTATTTTAAATTTTGTGCAATTTTTTCTATGTTTTCATTTTCGAAAAAAGATTTGAACTTTTCTATGATTGTATTTGCTTGTTCACGGTTTTCCGGAATTGGTACATAGTATCCTTTTCCTTTTTCAAAAGAAAATGAAACCCCAACTAACTCGGCTTCAAATGTATTTAAGCTGGTCGTTTCCGTGTCAAAACATACTGACTTTTGTTGGGTCAATTTATTCAATAATAATTTTCGCGACAGATCAGTATCGACATATTGATAAAAATGATCGGTATTTTTGGCTTCTTTATAACCACTTATTACTTCCTGTTGATTTCCATCAATTTGAGTCGCAAAAATATCCAATTGTTGACTACCGCTAATCGTAGTTTTCTGTTTTTCCTCGTTGACCTTTTGAGAAGCTGCAGCAGAAGATGAGATTTCTGTTTTAAATATCCGATTCATGTTCTCAAGCAAGCGCCTAAACTCAAGTTCCTGAAATATATCGGTTACTTTTTGAAAATCAGGACTGTTTAATTCAAATTCTTTTTCGTGAAATTCAACAGGGCAATCTAACATAATGGTTGCGAGTTTTTTGGACAGAATTCCAAGCTCGACATTATCTTCAATCTTTTCCTTCATTTTACCTTTTAGCTCATGTGTATTAGCCAACAGATTTTCCATACTTCCATATTGCTTTATAAACTTTTTTGCGGTTTTGTCACCAACTCCTGGTAGTCCCGGAATATTGTCGGCCGCGTCTCCCATCATTCCCAAATAATCTATTACCTGAAGCGGATCTTCAACTTCAAATTTCTCTTTTACTTTATCTACATCCCAAATTTCAATACCATTACCCATACGAGCAGGTTTATACATAAAAACATTATCAGTAACCAATTGTGCAAAATCTTTATCAGGTGTCACCATAAAAGTTTGATAACCCGCTTTTTCTGCTTGAACAGAAAGTGTTCCAATTAGATCATCAGCCTCATAACCAGCCAATTCAATAACTGGTATATGCATGGCTTTTAAGATCTTATGAATATAAGGAATCGCAATTTTAATGGCCTCAGGAGTTTCTTCCCTGTGCGATTTATATTCAGGAAAAGCTTCTGTTCTGGCAACAGATCCTCCTTTGTCAAATGCAACAGCCAAATGATCCGGTTTTTCTCTTCGAATTACATCCAATAGCGAATTGGTAAAACCTAAAATTGCTGAAGTATCCATCCCTTTCGAATTGATGCTGGGGTTTTTTATTAAGGCATAATAACCCCTAAATATTAATGCAAATGCATCCAGTAAAAAGAGTCGTTTTTGATTTGACATAAAGATAATTTTAAACTTTGTAAAAGTACTAATTATTTTAACGGAATGATATGAAGTAGATTTTATGCTGTTCTATGTTAGTAACTACGATAGATTTTCTTAATTATTTGCTAAATAATAATGTTAATCACTTAATGTTTTGTGGTTTATAAGGGTTTTTGAATTATTGTGTTATATTTGTAAAAGTAGATTTAAAGAAATTAGTATGACTAAGTTTGGTGAATTGATAGGTTCAAGAATTCCTACATTAATTGATTTTTACAGTGAATGGGAAGATGAAAATAATAATTTGCATTCTATTTTGCGAGATGTTGCTGCGGCACTCGGCGATAAAGCAAAAGTTGTAAAGATTGATATTGGAAAAAATGAAACTCTGGCTGCTGCTCTGCGAATTAAAAGAAACCCAACATTTATTATTTACAAGGATGGCGAAATGAAGTGGCGCCAAACCGGACAACAAGATGCCAATACTTTAATTAGTTTGGTAGAGCAGTATGTGTAACCTTGAAATATGGTTTATAACTTCGGGCTTAATTGATTATTTCTTTTTAGGACTTTGCTTTAAGCACACAATTTGATAAAAATTACATTAAAAAACACATAATAATTGATGAACTTTTCATCCGATTTGATCTTTTTTAAAAATCCAATAAATTTTTTCAATTTAAAATAACAACGCTATAGAATTATAATTTATGTTTAAATCTGGTTTCAGGAGTCTGAAAATCTGGATTATAAATTGATTAATTATTAGAACATGATTAGTTTTATTTTTTTCTATTTTATTGAAAATTTGGATAATTCGTTGATGTTTATTACCTTATATGACATTTAAAATTATAGCCATTATGAAAAATCTACCAAGAATTTTGCTAATATTTTTGTTCTGCTTTCAGTTTGTGAATTCACAAGAGGTTACCACGCATCAATATAGAAGGGTTGAACCTGAAAACATGGAAGAATATCTTAAAAGAGAAACTACTTATTACAGTAAACTAGCTGAAAGTGAAATGAGCAAAGGTAATTTAACTTATTGGGCTATTTTGGTAAAAGTTGGAGGTGAAAATATTCTAAATTCACCTAATATTTTAATAATTAATTCTTTTAAAAATATGGATGCTTCAAATAGTATTTGGAATGGTGTTCAAGACCTTTTCCCAAATGTTAAAATGGAAAACATAGAAACAAATAGTTTATCAACGATAACTGATTTTATTTATCTTAGAGATATAAACAGAGTGGAGGCGAAAAATTTAAATCCAGAAAATGATTTGAAATACATGCATTTGATTTATCACAATATCAAAAACGTAGGTCAGCATTTTAAATTTGAAAACGACACTTGGGCACCATTAACTAAAAAGGCAATGGATCAGGGAATAACCACTATGAAGGTTTGGGGAAATGCCATTATTGTATCTCCCGAGTCAAGGGATTTTCCTTATTCAAGCGTATCATATGATATTTATCCATCAATGCATGAGGCGCTTTCAGAAACATTTAGTGACAGTATGGAATTCCCGGAAGGATTCTTTGATGATCTGAATGATAATTATGCGGGGCCAAGAAATTCTCACTTGTATCGCATAGTACAAGTTGTCTCTGCACCAAAGGAAGATGAATAAAATAGATTAATTAAATTATAAAGATTTAAAAACATACCCTTTTTCGGTAAAATATTCCAAAACTTTTGGGAGGGTATAGTTTAAATTTTTAAACGCTTTTTCACTGTCGTGGAAAACAATTATACCTCCTTTTTTAGTGTTTTTGATCACATTTTGATAACATTTCTCTTTACTTATTGATTGATCAAAATCGGCGCTTAAAACGTCCCACATTATTATTTTTATTTGATTTTTTATTATGGCCTTGCTTTGTGAAGCTTTAATTCTACCATATGGCGGGCGAAAAAGTTTTGATTTCTGATTGCTAATTCCTATGGCTTTTGGTACGGAACTATGAATAATTTTTTCAGTTTTTAAAATAGTACCCAGATAAGCTTTATTAGTAGTTTTCCATCCACTCAAATGATTATAAGTGTGATTGCCAATACTGTGATTCTCCTTGATGAGCTGCTGAAAAATTTTAGGGTTTTTCTTGATATTATCACCAATGCAAAAAAAAGTTGCATGGGCATTAAATTTTTTTAAAGTATGTAATACCCAAGGTGTAATTTCGGGAACTGGGCCATCGTCAAAAGTTAAATAGATCTCTTTATTATCAGTTGGTATTTGCCAAATATAATCGGAGAAAATATTCTGTATAACTCTTGGTGTTTTTACAAAGTAGGGTTTCATCAATTTATTTTTTGATCAGGATTTAACTATCTATTATAAATACAATATAGCCAAATCCTGATTTTTAAAGTAATTTCTGGTGCTATACCTATAAGGATCCAGCGTCTAATCATTCTATTCTTCCAATACTTCTTCCAATAAAGTAACCGCAGTCATAAATTCCTGTTTTAATTTTTCGGCATATTCTTCGGTGTCAAATTCGTCGCTCGTTGCAATTATGTATCGGTATAGATCTAAGGTGCCTTCAAGGTCACTAAAATTTTGGGTTAATTCATATGAGCTCAAACCACTGTAATACAATATTTTTTCTTGAAAATTATTTATCAGAAATTCAATTATTGCCCGTGCTTTTTCGGGCCTGTCGATCTTGTAAAAAGAATCAATATGGCCAATTATTAATCGGAAATATCCATATTTTTCTATTGGCATTTTTTCAACAGATAGATCTAACATTTCTTCAGCCTTCTCAAATTTCCCTTCTTTTATTAATTCATCTGCCAATCTTCCAAGGCTATTTCTAAACGAGATACCATTCTTTCTTGATTCCGGATCAACATAAATATTACCATTAGAATTTTTCCAGTCCCATTTTTTTACATGTACATACATCGTATCTGTATCAATTCTTCCCATATCCATAAAGCTTTTCTTGGCAATTGGAGTTTTGATGGGAACAAATTTATAGGCCAATCCATCTAACTGTAAATAATCTTTTAACCAAATGTATTCTTCTGCCGCCTGTGCGCCTCCTGTAAAATATATAGGGCGCTCCCAATTATTATTGGCCAAAATATCCAGCATTAAAATTCTGTTTTTTACCAATGCGGCTTCTGAAATTTCTATATCGATATAAGGCTCGATCAAAGCAGAGTCTTTTAATGCAACTATACCATTTTTAAGCACGGCATCTTTATCCACCATAATTCGAATTTTGTTGGTTGGATACACCTTTTCAGGGTGCCCATTATCTTCAAAATCAATAGATGTTCTGCTGTCTTTACTTTCTATCCATCTCATCAAGAATTTAATATCGATTATTGAGTCTTGAAACTGAGGAAATGGGTAAGGATAATGATATGCAACATCTAATGATCCTTCTTTAAAATCGTTGTGTGTTAATTGTGACGGAATAGGGTCAGCTTTGTAAGTTTTCCTTTTTTGCTGATCTATATACCAATCCTTAGCAAATAAGCTCGTATTGATCAATTTAATATCCGTTCTATAATTCTCTACTTCCTGCATATACCATAATGGGAAAGTATCATTATCACCAATGGTAAACATAATTGCATTTTCCTGACATGAATCTAAATAAGCCTTAGCATTATTTCGAGTTGCATACTTGCCGGACCTATCATGATCATCCCAATTTTCATTAGCCATGATAGTAGGTACAGCTATCAAACTTATAACCGATATGGCTATTGCCAAAGGTTTAGGTTTGAATTTATTCTTAAACTGCTCATATAAGGCCAATACACCAAAACCAATCCAAATAGCAAAAACATAAAACGAACCAACAACTGCATAATCACGTTCACGGGGTTCAAATGGTTTTGGATTTGTATAAAAAATAATTGCTAATCCTGTAAAGGCAAAGAATAACAATAGTATATAAAAATTGTTTTTATCATTTTTAATATGATATAATAATCCAATTATTCCTAAAATTAAAGGTAAAAAATAATAGGTGTTCCTGCCTTTATTGGTCAATACTTCACTTGGCAGGTTTTTTTGCGTACCCCTGAATATTTCATCAATAAAAGTAATACCGCTAAGCCAGTTACCATGGTTGTCTAAATTTCCCTGGATATCATCTTGTCTGCCAACAAAATTCCACATAAAATATCTGCCATACATATATCCGAATTGGTATTGGATCATAAAAGTTAAATTCTCACCAAATGTTGGCCGGCGTTTACTTTTTTGTGGTATACCAGCTATTGCTTTATAATTTTGAACAACACTTGCCGTAGGATCTACCATTCGTGGAATAATACCCTTATGCCTGCTGTTGTAATTTGGTAATGCCCCCTTGTAGTTATTTACGATGATATATTTCCCTGCTTTTTCGTCTTTTTCATATTTTGGCTTCCCGTCACGAAAGGGATTTTCTTTATCTCTTTCGCCGGTTTCAGAATAATAAGAGCCATAAAACACATTGGCATCACCATATTGTTCACGGTTGTAATAGGCTAATAATTCTCTTGCACTTGACGGATTGTTTTCATTGATAGTTGTATTTGCATTGGCCCTGATAGGCAGCATTAACCAGGATGAAAACCCGATCATTATAAAAATTACGGAAAGTAATAAAAGATTATTAGTGTATTGATTTTTCTTACGTGTATATTTTAATCCAATATAAAATAACACCACCAAAATAATTCCTGCAATTATACTACCCGAGTTAAAGGGTAATCCCAAATTATTGATAAAAAACAATTCCGAAGCACTAAAAAAGCGTAAAGTAAAGGGGAATAAAAATTTAAAAACAAAAGCCAGTACCAATATGGATACAATGTTGGCAATAATAAACTGTTTGGTAGTCAGTTCTGGATATCTTTTATAGATATAGATAAACACAATTGGCGGGATCACCAATAACGATAAAATATGAACCCCAAAGGATAGCCCAACTATAAAACTAATTAATAAAAGCCATTTATTGCCTCTTGGTTTATCCATTTCGGCTTCCCAATGTAATGCCAGCCAGAATAATAAAGCCATTAAAAAAGACGACATGGCATATACTTCCGCTTCTACTGCACTAAACCAAAAACTATCAGAAAAAGTATAAGCTAAAGCACCAACCAAGCCGCTGCCAAGAATGGCAATAGAGCTTCCGTAGCTAAGATTGTCAGAAGTTTTTAAAACTACTTTTTTGGCCAAAGCAGTGATCGTCCAAAATAAAAATAATATAGTAAAAGCACTTGCCAAAGCCGACATAAAGTTCACCATCATTGCAATATGAGAAACATCTGTTGTAAACATAGCAAAAAATGCACCTAACATTTGAAATAGTGGTGCACCCGGAGGGTGACCAACTTCTAACTTTACCGAAGTTGCAATATACTCACCGCAATCCCAATAACTAACTGTTGGTTCGAGTGTTAATGTATAGGTGATCAAAGCAATTATAAAAGCTAACCAACCAAATATGGTGTTGAATTTTTTATAGTCAAAAGCAGGCATATTCATAATTTAAAACTGAGGCGAATTTACTAAATATAATCTAATAGTAAATTTAAATAGTATAGACTTGAAGAATTTAAGTTTTATTTAAGATACTCAATCAATTCAAGAGATAAAAAAAACGAAAAAACTGTTTTGTCATACAAAAACTTTGTTATAAATTTGCGCCTGCTTAACTGAACAGGCTTAAGTAAATAAAAATTGACCCATGGTGTAACGGTAGCACTCCGGTTTTTGGTATCGTCAGTCAAGGTTCGAATCCTTGTGGGTCAACAAAAAGCTCTCTATTTAGAGGGCTTTTTTAGTTTTGGAATTGAAGGGATGTTTATAATAGCACAAAGTCAGGAGTTCCGACAAATATCGGAATTGCGCAGCTATGGGAAATCATAGGATGAACGATTTTTAGTTTTCATTTGGTAACATTGTATTATTTTTGTATTATTGACTATTACATTGATATTTAGACCATAAGAAAAGTGGACCTCTCTAAAAACTTATATTATGAAAACATTATTACAAGATGATTTAATTTCAGCTAAAAAGATTGGCAAATTTGCTAAAAGGAATTATGAGATCTATAAAGAACATTATAAGTCTAGAAACATGACCCCAACTTTGACTTTAGATGATTTTTTGAAGAATTATAGCACGTCATAGTACAAAAGCATATAGTTGAAAGTTTACATAATTGGAACAACCTTAAGTCGTATAGTATGTTATTCCGTATTCGGTAATAATCGACTTGAATATTTTTATCATAAATTCAAAATCTTTAAAAAGGTTATTAAAAATCATGTGATTTCATTGATAATCAACGATAATTCAAATTAAAACCTTGGTAATCCATTTACCTTCTTCTAATACATGTTCTATACCGGTGATTGGGTGATCGCCATTAAATTTATTACTTAATCCTTTTAGTCTAATTAATGAATTTACTTTAGCCTTGGGAGATCCTTGAAACATCATGAACCCTTTCAATTTAGACAAATAACGTGAATCTTCTTTTTTGAATATTGATAAATCCAATTCTAGTATATCACAACCATATTGGACTTCAAGTTCTGGATCACCCATTGAATCAAGTCAAATTGAAATTATTTCCAAGTTGGATTTGCAATCCACCACAAACCGGTTTCCTTTTATACCATCAACTATTATTCTTTGTTGTGAAACCAAACCTTTAAAAACACTTTGGTTTTTATTATGATAACCTAATTTAATTTCTATCTCGCAACCTAGCATAAAAAATTCAGAATCTGAAGCTTCAAAGTTTTCTATAGCTTTATTTCCGTCACTAATTACAATTTCTGCTTCTTCAAACCGATTCACATATTGCTTTATCAAAACTTTTAAAACCTAATACGTTGATGGCATTTCCTTACCTTTAGAAAGTATATCGAATGAAATAAGATTCGATTCTTTTGTTAAAGGTGATTCCATTATTTTTGATTTAAAGTTAATATTGATGCTAATATACATCTCAATTATTGTGAATTATAATTTTGGATCTAATATTTAAAACAAAAAGTATTATGATAATCCTTTATATTTGTTTTGTAATTATAGAATAGTTATCATATGAATAATAAAATATTAATGATCATGAAAAAAATATGCTTAAGTTTAGTTTGTGTTATAATGTTTACGGCCATTGGATGTCGTGAAAATACCAATAAAAAAGAAAGAAAAGATATTGCACAAAGCAATGAGCTTCCGCGAATAGCGATTGCCGGAATAGCTATAGAATCAAGTACCTTTTCCCCTGCACTTACCCATGAAGAGGCCTTTCACGCCAGAACCGGTGATGATATTTTTAGCTTCTACCCGTTTTTATCATTGGATTCGGTGAATAGAAATCGAGCGAATTGGATTCCAACCATTAGAGGTCATGCCTTACCGGGAGGTATTGTTACAAGGGAAGCATATGAATCATTAGTGTCAAAAACTTTGGAAATGCTTAAAAATAACGGACCCTATGATGGTCTTTTTTTTGATATTCACGGGGCCATGAGCGTTGTAGGGCTCGATGATCCTGAAGGTGATTTTATTATCAGAATTCGTGAGGTAATTGGAAAGGAAACCATCATTTCAACCTCAATGGATCTGCATGGTAATGTTTCAAAACGACTGGCGCAGAATACTGACCTGATCACTTGTTACAGGATGGCTCCGCATGAAGATGCCTTGGAATCGAAAAAACGTGCTGTTGATAATTTATTGTCGAGAATAGAAAGTGGTAAGGGGAAACCCGCCTATAAGGCATGGATCAGAGTGCCTATATTGTTACCTGGTGAAAAGACAAGTACAAGAACGGAACCGGGAAAGAGTTTATATGCCAAAGTTGATCCGGTTACCCAGGATAGTGAAATTATTGATGCCGCAATCTGGATTGGATATGCCTGGGCCGATGAACCTCGTAACCATGCTGTGGTGATGGTTACCGGAGATGATAAAGAAAAAGTAAGCAAAGCCGCCGAGCATTTGGCAAATAGTTTTTGGAAAGTGAGATCTGAATTTGTATTTATTGCGCCAACAGGCTCTCTAAGTGAAAGTCTTGACATGGCAATTGCAAGTGAAAAATATCCCTTTATTATTAGTGATATGGGCGATAATCCTACTGCCGGTGGAGCTGGTGATGTAACCTGGACCTTAAAAGAAATATTAGCCCGTACCGAATTTAAATCAGAAAACGGACCCTCACTTATTTACGCCTCTATACCGGGCCCGGAATTAGTTGAAAAAGCCATTGAAGCAGGTGTTGGAGGGAAAGTTGATGGTTATGCAGGTGCAGCAATTGATGATCGTTTTGCTCCTCCTATCAGACTAGTGGGAACAGTTACAGCGATAGAATACGGAGATAAGCATGCTGAAATTGAAGTTGTTGTAAAAACAGGAAGCATATACGTCATTGTTACCAATAAACGTAAACCCTATCATAAGGAAAATGATTTTATCAGATTGGGACTGAATCCTCGAAAAACAGATATTGTAGTTGTAAAAATTGGGTATTTAGTACCTGAGCTTTATGATATGAAGGCAGATTGGATAATGGCACTAACACCCGGTGGTGTCGATCAGGATCTCGAACGTCTTAATTATAAAAGGATAATACGACCAATGTTTCCTCTAGATAAGGATATGAAAGACCCTGATCTAAAAGCCATTTTAATACCGTCATCTGATATTTAGGAATAATGTTAACTTAAAAGAATACCAGCTACTGGATTATTTAAAATAGAGAACCCCACCGATTAAAGTGGGGTTTTAAACAAAAATTTCAATTATTATCAGGGACTGAAAATTTAATTAAAATTTATAGATGAATCATGTGACAGTGGGTCACATTGATAATACTTTAAACCGTTATCCATACAAAATTGACGCATTAAAAAAGTATTTTTAGTTCGATATATTTTTATAATTTAGATCTTAAAAGTAATCACAGGTCTTAAAGCATGGTTTGTCAACTCCTGTCCTATGCTTCCGTTGAATAATTGGGATAATCCACTTCGGCCATGTGTATTTAATGCAATCAGATCAGCGTTGATATCTCTACCATAACTTAAGATTCCTTTTTCAATAGAAATATCATTGTAAATCCTTCTGGTATAATCACCGAGGTCAAAACCTTTTATAAATTTTTCAATTTTACTCTCAATAGCTTTAGTAGTATTAAAATTATGGATTGTGTTTACATACAATAAATGAATTTTAGCATCAAAAATATTGGCAAAATTAATTACATTCTGAAACGTTTTTTTGCATTCGTTTTTAAAATCTGAAGCAAAAACTATATCTTTGATTTCAAAATTATCTTTACCTTTTTTAATAACAAGTACCGGAACTTTAGATCGGCGAACAACTTTTTCGGTATTCGAACCGATAAACATTTCTTGTAATCCGGAGGCACCTTGCGAACCCATAACAATTAAATCGATATTGTTTTTTTTGCTTTCATTGATAATACCCGCAAATGCATGATGAAATTGAACAGATTCAATAACTTTTATTCCTTTGAAAAAAGGTAATTTTTTAAATGCATCGAATTTCTGGTGAGCCAATTTCATAAAATATATAATTTGAGGCTCACTTCGAATGCTTGACATTTCGGCTGGATCAATAGTATTCACAGGTAGTTCAAGCATATGCAATAAGTATATTTCACTTCCTGTTTTTCTAGCGATACTAGATGCGACCTTTGCGGCGCATTTTGCTTCTTTTGAAAAATCTATTGGGACTAATATTCGTTTCATAACATGATTATTTAGTTTATTAGTTAAAATTAAGAAATTTAGTTTAAAAAAGTTATGATTTTTGTCATTTTAAAAGGATTTACTATATTTGCAGCGAAAATTACGACGGAATTGAGTTGGAGGGGACAAAAAGTCCCCTCTTTTTATACCAAAAAATGAATAAAGAGAAGGTAAGGGCATTGGTTAAAGAGGCTATTGAAGAGAATAATTCATTATTCTTGATTGACTTGATATTTTCAAATGAAGACAGTATACTTGTAGTTGTAGATGGAGATACGGGCGTTGCATTAAGTGAATGCATTAGAATAAGCCGACATGTTGAGCACAACCTTGACAGGGAAGAAGAAGATTTTTCATTAGAAGTTACAACCCCTAATATTACCGATCCGTTGTTAAATTTAAGGCAGTATAATAAAAATATTAACAGAACTTTGAAAGTGAAAACCGGGAGTGGTAATTTTGAAGGAAAATTAATTGAAGTAAACGAGAATAACATAACTTTACAATGGAAAACTCGTGAGCCTAAACCAATAGGTAAAGGTAAAATAACTGTGGAAAAACAACAAACAATTCCACTGAGTGAAATAAAACAAGCAAAAGTGAAGATTATTTTTTAATAATATTATGTAATGGAAAATATCGCATTAATTGAATCATTTTCAGAATTTAAAGACGAAAAAAGTATTGATAGAGTAACGCTTATGGCAATACTCGAAGAAGTGTTTAGATCTGCATTAAAAAGGAAATACGGCTCAGATGATAATTTTGATATTATTATCAACCCGGATAAAGGAGATTTAGAAATTTGGAGAAATAGAATTGTTGTTGAAGATGGAGAGGTAGAAGATGATAATGAAGAAATATCATTAACAGAAGCAAGAAAGATCGAACCTGATTTTGAAGTTGGTGAAGAAGCGTCTGAAGAAGTAAAGCTAGTAGATTTAGGTAGAAGAGCTATTTTAGCTTTACGTCAAAATTTAATTTCAAAAATTCACGAACACGACAATACTAATATCTTTAAGCATTATAAAGAATTAGAAGGTGAATTGTATAGTGCTGAAGTTCACCACGTCAGGCACAATGCTGTAATATTACTAGACGATAACGGAAATGAATTGATACTGCCAAAAAGCGAACAAATTCGTTCTGATTTTTTCCGTAAAGGAGAATCAGTTCGGGGTATCATTAAAACAGTTGAATTAAGAGGTAATAAGCCTTCTATTATTTTGTCAAGAACAGCACCTGAATTTTTAGTAAAGCTTTTTGAACAAGAAATCCCTGAGGTATTTGACGGTTTGATTACCATTGAACGTGTTGCAAGAATTCCTGGAGAAAAAGCAAAAATTGCAGTTGATTCTTATGATGACAGAATAGATCCGGTTGGTGCTTGTGTAGGTATGAAAGGATCAAGAATTCATGGAATTGTAAGAGAACTGGGTAATGAAAATATTGATGTTATTAATTATACCAAGATCGACGAACAATTTATCAAAAGAGCTTTAAGTCCGGCTAAAGTGGTTTCTATTAAAATTCACGAAGCAGTTGAAGATGAAAAACCCAGAGTTGACGTTTTCTTAAAACCTGAAGAAGTATCAAAGGCCATCGGAAAAGGTGGAGTTAATATTAGATTGGCCAGTCAGTTGACCGGGTATGAAATAGATGTGCAAAGAGAAGGTGTTGAAGATGATGTTGAATTGACAGAGTTTTCTGATGAAATTGAAGAATGGGTAATTAATGAATTTAAAAGTATAGGTTTGGATACAGCAAGAAGTATTTTAGATCTGGATTTAATGGAATTGATCAAAAGAACTGATCTGGAAGAAGAAACCATTATCGAAGTTCAAAGAATATTAAAAGAAGAATTCGAATCATAATAAATAGTATTTATCATAATTAAAGGTTCACATTAAATTAATTTATGACAGTATATAAACCACAACGTTTTAATAAAGTTTTACGAGAATTAAATATTTCTTTAGATAGAGCTGTTGAGTTTTTAGCGAACAAAGGAATCGATATTGACGCTCGCCCAACTACTAAGGTTTCGCAAGAAGTATATACTATTCTTTCTGATGAATTTCAAACAGATAAAAGTAAAAAAGTAGCCTCTAAAGAAATAGGAGAAGAGAAACGAAAAGAAAAAGAAGAGATTCGTCTGGCTCAGGAAAAAGAAGCGGAAATAAAAAGATTGGAAGAAGAAGAGAGAAGAAATGAAATCTTTAAAACAGAATCAGAAAAACTTACAGGGCCAAAAACTGTTGGCAGAATTGATATTGAATCTAAGGTAGAGGTAAAAATTAAGCATGAACCTAAAGAAGAGATTAAAATAAAAGTAGTTGAAGAAAAATCAGAAGTGATTAAGGGTTCTAAAAAATTACAAGGCTTAAGGCAAGTTGGTAAAATTGATGTAGAAATCAAGAAAAAGGATAAGGAGAAATCTCTAAAAAAAGAAGAAACTAAAGAAGAGATTAAAAAAGAAGTTGTTGAAAAACCTGTTGTTAATATAGAGCCCGAGGATAAACGACCCGAAGATGCAGAGACTCTAAAAACGGAATATAAAAAATTATCGGGACCGAAAAAAACCGGTGAAACCATTGATTTGTCAAAATTTCAAAAACCGAAGAAGAAACCGGTCGATAAAAAAGTGTCAAGCAGACCAAAAGATGCTAATGCTGAAAAGAAAAAACGAAAAAGAATTCATATGCCACGTCCGAATTATAAACCATTCCAAGGACAAGGTAATGGAAAAAATAAAAATGTTAGAGGAGGCAGCAGTTTTGGAAGAAGAAAAGCTGTAATAAAAGAAGACCCATCAGCTGAAGAGGTCCAAAAACAAGTTAGAGAAACCCTTGAAAAGCTGCAGGGTAAATCTAAAAAAGGTAAAGGAGCTAAATACAGAAGAGAGAAAAGAGATCTACACCGTCAACAGGTTGAAAAAGATCTGGAGCAACAAGAAGCAGAAAGTAAGGTTATAAAAGCAACTGAATTTGTAACAGCAAACGAAGTAGCTACCATGATGAACATTTCTGTGACAGAAGTGATTTCTGCTTGTATGTCCTTAGGTATGATGATCTCAATGAATCAAAGATTAGATGCAGAAACTTTAACTATTGTTGCTGAAGAATTTGGATATAAAGTTGAATTTGTTGATGCTGAAGTTGAAGAGACTGTTGAGGAAGAAATTGATAAGCCTGAAGATCTGGAATCAAGATCGCCAATTGTTACTGTAATGGGCCATGTTGATCACGGTAAAACATCATTATTGGATTATATTAGAAAAGCAAATGTAATAGCGGGTGAATCAGGTGGCATTACCCAACATATTGGGGCCTATGCTGTTGAATTAGAGGATGGACAAAAAATCACATTTTTAGATACACCAGGTCATGAGGCCTTTACTGCTATGCGTGCTCGTGGAACTCAGGTTACTGATATTGCCGTGATCGTTATTTCAGCAGATGATTCAATAATGCCTCAAACAAAAGAGGCTATAAGTCACGCTCAGGCGGCTGGAGTACCTATTGTTTTTGCCATAAACAAAATTGATAAACCCGATGCAAAACCTGAAAAAGTAAAAGAGGAATTAGCTCAGATGAACTTATTAGTTGAAGATTGGGGAGGTAAAATTCAATCACATGATGTTTCTGCTTTGAAAGGAACAGGTGTTCAGGATTTATTGGAAAAAATATTGTTGGAAGCCGAAATATTGGAATTGAAAGCAAATCCAAATAAAGATGCAAACGGATCAGTTGTTGAAGCATTTTTAGACAAAGGAAAAGGATATGTGTCAACAGTATTGGTTGATGGTGGAACTTTAAAAGTGGGTGATTTTGTACTTGCCGGAAAACATTCTGGAAAAGTGAAGGCTTTACATGATGAAAGAGGAAACCATATTGATGAAGCCGGTCCTTCAACCCCGATTTCAATTCTTGGATTGGATGGAGCGCCTCAGGCAGGAGATAAATTTAAAGTTTACAAAGATGAGCGCGAAGCAAAACAAATTGCTTCTAAACGTGCACAATTGAGTAGAGAACAATCTGTTAGAACTCAACGTCATATTACTTTGGATGAAATAGGCAGACGTATTGCACTAGGTGGTTTTAAGGAATTGAATATTATCTTAAAAGGAGATGTGGATGGTTCTGTTGAGGCCTTGACCGATTCATTACAAAAATTATCAACCGAAGAAATTCAAGTAAATATAATACATAAGGGTGTGGGAGCCATAACAGAATCTGATGTTTTATTAGCATCTGCTTCAGAAGCGATTATTATTGGATTCAATGTAAGGCCAACTGGTAGCGCAAGACAAATAGCCGAAAAAGAAGAGATTGATATCAGAAATTATTCTATTATTTATAAAGTAATTGATGACGTTAAAGATGCCATGGAAGGAATGCTTTCTCCTGAAATCGTTGAAGAAATTTCTGGAAATGCTGAAATAAGAGAAACCTATAAGATCTCAAAAGTTGGTACTATTGCCGGATGTATGGTTCTTGAGGGAAAAATATTCAGAAATTCTAAAATTCGATTAATTAGAGATAATGTGGTGATATTTTCAGGTGAGCTTTCATCCTTAAAACGTTTTAAAGATGATGCAAAAGAAGTAGCAAAAGGTTATGATTGTGGTTTGCAAGTTAAGAACTATAATGATATAATGGTTGGTGATAATATTGAAGCATATAAAGAAGTAGAAGTAAAAAAGAAATTGAAATAATTTAAGACAGTAGTCAGAAGACAGAAGTTAAAATAAATTAGGAGCTGCTTGTAAAATTACAAGTGGCTTTTTTTTGATTCATATCATAAATATTCCAGAATAACTTTTTATTTACACACTTTATAGGATGCTACCCATTATTTAGACTAATTTCCAATTATTTACTCCAAACATTATTAGTTCTGTCAATATCTGCCATTAATAATGTTGGATCAATTTCAACTTTGGCTATCGACTTGAATGTTGTCAGAGTGAAGTTTTCATTTCCCCAAGACCAGTAAGGTAATACCATTGCTTTTGTAGGCTTTTTACCCAACATCATTTGTAAGGGGATATAAAAATTTTTAGTGCTTCCGTCCATATATGTTACTGTAAGGTCAATTGGCATTGGCATTTGGCCCAAACGATTTAAGGTTATTTCTTTATCTGAAACAGATTTTACTCCATAATCAATGGTATGTATTGTTTGTGTCCATTCATTCAAATACCAGTCTAATTGTAAACCCGAAACTTGTTCGGCTACTCTTTTGATATCATTAGGATTAGGGTGTTTAAATTTAAAATCTGTATAATATTTTTTAATTGTTCTTTTAAGATTTTCTGCACCAATAACATACCCTAATTGTGATAAAAATATTTCACCTTTATAATAACTTCCTATCCCATAGGCCATATTGGTATTATATCTGTCAGCATGCGTGGTCAAAGGTTCTTCTTTCCCACTTGTAACTATATAATTATAGGTTTTATAAACTCTGTCAAATATAAACTCGTTACTTTTTTTAACTTTTAATCTGTCACTTGCCAAAGTGCTCACATATGATGCAAAACCTTCATCCATCCATGGATGCTTACTTTCGTTAGACGCTAATACAAATTGAAACCATGAGTGAGCCATTTCATGTCGCATAGTACCAACCAATGAGGCATAATTTTCACCACCGTTAATTAAAGTACACATTCCATATTCCATACCACCGTCTCCAGCTTGAATTATAGAATATTGGTTGTATGGATAGTCACCAATTGTTTTATTATAAAACTGCATGGTTTTAACAGCTTGATCTTGCATTTTAACCCAGTTTTCCTGAAAGTCTAGATCTTTTTTATACAAAAAATGCAAAGTAGCTCCATTCGGAACTTCCTTAATATCATGAATATATTCAGGATCTGCTGCCCAGGTAAAATCATGTACACCGGGTGCTTTAAAATGCCAGGTTAATTTATTGCCATCCGGTAATTTTAATTTTTTATTTTGGGCTTCATAACCATGCCCCACTTCCTGAGGATTTTGTAAATATCCTGTTCCACCAATAGTGTATCTTTTATCTATATGAATAGTCACATCAAAATCACCCCAAACACCATGAAACTCACGTGCTACATATTCGTTGGCATGCCACCCCTCAAAATCGTATTCGGCTAATTTAGGATACCACTGTGCCATAGATAAAGCAACTCCATTTGTATTATTACGTCCTGATCTTCGAATATGAACCGGTACCTGCCCCAAAAATTCCATATCAAATATTGATTTTTTACCGGCTTGTATTGTTTTGTTTAAAGTAACCTTTAAAATAGTACCAATAACTTCATATTTTACGGGATTACCATTTTGTTTTAAAGATATTATTTTTTGAAACCCAATTTCATCCGGCTTTAATTTTGAAATTCTACTTTCGTAGATCGGGTTTTCTTCTGTGCCAATATTATTGACCATTCTACTATCAGGATCGGCAATATTTTGTAAACGCATATCCATTTCACTTCCCGGTTGGAAAGCGTTAAATTGTAAATGATAAAATACTACCTTCAAATCGTCAGGTGAATTATTTGTGTAAACTAATTTTTGCTTACCATTAAATTGATAATTATTAACATTCATATCAATTTCCATAGTATAGTCAACATGCTGTTGCCAATAAGTATTGTTTTGTGCGATAATAGATAAACTAATAAAAGTTAGAATTGAAAAGAGAATATTTTTCATGATTTTAGTTGGTATTTTTTCATATACTTTGACTTCCTGATCACTTTTTGACATTATATCAAGCCGAGGTATTATTAAATTAATCAGGGTTTCACTAAGATTCTTATGAAAATAGTGAAACCCTGATTAAAATTCATTTTGTATTTATTTTCCGTTCACCATTGTATCGGCCATTTTTAAGGCATTATAAGCATTTAAAATCCTTCCCGATACAGATAAATCGCTAAATGGAACTTTTTTACCATCACCTCCAGGTAATTTTACTTCTAAATCAACTTTAATACCCGAATTCATTAAGATATGTTTAACCTGACTTGCAGATAGTTGTGGGTAATATGAACGAACAAGAGCAGCTACTCCAGTAACTTCCGGAGCTGCCATAGATGTACCCTGGATAGATTTATATTCATTTTTTGGAATGGTTGAATATATCTCCAGACCAGGAGCAAAAATATCAACATTAATTTTGCCATAATTAGAAAAAGAAGCTACAAGATCTTCATTATAATTTCTGGTCATTGCACTAACTGTAATTACATTATCGGTAATTTCCTTAATCTTATCAGGTGCATCAGTTGGAAAATTATCACTTTTGTCAATATTTTTATGATCATTACCGCTTGCGTGAACTAACAATACATCTTTACTTGCTGCGTATTTAATAGCCTCATAAACCCATTCGGCATTTGGCGAATAGCTTTTACCAAAACTCATGTTGATTACTTTTGCCCCATTATCTACAGCATAGCGAATTGCTAAAGCGACATCCTTATCATATTCATCACCATCAGGCACTGTTCTAACCGATAATAATTTTACATTTTTTGCAACACCATTCATTCCGGTTCCATTGTTTCTCGTTGCTAATGCAATGCCCGCAACATGAGTACCATGCATTTCATCATCTATTGACCCAATGGTAAAAGCATTTCCATAAGGCACATCTTTTAAGTCATAAGCATCATCACCGGTAGCTGTTCTCCCGTCAAAATCAAGGTTATACATTGTATTCACTTGTGAACCATAGTATTTTATCCCACCATCTAATTGATCATTTACTTCAGCAACAGTAGCCCCATTTCCAATTATTTGCATTAAAAGCGGACTTCTCTCTGCCTCATCTAAGGTGTTAAGATCTTCAATGGTATATTCTTGTTTGTTTAATTTTTTGATGGCGTCCTCATTAGCATCGTTCAAATATTTTTTTGTTTTTAGATAATGTTCATAGTTGCCATTAGCCTCTTTAATTCTTTTTTCAAAGTCTTTTTTTACTTTTTGGAAGTAAGTATATTCTTTTTTGTCATTATTTGAAATCTGACTCTCTGATTTATCACCAAATTTTGCGTTTAATTTTTTGTAAATTCGGGTTACTTCAAGCTGTTCAGGTGTTGCTTTACCTTCTCCACCTAAGAAATTCCAGCCATGAATATCGTCTATATAGCCGTTATTATCATCATCTTTACCATTTCCAGCTATTTCATCGCTATTGGTCCAAACATTATCTTTTAAATCTTCGTGTTCAATGTCTATACCTGAATCAATTACAGCAACTATTACGGTAGTACCTTTTTTATCTGCAACAAACTGATATGCTTTATCTAAACTCATACCGGGAATAGAATCTGTATGAATATCAGCATGAGGCCATTTTTGGATTTCCTCATTGGTCATTTCTCCTTTTTTAGCCTGAATTATAATTGCTGTAGCCGATCCTTGAGGAACAGTAACATCGTGTATATTTTTGGTTGAACCACAACTTGAAAGTACAATAGCTAAACTTAAGCCAAGAATTAATTTATTCATCATCATTTTATATTTGGTTATTTATTTTGTGAAAATTTCATTGAATTTAAATGTTTGATCTAATCTTACACCTTTTTCTGTATTTTTTAAAGTACCTATTTCATTTATTGCATCGTGTTCAAAAAACAAATAGTAATTATTATCCGCTGCATGTTTTAAAAAAGTTGCTTTTTCATCCATTGTAATTAACGGGCGAGTATCATAGCTCATAACATAAGGTAATGGGATATGACCTGCAGTTGGTAGTAAATCAGCAATAAACACCAATGTCTTACCTTGATATTTTATGTGAGGGATCATTTGTTTTTCGGTATGCCCATCAGCAAAAAGAATATCAAAACCAAGCGCTGAATTCTGTAAAAATTTATTTTCAGGAATAGGGATATAATTTAACTGACCACTATTTTCAATGGGGTTAATGTTTTCTTTTAAAAACGAAGCTTTTTCTCGGGGATTCGGATTTATAGCCCATTGCCAGTGATTCTGATTACTCCAAAATTTTGCATTTTTAAAGGCAGGTTCATAGCCTGTTTTGTCATTGTTCCATTGAATGCTTCCACCACAGTGATCAAAATGCAAATGAGTTAAAAAAACATCAGTGATGTCATTTCTATGAAAACCATATTTTGCCAGTGAAGAATCTAAAGACTCTTCCCCAAAAGGGAAATAATAACTGAAAAACTTTTCATTTTGTTTTTGACCGGTTCCATTGTCAATTAAAATAAGTCGGTCTCCATTTTCAATTAACATGCATCGCAATGCCATATCAATTAAATTTTTACTATCTGCAGGATTTGTTTTATGCCAAATTACCTTTGGTACAACACCAAACATGGCACCACCATCTAATTTAAAATGACCTGTTTCAATTGGATAGATTTGCATACGCAATTTATAAGATTTGCAAATATGCAAAAAAAGAGGCAAAAGGTTGTTAAAAAAAACAAAAAACCTCATTGTATTATCATAGAAACAATGAGGTTTTAAATAAATTAATTGAGGCGTCAAGCGGATTCGAACCGCTGTGCGAGCTTTTGCAGAGCCCTGCCTAGCCACTCGGCCATGACGCCAAAATCAGGATGCAAATTTAACTAAAAAATTAATGTTTGCAATTAAATATTACAGTATTTACTTTTTTTCTAATAAATACAATTTAATGGTTCGACGAGGGCGATGCTCCCGTTTTCCCTTTTTAACATGATTTTCGTCGAATAGCGCAATAAATTCAGAAGTATATGCATTAATTACTGCTGTTGGAATCGTATCATTAACAAGCAGTCCAAAGCTTCTTTTTTGTGGTAGTTCCCCAATAGAACTAACTCTTTTTATGGGCTCACCAAGTTGAAATAAAAGTTCCGGAGCTGGGATATTTTTATCAGTAGAATACAATTTTAAATGTTTCATTTTTTCTATTGATCTCAAAGAATTGAGACTTAAATAATCATCATTATCATAAAACGATTTAGCCATTGGAATAGCGAATAACATAATGCTGCAGATAAATAATATTACAGCGTAAAAACTATTTTCAAATTTTTGTTTTTTAAGATAAACAAAAATTAAAACCCCAATTGTAAAAAGGGTGATGGAAGTCATTATAAATGATGTCCAAAAACCAACCAGTTTATCCTGTAAAAAATAATAAGCAACAAATGGAAAAACCACTCCAATTAAACCTATCAATCCAAAACCAAAATACGCCAGATACCTGTCGCTTTTAGATATATTTTTAGCTTCATCAATTAAAAAATAAATATAAAAGCCTGTATTTAAGGCCAATGGAATTAACACAGGCAGTAAATATCTTGCTTTCTTTTCAGGTATAAGTGACAAAAGTATTACCGTAATTATTGTCCATAAAAAGCTAAATTTGTACATTTTTTTGTCATTTACCCTTTTGATCATAAATGGATAAAGTAAGGCTATAAAAGCAAAATATGTCCAAACACCTGATTGCGTAAAAAAGCTCCAATAATAATAAAAAGGTCTTACATTTCTATTTGACCATGCCGCAGTTTCTTTGTCGGCTATAGTTTGTGCCGATGAGGCATCGGTTAGATAGATATACAAACCCCAGGTTAATCCAACAATAACAAAAAGAATGATACTAATTAATAAGGGAGGTAATTTTGTTTTAAAATCCTTGTATTTAAATACAATACCATAAGCTATTAAAAAAGGCAATAAAAGAGCAAAATGAGATACAGGACCTTTACTCATAAACGAAAATCCCATGAAAATTCCAGCCAGGATCCATTTTTTCCACAATATTGATTTGCTTTCAAAAGCCTGGAACAATTGATAAATTGCAAAAATCATAAACGCATGCGCAAAAATGTCCCATTGTCCGTTTCTACCAGAAAAGATTATATAAAATGAGGTTGTTAAAATTAAAGTACTGATAAGTGCTTGTTTTTTGTTTTTGATTATTTCCTTAACGTAGAAATAGAAAGTGAAAATTAAAAAGATAACAGCTAAAGCTGCAGGGAGTCTTAATCCAAAAACGTTTTTTAAACCGAAAACAGAAGCTGAAATAGCTGTAAGCCATGTAGGGAGTGGTGGTTTTTCGTACCTCGGTTCTAAATTCATGGTTGTGTGAATCCAATTACCATAATTTAACATTTCATTTGCCGTAACAAAATTTCTCGCTTCCATAATGTTAATTTCGATAACATTTAAGTGGGGAATAAAAATTGCAATACAAACTATAAAAATAATCAGGAGGTAGGAATTATTATTCATTATTAGATCTTTTAATCAATAATATGTTACGGATATATACAAAACTACCAAAAATATGTCCGGTAAATAAAACCGGATCTTTTCTTAAAATAGCATAGCATATTATAAGTAAGGAACCAGTTATACTTAAAATCCAAAATCCCAAGGGTAAAATTGATTCTTTTTTCTTTTCGGAATAGATCCATTGGTATACAAAACGCAATGTAAAAACAATCTGTGCAACACTTCCTAAAATCAATAACCATAGAGGTATATTTTCATTTTTAAATATACGTTGCATATCAATTTGATCATTATTGAACGAATATATTACCAGGATCACAGGAAAGACAAATAGAAATACTCTAAATAATTTGTTTAATTTTTTCCAAAATCCTTGTATTTGAAGATTTCTGATATAGATAAAGTACGTTAAAACTTGACCAAGCATTATAGCGAAATCATCTCGAAACCAGCCATATACAAAAAGCATAAACGAAGCCAGTAAGCTCAGTTGCCAAAAAAGTAAAGGAGTAACTACTTTTTTTACTTTTTCTGATTGAATCCATTGAATTAATAATCGCGATGAAAATAAAATTTGAGCTAAGAATCCAATACTATAAATAAGCCAATCACTCATATTTTTTAATTATTTATCAGAAGTACTTTTTATGGTATAGTTTATGTATTTTTTCTTCATCCATAAATAAGCAAAACAATCAACCAAAGGACCAAACAATCTGTTCCATAAATGGTATTTTGCCTCACCTGCAATTCTGGGAAAATGTTGTACCGGAATTTGCTTAATTTGCCCATTTTGTAATAAGATCATGGCCGGTAAAAAGCGATGTAAACCTTTAAACATTGGTATTTTTTTAGCATATTCTGTTTTAATTATTTTTAAAGGACACCCGGTATCATCCATTCCATCATGGGTAAAAGCACGACGAATTCCGTTGGCTATAGTAGATGACATATTTTTAACAAATGAATCTTGACGGTTTGATCTTACACCTGTAACTAAATCAAAATTGTCTATTTCTTTTAACAGTAAATTAAAATCAGAAGGAGTTGTTTGCAGATCAGAATCGATATATCCAACAAAATCACATTGAACATGGTCAAAACCAGCCTTAATAGCGGCACTTAAACCTTTATTTTCTTTAAAGGTGATAAAAGAAAAACCGGTATTATTGGAGCAGATATTTTCTATTATTTGTTGACTATTGTCTGAAGAACCGTCGTTCACCAATAGCACATCTGCCTTTACAGGGCAAGATTTTAAATATTCTGATAACTCTTTTTCTACACGTTCTAAATTATCTGCTTCGTTATAAACCGGTACTATTATTGTAAAAGTTTTATTCATAAAAAAACTAAGAATTTATCTTTTTCTATTCATTACAATTGAAACCATTTCGACATTTCCTCCAATAGGTGGATTTAATTTTGAAACTTTGACTTTAACATTATCAACTATTGGGATCTCGAATAAAATACGATCTAAAATAGTATTGGCAACGGTTTCTAATAATTTTGTTCTGACAGCCATTTCTTCTTTTACAATTTTATTTAGGTGAACATAATCCACCGTATCACTTAAATGATCGGTTTCTGCTGATTTTTTTAAATTAGCTTTTACAGTTAAATCTATTCTATAATCCGATCCAATTTTGCCCTCTTCCACGAGGCATCCATGGTAGGCATAAACACGAATATTTTTGATTTTAATTGTTCCCAATGAAAAAGTTTTAGCAAATATACTATAAACCTGAGTTCGATTATTCCTAATTACCACAGAAATTATATAAATAGTGAGATTTGAGCTGAAAATCACTCATGAAGGGGCTGGTTGTGGATGAAAAATTTATTAGAGTTGCTAATTATCATGAAGAAACCCTTCACAGTTTTTTAGAAATGATTGCTGCTGCGGGATTAAGAAGTCATAGTGAAATTGAGCGTAAACACGTAAATCGAAGAATAGGAATGCACAATATAGAGAAATATGATAAAATATTTCCGTCTTTAGAGAAAGGATGTTTGCTTAATTCTGAAACAATACCGAAACATATAAAATTTTTTTAAAAATGAAATGACCTTGAATTAATAATCTGCATCATCAGGATATTTGGCCATAAATTCTTCTGCTTTTGCCACCATATTTTTACTCCCCACAAATATAGGAACTCTTTGGTGTAATTCCGTTGGTTTAATTTCTAAAATCCTTCTATAGCCATCACTTGCCCGTCCGCCTGCTTGTTCGGCTAAAAATGCTATGGGATTACATTCGTATAATAACCGCAATTTTCCCTGAGGCGCTTTTGAACTTGTTGGATAAATATAAACACCACCTTTTATCATATTTCTATGAAAATCAGAAACTAAAGATCCAATATAACGTGCAGAATATGGGCGGTTATCTTCTTCTTCCTGACAATATTTTAAATAATCTTTTACACCCTGAGGAAAGTGAATATAATATCCTTCATTGATAGAATAAATTTGACCATCTTCAGGGAATTTCATATTTGGATGTGATAAATAAAAAGTTCCTAAAGCAGGATTTAAGGTAAAACCATTTACACCATACCCTGTTGAATAGACCAACATGGTTGATGTGCCATAGACAACATAACCTGCGGCAACCTGTAAATTACCTGGTTGTAAAAAATCTTCTTTTGTTACCGGAGTTCCAATCGGAGTAACCCTTCTGTAAATTGAAAATATGGTACCGACAGAAACATTTACATCAATATTTGAAGAACCATCCAAAGGATCAATTAATACAATATATTTGTTATCATGTGATTTGTTCTTTCCTTCAATTATCACAAAATCATCTTCTTCCTCACTTGCAATTCCACAAACAATTTCACGATTTGCAAGTGTTCGCATAAAGGCTTCGTTAGCATAAATATCCAATTTTTGTTGATCTTCACCTTGAATGTTTCGGCCACCGGCTGTTCCAAGAATATCAACTAATCCGGCTTTATTCACTTCGTGATTTACCACTTTTGACGCCAATTTTATGGAACTTAACAGGCGGGATAACTCTCCTGAAGAATATTGAAAATCTTTTTGATTTTCAATTATATATTCACCGAGGGTTTTGTGGTTGTTCATTATATTTTTTATTTGAGTTATACCAAAAAAACAATAAAAATTATTTGGTATTGTAGTTTGAGCAATTACTGTACAAATATGGTTATTTTTGTACTAAAATAACGTTTAGATGGATTTAAAATTGCGGAAAGCTGTAAGATCAGATATGAAATCGGTTTTACATTTAATTAAGGAATTGGCTACTTTTGAAAATGAACCCGATGCAGTTGACATAACAGAAGAGATATTGATCAAAGATGGATTTGGTGAATTTCCGGCTTTTGAAACCATTGTTGCAGAATTGAATGATGAAATAGTTGGAATTGCTTTATTTTATCAAAGATATTCAACATGGAAAGGGAAATCTATCCATTTAGAAGATCTGATCGTTCAGGAAAATCATAGGGGAAAAGGTATCGGCAATGCTCTTTATACTCAAGTTTTAAAGTATGCTCATAAAAATAATTATAAAAGAGTAGCCTGGGAGGTATTAGACTGGAATACGGTGGCAATTGATTTTTATAAGTCAACAGGTGCTACAATATTTGAGGAATGGAGAGTAGCCCATATGGACGAGAAGTCATTAATAGAATTTGTAAAAAACAATTAATTATTTTTAAAATCAAATAGATCAATATGAAGGTGTACAAATTTGGGGGAGCTTCGGTAAAAAGTGCTGATGGTGTAAGAAATATTTTAAATATTATTCAAAAGTTAGGAAGCGAAAGATTGCTTTTAGTGATCTCTGCAATGGGGAAAATGACCAACGCATTTGAACATATTGTTGATTCTTATTTTTATAAAAAAGACACCTTACCTCAAAGAGTACAGGATGTAGTGATGTTTCATGAAAGCATAGTTAAAGATTTATTTCCGGATAACAACCACTTTATTCATGAGGAAATAAAAAATTTATTAGACGGAATAGAAATTTTTCTTCAAAGAAACAATTCATCAGATTATAATTATGTATACGATCAAATAGTTAGCAAGGCAGAATTGATTTCAACTAAAATATGCAGTGTATATTTAAATGAGAATGACTTTAAAAATACCTGGGCTGATGTAAGAACATGTATTAAAACCAACAGCAATTTTAGACAGGCGAAAGTTGACTGGAAAACAACTGAAAGGTTAATAAATAGTAATATTGACAAGTCAAAATTTACTATAACCCAGGGATTTATCGGTAGTGACAATTTTGGTAAAACTACAACTTTAGGCAGAGAGGGTTCGGATTATACCGCAGCAATTTTTGCTTTTTGTTTACAGGTAAAAGAAGTTTCAATATTTAAAGATGTTGCAGGTGTTTTCAACGCTGATCCAAGGGAGTTTAAAAAATCAGTATTGCTCAAACAAATTTCCTATAAAGAAGCAATTGAAATGGCATTTTACGGTGCAACAGTAATTCATCCCAAAACCATACAACCATTGCAAAGAAAAGAAATACCGTTATATGTTAAGTCTTTTATTGATCCATTAGAAAAGGGGACAATAGTAAGTAAAGGAGTTGATTTACAGCCTAGGGCAACTTGTTTTATAGTTAAGAAAGATCAAATACTGCTTTCAATATCTGATAAAGAATTTAATTTTGTAATGGAAGATGATATCAGTGAAATATTCGATTATTTACATAAATTCAGGATGAAAGTTAATTTAATTCAAAACACGGCTATAAGTTTTTCGGTTTGTATTGAAGATAATTTTAATAATTTTAATCCTCTGTTTGATAAATTACAGACAAGGTATAAAGTTTTGTATAATAAGAATTTAACCTTATATACTATTCGGCATTTTAATGATAAAATAATTAGCGAAATAGAAAAGCATAAAGAAGTATTGATAAAACAGATGAGTAGGGAAACCGCTCAATTGGTTGTTAAAAATTAATTATGAGTTTAGTTACGGTAAAGGATATTACAAAAATAATCCATCTTGAAAAATTTGGAATTTTTGGTGATTTTACAGGTTGGATTTTACTTAAAATATTGAAAATATCTAGACTAAACAGCATATATGAAAAGAATAAAAATAAAAAAGATATTGTCTTTTTGAATGCTATTTTAAAAGATGTTCAAATCGAATTTGAAATTCCAAAAGAGGATCTGGAAAGAATTCCGAAAAAAGGTGCATTTATAACTGTTTCCAATCATCCTCTTGGTGGCATTGATGGTATCTTATTATTGAAACTACTTGTAGAAAAAAGACCAGACTTTAAAATAATCGGAAATTTTTTGCTACATCATATAGAGCCGTTAAAAAAATATGTGATGCCGGTAAATCCTTTCGAAGACAGAAAAGATGTGAAATCAAGTTTAGTAGGAATTAAAAATGCGTTAATTCATTTAAAGGAAGGAAATCCTTTGGGTATTTTTCCGGCAGGAGAGGTATCAACATACAAAGACGGAAAATTAATTGTTGACAAGCCATGGGAAGAAGGTGCAATTAAGATAATTAAAAAAGCTAATGTTCCGGTAATACCAATATATTTTCACGCAAAAAACAGTAAATTATTTTATTTTTTATCGGGCATTAGCGATACCTTAAGAACAGCCAAATTACCTTCTGAATTATTTAGTCAAAAAAACAGAATTATAAAAGTAAGAATTGGTAAACCTATTACTGTTAATGAACAAGATACTTTTACCGAATTGAAGGAGTTTCACAATTATCTGCGTAAAAAAACCTATATGCTGGCTAAGCCTTTTGAAAAAAGTTCATCCTACTTAGATACTTCAAATTTTAAAATTCAAAAAGCTCCTGCTAAAATTATTTCTTCAATTTCATCTAGAGAAATAGAGAATGAGATTGAAGTATTGAACAATAATAATTCCATTTTATTTAGCAGTAAAAATTACAAGATATACCTGGCTGAAACAAAATATATTAAAAACATTTTATTGGAGATAGGAAGGCTACGTGAGATCACTTTTAGGGATGTAGGCGAGGGAACAAACAAAGCTATTGATCTGGATAAATATGATGCATATTACAAACATTTATTTTTATGGGATATTATCAATAAAAAAATTGTGGGTGCTTATAGAATGGGTTTTGGCAATGAAATTTTTAAATCATTTGGGATACATGGTTTTTATGTACATGAATTATTTCGATTTGAACCAGAGCTTTTTACAATGATGGAAAGTACAATTGAAATGGGTAGAGCTTTTGTTATAAAAGAATACCAACAAAAACCTATGCCATTATTTTTGCTTTGGAAAGGAATAATACATGTTACTTTAAAATATCCAAAATATAAATATCTATTGGGAGGGGTAAGTATAAGTAATCAGTTTTCAAATTTTTCTAAATCACTTATGATCGAATTTATGAAATCACATTATTATGATCCATTTGTAGCACAATATGTTCATCCGAAAAAAGAATATAAGGTCAAATTAAGAGATGCAGATAAAGATTTTATTTTTGATTCAGCAAAATCTGATATGAATAAATTTGATAAAATTATTGATGAATTAGAACCTGGAAGTTTACGCTTACCCGTTTTATTAAAGAAATATGTAAAACAAAATGCTAAATTAATTGCTTTTAATGTTGATCCTAAATTTAACAATGCGGTTGATGGATTAATGTATATCCGAATTGCCGATATGCCCGAAAGTACAGTGAAACCTGTTATGGAAGAATTCCAAGCTGAATTGGAGAAAGGAATAAGTAAAGTAAATAGTTAATTTAGAACCAGGGTTTTTGATTTATCTGATATATTTGATAAAAATCTTCATCTGTTTTTGTAAGGTAAATAATACCTTCAATTAAGCCAATTAAGCCCATAATTCCGGCACCAATACCACAGGTAAGAATAGATACCAGCAACATAATGATACCTTCTTTTTGGTATCCTAAAATAAATTTATGTATACCTAAAGGGCCTAATAAAATTGCCAAAATGCCAGCTAATATTTTTTTATTTTCCTCTGGCTGTGCCACACTGTTACCGTTTTCATCAATTATTTCCATTCTTTTGTTTTTTCAAAAATATAAAACCTTTTGATATGCTATGGTGTTTATGAAAAAAAGATTAAAACCACGGCTTTTTATTTACCTGATATGTTTCGTAAAAGTCATTATCTGTTTTTGTTAAGTAAATAACACCTTCAATTACCCCAATTAAACTAATAACCCAAACCAATAAGCCAAAACTAAGTATACCCAGAATAATGCTTGATGCCAACATGATTATACCTTCCTTGGTGTATCCCAAAATAAATTTATGAATTCCCAAAGAACCAAATATAATCGCTAAAATCCCTGCGAGCAATTTTTTATTTTCTTTGCTTGATGTAAAGTCTTCGTAAGCCACTTTTGCTCCTTTAGTAAATTCATTGGCGGTAGATTTAGCTTCTTGTTGAAAATCCTGTGAACTTTCGTCTATATCTTTGGCAATATCTTGAGCTTTTTCTTTTATTTTTTGAGCACCTTTTTTAATATTCTTTTTAATTTCTTCAGTTTCAATATCGAGACCATCTATTGTTTTTTTTGTCTCGGATTTTATTTTTTCTGTAACTTTTTTAGCCTCTTTGGAAACATTTTTTATGTTTTCTTTTACATCTTTAGCTAAATCGCCTATTACCTTTTTAACTTTTTCGGCTGATTCTTTTGATGTGCTTTTTTTATTAGAATTGTTGTTGTCATTTTCTTCGGTAGACATAATAAAAGGTTTATTGTTAAGGTATTAACATTATAAAGTTATAAAATAATACGATTAATTCCTAATGCCGGTTATAAGTCGCTTTTATTTGAATTAAATTCTACGAAATTCATTATTTTTGACATACTTTTTAAGGACTTTTATAATGACGAAAAATAAAATAGCCGTTTTTGGAGGTGGAAGTTGGGCTACTGCCATAGTTAAAATGCTTTCTGAAAATTTGAATGAAGTAGGATGGTATATGAGAAGTAACTATGTAATTGAGCATATCAAGCGCAATAATCATAATCCCAGTTATCTTAGTTCAGTAGATTTACATCCCGAGAAATTATTTCTTTCTGATAATATTAATGAGATGATCGCCTATGCCGATTGCCTTATATTTGTAATTCCTTCGGCTTTTTTAAAATCTGAGTTGAATAAAATAACTGTTCCTCTTGATGGAAAAGTGATATTTTCGGCTATAAAAGGTATAGTTCCAGAATCGGGTCTCATTGTGGGAGAACATTTTCATGATAAATTAAATGTACCATTCAGAAACATTGGTGTAATAACAGGACCCTGTCATGCAGAGGAGGTTGCCATGGAGCGTTTATCCTATTTAACCATTGCATGTCAGGATGAGCAAAATGCGAAATGTCTGGCAAAAGAATTGGCATGTAGATATATTAAAACTAAAATATCTGATGATATAATAGGTACAGAATATGCCGCTATGTTAAAAAACATATTTGCCGTTTCGGCCGGTATCGCCCACGGATTGGGTTATGGTGATAATTTTCAAGCTGTTTTGATGTCAAATTCGATTCGAGAGATGAAGCGTTTTATTAAGAAAGTTCATAAAATGAAGCGGAACATCAATAATTCGGCTTATTTAGGTGATTTATTAGTGACCGGTTATTCTGTTTTCAGTCGAAATAGAATGTTTGGTAATATGATTGGTAAAGGATACACAGTTAAATCGGCAATGTTGGAAATGAGTATGGTGGCAGAAGGTTATTATGCTACAAAAAGTGCGTATAAGATCAAGCAAAATAATCAGACAAGAACACCAATAATCGACACTGTTTATGCTATTCTTTATGAAAACAAAGATGCTAAAATTGAATTTCAAAAGTTAACGGAAATATTAGATTAAAGATTCTTTTTTATTTTTCTAAAGTTAAAAAACTAAATGCTTTATTCAAAATGACTTGCCTGAATTATTTTTTTATTTAATTGGTTTAAATGTTGTTTTAATGTTTCTTTATCCCAATCAAAAAAATCGACAAACTGTTTCAGTAAGGGGTTTTTCAATTTTTCAATGCTTTCAATTTCAAAATATAAACGACCTGTTCTACGAATGAAAAAATCTAACGGAGTATAGGTCATTTCATAATGTAAACAATACCAAAGTTCAGCTTTAGCCAATCGGATGTCATTATCTTTACCACTGAAATCATAAAATTTTTGAAGAATTATATCCGTATGTTTTCCATATTTGTGTACTAATATTTCGGCGTCTATTATTTTAAAACCGTTATTTTTTAATTTTTCATAAACTTGCTGAATATATTTTTGTACATCCTCATAATTTTTGAAGTTACTTCCGGATAAAGCAAGTTCTTCTGTTTGAACAGTATTAAATTCAATACCATATTCATTTTTAAATTTCTTACAAATCAAATCGGTGATTCTTTCTGACATTTTTCGATAACCTGTTAATTTTCCACCTGCTATAGATAATAATCCGCTATCCGATTCAAAAATTTCATCTTTTCTGGATAGTTCACCGGCTGATTTACCCTCTTCATGAATTAGTGGTCGCAAACCTGCCCAACTGGATTGAATATCACTCATACTTAATTCAATTTCCGGAAACATATGATTTACAGCACTTATCAAATAGAGTGCGTCAACAAGTCTGACTTTTACCTCGTCAAGGTTGTCTTCATAATTTGTGTCAGTAGTACCAACATAGGTAATTTTCCCTCTCGGGATAGCAAATATCATTCTACCATCCGGAACATCAAAGTAGACAGATTGTCTTACCGGAAATTTTTTATATGGGAATACTAAATGTACACCTTTAGTGAGGTGCAATCTTTTCTTTTCAATTTCTTTTGGGTTATTTTTTCCTCTTAAATTATCAACCCATGGTCCTGTGGCATTGACAATAAATTTTGCTTTAATATTAAAATCAATTTGAGCTATTTTATCAAAAACAGTTGTGCCAATAATTTTCCCATCTTTATAAATAAATTCTTCTACTTCACAATAATTTAATGCTTTCGCCGAATTATTTACTGCTGTTTTTAATACTTCAATAGTTAAACGTGCATCATCTGTCCTGTATTCTGCATAATACCCTGCACCTTCTAATATTTTTTTTGGTAAAAGGGGTTCCATTTGCAAAGCCTCTTCCTTATCTAACATTTGGCGTTTATCTTCTCCCTCAACACTTGCCAGCACATCATAAATCTTTAAACCTATAGAAGTAAGCCAGGAGCCATAAGATCCGTTTTCAATTAAAGGTAAAAGCATTTTTTCAGGTACTACCAAATGTGGGGCAAGGCTATGAACAACAGCCCTTTCTGTTCCTATCTCTTTGACCAACCAAAAATCAAATTGTTTTAAATATCGCAATCCTCCATGAATTAGTTTGGTTGATTTTGAACTGGTACCAGAAGCAAAATCATTTTTTTCAATAAGAGCTACTTTTAACCCCCGTGATGAAGCATCTAAGGCTATTCCTGCTCCTGTAATACCACCTCCAATAATGAGAAGGTCAAATACATCTTCTTGTAATTGATTAATAAGTTTGGTTCTATTTTTAGCCGAAAATAGGGTCATTTCTTAGTGATAAGAATCAATTGTTTATTCTATGATAATACCTTTTTTATTTAGGGATTTTATGAATTTAAAATTTCCTTCTTTTACAATATTTTTTTTAACAAGAAAATTCTTCTCAAACATTTTATTATTTTCAAAAAATGTGATTTTAAATTCATTATTTAATTGCAAAACTTCTTCTTGAATAAGTTCGACTTTCGCAAAGGAATGACTAGGCAAAATTTCAATTTTATGTCGCATTGTAGAAGTTTCTACATTCTTATCAAAGCCTTTTGAAACTATTAAAATAAATTCTAGATCTACCTTTTTCTCATTGATCAAATAAATATAATGATCATTTGTTTTAAAAACGGGATTATATTCTTGAACTATTGCTAGTTGCACTCCTTCAACAAGGGGTATTTGAATATCTTTTTTCATTATAATTTGTACAGGCAAAGACTTTTCATGTTTATTATGCTCGAGTAGTTCAAAGCGATTATTCTTCCCAATTCATAGAACGTTTTACTGCTTTTTTCCAATTTCTATATAAGCGATTTCTTTTTTCACTTTCCATTTTTGGAAAAAATTCTTTATCAATTTTTCTGTTTTTTAAAATATCATCCTTTGTCCATAATCCGATACCAATTCCTGCAAAATAAGCTGCGCCTAAGGCAGTTGATTCAATAATTTCAGCCCTTTCAACCTTGGTGTTCAAAATATCCGCTTGAAACTGCATTAAATAATTATTCGCTGATGCCCCACCATCCACTTTAAGTGTTGATAATTTTACCTTGGAGTCTTCCTGCATGGCATTAATAAGATCCTTACTTTGATAGGCTATTGATTCTAAAGTAGCTTTTATCAAATGATCTTTTCCTGTATCTTGAGTTAATCCGAAAACAGCTCCTCTGGCATCCATATCCCAATAAGGTGCTCCCAATCCGGCAAAGGCCGGAACTACGTACACAGTATTTTCATCTTTTACTTTTATCGCATAATCTTCAGTTTCTGCTGCAGAACTTATAATTTTCAAACCATCACGTAACCATTGCACCGCTGCTCCTGCAATAAATACACTACCTTCAAGAGCGTAATAAACTTTGCCGTCAATTCCCCAGGCTATGGTTGTTAGAAGACCATTATTAGAATATTGAATCTTTTCACCCGTATTCATTAATAAAAAACAACCTGTACCATAAGTATTTTTAACTTCTCCTATATTAAAACAAGCTTGTCCGAAAAGAGCTGCTTGTTGGTCTCCGGCAATTCCGGTAATCGGAATTTTATGATCATTCAAATGGAATTCACCAAAAGTATAACTAGATGGATTTACTTTGGGCATCATGCTTTTTGGGATTTGAAAAGTTTCTAAAAGTCCATCATCCCATTGTAATTCTTTGATATTAAATAACATGGTTCTTGAGGCATTAGAATAATCTGTGGCATGAACTTTTCCACCTGTTAAATTCCAGAGTAACCAAGTATCAATAGTACCAAATAAAAGTTCACCTTTTAAGGCTTGCTCTTTTGCATTGGTTACATTATCCAGAATCCATTTGATTTTTGTGGCTGAAAAATAGGAATCTATGACCAAACCTGTTTTCTCCTTAACAGATTTCTCTAATCCTTGCTTTTTTAATTCTTTGCAATATTTACTGGTACGCACATCTTGCCATACTATGGCATTGTAAACATGATTTCCTGTATTTTTATTCCAAACAATTGTAGTTTCTCTTTGGTTTGCAATACCAATTGTCAGGATTTCAGATATTTGAATATTATTTTCGTGAATAACTTTTTTTAATGTTTCAATCTGTGTTTGATAAATTTCAACAGGATCCTGCTCTACCCAACCATGATTGGGATAGATTTGTTTGGTTTCTTGTTGTGACATTCCACGAATCTTCCCTTTTTCATCAAACAAAACTGTTCGTGAGCTTGTTGTTCCCTGATCTAATGTGAGGATATATTTATTTGTCATTCTTTTCAGATTTTTCAAGTTTAATACCTTTAATTACGGCATAAAATAAAATAATTACTGCCATTAAAATAATTATCCAATATTCTAATCGGATTTCACCTTTATACAAAATCTGATAAACGGATCCGCCTAAAAGGCTTCCTAAGAACGGACCTAATATTGGTACAAAGGCATATTTCCAGTCAGAATTTCCTTTACCATGAATGGGAAGGATAAAGTGTGCGATTCTTGGACCGAGATCTCTGGCAGGATTTATTGCGAACCCGGTTGTACCCCCTAATGAAAAACCAATAGCCATTATTAATGCACCAACAACCAAGGGATTTAATCCTTCGGTAAAATTGTTAGTTCCAATAAAAAGTAATCCAAAAATAAGTACTGCCGTAGCTATCATTTCACTGACAAAATTATGGATGTATGATCGTATTGCAGGTATTGTACTAAAAACAGCTAATTTGGAGATTTTATCTTCTGTTTTCGACCAATGTGGGATGTAAAATATCCAAACCAATACAGCGCCAAAAAAAGCTCCTGAAGTTTGTGCTATAATATAACCTAATACTTTTTCCCATGGAAATTCACCAACGAATGCAAGGCCCAAAGTTACCGCCGGATTAATATGAGCACCACTAATGCTACCAACAGCATAAATAGCAAAAGTAACAGCTAATCCCCAGGCTACAGCTATAGAATACCAACCTGCATTTGCCGCCTTCGAAGTTCCTAAAACAGTACCGGCTACTATACCGCCACCAAAAAGGATTAAAATAAATGTACCCAGGAACTCCGCTAAATATACTGACATAAAAGAAATGGTTAATAACCTGAGTTCGATATAAGTCAATCTCCACAGAAGTCATATAAATAGTGAGATTTGAATTATAAAATGAAAACTAACGTGTTAATTTAAGCTTTTTATAATTTAAAGATTGCTGTTTGTATGATTTTTCATTAGATTCCTATTGTTTATCGTTTACTTCGTTGCGACTTTTCAAACTATAAATAGTCCTTCAAAGACACGCCTTATCTACAATAAACAATAGAAACTGTGAGCGTTGAATTATATTGAATTCAGGTTAATAGTTGATTATACCAAAGTACATATTATTTTTTATATATTTCAGATTCAGGATAAAAAGCCAACCAGGCAAAAGCAAAATGGTTGCTATGTGGTTCTATTTGTAGTTGTTTTCCTTTGAGTTTTCCTTCATAACAGTGACCGGTAATATCCCAGCTAGAATTGGTTTGCTTGTCTTTAAAGATATTTTTAACTTTTTTAAAGGAGAGTTCTTCACCATCTAAATTACGATTGAAAACGGCAATGGTTCCAATATCTTTTGATTCTTTAATATTTGCCTCGTCCAAAACAGAAATGGTTCCGGATTGATGAAATAAAACAACTTTTTTAGTTTTAAAAGTATCATTTAATGCACCGGCTTCTTCAATGTTATGAAAGGTATATACTTTATAATTCCCATTATTTTCAATATCAACTATCCGTTCCATGGGAGGTAGTCGCTTATCTATTTTATCCGAATCAAAAAATCGTTCATAAGGTTTTGAATTTCCGTCATCATAATTTTTATAAGGATTGGTACCGTAATGCTTTTCAGATTCGGCAAAGCCGGTTTGCTTAGATAATAATTCCCCTTCAGGATAACGATTGAAAAATTCTTCAACAGAGATAATTAGGGAAGGTAAGATATCTAGTTTTTTTTTATCTAATTCTCCAACAATGGCAACTCCCATTAACTGCTGCCATAAAGTCTCCGTATTACGGTCAAGCATCACCATATCGCTATTTCTCAGCATACCTGATGGTTCAAACTCCATCAAATTTTCTTTTCCGTTGTATTTTAATAACCTATGGTAAACGATGCCCGAATTACAAAGCGGACAATAAGTGACTAAAATCGGAACATCGCTCAAAACATCATTTGAAATTTCATGCATAGTTAAAATATTCAATGAATAGGCCTTTGCCTTACCATCAATTTCAATTGCAATGACAGGTTCTTTTGCATAAAAAGAACTTAAACCTTCATCTTTTCCAATAAATTTCGGAAAATCTAATGTTGGAAATGAACCTTTTGGCAAAACAATTTGAATCTCAGAAAGGTCAACAGAATGTTTGGTAATGTCTGTTTTCCATTCGAATGGAATATTTTTTGGATTTTGCATTTGAGCAGTAACTAAAGTTGTCATAAATATAAAGAATAGATTTATAAAATTTTTAGTTTTCATGATGGTATATTTAATTCTTGAGTTTTGTCGTAAAGTTTAATTTATACTTTCAATTTTGATTTTAGTACCGCTAAAATCAGCGTTTCCTGTTAATTTATCTATCTTGTTTGAATCCGTTAGATCGTTGATACTCACTCCAGAATTATTTTTAGCTATCTTCATTTTTACACCCTTCAAATTATGCCCCCATCCATGAGGGATACTAACAACTCCTTTCATGATTTCATTGGTGATTTCTATAGAAATTTGAACAGACCCCGTGTCAGAGGCTACCATTACATTTTGTTGATCTTCAATATTCAATGTTTTAGCATCGATGGGATTTATCAATAGAGTGCAACGATCTTTACCTTTAACCAGTCTGGAAAAATTATGCATCCATGAATTATTTGATCTTAAATGCCTTCGACCAATTAAGTAAAATGGATAAGCTGTATTATTTTCGTTTTTCCATGAAGAGAATTGTATTTCAAGGCGATTCAGATCTTCAAAAAATATAGCAGGAACTAGGTCTATTTTTTTATCGTCAGTAAATAAACGCATTGGTAAACAAGGTTGTAAGGGCCCAAGATCAATACCATGTGGATTATCAATTAAGGTTTTTATAGAAATCCCCTTGTCTTTATATGGTCCGTTTTTCATCATGTGATCCAATATCAATTCCGGTGTTGCCGGATTTTCTTTTCCCGTCATCCTTTTGGTCAAGGCCTTAAATATTTCCCAATCGTGTTTTTGATTTTCAGTTTTATCGAATAATGCAGTTGAATAATTACTCGTATTTCTAATTGCCAATTGATGAAAGGCCAGATCATAATGTGATGTTTCAAATCCGGTTGTTGATGGTAGGATAATATCTGCATATTGAGTTGTTTCATTGATGTATATATCAATAGCAACCATAAATTCCAACTGTTCAAATGCTTTGGCTAATTGTTTGCCGTTTGGTGTGGATAAAACAGGATTTCCCGCTATGGTAACCATAGCTTTTATTTGATCTTTTCCATCGGTTAATATTTCATCTGTTAAAGTAGCCACAGGATATTCACCTGAATATTCTGGTAAATTTCGAACCCTGCTTCTTCGTCGATCAAAACTTCCGGTTTTACCTGTAAATGCCGACATACCAACAAGGTCAATTGCCGGAAGTGTAAACATGGCACCTCCTTTTTTATCAAAATTACCCGTGATAATATTAATGATATTTACAAGCCAAATACAAATACCCCCAAATTCTTGTGTGGATACGCCTAAGCGTCCATAGCAAACAGCTGATTTCGCTTCGACAAAATCTCTGGCTAATTTTTTAATTTCATCTACGGGAATTCCGATAATCGAAGAAACTTGATCAGGAGAATATTCTTTTGCTAAATTTTGAATTAATTTCCAATTCTTTATATGAGCATCTAAATGACCTTTATCAGATAATTTTTCGTCAAAAATCACCTGTATCAATGCCAGTAATAGAAGAGCATCTTTCCCTGGTTTTATATAATAATGTTGGTCAGCAATTTTTGCCGTTTCGGTAAATCTTGGATCAATTACTACAATTTTACCACCTCTTTTTTGTATAGCTTTTAAACGTTTAGAAAAACCGGGAGCAGTCATCATACTTCCGTTCGATACTGCCGGGTTTCCACCAATAATGAGCATAAAATCGGTATGGTCAATATCAGGAATAGGAATTAACATTTGGTGCCCAAACATTTTTAAAGAGCTAATATGGTGAGGTAGTTGGTCAACAGAAGTAGCTGTGTATTTTTGTTGGGTTTGTAAACTTTGAAGAAATGGACTACCGAACAGCATCATACCTAAATTATGAACATTAGGATTGCCTCTGTAAGTTCCGACTGCATTAAGACCGTATTTTTTTTGAATGATCTTTAATTTATTTGCAACTTCATCAAAAGCCTCTTCCCAGGTCATACTTTGCCATCCTGAAGCCGTTCTTTTAATTGGTGTTTTAAGCCGGTCCTTGTCGTAATAAAGGTCTTGTAAAGCAATAGCTTTCGGGCAAATATGACCTTTGCTTAGTACATCTTTTTTATCTCCTTTAATGGAAACAATTTCATTTTCGTAATACTTAATCTCTAAACCACACATGGCTTCACAAAGATTGCAAGTACGATAATGTGTTTGAATATTAGCCATTATTTTAAGCTTTGACATGCAATTAACCCTCCATATTCCAGGGCTATAGTTCTGTCAGTTGCAATTTCTTGATATGCTGGATCGGCCACCATTTTTAAAAAATGGTCAACTGAGGGATACTCAACTAAAAAAATCATATCCGGTTGATTTTTGGTATCTCCAATAACGGTTGTAGCAACAGCACCTTTCCAAAGCAATTTAGCATTTGATCGGGCAATAAAGGCTTGAGCGTTTCTATAATAACGGGCATAGGCCTCTTTTCCGGTTTCATTGCCTTTATCTGTTTTGACTCGGAATTTAATAATGTTAACCATTACTAAAGGTGTGTCTTTTGGATAAGTCATCAATTGCGCCATTTGTTCCTGGGTTGGTTTTACTTGAGTAAGTTGCATATAAATAGAGGTTTAATTGATTTTTTTGTTAGTTGAATATATAACTTTTTCCTTATAAAAGAGTTAAAAAATAATCCGGGCTATAAATACAAAATTGAAAATCAGAGAAATCTATAGAATCCTCAGGAAAAATTTCACACTGATCAGACCAATACTTAATCGTTCAGATCTTTTCTATTTTTAATTTTGTTAAATATAAAATATGCAATTACAACTAAGATTACAAATGGCAAATATGTTCCGATGGCAACACCAATTTCATATCCTTTATCGGGAGCGTTATTCATTTTTTCTTCTATGTCTACCTGAAGCATCAGGATTAGGTATAAGTGGTTCATTTATATTGTATTATTCTTCTTCTATTCAGAGGGATTAGGTGTATGTTGTTTTTCAATTAGAAAGAATCATGCTCCAGCATCAATGTTACTTTTCCCTTTCAAGAGGGGGAGGTCTATTTTTTAAAATTACTTAGAGCATTTTTAGTAAAATCCGACAAAACCAATTTACCATTTATATCTGCTCCTTCTAAAAGTAAGGTATCCCAATGATCTGTATTTTTCCACAAAACTTTTTTCATCTCCATTAATGCATCCGGATTATAGCCTGCTAATTTTTGGGTCAAAATATCGATGGCCTCATCCATATCCCGATTATTTTCAAAAACTCGGGTAAATAAACCTTTTTTTTGCGCCCAATAAGCCGTTTTCCAGTTACCATCAATAGTTAATTCGCTCAATGCGGAAGTTCCTATCTTTCTTTCAACAGCAGGCGCTATAACAAAAGGCCCGATACCAATACTTAATTCAGACAATTTTATATCTGCAGCTTCAGTGGCAAAACAATAATCTGTGGCCGAAATTAATCCAACACCACCACCTACAGTTTTACCCTGAACTCTGCCAATAATTAATTTAGGGCAAATGCGCATAGCATTGATGAGGTTTGCAAAACCGGAAAAGAATTGTTTACCTTGTTCCAAGGTATTAATTTCAAGTAATTCGTAAAAAGAAGCTCCGGCACAAAAAGATTTGTTTCCCTCGCTTTGAATTACAATGAGCATAACCGATGAATCCTTTCCAAACCTGTTGATCGAATCAATCAATTTATTTAATAATTCACTTGAAAAAGAGTTGCTTTGTGGATGAAAAAAAGTAATTGTAGCTACTTTATTTTCTACATGAGTTTGAATGGTTCCTTGGTTCATGAATCTTATTTTCGAATGTTAGTTTGAGATTCCCGTTTTCACGGGAATGACATTTTTCTAAGAAACGCCATTTGATGTTACACTTCTATCAATTTTGCGCATCAGACCTTGTAAAACTTTTCCCGGTCCAATTTCAGTAAATTCAGTTCCACCATCTGAAATCATTTGTTGAATAGTTTGTGTCCATCTAACAGGTGAAATTAATTGTGCGATTAAATTCTCTTTTATTTCTGATGCCTTATTCACAGCAATTGCAGAAACGTTTTGATATATAGGGCATTTAGGTTCGTTAAAAACTGTATTTTCAATTGCTGTGGCCAACTCTTCTCTGGCTGGTTCCATTAATGGAGAATGAAAAGCTCCGCCAACGGGTAAAACCATGGCCATTCTGGCTCCGGATTCTTTTAAGATCGCACAAGCATTATCAATGGCTGTAATTTCTCCTGATATTACCAATTGTCCCGGGCAATTGTAATTGGCTGCAACAACAATTCCGCTACTTTGATTACAAACATCTTCAACAATATTATCTTCCAATCCAATAACTGCTGCCATTGTTGATGGTTTGACATCACATGCTTTTTGCATGGCCGAGGCTCGATGTGAAACTAAAATCAAGGCCGATTCAAAATCTAAAACTCCATTGGCCACTAAAGCTGAAAATTCGCCTAATGAATGTCCGGCAACCATATCAGGTTTAAAATCATCTCCTAATGTTTGTGCCAAAATTACCGAATGTAAAAAAATAGCAGGCTGTGTAACTTGGGTTTGTTTTAGGTCATCTACCGATCCTTTAAACATAATATCGGTTATTGAAAAGCCTAAAATGTTATTCGCTCTATTAAAATACTCTTGCGCAAGAGAAGATTTTTCAAATAAGTCTAATCCCATTCCTGAGAATTGGGCACCTTGTCCGGGAAATAAATATGCATGCATGATTATTCTTTTAAATTGAAATACAAAAATAGGAAAATAAGGTTGAAGATGGAATATCGAAGACAGAAGAAATTACTTCCGTCTTCAGTCACCTGTCTTCCGACTATTTTATTTTGTCTATTTTAGCAACATAACTAACTAAAAATGACTTCAAAAAATAAAAACTTTGCCTTTAACATTTATCTCATTTTGGCATCTGTTTTTATTGCTTCTTTGGTTGTTTCCAATTTAATATTTCAAAAGTTTTTTACCTGGGATTTTTTTGGTCTTTATACTTTTGAGATTTCTGTAGGTATTTTACCATATCCGGCTACATTTTTAGTAACTGATCTTATTTCTGAAATATATGGAAGAAAAAAAGCTAATCAGGTTGTAATTACGGGTATTTTTGCTTCTGCATTTTCCTTATTGATTATCTTGATATCAGATGTTGCTCAAGCCACTTCCTGGTCGCCTATAGGAAATGAAGTTTTTCACCAGGTTTTCGGTTTGTCGGCATTGGCGGTATTCGCTTCAACCGTGGCGTATTTAGTTGCTCAGTTTGTTGACATTAGAATATATCATTTTTGGAAACGAAAAACAGCTGGTCGTCATTTATGGTTGCGAAACAATTTTTCAACAATATCATCACAGTTTTTAGATACCTTTTCTGTTTTATTTTTATTGTGCTCTTTTGGCGTGATTGAATGGAGTTTGTTTGGGATTTTGTTGTTGAATGGATTTTTATTCAAACTATTGATCGCATTATTGGATACTCCAATTCTTTACGTTTTTGTTTATTGGTTTAGAAGAAAATTTGATTTGAAGGTGGGAGAAGAGATCGAGTTGGTTTAATTATTTTTCCTAAATTCTACTGTAATTCAGTCGTTAAGATCACTTTCTTTTCAAACTTGACAAATCTCAAAGAATTGGGGGAAAAGGTGTAATTTTTAATTATCAATTTTTGGTTTTCAATTCCACAACATAACCTTCCCAGTTTCTTACGTTAAAAACAGTACTATCTTCAAAGATCAAATATTGACCTTTTATACCTTTTAGTTTTCCCTGATAGATAGGTGTTTTATCTAAATTTAAACTTTTAATTTTAGATGGATATTGTTCCACTGGAAATTCAATTTCAGTTTCTGTATTATTCTCTAAAAAGTATTGTTTGGCCTCTTCAGGAATATATTGAACTAACTTTTCACGTTCTTCTTTCAGATCCAGATCTACAATAGAATTGGTTAACATTTTTCGCCAGTTGGTCTTATCAGAAACATATTCTTTAAGTGCTACCTCTGTTATCCCTGCTAAATATCTGTTTGGCACTTCTACAATTTCTATAGCTTCATGTGCTCCCTGATCGATCCATCGAGTAGGGATTTGAGCTTTACGGGTCACACCCACCTTTACGTTGCTTGAATTAGCCAAATAAACCACATGAGGTTGAAGTTGGGCTTCTTTTTCATATTCCAAATTACGATCTTCAATATTCAAATGTGCTTTACTCAATTCTGGCCGCATGATCCAGTCGCCCGTTTGAGGCATTTTGTAAAAACAGTCATAACAAAAACCTTGACGGAATATTTTTTTGTTCTCACCACAGCTCAGGCATTGGTACTCTTTAAAAGCTATTTTTATTGTTTTATCTAGCAATTGATTCATATTCAAAAAATCACTTTCCATATCCAAATAGTATTGAACAGGAGAAGAATTCTCAGTTTTCATTTTTTTTAAAACACCCTTGTATTTCATAATTGGTAATTTTAATTTCACGCTGAAAGCGCAGATATCATCCTCACGAAAGGGATGAAACTCATTCTTATTTGAAAAATAATTGTACAATATTTCAATTAATAAATAAAGTATTTACAAAGTACTACATTGATTTAAAATTACCAAATATTTAGTGAATTCAGAAAAATTTTGTGTACTTATTAAACGGTTACAAGAATAAAAATTCATCCTTCTATATCTCATCGACATTGAAAGTATTTTACAAAACTAAAAGAGTCAATATTTTATAACAGATTTTTAACAATAAAGCCACGAATACAAAATTATTCGTATTTTTCCACATAATTAATTTTATATTTGGTAAACGATAAATAAAAAAATGTAAATGTGGCAACTTCTAAGTTCTCACATTAAAATTTTTATCTATTTTTTAAAATTAAAAAATAAAATTTAATAATGTTCGTTTCACCTAATCAAAGGGTACAATGTTTTTAAAGGTTATATTTGTAGCACTTTTCGTTTCGGTTTTTGTTTCCTGCGATTTTATATCGCCTAAAAATACATCACTTCAAAATTTAACTCTGACAGATACTACTATTGATTATAATACAGTAGATGTTTACCCTTTATTAAGCGATTGCAATAATTGCGATACAAATGAAAAACAAAATCAATGTTTTGAAAATGAGTTTGTTAAAAAGCTGGAGAAAACAATAAATAAGAATAAAATTGAGGTGATTAAGAAAATTCGGGATACGGTATTTGTCGATCTGTTAATTGATAATACTGGTAAAATTTCAATATCTAAAATTTATGAAAGTCGGTTTACATTGGATTTGATACCCAAATTTGACAGCATATTGCAAAGAAGTATAGCCGCTTTACCACCGGTAATCCAACCTTCATTAAAAAGAGGGATTCCTGTCAATACAATTTTTAAATTGCCAGTTGTTGTTCATATGAAAAAATAAATTTCATTAATTGATTCTGCTTTCTATAACAAATTGGATTGTTATTTTTTAAATCTTCTCCCCTTCCAATAATAATTATTTTTGAATGATAAAAGTGCTACAGAAACACTAAAAAAAGGATAGAGAATACTACTTAATAAATAAGATTTTAAAGCATCTTGCTGTTTGAAAAAATTTGCTGTTTTATACAATAAGATAAAATCTACATTAAATTTTATTAAAAAGAAAATTCCAATGTGTTGCCAGCTAACCTTATTTATTAAAGCAAATAAAAACAAGACGATCAAGTAAATGTTAGATATAAAAACTATTAACCCGACAAGCTTACCAAATAGATTTTTGTAAGAACTTGTTTTTGAGGCCCACCGGATTCTTTGTTGGAATAATTCAGAAAAATTACGCTCGGGTTTAGTTATTATAATAGCTTCTTCTGACCTTAAAAATTTAACTTTACCAGGAAATTTATTGACCATTTTTTCTAACAAAAAGATATCGTCACCACTGGCAATATTATTATTACCCGTGAAACCGCTTACTTCAATAAATGCATTTTTGTAATAAGCCAAATTGGCTCCATTGCACAAAAATGGTTTTTTTAGTCCAAATGCGCCAATTGTGCTTCCTTGCAGACTTAAAAAATCTAAATTTTGAAATTTATCTAAAAACTTATTTTTAACCAGAAAAGAAACCGGTGCTATTACCATTTTAGGAGATTCTTTTTGAATAAAACTATCATAAATCTTTAGCCAGTTTTTTGGTATTTTACAGTCAGCATCCGTTGTTATGATCCATTCATAATTTGATCTTGATATTCCTAAATCAATAGCATCTTTTTTTGGAGAATTACTTTTCCTTTCGTTATTAATTAGAATTAGGTTAATTTCTTTATTGATTAACTTAAAGTCGTTAATAACTGGCTCGAACTCATCTGAAGAATCATCATTGATCATTAATATTTCAAATTTATTATTTGGATAATTAAGTTGGATAATGCTATCTAAAAGTTCTGGCAAGTTTAAAGCTTCGTTACGAAATGGAATAATAATAGAAAAGTTGGTTTTTAAAATCTTGGCTTCAGAAGTAAATAATTTGATATGATCAAAACCCTTGATGAACAATAATATTAAAATGCTGTAAAATGTTGATATTACAATGGTAAAAAGTATCATATGTGAATTTTGCTTTTCTTTTAAGCGATGGGTCGCTTTACTAAATGTTAAAACAAAGTAACTTCCAATTAATGAAGGAATTGCAAAATTTAAAATCCACATAATGCTGGTTACACTTAAAACAATTATTTCATTAACTCCATACAGGCTGAAGACAGATACAGCAACAGATCCTTTGATCAACCAATCAAAAATTACAAATCCCGGTATTATAGATGAGATAAAATACATGGTAAAAATAATGGGCATAATTGTATTATAGTTTAAATCAACACCAAAGGCCACTATGATAAAATAAAATTGATGAGAAAAAACGAGATATCTTAAAAATGAAAAAATAAGATTTTTAAAATGTATTCCAGTTGGAATACCTTTTATTTTATAGATCGTTTTTTTTCGATAAATACTTAACTTATCATTAAAAAAGATAAACATAATAATACATGAGATTATTCCTAAGCTAAAAATTTGAAAAGAAGTAATTTGAAGAGAAAAAGAGATTTTATCCGATAAAAAAAACAATCCAATAATCCCAAATAATACAGTTATAGTCATTTGGCTAAAATTCCCTAAAAAGTTGAGCAGCATAATTTCAGACCTTTGGTTTTTAGGATAAAACATTGCTTTTGCTCCGTATTCTCCAATTCGGTTAGGTGTTAATAACGAAGAAGTTAGAGAGGATGAGCTTTGCTTTAATGCTTCATAAAAAGAAATATATCTTATTGAATTAACTAATGATTTCCATTTGAGAACCTCTAATAACCAATTAGATATGGAAAACGATAATATGGTTAATAATAAAATATAATTATTGAAAACATTTGAATCAATATGCTCTAAAAAGTTTGAGTTTATTATTATTTTTTTCGAAATAATATAATAGGCACCACCAACAATTAGAATTTTGACGAAAATAACAAATGCCGACTTATATTTTTGAAAGATATTGTACATTTACACAAAGAAACAAAATTATAATTAGCCAATAAGGCATAGATTAAAGGAATTAAAATTGCAAGGCGAAAAAATTATTTTAGGGATTGATCCAGGTACTACTATTATGGGTTTCGGACTGATAAAAGTAGTTAATAAAAAAATGGAATTGATGCAATTGGACGAATTAATTCTTAAAAAGTATAAAGATCATTATACTAAACTTAAATTAATTTTTGAAAGAACCATTCAAATAATTGATACTTATCACCCGGATGAGATTGCTATAGAGGCCCCATTTTTTGGGAAAAACGTACAATCCATGTTGAAACTGGGCCGTGCTCAGGGAGTAGCGATGGCTGCCGGTTTGTCAAGAGAAATAGCCATAACGGAATATTCGCCTAAAAAAATTAAAATGGCAATTACCGGAAATGGAAACGCTTCAAAAGAGCAGGTGGCTAAAATGTTACAAAATATATTAAGCTTAAAAGAATTACCCAAAAATTTGGATGCTACTGATGGTCTTGCCGCAGCAGTATGTCATTTTTATAATGATGGAAAGATAACTTCGGGTAAAAATTATACAGGCTGGGGAGCTTTTGTAAAACAGAATGAAAAACGGATTATATAATTATACCCTATACTTCCTCAGATTTCCTTAAATTATCCCGATAATCCATCGAAAATTTGAGCTGTCTTGAATATAATTATATGAAGCTGTGAACAAATCTTAGGTCGAACTCAGGTTTATACTACCAAATCACATTCAAAAGATTCATACCTTTTTTCTATTGCCAGTCGTCTGAGTTTGTGAAAATATTTATGATCATCTGTCTCTTCCATTTTGTCTTTATCTTCTTTAGAATTCCAATATTCAATTAAAAAGTATTTATTTTCATTGATTCGGTCTTTAAAAATATGAAAATGATCCAGACCAGCAGGTGTAGCTTCATTATTTTCTTCAAATTTTTGCAATTCAATAAAGGTAATATCTTCACCTTCCTTAACTTTAAATGATACGATATAAACATACATAACTTGAAAATTTAATTTTACTATTCAGTAATCAAATTTACAAGTTAAAAAGATCAAATAAAATGATAAATGTTACATTTCAGCTTTTTATATTAAAGTAAAATCACTTTAAACAAAATTCCAGGATAGGGGGCTATTTAAACCTATACCTAATAAAATTATTTAAAGTGATCATTATTACAAAATTAATTTTAGCTATTGCTCTAAAACTAATTTGGCATTGAAAATATTATAAAACCCATCATCAAAATAATAGAACAACTAATTATATTACTACATCACACTCGATCTTTTTATAATTTTTTTTCGTTAGAAATTTTATGAATTCTATTTAGGTAAGGGTAATTGTTTGATTTTTCTTTTATATCTTTAAAAATATGAAATCTATCCAATCCATTTGGTTTTTGATTACCTTCAAACATACTTAGTTCGTTAGACGTAATTCCATCAGATTCACTAATTTTAAAACTTAAAATATTTACATACATTATACAAGAAGAATTTAGTTAGAAAAAAAGCATATAAAGTTACTGAATATTAATTTTTTAACTTGTGGCCATTGTTACAAAGATAAAATGGATATTATTTTTTATCTTTGGATGTGGTAAAATCCATTTCTATTAAATATCATCCCTCAATAACTGCGATTAAATTAAATCAAGTTAAAAGGTATTTAAAGGTAGGTGCTATATTGCATGGAATGGCATTGGCTGGTTTATTTATATTCTTAATTGGACTTCAAAATTCAATATTTTATTTTAATCAACAAATGGATTTTAATGCTTATACATGGCTACTTATTGCTATTTATGGATTTACGATTCCCTTTTTTGCTGAATTTGATGCTCTCGGTAGATATCAAAATTATAAACAAATAAAAGATAAAATGTTTAAAATGGGTTTCGATACCAGGTTAATAAAACCCTTTATGTATTCAAGATGTCAACGGGATGCTGTTATAGTTGCCGCAACTGACTTAAATATTGAACAAGAAGTAAAAGACTTTTATTATAATATTGGATATCGTTGGTATCATATTTTACCTGATAGATTTCTTAAGAAACCTTTTATTTTATTTAAAAAGGAATTTTGGATCAGAATATTATTTACTAAATATTACCAACTTCAAAATTTTTATTGGTAATGAACATCTTAAAAATTGAAAATTTATCACTTCAATACGGTAATCAAAAGGTTTTAAATCATATATCATTTAACATTAGAAAAGGTCAAATTGTTGGATTATTGGGGCCTAATGGTGCCGGTAAAAGTTCTATTATAAAAATATTGGCAGGCTTGGTATTTCCTAATACAGGTAAAATATGTTTTGATAAAAATATGGACATCTCTTTCTCTGAATTGAGAAAACATAGCGGATACTTAATTGATACTCCGGCATTTTACCCATTTCTAACGGCAAAGCAAAATTTACATCTGTTAAAAAAGATAAATAAAATAGATACAAATATAGATCAGCTTTTACAAAAAGTCGGCTTGACAGATGTCAATAATAAAAAAGTAAAACACTTTTCAACAGGAATGAAACAGAGATTGGCCATAGCACAATCTATGATGAGAAATCCTGAAATATTGATACTGGATGAACCTTTTAATGGATTAGATCCTAACGGTTTTCAAGAGTTAATTCACCTGTTGAAGAAATTAAATAAAAATGGAACAACGATTATTGTTTCCTCACATTTATTGAACGAATTAGAACAATTTGCAAATACCTTTATACTGTTATATAAAGGAAATATCGCCTTGAATATTGATAAGGTAGAATTGGTAAAATCTAAGAAAAAAGTAGCATTTACTTTTGAAACAAAACCAACAAATGACGTTATGGATTATTTAAATAAAATGGAGGTTGAATTTGAAAATCCAACTAAGGTTATAATGAACATAGATCCAAGTGAAATTGCAAATACCGTTAATCATTTGGTTGAATTAATGTGTACTCCAATTAATGTGGAAACACTGAACATATTGCAAGAAAAATATTTAGATATTACAGTTTGATCAATTTATTATACATAGAATTATATAAATTATTTAGTTCTAATAGAACTTATATAACTTTTGTGATTGCAATCCTCTTGATGTTGGTGATCAACCTTGGCTTATACAGTGACGGAGAAGAGCTCTTTGGATTTTTTTTACAACCAATCAATGATTATTTTTATTTAGAAGGTAATGTAGTAAATGGATATTTAATAGCTTATCTGGCTTTAAATACTTTATGGGTACATATACCGGTTTTAATCATAATAGTAACAGCACATATTTTTTCAGGCGAGTTTGAGATTGGTACAATTCGTTTGTTGCTAACACAACCAATTTCTAGGCATAATTTATTAATTGCTAAAATTATGACCATGGTAATTTATAATCTTTGTTTTATGCTGGTTATAGCTTTATCGGCTCTAATTCCTTCAGTTTGGCTATTTGGAACAGGAGATGTTGTGGTTTTTATAGATGGCATACAATTTATTCAAGAAGCAGTTTTTATGCGTAGATTTATTAGCACAGTTATATTTCTCAACGTTAGCTATGATAGCTTTTTCAAGTATGACCATGTATTTCGCATTGGTTTTTAAAAATACTTTAACCGCCATTCTTTTATCGCTGGGAATTTTGATTTTACTCACACTTTTACAGACTTTTGTTTTCGGTATTTTTAGCTCGTGGCAACCATTTTTATTTACTTATCACATTGCAAAGTGGCAATTGTTTTTTGTTAATGAAATACCTGTTAAAAGCATATTAAATTCAGTTTATTTTTTACTGGCTATGTCAGCTGTTTTTATTGGATTTTCGATGTACAAATTTAAAAAAATGAACATTTCTGAATGAGGCAATTAATATACATATGGAGTTTTTTGAATATTTTTGGTTTGTTTGCACAAGATCAGCACGATCAGAATATTCAAACATTAATTGATCAGTATACGGTTAAACCGGATTTGAAATGTGAAATAGATGTAAAAGTTGAAGTGGAAGGAATGAATATACCCGATAAAAAAATATTTGTTGAATTTGAGAAAGATAAAAAACCGAAAGTAAAAGGTAAAGGCTTGGCATTATTACCCAAAAAAGGAACTGTTGATCAATTTTATAAGCTTCTATCCTCACCGCTACAAGCCATTTTCTTATCTAAATCAGAACATAATTTAATGTATAAATTGGTATCCTTGGATCCGAAAAGTGATTGGATCACAGCGGATATTATTTTTGATGAAAGATCATTTTTAATATATGAATCAGATATAAGCACGCGTAAATTTGGTTCTTTCCGAACAAAACACACATATGATGATAATATTTATCCTTCAAAGTCGGTTATAACCTTTGATATTAAAAAATTTAAAGTTCCTTTAAAATTTATTGGCCGAGAGCAAAATATTTCCACTCCGCCAAAAAGTGATAATAATGTACTTGGAAAGATCACTTTGTTATATAAATATCTGTAACTATTTATCAATAGATAATATTCAAATTTATTTGGCGTGAAAAAACAAATTGGATTTTTTGATTTTGAGAATTGTTTTTATTTGTAATTTGAATTTTATTATTTAAAAATTTATGTCCGGAATTTATATTCATATTCCATTTTGTAAACAGGCGTGTTATTATTGCGATTTTCACTTTTCTACTTCGTTAAGACGTAAAGAAGAAATGCTAAAAGCAATAGTGATAGAATTGGAGCTTCGTAAAAATGAATTGGCACCAATAGTGGAGACTATCTATTTTGGAGGTGGTACACCGTCTTTATTGTCAATTGACGAAATACAAATGTTGCTTGATGTAATTTATAAAAATTATTGTGTTATTGAAAAGCCTGAAATTACTTTAGAGGCAAACCCTGATGATCTAAATGATTTGAAAATTAATCAATTGGCTAATTCACCAATAAATAGGTTAAGTATCGGTATTCAATCATTTTTTGATGACGATCTTAAATTTATGAATCGAGCGCATAGTGCCAAAGAGGCTATTGAATCTTTGCAGTTAGCTACGCAGCTCTTTGAGAATATTACTATGGATCTGATTTACGGGGTCCCTAAAATGAGCAATGAAAAATGGCTTCAAAATTTACAAATCGCCTTTGATATGGGTGTACCGCATATTTCAAGTTATGCCTTAACTGTTGAAGATAATACGGCATTATCTAATTTTATTAAAAAGGGAAAATATCCCCCTGTAATGGAAGAGTTGGCACACGAGCATTTTCAAATTTTGATTGAACAAACAATGAAATATAATTTCATTGCTTATGAAATTTCCAATTTTGGGAAAAAAGGTTATTTTTCAAAACATAATATTTCATATTGGCAGGGAAAGCATTATATGGGTATTGGGCCATCAGCTCATTCCTTTAATGGAATTAATAGAAGTTGGAATGTCTCAAATAACGCAAAATATATTAAATCTGTTTTTGAAGGTGTATTGCCTAATCAGGTTGAAAAATTAAGTAAAAAAAATAGATTTAATGAAGCTATAATGACAGGTTTAAGAACCATTTGGGGGGTTTCCCTGGAAAGAATAGAAAAAGATTTTGGACTTGATTATAAAAATACACTAGTAAAGAATGCGCGAAAGCATTTCGATAATAAAACTATAAAAATTGTGCATAACACACTTTTGATTACTGATTCAGGCAAGTTTCTGGTCGATGGTATTTCTGCAGATCTATTTCTAGTTTAATTTTATTTAAAGGTTTATAAACTTAAATTTATTATTTTTATTATTTAATTTTTGACAATGGAAGCACTTTTAGGACTTTTTCTTGGGGCAATAATTACTTATTGGGTTTTGAAATATATAAAAATTCAAAAGAGTAAAGACATGACAAATGCGCAATCTGTGATTTTAATGGAGAAAATGAGAAAAGTGTGGAAATTAATAACTGTTGAAGGAGAATTTGCCGAAATATATCATTATGAAAATACCAAAGAAAGATTTTTAAGTATGGTATCCAGTAAAAAAAGAGCCATTTTGTTGATCAATGCAAAAGCACATGTTGGTTTTGATCTTTCAAAAATAAAAATGGAAGCGAACAATGACAAAAAAGTGATCAAATTGACTGAGTTTCCAAAAGCTGAATTATTAAGTTTAGAAACTGATCTAAAGTATTACGATAAAAAAGAAGGATTGTTCAATAGGTTTGATTCAACAGATCTAACTGAGGTAAATTCAAAAGCAAAAGAACATGTAATGAGCAAAATTCCTGAAAGCGGCTTGTTCGATACTGCAAAAAGTGAGGCTCTTGAAGCTGTTTTACTCATCGAAAACATAGTTGAAACTATAGGATGGTCTTTAGATTACCAGGATTTATTACTCGCAAAAAACAAAAAAGACCAAAACAATTCCTCAAATACAAAATTTTTTCAATCTTAATGTAATAAGAGTTACATATTCAATGAAATGGTAGTTATAATTTTGCACAGTAATTATAATATATAAACCATGAATATTGATATAAGATTTAACGAAACAGGAAAAATAATTCCTTCATACAATGGAAAAGAAATTACTATGGAGGATTCGCCATATATGATATATTTGGCGACTACAGGAATGTGCTCGGCAGTTTATGTAAGAGCATTTATGAGCCAAAGACAAATGTCATTAACCGATGTTAAATTGACACAAATCATTACATATAACCGTATAACTAATATGGTTGAAAATATGGAAGTTAAAGTAGATCTACCTGATACTTTCCCAACAAAGTATAATAAAGCAATCAAGGCGGTTATTGACCAATGTCCGGTTAAAAAGCATATGGTGACTCCTCCTTCTGTTTCGGTAACTACTAATTTAGATATTGAAGTTGGTGTATGATGATTAGATAATTTGCGTTTAAAAAACTCCTTTATTTGAAGGAGTTTTTTTATTTAAGGAGAATTTCAATTTGAACAATATTATTGTTAACTTTTTAAAACTACTTCACTAATAATTATAAAGTATTATTGCTACCGTTTATATTTGTATTATTATTAAACAATATATTATTAATCTTGAATCAAGAAAGAGCTTTATCAATTCTAAAATCAGGTAAGAATGTTTTTTTGACCGGTTCTGCGGGTACCGGAAAAACATTTGTTTTAAATAAGTATATACAATACTTAAAAGAAAGAAAAATTCCGGTTTCCATTACTGCTTCAACAGGTATTGCTGCTACTCATTTAGAGGGAACAACAATTCATGCCTGGTCAGGAATTGGAATTAAAGATTCATTGTCACCTGGAAATTTAAGAGACCTGAGAGAGAAAAAATATCTAAAAAAGAATATCGATAAAAGTAAAGTATTGATTATTGATGAAATTTCCATGTTGCATAAAAAACAATTGGATCTGGTTAATGAAGTATTACAATATTTTAGACAAACTGATAATGCTTTTGGAGGAATTCAGTTGATCCTTTGTGGAGATTTTTTTCAACTACCACCTATAGGTAATTATAAGGAATCCAATCGTGATAAATTCTCTTTTATGTCGCAAGCCTGGTTAGATGCCAATCTTATGGTTTGTTATTTGACCGATCAATATAGACAAACAGATAATAATTTGAACAATATCCTTAATGAGATACGCACGGGGAATGTTAGCCAATTATCTACCAGGATATTAAGTGACAATAATGCAGAGTTGGAAACAACTGGATCCACCAAGTTATATACGCATAACATGGATGTGGATAGAATTAATACAGAATATCTTAATTCTATTCAAGGAGATAAAAGAAAATTTAAAGCGAAGATCAAAGGAAATTTAAAATTGGCCGAAACGGTAAAAAAATCAATAATGGCGCCGGAATTTTTGGAGTTAAAAATTGGTGCCAAAGTAATGTTCGTAAAAAACAATCATGAAAAAGGTTATTTAAATGGATCTTTAGGAGCTGTTTTAAAATACGACAAAGATGGCCTCCCTTTAATTAGATTGTTAAATGGATATGAAATAACTGCCGAACTCGAAGATTGGAGAATTGAAGATGAAAGTGGTAAAATGTTGGTTAGTTATCAACAAATTCCACTTCGTTTGGCATGGGCTATCACTGTGCATAAAAGTCAGGGAATGACTTTAGACAGTGCAGAAATGGATTTGAGCAAGACCTTTGAAAAAGGCCAGGGTTATGTAGCATTGTCAAGAGTTAAAAGTCTTAGTGGATTAAAATTAACAGGCTTTAATAATGTAACCCTGGAGGTAGATGAACTAGCATTAAAAGCTGACAAAAGATTTCAAGAATTATCATTATTGGCTGAAAATGAAACTAATGATGCTGAATTGAAAAGGGCAGCAACAAAGTTTATTAAAATATCAGGAGGAATTTCTGATTTGGATGAAATTGAAGAAAACAAAAGAAATCTAAAAAAAGGAAAGAAATCTAAAAAGAAATCTACTTATTTAATTACCAAGCAATTAATTGACCAGGGTAAATCGTTAAAAGAAATAGCTAAAGAAAGAGAATTAAGTTTGGGTACAATATCCACACATTTAATAAGAATATCTAATCTATATCCGCAGGCTGATCTGAGTAGATTCAAACCTGACAAAAAAATACTTTCCAAGGTGAGAAAAGCTAGAAATAAGATTCTCAAACAAAGTGGTCAGGGCAATGTAATCAGCCTTAAACCAATATTTGAATCTCTTCATGGGGAAGTGAGTTATGGTGACATCAAATTGAGTTTAGTGTTTTTGTGATCTTGTTCGATGAGCCCCTCGTAAATTAATTATCAGTATTTTTACATGATGAACATTGAAGAATTCAGAACATATTGTTTAGGTATGCCCTGTGTTACAGAAAGTTTTCCTTTTGATGAGACTACATTGGTATTTAAAGTATGCAATAAAATGTTCGCTTTGATCGGATTAGAAAATCCGGATTTCAAAGTAAACTTAAAATGCGACCCTGAACATGCAATCATTTTAAGAGAAGAGTATGAGAGCATTATCTCAGGCTTCCATATGAATAAAAAACACTGGAATACTGTAAGTGTAGACGGTTCTTTTTCTGATGACTTTTTTAAGGAAATGATCGTTCATTCCTATGACCTGGTAGTTAAAGGCTTACCTAAAAAACTTAGGGATAGCATAATTTAATGATAGAGTGTTATTTTAATTATTGTTTATTATTATCTCCTAAGATTCCGTCTTTTTCCATTTATACAACAAATTCTTATTAAGCTTTGGTAAATAAAACCATACTTTCGGACAATTAAAGATATACTTCGTCCTGAACTATTTCAAATTTTTATCAAAAACCAATACTTTACAAGGATAATATTTAAATCAACCCCCTTATGAAAACTACTAAAAAACTTTTTATTTTAATCTTTGTTGTGTTATTAATGTTAAACACAACTGTTTTTGCTCAGGATGAAGCTAAAAAACCTGAGTATATTACTGTTACTACCATGCATTGGAACATGGATCAGGAAAATTTTAGCATGGATACCTGGAAATCTGTTGAAAAAGAATATCTGGAAAAAGTTACCAAAAAGAATGAATTCATAATCGGAACAGGATTTTTTCTGCATCAGTTTACCGATGACAATACCGAATTGATTTATGTTCAGAGCTACGCATCCTGGAACGATATTGATAAAGCAGGAGACAGAAATGGTGAACTGGCAAAAGAAGTATGGCCAGATGATGATGCCAGAAAAGCCTTTTTTAAAAAACGTAATAATTACTATTCCCCCGAACATTCTGATGAAATCTATGCAACAATTTCTGGAGCTAAGCCCATGATGGAAGATCCCGGTAAAGACCTAACTGTTTACGTTCAAAGGAGACATTTCGCTTTTCCTGAAGATGGTACTCAAAAAGAATTTAAAGAACTTCGTGATGAATATGTAGAGAAGGTTATTCATAAAAATGAATTTGTTAAAGCTTATTATCCCAGTGTTCATGCCTGGGGAGCCGACAGAACAGAATATATTGAAGCCTTTTATGTTGATTCCTTAGCTGACCTTGATAAAATGTTAGACCAATTGGGTGTTCTTTCGAAAGAGGCCTGGCCCGATGAGGCAGCCAGAAAAGAAAGAGGTAAGAAAGTCGGTAAATATTTTACTGGAGTTCATGGAGATAAAATATATACCTTTGTTTCAGGCTTAGCAAAATAATATGATATTCAAGTTTAAAAAGGATGCAGACAGCATCCTTTTTTTATGCTCTTTTTCTATATTCTGAAGGAGTAATTCCTTTAAAAGCTTTAAATTTTCTGTTGAAGTTTGTCAAATTATTGAATCCTGATCTATAGGAGATTTCAGCCACACTAAAGTCGTTATTCTTAGCCAATAATTTGCACGCATTACCGATTCGAATATCTATTAAAAAATTAACAAATGTCTTATTTGTTCGTTGTTTAAAATACCTGCAAAATGCATTGGGAGTCATATTTGCAATATTTGATACTTCTTTTAAACTTATATTGTTTTGAAAATTATTCAAGGTATATTGAAATATATCACGCATTCTTTTACCTTCTTCACCATCGTATTTTTTGAAATTGATTAACGATGATAATTTTTTATTTTCACCATTAACTATTATCCGTAAGATTTTTAAAAGAGATATAAATTGATCGAACTTCGAATAATTATTAATCTTTAAAAGATGTGATGAGAGCTCATTTTTATTGGAAAGTACTTTTAAACCCAATGCAGAGTCTTTAAAAAATGAATAAAATGACTTGAAATCGGGTAAAGAAAAAAATTCTTTTCCATAAGAAGATCTGGTAAAGAATAAGGAGATCATATGTACATCTTCTTTTAATGATAAGTCACAATTAAAAACATGTGGTAAGTTTTCACCAATGACAAAAATATCGTTCGACTTAAAATCTCCTACAAAATCACCAATAATACAAGTTCCTTCTCCCTTAACAATCAAACTTATTTGAATTTCCTGATGTTGATGTAGTTTGTTATAAAAAGATACTCCTTTGTCTTCTTGAACGATCAAAGTTCTGTTTTCTGGTTTGGGAATTTTAAATGGAAGTACCTTCATTTTGAAAATTAAATATGCTAATATTACTCAAAAATAACATAAAAATTAAAAAATGGGATAAAATAATACTGTTATTGGATAAAATGGATGAAAAGCAATACATTTTCAATTTATATTTTTGTATAAAAATAAATTGAATTATGCATATTAATTGGAGAGGTGTAATGCCTGCAGTAACTACAAAATTTACGGATGATGATAAACTCGACCTCTTAAATTTCGAAACAAATATAAAGGCCCAGATCGATGCCGGTGTTAGTGGCATTATTTTGGGAGGTACTTTAGGTGAAGCCAGTACTTTATCTGATGAAGAAAAAAGAACATTGGTACGGGCAACTGTAAAAATAGTTGCCGGTAAGTTACCTGTTATAATAAACATTGCCGAGCAATCAACAAAAAAAGCTATCGAAATGGCGCAAAAGGCAAAGGATGATGGTGTAAGTGGTTTGATGATCTTACCACCAATGCGTTATAAGGCTGATGATAGAGAAACAGTTACCTATTTTAAAAAGGTAGCAAATTGCACTGATTTACCAATCATGATCTATAATAATCCGGTGGATTATGGTATTGAAGTGACTTTAGAAATGTTTGACGAATTGTTAAACGATTGTCCAAATATTCAAGCCGTTAAAGAGTCTACCAGAGACATTACTAATATTAATCGAATAAAGAATCGTTTTGGTGATCGATTATCTATTCTTTGTGGCGTTGATACCCTGGCATTAGAGAGTTTGCTAATTGGTGCTGATGGGTGGGTTGCCGGTTTGGTATGTGCATTTCCGGCAGAAACAGTTGCTATTTATAAACTGATCCAAGCAGGAAAAACCAAAGAAGCCATAGAAATTTACAGATGGTTTTTGCCATTGCTAGAATTAGATATTAATACTAAATTAGTACAAAATATTAAGTTGGCTGAAGTAGCAACAGGAATTGGAACAGAAAATGTTCGTGAACCAAGATTGCCTCTAATTGGTAAAGAAAGAGAAAATGTTTTAAGGATAATTAAAACTAGTTTAAAAACAAGACCAAATTTATCTAAGTATAAAAATATTTAATATGATATCAGGTAAAAATTATATTGGAAAAGAATTATCCTCGGATGGGAACATAACATTCAAAACATTTAATCCAAAAATAAATATTCAAAACGAAATTGATTTTACGGAGGCTTCAATAAATGAAATTAATAAAGCAGTTGCTTTAGCGTCATCTGCATTTACAGAATACAGAAATATTTCAGGATCAAAGAGAAGTGAGTTTTTAAACGCAATTGCGGATGAAATTTTAGCATTAGATGAGGAGCTTATTCAAATATATTGTTCTGAAACGGGTTTACCCGAAGGAAGAGCAATAGGTGAGCGCGGCAGAACAGTTTTTCAATTACGATCTTTTGCCGATTTGGTTCAAGATGGCTCATGGGTAGAAGCAACTATTGATACCGCTATTCCTGAACGTGAACCTATCCCTAAAATTGATTTACGTAAAATGTTAATTCCACTTGGTCCGGTGGTGGTTTTTGGTGCAAGTAATTTCCCATTGGCTTATTCAACAGCTGGTGGTGATACTGCATCAGCATTGGCTTCGGGTTGTCCGGTAATTGTAAAATCACATCCTATGCACGCAGGTACAGGCGAGTTAATTGCTTCGGCTGTAATTAAAGCTGCGCTGAAAACAGAAATGCCAAACGGTGTATTTTCCAATTTGAATAGTAGTGGTATTGAAGTAGGAATTGAGTTAGTAAATCACCCGAAAATCAAAGCTATAGGCTTTACCGGAAGTATTAATGCAGGGAGATCATTATTCGATCTTGCAAGTAGAAGAAAAGAACCTATTCCGGTATTTGCCGAAATGGGAAGTGTAAATCCGGTTGTGATTTTACCAGAAGCAGCTAATAAAAGAGGAGAGTATTGGGCAAAAACTTATGCAAGCTCTATAACTTTGGGTAGTGGTCAGTTTTGTACTAATCCAGGTTTAATTTTTGGAATTAAAAACCAGGATTTAACTAATTTTATGCAAACCCTATCCAACGAAATTGAAAAAATTGAACCTACTTGTATGTTGCACCCAAACATTATTGAAAATTTTGAAAAAAATAAGATTAAATTAAGTGTTCAAAAGGGAGTTACATTAATAGCCGATTATGAAAATGATGTTGACATTAATTATGGACGTCAAACAATTTTAAAGGTTGAAGGTGAAACCTTTTTAAATAATACCATTTTGCATCAGGAAGTATTCGGTCCATTTTCAATGATTGTACAATGTAATAATAAAGCACAATTATTAGAAATAATAAAGAATTTAGAAGGGCAACTTACCGGTACAATTTTAGCAGAAGAAAACGAGTTGCATGAAAATCAAGAACTTATTGAAGCTTTGCAGAATAGAATAGGCAGAATAATTTTAAATGGTGTGCCAACCGGTGTTGAAGTCTGCCCGTCTATGCAACACGGAGGCCCTTATCCTGCATCGACAGATTCCAGATTTACTGCGGTTGGAATCCATGCAATAAAAAGATGGGTTCGCCCATTTGGTTTTCAGAATTGGCCAGACAGAATGTTGCCTAGGGCATTGAAAAATGAAAACCCTTTGCATATTACAAGATTAGTAAATGATAAGCTAATTATTGATCCAATGTAAACATGGCAAGAAATAAGTTTATATGTATTGATGCGCATACCTGTGGAAATCCGGTTCGCGTAATCACACATGGTGGCCCTGAATTAATTGGGAAGACCATGAATGATAAACGACTTCATTTTATAAAGGAGTTTGACTGGATTAGAAAAGGATTGATGTTTGAACCACGTGGGCACGATATGATGAGTGGGAGTATTTTATATGCACCTCACAATCCTCAAAATGATATTGCTATTTTGTTTATTGAAACTTCTGGATGTTTACCTATGTGTGGTCATGGTACCATAGGTACAATTACAATTGCAATTGAAGAGGGATTAATAAAGCCTAAAATACCCGGAATTATTAAGTTGGAAACTCCGGCAGGTTTGGTTGAGGTTACTTATAAAATGAAAGGCTCAAAAGTGGATTGGGTAAAGTTTAATAATGTGAAATCATATTTAGCGGCCAGTGAGTTAACTGTAGATTGCCCTGAATTAGGAGAAATTGTATTTGATGTTGGATATGGCGGAAATTTTTATGTAATAGTTGACCCCCAAAAAAACTTTTCGGGTGTCCACAATTTTACAGCGAATAAAATAATTCAATATTCACAGGTGCTTAGAAATAGAATCAATAAAAAATATCCAGACTTATTTGTACATCCGGAAAATGAATCTATTCGTGATGCTACCCATATATTGTGGACAGGAAAACCGTTAGATCCATCATCATCTGGTCGAAATGCAGTATTCTACGGAGAAAAAGCTATTGACCGTTCGCCATGCGGAACTGGTACTTCGGCAAGAATGGCACAATTACATGCTAAAGGTAAACTAAAGTTGGGTGAAGAATATATTCACGAAAGTTTTATAGGTTCAAAATTTATTGGAAGAATTGAAAAAGAAGTAAATTTAAAAGGAATATCTGCAATTATTCCAAGTATTCAGGGATGGGCCAAAATATATGGATATAATACTATCACTATTGATGATAAAGATGATCCATATGCGTTCGGGTTTCAGGTGATTTAGACAATGAGACAAGAAAATAATGAGACAATGAAATGAATGATATAAAAAATGTTAGATAATGATACAGGGAAAAGATGGTGTTATCTTTTAATAGTTTGATACATAAATTGTAAAAATATCAATCCGTTAAATCGTTGGATCATGAATAAAATAGAATTTGTTGAAAGTATAAAGAAAAGAACAAAAAAACTTGCTATAGATATTATAATATGAATAAAACAGATTCTTCAGTAATTATTGGGAAACAGCTTATAAGATCGGTCACATCAACTGCTGCTAATTATAGAGCTGCGTGTTTATCTCGTTCAAAAAAAGAATTTTATTCTAAAATTTCTATTGTTTTTGAAGAAACAGATGAAACATTATTTTGGTTGGAAATTTTAAAAGAAACTAAACTTGCGACAAAAGGAACTTTAAATCCTTTAATAAATGAATATCTGGAAATTGTAAAAATTGTTTCAAAAGCAAGAAAGAATACAATATTTGATTAATAATTACACATTAACACATTATCTCATTGAAAAAGTGCATAATCATAGGAGGAGGAATAATAGGTTTAAGTACAGCTTATTTTCTACATAAAGAAGGTCATGAAGTTACGGTAATAGATCAATCAAATATGGATACCGGGGCATCCTATATCAATGCCGGATTTATATCGCCGAGTCACATAATTACCTTGTCAGCTCCGGGAGTAATGAAAAAGGGAATTAAATGGATGTTCAATTCCTCAAGTCCTTTGTACATCAAACTTCGATTAGAGTTAGATTTTTTAAAATGGACATGGGCCTTTAACAAATCCTGTGATGCCGGTCATGTTAGGCGATCTGCACCCGTCATTAGAGATATTAGCGTATTAAGTCAGGAGCTGTTTGATGATATCAAAAGATCTGAAAACTTCACTAATCATTATGAAAAAATAGGACTCTTAACTTTATGTCAGACTGAAGAAATGTTAGAAGAAGAGGTAAAAGTGGCAGAGTTTGCAACAAATCTTGGATTAGAAGCAAGAGAGGTTAATGAAGAAGAAATTAGGAAACTAGAACCAAATGTGCACATAAATACTATAGGAGGAGTTCATTTTAAATGTGATCATCATTCAACACCTCATGAGTTTATGAGCGATATGAAAAACTATTTAATGTTGTCAGGAGTTAAATTCTTCAAAAATGAAAAAGTTGAAGATTTGGAGGTTCAAAACAGGAATATTGTTTCCATAAAAACAGATAAAAATACACATATTGCAGATGAATTTATTTTGGCTGCCGGGGCATGGAGTCCTTTTTTAAGTAAAAAATTAGGATTAAAATTACTATTGCAAGCAGGAAAAGGGTACAGAATTGATTCTGAAAGACCAAGTGGAATTACTATTCCTTCAATTATGGCCGAATCAAAAGTTGCAGTAACTCCTATGCATGGATTTACACGTTTTGCAGGAACAATGGAAATAGCTGGAATAAATCATAATATTAACAAAGTTAGAGTTGAAGCTATTGCCAATGCTTCCAAAAAATATTATCCCAATATTGAAATTACCAAAGAAGAAAAAGAAAATGCGGCATGTGGTTTACGCCCTGTTTCCCCCGATGGATTGCCCTATATTGGTAAATCAAATAAATGTAATAATTTAACAATTGCAACAGGTCATGCTATGATGGGCTGGAGTATGGCAACTGCAACCGGTAAGTTAGTGTCTGAAATTATCTCGGAAAAAACAAGCTCTTTAAATCTGGACCCATTTCATCCCGATAGAAAATTTTAGTATCATTGTTATTAAAGATCTTTAAGGTTTAACCTCATATTGATCAGATGCTTTTGAAAACCAACCTTTTTATAAGCATTAATTGCAACGATGTTGTTTTCATATACATCCAATTTAATTTCAAAAATTTCTTTTTCCTTACACCATAAAAACAAGGAGTCTATAATTAATTTGTTTAATCCTTTTCCTCTATGTAATTCAGAAACATACATAAAACCCAGATAACCTTGTTTTTTGTGCTTTAAGTATACTCTGTCATTTTTTATTTGAGCATATCCGGAGGCGACAATTTTATTATTAATTTCAACGACAAAAACTACTGAATCATTATCAGTAATTAATTCTGAAATATCATAATAATTAATTTTTCCATCTTTTATAGTTGGGTCCATTGGACGTTCGGCCTTGATTAGACCTTGCTCAAATTCCAATAAAGTTGGCAGATCTTCTAAGGTAGCTTTTCTAACGAAATACATATAATCCAGAATTAAACATGTTTAATTAGCAGGAGGTATCTGCTATGATTTTCCATTTTCCATTAATTTTTTTGAATATGATCATAAAAACACCATTGGCATCACCGATTGTTCTCGTTAAATAATATTCTCCCATAACAAAGTAAGCCCCGTCATTGATTTTTGAGATATCGTTTATTTTAAATTTTAAACTTCCTGTATGGTCTTTAGAGGGATAATTTTTTTTATAATTTTCTAAGGTTTTACTCCATCCAAAAGTGAGTCCATTACTACCATAAAACTTTAAAGAATCTGACTTCATATATCCTTGCATAAAACCTTCCAAATCATAGTCGTTCCATGCTTTTTCCTGAACGTCCATAATTTTTAAAATAGATTCTTTGTCTTTTTGTTCGGTTGATTGTGATTGAATTGTCAATGTTGCAAACAGGCTCGCAATTAGAAATATGTTTTTCATAATAAGATTTTAAACTGGATTCAATTGAGATAAATGTACATAATATTACTTAAATATACCATGTATAATATTTCGTTGAAAGAAAGATTATTGTTCCTATTATTTTGTAAACCACTGATTCATATATCATCCTTATAAAATAAGGATTTCATTAAATTTTAAACAGGAATATCAATGGATAGAAAGTTAAACAAAATGATTTATTTGGAGAATTAATCAGGTGAAAATAGTTTGATCTCTTTAGTATCATTTGGCAGGGTGATCATTTTTTCAAAGTGTAATCCTAATTTTTCTAAAAGTTCAATTGACTTATTATTATCTGAATTTACAATGGCAACAATAACATCTATTTTTAATTTAGTATGCCCATATTCATAAAGTGATTCGGTTGCTTCAAAAGCATATCCTTTCCCTCTAAACCGAGGCAATAAAGCATAACCAATATCTACATGTTTTAGGCCTTGCCTATTGATCAAACCACAAATTCCAATTGGAGAATTATTTTCTAACAATCTGATCATATAAAAACCAAATCCGTTTTCTTTGTAACTTTTAAAAAATTTGTTGCTTATAAATTTTTCCGCATCTTCAATACTATTGATCTCTCTATCTCCTATATTTAGTATCCAATCAGGATCATTCATTAATTGAAATAAAAAAGGAGCATCATTTATATCGAATTCAGATAAAAATAATCGTTTGGTTGCAAGCAAAGATTTCATATGGCATATTATAAACGAAAGATAAACATTTAAAGCTAGCCAATTATATTCTTCTGATTTTTATAAAAAGCATCCGATTGAAATTGCATTAACTCTTCTGCTTTTTGTTTCTTATAGGCATAGATCTTCTCTTCTTCGCTTAAATCATAATAAACTTTATTGTTTAGTATAACATCGGCTTTCAATAACTCTTCCAACTGATTTTTTTGTTGTTCAACCCAGGTTTTTACCTTGCTTTCCTGACTGTCAAATTTCATATCATATTCTCCTTTTTGCGATATTAGTTTTGCCAAAATAGGTGAAGTTTCAATAGCTAAGAAAAGCAAAAAGATAAAAAATGAAGGTAACCAAGGTAATTCATTCAATGCATTGATTCGGGCCATCAAACCGTCAAAACCATCTATAATAGGCTGGCTATTAATAATTTGTGATTTTTGCTTATCTCTAAGTTCAGCAAGAATTATTTCTTTTTCAGCTATTTTTTCTTTATTGTCAGTCTTTAATTGTTGTAAATCCAAAAGCATGGCATCGTGTTTCTCACGTTTTTCTTTATAAACAGGTCCCTTACCTATTTTCATGGTTCCTTTTGTTCCTTCTGCTTCGGTGATATATGTACTGTACAATTCATTAACTTCAATCTCTTTGTTTGTAATAGCTCCTTTTAAATTTTGAATTTCAGTTTCAACCCTTGTAATTTCAGGTGTGTATTGCAAGGCGATCTGTTCTTTATTTTGAAGTGTTAAATTGTTCTTTTGTTCTAACAAGACCTGATTGATCTCCTTTTCAAATATTTTTAATTCTAAAGGCTTGGCTATTACAATTGCAATTATTATTGCCAGTATTAATCTTGGAATAGCCTGACCGATTTCTCTCCATGGTTTACCCTGTTTTTTAATTGTTGACACAATAAATCGATCTAAATTAAAAATAAGAAGGCCCCAAATCAAACCAAACGCTATAGCTATATAAACAGAGTCAAAAACAGTAAACAGCGCATAACTTGAAGCAATAAAGGCCATAACTGCCGTAAAAAATACGGTACCGCCAATTCCGGCATATTTAACTTGTTCTGATTTTGAGCAATTTTGAAGTAGATCGGTGTCTGCGCCTGAGCACATCCAAAAGAAGGTTTTTATCATAATTTGGGAGGTTTAAACAATTGCAACGTTAAAATCCGCTTATATGTTGTGTAAAACTCTCTTTTGTTATATTAAAGTTTTGTTAAAAAACACTTTAGTATTCAATTAAAAAATGATCTGGATCTTTAATCTAAATAATTATATCCAAAAGCATCAATATCTTTTTTCCATAGTTTGGCAACTAGTTCCTTATTTTCACCTATATAATATTCATCATAATTAACCTTTGATGCTTTTTTTCTATGGGTCAATTCTTTGTTTTTAACTCCTATTTTATCACATATAAAATTCCAATCTTCTTGTAAATTTTCAAATTTTCCAATAAAATTCATTTGTAATTTTCCATTCTTATCTGCCAACATATTTATTTGGTGTGCATCATATCTTTTGGCTTGATATTTTATATATTCATTATAGGTCATTCGCATCACTTTTTTATGTCTGCCATGATCAGGTCTTCTTTTTATAAATTCAAATTCAGATACCAATCTTTTCCATGGATTTCTCACAAAGGCAAATTTGAAATAAGAATCAAATAACTCTTTAGGAATTATTTTTTTTGCTACGTTGATATCACTGTGTTGTCTAAAAGCATATTTATGATAATCGCCTTCAACATGTAGAACTCTGCTTTTTAATTTAGAAATAATATCGGTTGGTTTATGAATACTCAATGGTTTTAAAGTATCGCGAATACTACTTCCGGCAGCTTTTCGGGTATGGACAAAAATAAATCGATGTGAATCTGAAATTAGCATTAATCATTTTGATTTTTGAATAATTCAACATAATATTTATAAAATAAAGGAATAGTTTCAATACCCTTTAAATAATTAAAAACACCAAAATGTTCGTTAGGTGAATGTATGGCATCGCTGTCTAATCCAAATCCCATTAGAATGGTTTTACTTTTTAATTCTTGTTCAAAAAGAGCAACAATAGGAATACTACCTCCAGATCTTTGCGGAATTGCTTCCACGCCAAAAGTTTCGCTATATGCTCTGTTTGCTGCTTTATAACCAATATTATCTATTGGTGTTACATAAGCGTGGCCACCATGATGAGGTGTTATTTTTACTTTAACTGCTTTTGGTGCTATACTTTCAAAATGCCTGGTAAATATTTCGGTAATTTCATCCGGATCCTGATTCGGTACAAGGCGCATAGATATTTTTGCATATGCCTTACTTGCTATCACCGTTTTTGCTCCTTCTCCAATATACCCTCCCCAAATACCATTTACATCTAAGGTTGGTCTAATGGAATTCCGTTCATTAGTAGTATATCCTTTTTCACCATAAACTTCCTCAATATCGATCGCATTTTTATATGCCTCCAAAGAAAAAGGTGCTTTAGCCATTTCTACTCTTTCTTCAGCAGTAGCTTCAATAACTTTATCATAAAAACCGGGAATGCTAATATGATTATTTTCATCGGTCAAAGAAGCTATCATTTTAGTTAAAATATTGATTGGGTTTGCAACCGCACCTCCATATAAACCCGAATGTAGATCTCTATTTGGACCGGTTACTTCAACTTCTACATAACTCAAACCTCTTAAGCCAGTAGTTATTGATGGTTGCACGTTGCTGATCATCCCCGTATCAGAAATAAGAATCACATCATTGCTCAATTTGTTTTGATTTCTTTTGACAAACCATTCCAAACTCGTTGAACCTATTTCTTCTTCACCTTCTATCATAAATTTAACATTACAAGGCAAAGCATCATTTTGTATCATATATTCAAAAGCTTTAACATGCATGTACATCTGACCTTTATCATCACAGGCACCGCGGGCAAAAATAGCTCCTTCCGGATGAATATCTGTTTTTTTAATTACAGGCTCAAATGGAGGTGAATCCCATAAATCAATAGGATCTGCAGGCTGTACATCGTAGTGGCCATAAACTAAAACCGTAGGTAATTTCTTATTGATAATATGCTCACCATAAACAATTGGATTGCCAGGTGTTTTACAGATTTCAACTATTTTACAACCAGCCTTTATTAAAGAGATTTTTAGTGCATCTGCTGTTTTAATTATATCATCATTATAGGAGGAATCTGCACTTATCGAAGATATTTTTAACAGTTCGATTAATTCATTGATGAATCGATCTTTATTTTCTTGAACATAGTTTTTTAGTATAGACATTTTAGAA
>PVMK01152967.1_pt1 | contig 156624 bp, 167 predicted proteins | sample 1853481 | NCBI WGS metagenome assembly PVMK01 (sample SAMN08533507, study PRJNA380276) | Marine sediment metagenome, whole genome shotgun sequencing project.
GACATGTACAGAGCATTCGCCACTGAGGACGAAGTCAGGATCATCGAGAAGAAATACGCCGAAGGTATTGCCTGGGGCGAGATGAAGGAGGTCCTTTTCGAATACATCAATGAGCACATCAAGCCGGCCCGGGACGAGTACCAGCGCCTGATCGACGACCCCGCTATCGTCGAAAAGGAATTATTAAAAGGCGCCGAGAAAGCGCGCAAGATCTCCGTGCCGTACCTCGCAGAGATCAGGCACGCAGTCGGCATCCGAAAACTCGGATAAAAAACAAGATTCAACATGGCAGAGAATGAAGAGAGAGGTATACCCTGGATTCTCTGGCCTTTCTACGCTGTCTGGCGACTGCTTACCTTCATACTCAACATCACTGGTCGCATCATCAGTGCATTCATCGGCCTTGCACTGATGGCAGCAGGCATATCCATAACCCTGAGCATCGTCGGCGCACCACTCGGCATCCCGATGGCAGCATTCGGCTTCCTGCTACTGGTACGGGCACTCTTTTAGTCAGGCAAACCCAAATCCATGGATGTGATGTATATTCTTCCACCAGTGTTTTGGCATTTCAGGCACTTGTCCGTGCCCAGGCGACTTATAACCCACTATTGTCCGCAAGAACCATCCCAATTTCGGGGCGTAATTACTATTAGGTGACTCCTGAGGCTATGCGATTCGTAGCGAAGCTGTGTGTCTTTTTGGCGATTGGCTGTTCACAGCCACCTCCTTACGAGACGGATATTGAGTTTTCAGAGACCTGGTTCACCTGTGAGGCTCGATTTGAGTGTGTCGTGGTCCATGATGCTTTCTGCAAGACCGTTGCTGTCAACTCGAAATACACGCTTGTGTACCAGGATTGGTCGCGGCAGGAAGTGACGCGCGAGGGAGAACGTGCTGTCTGTTCGGCTCCGAACCTTTTCGCAGGCGGTGCGGGTTGTCGAAAGGGTCGTTGCGTGTATCCGTTTGGTTTAGAAGATTATGTGGAGGATCCGAAAAAGGAATGAATGAGTCATCTGACAAATCGCTGCACTGGCCGCATGCCGTGGCACGAGGTCTGAGTTGAAAGGCGATACCATTCTCATCGAATCTCGCTTCCATGGGCCTCCGGAATCAGGAAACGGAGGATATGTCTGCGGGCGCCTCGCGCAGTTCATTGACGGCCCCGCTGCTATTGTGCGGCTCCACGTGCCCCCGCCGCTCGACACGGAGTTGCAGGTGCGACGCTCGGAAGCAGGCGTTGAGCTGTTGGATAACAATGTGCTCATCGCTGAGGCGCGACCAACGACGGTAGTGCTCGAGCCCCCTGAGCCGCCGAGCTACGAAGAAGCCGAGGCGGCGTCGCGCCGGTTTAGGGGGTTCAGGTCTCATTGTTTCCCGTCCTGCTTCGTGTGCGGCCCGGACCGTCACCGGGCGATGGGCTCCGCATCTTTGCCGGGCCGATCGACGGACGCGATCTGGTTGCTGCCCCGTGGATTCCTGATTCGTCCTCGCCGCCGCAACGGGTCTGGTATCTGCAGAGTTCCTGTGGGCCGCCCTCGACTGCCCGGGAGAATACGCTTTTCCCGAGTCGGCACAGGGTGCGGTTCTGCTCGGCGAACTTCAGGTGGCACTCCTGGGAGACGTGTCCGTGGACGAGCGCTGCGTACTCGTCGCGTACGAGCTTGCCCATCAAGGTCGCAAGCACCACACGGCCACGGCATTGTACGGTGAGGCGGGAGCCTGTGTTGGCCTTGGGCTCGGTACCTGGTTCGAGGTTGACCAGGACCGCGGCCGAAACTCGGCGCAAGTTAGCTAGAAAGTTGGGCGTCATGGGGCAACTCGAGGATAAACTGGCGAATTTGGGCGAATCGCTGCCGGATCCGAAAAAGCCGGTCGCTAATTATCTTGGTTGCAAACGATCGGGTAACACGCTTTACGTATCTGGCCGTGTGAGTTCGATTCGCGGCGAAGTCGGATCCGATTTGACCGTTGCTGAAGCACAGGTGGCAGCGAAAAGCGCGTTACTCGACATTCTCGCAATTATCAAGAGCGAAATTGGTGATTTGGACAAGATCGTCGCGGTAGAAAAGCTTGTTGGATTTGTACGATCGGCCCCTTCGTTTACCGAACAGCCCCAGGTAATTGACGGCGCGTCAGATCTGCTTATTGCGCTCCTGGGAGAGGACGGGCGCCACGCGAGAACCGCCACGGGAGTGGCACAACTGCCGTTTGGGGCTGCTGTGCAGTTGGAAATGATTCTACGGATGGCGGAAGAATGACGCCTGGCAAATTGCTGTGCTGGCCGCCTGGTTTTGGTCACACTTCTTGCAGCGGCAACAAGCGTGCCTTACGCTTGGTTGCCAGTACTCCAGACCATTAGCCATCATTTCGTTTACCTCATTTCATAGGAGGCTTTATGCCGACAACCAATCAATCCGTAGTAGTTGATGCACCAATAGCTGATGTGTGGAGTAGATTTAGCGACTTTCACGATTTTTCATGGGCACCGAATGTAATGACTCAGGTTGACAAGGTGGGCAGCATCGATGGAGGTAGTCCAGGCGCGAAACGAATACTGAATAACGCTTTCCATGAAACCCTGATTGAAATAAATAACGACGAGTATTCTCTCAAATATTCAATCGATGATGGCCCTTCTCCTGTCTCTAAGGAAGAGGTCGACAATTATGTCGGTGTCGTTAGGCTCAGTCCTGCTGAAGACGGCAGCGGCACTTTAGTAGAATGGTCATCATCTTGGGATTCTAACGTTGATGATGCCGTAGAGTTTTGTCATGGTATCTATGTTGCCCTATTGGGGGAATTAGCGAAATCGTTTGACCAGTAATCTACAATGACAATTAACAGGGCTCTGCACTGGCCCGTTGGCGACTGTCATGTCTCTTGCAATGAGGGTAATAGATGTGTCAGACGCTGCATTGTTAATGAGCTGAACCGTTAGGCGGCGAGAGGAGAGTTTCATGGACAACAGGTTGGCGAGTATGGGAGCAGCTTTTGCGATCATTCTGACCGTCATGATTGCTTGCTCTCAATCCGGCAAACAAGCTGGGGAGTCGAGACTGCAAGGGCTCAGAACTGTTGTTTACGGCGTGCCGGACCTGGAGCGTGCTAAAGACTGGTATACCGAGGCGCTGGGCGTAAAGCCGTATGTTGATGAACCCTTCTATGTCGGTTTTAACGTCGGTGGTTATGAGCTAGCTCTCAACCCGAAAGGAACTGTGGCCCAGCCGGTAGGGTCAGGGGTCAGGGTTTTTTGGGGCGTCGACAACATAGACGAGGAGCTGGACCGATTGCTGAGGATCGGTGCGCAGCCACATAAACCAGTTGAACATATTGGTGCCGACATCAAGGTAGCAAGTGTACTGGACCCTTACGGCAATCTTATCGGACTAATTTATAATCCGCGTTTTTCAATCAACGACTGATGATACCGTGTTGCATCGCAAATCGCTGCGCCGGCCGCATGTATGTCGCGCAGCCTGCATGCGCAACCCGCCGGCCAGGAACCTGGCGCCATTGAGCTAATCGATTGGTGCTATTGGCAGTCCAATGACAAAACACAAACTCTCGAAATGGGCCAGTATTGCGGAGATCATCAGCGCAATGGCAGTGGTCGCGTCTCTCCTCTATGTTGGCTACGAGATCCAGCGCAATACAAAAGTCGGCCTGGCCTCGAATCGTCAGGCGGTCGCGGCCAGGGCGCAAGAGCTTGCACTTTATTCGGCTGAAGCTCACATTCACAGGCTCTTGTTTGAACCGAGCGGCGACCCTATTGAACTGACGGAAGCCGAACAAGATCGCCTGACCGCATACATCGGGGCGCTGCTCCGCACGACTGAAGAAGCATTTCTATTGTATCGGGATGGGCTATTGGACGAGGAGTACTGGATGACTCGAGCTGGCGTCATGTTGGCGGCATTACGCACGGAGGTAGCCCGCAGAGTCTATGTTCGAACCAGGGACGCGGGCTTCTATACAAATGATTTTGTGGTTTGGGCAGACAAGGCACTTGTCACCAAATATGGCACTTAATGCCGTTGCTGAAGATCAAGGTAGTACCTGGTTCTTCCAGAAATCATATAGCCGGGTGGTTGGGCGAATCTTTGAAAATTCGTGTAACGGCAAATCCAGAAAAAGGCAAAGCCAACGATGCGGTTGTCTCTTTGCTGGCGGACACACTGCGAATCCCGAAGCAAGACGTCACCTTGTCGTCGGGAGCATCATCTCTAAGAAAGATCTTTAAAATCAGTGGGTTATCTCGCTCTGAAATCAAGTCCCGGCTATCCGAACCCGACGTCTGACCAATGACTGCGGGGAATTTGCCACTGCTATACATCTGAGTAAACAAGTTATTTGCGGTAACATTCCGGCTCTGCTTATTGGTGGCTAAAGAAGGTGATTTATGGAACCGGCCAATGCACGCACCTATGTCGTAATCTCCGCAGTGATCTTCGGCTTGGTTGCCGTCATCCATCTGTTGCGCGCTGTGAACGGATGGAATTTCGAAGTCGGGCCTGTCTCGGTCCCTGTCGGGGCGTCCTGGCTTGGGTTCGTAGTCACTGCATCCCTGTGTGCCTGGGCGATTCGCCTCGTTAGTGCAAGGCCAGGTTCGTAACACATTGCAGGAAACACGGTGATGCCGGAATTTGCGGGGAAAAAGATACTGGTTACCGGTGCGTCGAGAGGCATCGGGCGCGCTGTCGCTACGGCTTTTGCCGCAATGGGAGGCAAAGTCGCCATCAATTTCAGAAATAACAAAAAGTCGGCGTCGGAAACACTGAATGCGTTGGATGGAGGGGGGACATATCCTCGTTCAGGCAGATGTGTCGGTACCGGACGGGGCCAGGAGGGCCGTGGAGGAGTCCGTTGCCGGGCTGGACGGACTCGATATCGTGGTCAATAACGCCGGAATTTACGAGGAACACCCGCTTGATTCGGTCGGGTTCGACGAGTGGTGTTCGCTCTGGCAAGAAACGATTGGCATAAACCTGATGGGGCCGGCCAACATCTGTTACTTTGCCGCGCGTCATATGATGAAAAGCGGCGGAGGCCGTATCGTCAATATCTCATCGCGTGGCGCCTTTCGCGGTGAGCCCAATGCCCCTGCATACGGTGCAAGCAAAGCCGGTGTCAATGCGCTTAGCCAATCGCTGGCTGTTGCGCTCGCGCCGCACAACATATTTGTCGGCGTTGTCGCGCCCGGATTTGTTGAAACGGATATGGTTACAGAGATGCTGGCGGGCCCGGCAGGGGACGCCATAAGAGCACAAAGCCCGGTCGGCCGTGTCGCCCGGCCCGAGGAAGTCGCAAATGCCGTTCTTTTCCTTGCGTCTGCCGGCGCTGAATTCACGACCGGCACGATAATCGACGTCAATGGTGCTTCCTACCTGCGCAGCTAGGAGTCTGCGCGGCAGACGAACTAACGCTAAAGACCGGTCCTGACCAGACAGGAAAATCATGTCAGTTTCCCGCTTGCAATACATAACAAAAATTGGCGTTGAAGACATGGGGGACCTTGCCGACACGCTCGCCGATCCGGAAGTACTGCGGCTCGAGAACCTCGATACTGACCTGCGCCCGCCGGCTTCGGCGCTGGAGTACACCAGGCAAGCCGTCCATGACGATGATGCCAACAGCTACCTGCCATTTTTCGGCCTGGACACGTTGCGACAGGCGGCGACCGGCCTCGTCGGCCGCCAGGCAGGTCATCAATATGACTGGAAAACAGAATGCGTCATCAGTACCGGGGGGCTGTCCGGCGTTTTGAACGTGTTGCTCGCGACCCTGGAGCCCGGCGACGAAGTCCTCATGACAGATCCGATTTATGTCGGCCTGATCAACCGGGTTCGACTCGCCGGTGGCGTGCCAAGATATGTGCCGTTGACGCCGTCGGATCAGGGCTGGCAGCTGGATACGGATGCACTTCGGCATATCGATCCGGCACCCGTGAGACTCGCGCTCCTGATGAGCCCCGCAATGCCAACGGGTGCTGTTTTCGATGCCGATGATTGGAGCTCATTGATCGAATTCTGCCGGCGCGCCGATTGCCTGATTATCAACAACACGGCGATGGAGCGCATTCTTTACGACGGCCGGAGCGTAATTCACCCGGCATCATTTCCGCACATGCGGGATAAGGTTATTTCCGTCGGCTCGGCATCCAAGGAGTACCGAATGATTGGCTGGCGGGTCGGTTGGATCGTGGGTCCTGCCGGCGTTGTCGCAGATATCGCGCGAGTCAGCATCAGTAATGTGGTCTGTCAGACCGGCATCGCAATGGGTGCTGTCGCCGCGGCAATCAATGACCCGAACGACGGTATCAGGACTTGCGTTGCGGAGTGGCAGCAACGTCGTGATGTGTTGCTCGAAGAGCTGAAGGATTTCGCGGTCGTTCCTCCGCATGGCGGTTGGTCATTTCTTGTCGATGTGTCGTCCCTTGGCATGGACGGGTCCGAAGCGTCCAGGCGCCTGCTGGAGAAGGGAAAGATCGCGGCAACGCCGATGGTCAATTGGGGTGGGAGCGCCAGTACTAATTATGTGCGCATAGTATTCTCGAATGAGCCTGTCGACAGACTGCGCGGCATCGGGCAAAGATTCAGGGACGCGTTGACATGAGCTCGTATCGCGACGGTCTCGCAGCAATACTCGGAGCCAACAAATGACTGAGAGATATACCGTCGAACATGCATTAGGTATCGCTGCCGGGACCGAACGAGGCATCTATGGCATCTTGTTGCAGCATGGAACGCTTGAGCTCGGGTTTTACAAGCCTGAGGGATCCGACCCGCAGGAACCTCATGACCAGGATGAGATTTATATTATTCAGTCAGGAACGGGATTCTTTGTTCACGGTGAGAACAGAGAGCCGTTCGAACCCGGCGAAGCACTTTTTGTTCCGGCGGGTGATGTTCATCGATTCGAGGAATTCAGCGATGATTTTGCTGCCTGGGTGATATTCTACGGTCCGACAGGTGGTGAATAAGCCGGGGCTCGAATGATATGAGGCAGTCGGTCGTGACGATCATTTCAATTGTGGTGCTGATTTATGCGGGATGCTGTGTGTTTCTTTACGCGGCTCAACGTAGCGTCATGTATTACCCGACTCCCGAAGTACATGTCCCGGACGTGGCAGACTTCAGGCTCGAAAGCGATGGCGAGACGCTGAAAATCTGGCGGCTGGCCAATGTCGGCGGGCCAAATGCGATCATTTATTTTGGGGGCAATGCCGAGGACGTCTCCGGCAACATTCCGGATTTCAGAAACATTTTTCCGGGACACGCCGTTTATCTGGTCAACTACCGCGGCTACGGCGGTAGTACAGGTTCGCCGTCAGAAGCGGGCCTTTATAAGGATGCATTGGCCGTTTTTGACGAGATACGTGCGCAGTACGCGAGCATCTCAGTTATTGGCCGCAGCCTGGGTAGTGCCGTTGCAAGCTATCTCGCATCAGTAAAAGATATCGATAAACTCATACTCGTTACGCCATTCGACAGCATTGAGAACGTTGCCAAAAAAGCTTTCCCCGTGTTCCCTGTGTCATTGCTGCTCAAAGACAAGTTCGATTCGGTGGGGCACGTCGCTGAAATCGACGCGCCTGTTCTCGTCGTCATCGCGGAGGACGATGAGGTTATCCCGAGACGGCGTTCGGATGCCCTTGCTGGGGCATTTCCCGAATCTCAAGTGATTATCGAAGTAATCCCGGGGGCCGGTCACAATACGATCGGGATGTTTCCACGCTATGCGAACGCGTTGAGCGTGTTTCTTAGTACGCATCCCAGCCAATAGATAAAGTGACTGTGTGGACCGCAAAGTCTGAAAACGTAAAAAACGGCCATCGGATTCTAATTTATCAGGGCGAGGATCCTGTCTCGTTCGGCGCGTACCTGAAGTTGCTGGCGGAAGATCAGGCATTTGCTTCCTGGTTCACGGACCTGCTGGCCGGGGCTGACTATGAAGCATTCTTCTGGGAGCATCCGCCACTTAGCGATGCAAACATTGATTCGGGGGTCGAGTTTGTATTGCTCGACAGTCCGGCGCTCGCCAGGCTGAGCCCCAATCCCGAACCGTTCAGGTCGCATTTCGAGCGCGACCGGGAAGGTGAGATTGTCTCGTTTCGCAGTCTGGGCGGCGATGCCGTTCTGCTTGCTCCCCGGCCGGCCGGGTCACCCGAGGCCTGTGTCCATCTGGCGGCTTTCGTGCGTCAGGCTGCACAGTCGCAGATCGAAAGTCTCTGGCGTGAAACTGGCCGGGCGATGCGCGAAAACCTGAGTGAGCGGAAATTGTGGCTGAGCACTTCAGGTCTCGGCGTGTCCTGGCTGCATATCCGGCTGGACTCCTATCCCAAGTATTACCAGCACCGGCCTTACGCGACTGTGCCGTGATTATCTCGCCCCTGCATGACGGCAGGTCTGATGGCCCTTTGTTATGATTCTTTTTCGGATGTGACTCGACGCGGTCAGGGACAGAAAATACCGGTTTCTCAAGAGCGCGGGTGGTTGTTGATAACAAGCGAAACCGGACCTGATAAGAAAATGGAAAAGAGAATGGTCATCACGATGTCAAGCCTTGCCACGCTTGCAATTATCGCAGCGATTCAAAAATCGGGAGTGATGTTCGTATCCGTCGGTGTAATTGGGGCCGTGGTTTACGTATTTCGTCGCGCACGCATGCGCGACCGAGTTATCGCGATCGTTGCAGCCGCGCTTGGCGGCAGTATCGGGGCAGAGATCGTCCACACCCTTTATCAACATATCGGTGCAGTCGAATCCGGGGTCGGTCGGGAGAGCGGCAGTTTGTTCATGTCGGCGATTCTGTTCGGCCTGATCAATGCAGCCGCAGTGGTAGTCGTTATGTTTGTTACCGAGGCGTGGCTTAATTATGCGGGCCGAAAATCTCATTAGCACAGGGAAGCCGTTACGTGCAGGTGCTTGAGACCAAACGGCTGATCCTTCGCCACGTCTGCATCGACGATGCCGGATTTATTATCCGATTACTGAACGAACCGTCGTTCATCAGGCATATTGGCGACAAAGGCGTACGAACCGGCGAAGATGCGAAACAGTATCTCCTGAGTGGTCCTATCGATAGCTATGACCGTTTCGGCTACGGCCTGAATATGGTGGAGCTGAAGGAGTCTGGCGAGCCGATTGGCATGTGCGGCCTGGTAAGGCGAGAAGACCTCGATGACGCGGATATTGGCTTTGCGTTGCTTGAGCAGCACTGGTCACAGGGCTACGCGGCTGAGTCGGCCGAAGCCGTTATGAGACAAGCGCGCGAGACGCTCAACTTGCAGCGAATCGTTGCGATCGTTGCGCCGGATAATCACAGCTCAATCAAATTGCTTGAAAAGATTGGCCTGACGTTCGAGCGCATGATCCGACGGGGTGATGATGATAAAGAACTGAAGTTTTTTGTGTCGGATGCGCAATGACAATCAGTAGCCAATTTCCGGCAGGCGGGTCTGGCGTACGGCTCCTTTTGTCTAATCTCCTGACCACGTAGTTTGCCGACAAAGACATGTTTTATCGCATAGCAGCCGATCTTGTTCTGGCTCTGCATCTGGGATTCATTGCATTCGTCGTGTTAGGAGGATTGCTGATCCTGCGATATCGCTGGGTGGCATATGTTCATGTGCCGGCGGCTGTCTGGGGCGCATTTATTGAAATTACTGGCCGTATCTGCCCTCTGACGGTCTGGGAAAACAGCTTTCGACAGAGCGCCGGCGAGTCCGGATACGCAGACAGCTTTGTCGAACACTACCTTCTGCCGGTCATTTATCCGGCTGGACTGACGCGCAGCATTCAGTTCTGGATTGCGGGCTGCGTAATCGTCGTTAACGTTGTTATCTATGCGTGGCTTCTTTATCGTTGGCAACGGGGCCGAACTGAGGAATTCTCCGATTGAAACGTATTCTCAAGAATAAGGGGGCACGATCCGGTGTGTATTTCGGGGCCACATCCGGTGTAATCACAACGGTTGGGTTGATTGCCGGGCTGTATGCGGGAACCGAATCCGTCGTTGCCGTACTCGGTGGTATTTTGGTTATCGCGGTAGCAGACGCAATGTCGGACGCGCTTGGTATGCATATAGCTCAGGAGGCGGATCCGGAATCGACGAGCGACCACATCTGGGCAGCAACCTTCGCAACGTTTTTTACAAAGTTCGTGGTTGCTATTACCTTCGCTGTCCCAGTCATGTGGCTGCCGTTACAGACTGCTGTCATCGTTTCCATGTGCTGGGGTCTGGTAATTATCGCTCTACTGAGTTTTTTTCTCGCCAGAGGACAGCAAAACGCAGTCTTGCCGGTCGTACTTGAGCATCTGGGCATCGCCATCGCCGTTATTGTCATCTCTTACTATATCGGTTTCTGGGTTCACACGGCATTCGCATAAGACGGATCATTCAACGTGCTCACGGCGATCAAGACACGTATTGAAACCGACCGGTTTGATGAGACTATACATTTCTACTCCAGAGTGCTTGGCCTGCGAATTATTCTCGAATGGAACGAAGAAGGTGATACCGGTGTAATACTCGGTTTGACCGACGTTGATGCGGACGGCTTCCTGGAGATTGCATCCGTGCTCGACAAGTCAGATTTAACCAGGACTTGCCTGCAATTCAGAACAGATAATCTGGACGACTTTTTAATTAAACTGGCCGGGATTTATGAGCACAGCAAGCCGGAAGAGAAACCCTGGTCCAGTACTTACGTTTACTTGACGGATCCGGCCGGAAACCGGGTCATTGTTTTCGAGGGTGACGTATGACCACAGAACTCTGGTTGGCGTACGTGACAACTGTGTTGATTCTGATGAGCACGCCGGGTCCCAGTCACCTGCTGATGCTGTCGAACAGCCTGGGCAATGGCTTCAACCGGTCTCTGGCTACGGCAGCTGGCGACCTGTCGGCGAACATTGTGCAAATGACAGTCGCGTCACTCGGCCTGGTCAGTCTTATTCACTCATCACAGGAATTTTTTGTCGTTATCAAGTGGGTGGGTGTTTCCTATTTGATATTCATGGGTGTAACGAAATTCAGGAAGCGCTTCGACCCATCGGTGGCAGTACGCAGTCGCGTTCGTACGCTGCGGTCGCTGTATTGGCAGGGCTTCATGACGTCGGCTGCCAATCCGAAGGCCGTTATTTTTTTTGCGGCACTATTTCCACAGTTCGTAAATCCAGCCGGGCAGACTGGCCAGCAGTTCGTCATCCTGGGAGTGACGTACCTTGTCGTAGATGCTTGTTTTCTAACGGTTTATGGTGGATTTGCCGGCTGGATCGAATCGCGCTTCCGGCACCATGTCGGACATCATATGAACCAGATTTCTGGTGCATTGCTCGTCGGTGCAGCTATCCTGCTCGGTCTGAAAGAAATCAAAACGAACTGATGCGACGCAGTGACTCACTGTCCAGGGCGACGCGAATGAGACAGATTTTTGTGAGGTGGCAGTAGGCTTTGATGTTGGAGATTAGCTGGCAGGACTTTGAAAAAGTCGAACTGCGGGTCGGCACGATTGTATCGGCCGAGGAGTTTCCTGAGGCGAGAAAGCCTGCCTATAAACTGACGATTGATTTCGGCGACAAGATTGGCATCAAGAAGTCGTCTGCCCAAGTTACGGATTTGTACAAGTGCGAGGATCTTGTTGGCAAACAGATTGCCGCGGTCGTCAATTTTCCACCCAAACAGATAGGGCCATTCATTTCCGAGTGTCTCGTAACCGGCTTCGTGCAGGAAGATGCAAGTGTCGTGCTTGCGGTGCCAGACAAGCCGGCCAATAATGGATCAAGACTTGCTTCGGGGATCAGCATGAGTGACGAAAAGTTACGATCGCATATTCATGCCAGCTCGGTCGTCGTTAATCAAAACCTGTCAGCCGACCTCGATGCTCAGCTTTACACCGGGACAAGGCATGGAGGATCGCGGCCCACGGCCAGGTAGCGAGAACTGACAATTGTCGGATTACACAGCAACGGTTAAATGGCAACGTGACGGACAGGATTTTCTCGACGATAACTACAGCCGGCGCCATACCTGGGAATTCGACGGTGGCCTCCACGTTCCGGCATCAGCGTCGCCGCAGATCGTACCGCTGCCGAAGTCAGTTGCCGAAAATGTTGATCCGGAAGAGGCTTTTGTCGCCTCACTATCCAGTTGCCACATGCTTTTCTTTCTTGCGATCGCCAGAAACAGGGGCTATATAGTTGATAAATATACCGATTGTGCAATCGGCCACATGGCGAAAAACGACCAGGGGAGATTGGCTATGATGAAAGTCGTGTTGCGCCCCAAGGTTGTGTTCTCAGGCGACTCGTGGCCGACAACGGAGCAAATCGACGAGATACACCAGCAGTCGCACGAACAGTGCTTTATTGCAAATTCGGTCAAGACAGAAATAATCACCGAGTCCGTTACCTGACGTTCGAGAGTCACAGGCGCCAAACGTACTTCAGCATTGGACCAGGCAACGCGGGAGATCAATATGACAGACGATGTAACCGACTGGAGAGAAATGAGGGAATTCAGCGCGGTCGATCTGACAAAGTCATTCGTGTTGTCCTGGCGTACGGAATCCGAGTCGCTGCTCATCGATCTGGATCTTTTTCTTTGTCCTGACCATGCTTTTTATGAAAAACCCAGGCCGTCGGAGAAAGCATGTTTCCGGCCGGCGTTTCTGGAATTTCCATTTTGTTCCGGTATCAAGTCCGGTGCCGACGAGGGATATAGCCAGCCTGTCTCTGAAGTGGCGGAGGCGCTGATGCATGGTGCGATCGACGGCCTGAGACGTGTCGGCGAAGGCCACTATGAAATAACCGGTGGATTCGGTCAGGTCGAAATTAATGCTGAGCGGCCGATTCTGCGATTGAAAGGCCAAATGGTATGAATTCAACAATGGAGAAGCCAACATGACGGCAGAAAACATGATTGACTATGTTGAGATCCCCGCGAAGGATCCGGCCAGGGCCAAGGAGTTTTTCACGGCACTGTTTGGCTGGAAATTCGAGGACTACGGTCCCGATTACTGCAGCTTTCATGACGGACGTCTGGGCGGAGGGTTTCGGCGGGCGGATGTCACTGTTGCGGTTGACAAGGGCAGCCCGCTGCTCGTTTTCTACAAAGAAGACCTTGCCACGGCGAGCGCCCGAGTTGCCGAACTCGGTGGCGCAATCAGCCGCGACGTTTTCCCGTTTCCGGGCGGCAGGCGCTTTCATTTCAAAGATCCCAACGGAAATGAATACGCGATCTGGTCCGATAAATAGCGATAATCCCGCGACATGCAAATCGGAACAAGTGGACTTTTCCTGGGCCTCGCGATATCCCAGGCAGCTCACTCGATCGAAGAATTCTATTTTCGTCTATTTGATGTCTTTGCGCCGGCGCGCTACCTGAGCGGGCTCATTAGCGAAAATCTCGCGCTCGGTTTTGCGATCGGCAACGCGCTGGTTGTCACACTCGCTTTCTGGACTTATTTCTTTCGCGTCCGGCCTGCGGTCGGCAGCGCGAAAGCATGGATTTGGGCCTGGTCGCTCGTCGAACTCGGTAACGGGATCGGCCATATTTTTTTCGCACTCGACGCCAGCGCCTATTTTCCAGGTGTTTATACGGCGCCGTTTCTGCTTGTATTCAGTTTGGCACTGCTGTACCGGGCGGTTCGTGCGGTTGACCGACCGCTGGTTTACTGACCTGGCGGTTGGCCTGCATAGTTCACCAGAGATCGCGGATCCCCGGTGAACTATGCAGGCTTGGTATGCTGGCTATATATTCGCGGCCGATAAGAAAGGGAGCAAAGATAAATGCACGAGGAAGTCAAACACCCATGCGTTCAACATAAACTGGCCCTGATTAGGGATAAGGATACCGGCTACAAAAAGTTTCGCGAATTGGCGACCGAAATCACGATGTTCCTGTGTTACGAGGCACTCAAGGAAATCGAGGTGAAGCAGGTTACCGTTCAAACACCGCTCGCGGAGGCGGCAGGTCACAAGATTGCCAACGAGCTGGTGGTCGTTCCGATACTGAGGGCCGGAGTGGGTATGCTCGAGGGCATTCTTGGGCTGGTACCTACAGCCAGGGTCGGTTTTGTCGGCATGTACCGCGAAGCGGGAACGAAAAAACCGGTGTCCTACTATCACAAGTTACCAAAAGAAACCGACGGCGGTACCTGCATCGTGATTGACCCGATGCTCGCGACCGGCGGCTCCACCGCTGCGACTATCGATTTTCTCAAAGAGCAGGGGGCTGCAACTGTTGTCGTTATCTGTATTGTCACCTGTCCCGAAGGCATTGCGTTGGTCGAGGCAGAACACCCGGAGGTGAAAATATATACGGCCAGCATTGATGATCATCTCGACGATCGGAAATACATTGTGCCGGGGCTTGGCGATGCCGGCGACCGGCTTTTCGGCACCCGCTAGTGAACCGAGACAGAGATGGCAAAGCTGAAAACCATGGATGCCATACCGGGATTCTCCGACTTCGGTAAACTGATGAGCCATCTCGGCAAAATATCGGTCGATATGCTGTCATAGACAGCCAAAAGCCGCCTCAGGCGGCCAATAGAGGCCACCGGATAAACAGTAAGGGAGCAATACATTGATTGAAGAACCCGTAAAACCCCGGTTCGAGGGCTCAACACTCGTCATTGAAACCAGCACTGGCCCTGAAACGTATGATTCGCAGTTCCTCGTCGCCGCACTTCTCGTATGCGTGGCAAAAGGCGATGGCAACATCTCCGAACAGGAAGCAGATAAAATGCTCCAACTCGTCGAGGAGCATTTTCATCTGCACAGCGCCGAGTCCCTGGCGTTACTGACGCGGGCCATGGCCGATCTTGCCGAGAACCCGGACCTGAATAGTCTGCTGCGAGAGCTCGCCCACGTGCTAGGCCCTGAGGAGAAAGAGGATATTGCGGTCATGCTCTTGAAAGTCGCCGCCGCGGACGGCCGCACGAGTGTCGACGAGATGGAAATGCTGAACGTCGCCGGCGAGATCATCGACATTGCCCCCGATGCCAGGCACAGGGCTTTTGAACGATATTTTGCCGGACAGGAAAGCTGACCGAAAACGGAGAGTTCGACATGCAGGTGTTGGGAATTCGTTTCTGTTCTGTTTCGGCTGAAGCCGAAGAGGTGGCAAACTTTCTCGGTGGCGGCCTTGGGCTTCCCGGGAAGCAATTTACGGAAGACGGTGCGCCGTTCAGCGGTGCGGTCTTCCCGGCTGGTAAGAGCTGGATAGAAGTCTGGCCTGAAGCGCCGGGAATGCCGGCGGGAATCATGCTGCAGATAGTGGTTGACGATGCCGATGCGTGGGCGGAAAACGCACGCAAGAACGGACTCGAACCGACCGGACCAATGGATGAACACGGGGAACGCATCTATTATTTGAACGCACCGGACGGGCTCCCGGTCAGCTTTCAGTCGAAATTGAGCTGAATTTCAGAAAATAAAGTCAGATCATCGACTGGTCAATAATGGCCCGACTGGCGAGGCCTGCGAGTCAGGACATAAGGCCGCTAATGAGCTATACATAGGGCAACAGTCCGAAGGGCGGGAGAAGCAGGATGCGCAGCACGATTTATAAAACCGTCGTTTTGCCGGGCAGTCCGGCAGAACTCTATGCGATGTATATGGACGCCGAAGTACACGCGGCGTTCACCGGGGCGCCCGCCACGATCAGCGAGGAACCCGGATCGCCGTTTGAGGCCTTCGGCGGCCTGTTGACAGGCACGATGCTACAGGTCGTCAAACCGATGTTGATCGTCCAGTCGTGGCGGTCTGTTAATTTCGCCGATGAAGACCCGGACTCGACGCTGATCATCTCATTCTCGCCTGAGGACGATGATGGGCGCATTGATCTCATCCATCTGGACGTGCCCGAAAACGACTTTCAGGGCGTTTCAGGCGGATGGGAATCGCGCTACTTTGCGCCCTGGCTGACTTATCTGCAAAGCCGGGAAAAGTGACGCCAGGCCTTCGGAAGCCCTGAAAACAAGGGGTTTCGTCAAATTTCTACATTTTGTGATGTCGCGGTTAAATTCGATCGACCGGAAAATTTGAACTGTGGCCCGGTCGGCGTACCATACGGTCATCTAATTCCTGCCGATTAGCGTCAGCGCCCTGCGCTGATTTTTTATTTGTCGGGGTAGAGAGCAAACCGGCGGCAATTTCGCCGGTATTTGAAACGCCATCTGAGATGGCAACGAAATGTAAGAGAGAAATATGTCAGAGCAAGTAGAAGGGACCGTTAAGTGGTTCAATGATGAAAAGGGTTTCGGCTTTATCGAACGTGAAGGCGGAAAAGATGTTTTTGTTCACTTCAGCGCTATCACCACTGATGGTCGCAAGACCTTGCACGAGGGCCAGAAGGTCTCAATGCAAGTGACTCAGGGAGACAAGGGACCACAGGCAGAGAACGTTACGCCTCTATAGGCGAGTTCCGCGCAATATCCGGCCGCCAGATCTGGTGGCGGGTGGTCAATAAGCATACGGCCCGATGTGTAACTGAGCAGTTATGCATCGGGCTTTTTTGTGTATCCTCAAATAATGGACGCACGTCCGAACAACGCTTTGCAACAAGAATCGTACACATTGAATGTCGGCGATATGAAGCTCATCGTTGCTACCGAGGCGGATATCAGCCATTTGATGTCCTGGTTTCTGACGGCTCGGAGCGTCGACATCTGGGGTGGCCCGAATTTTCGCTATCCGTTTACGGCGGCGACGTTTTTCGAAGATGTGTGCTGGCAGCAGATCGATAGCTATCGCCTCGTCGATCCGGCCAGGGACATGCTGGCATTCGGGCAGATTTACGAGCGTCACGGACGCGTCAATCTCGCCCGACTTGTCGTGTCTCCGGACCGACGCAGACAGGGTATTGGCAAGCAGCTCGTCGCACTGTTGATGGAAAAAGGGCGGGAGAATCTGCCGCTCCAGGAGTATTCCCTGTACGTCTGCAAAGACAACTATCCTGCACAGGCCTGCTACGCGGGCCTGGGATTCGAGGAGCAACAGATGCCCGTTGGCGACGAGATGGCCGATACCTGCATCTATATGACTCGGCCGATCGTGCACCAGGCGGATCTGTAAAGGCAAAGGAGAGTCAAACATGCACCGTAGCAGACTGGCCGGACTGATCATCGACTGTGAAACCAACGACCTCGATGCCGCTGCCACCTTTTGGGGCAAGGCGCTCGGTGCTCCACCGAAGTCGGCCGCAAACATTGAGGAGAGCCCGTACGTAGAACTCGTGATGCCGGCAGGCGAAATCGACGTTGAGGTGCAGGCCGTGCAACACCCGAGCCGGGTCCACATTGATATTGAATCTGATGACATCGAAGCCGAGGTGGACAGGCTTGAAGCATTGGGCGCGAAAAAGATTGCCAACATCAAGAGATGGTGTGTGATGGAGGCGCCAACCGGCCAGCGGTTTTGCATCGTGCCGGTTATCAGCGCTGATTTCGAAAAAAAAGCCAATAAATGGGAATAAACTATTGGGGAGAAGATCATGACCAGTGAACTGATGAGTCTCATCTGGGTAACCGCATTGACAGCGATCTTGTGGATACCCTATACGCTGAACACGATTGCAGTACGCGGGCTGATGGATGCCGTTGGCTATCCTGCAGATCCGAAACCGCTCGCCGGATGGGCGCAAAAAATGAAAGCGGCACACGCGAACGCCGTCGAAAACCTTGTTGTTTTTGCCGCGCTCGTGCTGATCGCAAATGCGGCCGGCGTCAGCAACGAAACCACGGTTCTCGCCTGCACTGTCTACCTTTGGTCACGTGTTGTGCATCTTCTCGCATACACATTCGCGATTCCCTGGGTACGGACACTGTCCTTCGTCGCAGGCTTCGGCTGTCAGGTGGCGATCATATTGCAGCTCATTTGACGCGAATTGTCGCCCGTCAGGACGGCATCATGTTGCAGCTCATTTGACGTGAATTGTCGCCCGTCAGGACGGGCTCCTACGATACGATTGTTGCTGTTGTTCCAACTCGGCCCAGCGTTCGACGGCCCTGTCGAGCGCTGCCTGGTTTTCTTTGAGCTGCGTCAGGACCTTCTCGGTTTCAACGTGGTCCTGGCTGTAGAAGTCGGGAGCCAAGATCTGCTTCTCCAGATCGGCAACGGTCGTTTCAAGTCGCTGAATACCCGACGGAAGTTGCTCGAGTTCACGCTGTTCCTTGTAACCGAGTTTCTTCGGCCGCTGCGTGTCCGGTGATTTTCGGCGCGCGCGCTGGCTGCGTTTTTTCACATTCGGATTTTCGGCCTCGGCCAGTTCTTTTCCCCGCCGGGCCCAGTCGCTGTAGCCGCCTACGTACTCCCGGATACTGCCATCGGCTTCGAACACCAATGTACTGGTAATGACGTTGTCGAGAAATTGCCTGTCGTGACTGACGACAATCAGTGTGCCATCGAATTCGGCCAGTTTCTCCTCGAGCACTTCCAGGGTCTCCATATCGAGATCGTTGGTCGGCTCGTCCAGGACCAGGAGATTGGCAGGCTGCGTAAATAATTTCGCGAGGATAATGCGATTTCTCTCTCCTCCTGACAGCGATTTCACCGGCATCAACGATCGCTTGGGGCTGAAAAGAAAACCTTTCAGGTAACCAATAACATGACGGTCCTTGCCGTTGAGTTTGATGTATGTTCGCCCACCGCCAACGTTTTCCGCCACGGATTTGTCGAGATCCAGCGCCTGGCGCAGCTGATCGAAATAGCCGATCTCCAGGTTGGTGCCGTGTTTGATGACACCCGACTGTGGCTCGAGTTCGCCGAGCAGCAAGCGCAGTAATGTTGTCTTGCCGACTCCGTTGTTGCCGAGCAGGCCAATCCGATCGCCGCGCATTATCTTGATCGAAAAGTCTTCGATAAGCGGCTCATCGTGATACCGATAATTGACCTTCCGGGCCCGAATGACTTTGCGTCCCGATCGTTCCGCTTCTTCGATGGTCATTCGTGCGCCCTTTTCTCTGGCAACGCGCCTGGATCTTTGTTCGCGCATTTTCCCGAGCGCCCTGGCGCGGCCCTCGTTCCGCGTGCGGCGCGCCTTGATACCCTGCCGAATCCAGATCTCCTCCTGTTCGAGTTTTTTGTCGAATTTCGCGTCTTTCCGGGTTTCATCTTCAAGACGTTTTTCTTTATGAATCACATACTTATGGTAGTCACCGGGCCAACTCGTCAATTTACCCCTGTCGATATCCAGAATCCGGGTCGCCAGGCGCTGCAGAAACGCACGGTCATGTGTGATGAAGATGACGGCGCCGGGATAGGCATGTACCGTGTTCTCGAGCCACTTTATCGTGACGATATCCAGGTGATTTGTCGGCTCATCCAGCAGTAACAAGTCCGGTTTTTGTACGAGGGCTTTGGCCAATGCCACACGACGGCGCCAGCCGCCCGACAGCTCATTCATTCTCTTGTCAGCGGGCAGACCAAGTTCGGTCATCGTCGTCTCGACACGTTGTTCGATGTGCCAGCCGCCGTGCGCGTCTATCAGTTGATGAAGAGCCTCGAGTTCACGCAGGCCCTGCTTGTCGAGCTTTTGCTGCGAGCGCCTGCGATATTGGTCGAGGAGTAGCTGAATGCCGGCGAGCCCCGATTTCACGACTTCGCTGACCTGCAGATCTATTGCCTCGGGCAGCGACTGGGCAAGTTGACTGACGACAAGACCTGACCTGCGAACAATATCGCCGGAGTCAGGCTCGATTTCGCCGGTTATCAGTTTCAGTGTCGTCGATTTGCCGGCGCCATTACGTCCGATAAGACAAACACGTTCGCCCGGCTCGACGGCGAAATCGGCCTGCGTCAGAATCTTCTGGTCGCCAAACTCGAGCGACACTTCTTTGAAATGAACGAGAGACATGCGGATATCTAAATCAAAATACTGCTGATGTGACAAGCATACACGCTGGTCGAAAAGCGTAGCGAACCGGATTGAACAATTTGCGCGACAGTCGTAATGTCTATGGCTGCCAATGGAGGTGATGATCTTGGATGAAAAGCGCGTGATCGAGATTGAGACGAAGCTGGCTCACCAGGAACACCTTCTGTCCGAGCTCAACGAGGCCCTGACGGACCAGCAAGCCCAAATAAGCGGGCTCGAACGATTGTGCCAGTCCCTGATCGAAAGGGTGAAATCGCTGCTGGACAGCTCGTCTGCCGATCAGGCAACAGATGATCGCCCGCCGCACTACTAAGGGAGTGCGTGAATTCTCTCTGGAGAGCAAGACTATGAGGCAAGACCATTTCCCTGAAATCATTCGTCAACTACCAGGCTTCGAAGGCCCATTCGATGCCTATCGGCTCGAGGCAGGCGGCTGCGACGTATTGTTTGCCACCTATCCGGCTGGCACCGACATCGAGCCACACGTTCACCCTACAAGAAATTGCGGCGTGATTACGCAGGGGGAATTGCTTCTGACCAGTGGGGGAACGGAGACGAGATACGGAGTCGGCGACTGGTACCTCATTGATGCGAATGAGGAGCATTCCGCGCGCTTCGAGGTTGATACTTCGGAAATAGAATTCTGGTTCAAATGAGCGGGCAATAGGCCGAATCACCGCGTGTCCGCGTTCACGGTTATAGTGCGAGGGAGACAAAGCCCTCGACCCGGCTTCGGGAGTTGAAAATGTCCACTTGTCTGAGATCGATACTTCTGTTTCTGCTGGTACTGACGGCGGCTGTCGCTGACGCCGCGCGGCCAGATATTCACATACCGGATGAACTGCAGTCATGGGCGGGTTGGGTCCTGCAGGATCAGGAATACCGTGAATGCCCGTTCTTCTTTAATCAGAGGCAACCCGTACGCAATGGGTTCATTTGTGCCTGGCCGGACCAGCTTGGTCTGAATATTACTGCGCACGGCGGGCGTTTCAGTCAGTCATGGACTGTTTATGAGACCGATGCGTGGGTGCCGTTGCCTGGCAACGCCGCAAACTGGCCGCAGCGCGTCACGGCGAACGGGCAGGCTATCGCGGTTGTCATGCGCGGCTCAACACCCAGAATCCGACTTGCACCGGGCCGCTACAACATTGCGGGCCGGTTTGAATGGGACGAGCGGCCAGGGACACTCGCGGTTCCCTCCAGGACGGGCCTTATTGACCTGACCATAGACGGAGACCGGGTCTCCCGCCCGGACCGGAATCGATCCGGCGTCTGGCTCGGCGAGCGCGAGCAGCAGAAACAGGTGCAGGATGCGTTAAGTGTCGAGGTCTACCGCCTGGTTGCTGACGATGTGCCGACACGCTTGGCGACGACGTTTTTTTTAGAGGTTGCAGGCAGTGTGCGCGAGGAACTCATCGGTCCTGCACTGCCCGACGGGTTTGTGCCACTGGCGATCGAAAGCGAGTTGCCGGCGCGATTCGAGCCAGACGGCAATCTGCGTCTGCAGCTGCGGCCGGGGAGATGGAAGATATCGTTGCTTGCAAGGGGAGCCGGTGTACTGAACAGCATCACCTTGCCGTCGGCCCAACGCAATTTACCGAATTCCGAGATCTGGAGTTATCGCTCAAACGACCGGCTCAGAGTGACGGCGCCCGAAGCGCTGCGGCCTGTCGACCCGGCACAGGTGTCGGTGCCCGATGGCTGGCACGAACTACCGGCCTTTCGCATTGAACCGGGCGAATCGTTGACGATTGCCGAACGCAGCCGCGGCAAAGTGGCGACAGACAACGACCTGCAACTCAAACGGCAGCTGTGGCTGGACTTCAATGGCGACGGTTTCGTCTTCAGCGATCGGGTTGGTGGCACGATGCGCAGCGGGTGGCGCCTCGATATGGCGGTGCCCTTCGAACTGCTGAGTGCCGCGGAAGCGGGCGAAAACCTCCTTGTGACCCGGGGCGACGGAGAAGGTCTGGCTGGTGTCGAGTTGCGGCAGGCCAACGTTGATCTGAATGCACTTGGACGATCTGAGACGCGTGGCAAAATGCCGGTGAGCGGTTGGCAGACAACTTTCAATCAGGTCAGTACCGATCTCAGTCTGCCTCCCGGTCACAAGCTGATAGCCGCCGTCGGCGCCGACCGTTCGCCTGGCAGCTGGGTCGATCGTTGGAAGCTGCTGGACTTCTTTCTCGTGTTGATCATCACAATTGCCGCCGGGCGCTTATTCGGCCGCGCAACCGGCGCCGTTGCGTTTTTCGCGTTGACTTTCAGCTTGCACGAGTTCGGCGCGCCTGAATGGACCTGGCTCAATATGCTGGCTGCCATCGCGCTGCTGCGGGTGGCGCCGGAAGGCGGGCTGATGCGTTACCTCAAGCTGTACAGGGGGTTCAGTTTTGCCTTGCTGGTGGTTTTTCTGGTGCCCTTTTTGACCGGCCAGCTGCGCATTGCCATATACCCGCAGCTCGAACCCCAGGTTGCCCGTACATTTGACGTATCCGGCCGGTTAAGCCAGGCCGACAGGGCAGCAGCATTGATTAGCGTAGCTGGGTACCAGGACCAGGATTTAATATCTGACGACAGCATGCGCCCTGAGCTTGCGACACTTGAACTTGGTGCGGCAAAGGACGCGGCCCGGAAAAGGCCGCAAGCAAGAAGCTACGCACGCTATGCACCCAACGCCATCGTGCAGGCAGGTCCGGGAAGGCCCACATGGAGATGGAACAATTACCGCTTGTCCTGGAGTGGCCCCGTCGATGCCGATAGAACGCTGCGCCTCTTCGTCATGCCACGCTGGCTCGTCAGCGGCGTTCGATTCGTCGAAGTGCTGTTACTGGCCGCATTCGCCGCCGTGTTCGCGTTCGAGATATTGAATCGCCGCTGGCAGTGGCCGGGCGGCATTGTGAAGACGTCCGGCACAACCGCCTCCGTATTGCCTGGGTTCTTGCTGGTAGTTGCGGTGTTGACCGCAAGTCCTGTGGTGAAAGCAGACACGCCGTCACCGGCCATTCTCGAAGAACTTGAAAAGCGCCTGCTTGCAGCACCGCCTTGTACGCCGAATTGCGCAGAGATCGTCGATGCGTCCGTTGTTGTCGGCGCCGGCGTATTGACAGTCAAGCTCGAGCTGCACGCCCTGGAAGAGGTTGCCGTGCCGTTGCCAGGCTCGTTACAGGGCTGGCGGCCGGAGCAGATATTGCTCAATCGCGCACCGGCTACGCACGTCCTCCGGCACAGCGATGATGTTCTTTGGATACGAGTCACCGAAGGGCGCCATCAATTGACACTCAAGGGTCCGATTCCCCCGGTGGACAGTCTCGAGCTGCCGTTTCCGGCGCCGCCGCGGGTCATTCGTGCCGAGTCCGACACGTGGTTCATTGCGGGCATTCAGGATCGAAGACTGTTGTCCGGATCATTGCAACTGACGCGACTGCAACAGCAGGGTGAAGGCGATTCGACGACGCGCTGGGAAAGCAGTCGTTTTCCGGTATTCGTGCGCATTGAACGAGAGATAGGCATGGATCTCGACTGGTGGGTCACGACGACTGTCGTGCGGGTCGCCCCGCAACAGGGCGCATTGACCTTGCAGGTACCCCTGCTCGAGGGCGAGTCCATCACCAGTGAGGATTTCACGGTCACTGACGATGAAGTGCTCGTGACGATGAACCCCGGCCAGAACGCAGTGCGTTGGCGGTCGATGCTGCCGAGGCATTCACCACTGACGCTGCAGGCGCGAGCAGACGGCCCGTGGAAGGAAGTGTGGCGATTCGCGGTTGGCAGCGTCTGGCATACAAACTTCAGCGGCGTTCCGGAGAGCGAATCAGAATTCGATGACGGAGGTATCCGTGTGGCGGAATTCTATCCCCGGGCAGGCGAGACACTGACGCTCGACGCGGACCGTCCCGAAGCGAGTCTCGGTACAACGCTGGCGTTTGATGCCGTCCATATGAAAACAAGCGTTGGTGGGCGGTCCCGCATGGTGAATCTGAGACTTGCCTACCGCAGCACGAGGGGCTCGCAGCACGTCATTCGATTGCCTGACGGTGCGGAGATAAGCGCCGTGTCGATCGATGGAAAAAACGAACCACTGCGCGCCGAATCGGGCGAACTGAGCATTCCGATATTGCCAGGCGAGCACAGCGTGAACATAGCCTGGCGGAATCAAAGGGTACTTGCTTATCGTGAGACTGTTCGTGATGTCGATCTTGCTGCGGCCGCCAGCAACATCAACCTTTCCATCGAGCTGCCACACAATCGGTGGGTGCTCGCGACCAGCGGCCCGAGACTTGGCCCCGCTGTAATGTACTGGTCTGAACTGGCAGCGCTGGTTCTCTTTGCTTTGATTCTGGGTCGCATAAGAGTGACCCCATTGAACACGCGCCATTGGGTCCTCCTCGGGCTGGGCTTCAGTACTTTTTCGTGGTCGGTGCTGGCCGTGGTGGTGGTCTGGCTACTGTCAACTGGTGCACGCCGCAACTGGAAACCTGATGTTTCATGGTGGCAGTTCAATTTACTGCAAGTAATCTTTGCCATGATCTCGGTGATTGCGCTTGCATCGATCGTAGTCAGCTTGCCAGGCGGCCTGCTCGGAACACCGGACATGCACATTGCCGGAAACGGATCGGCCGGCAATACACTTCGCTGGTTTGCAGACAGGAGCGATACCGTATTGCCTGGTGCGTCCGTTTTTTCACTGCCAATGTGGACCTACAAGGTTCTTATACTGGCCTGGGCCCTTTGGCTTAGTTTCGCGCTGCTGAGATGGCTGCCCTGGGTGTGGGGGTGTTTGACAAGCCAGGGTCTGTGGCAATCAAGACGAGGTCTGGAATTGTCCCGATCCGCGAGCAAGGAGCCGTAAATGAATGCTGTATCGCCAGCCAGGAGATATGCCTGGATAAGTATATTCGTGGCCGTTCTGATCTGGTCGGCCATCGGCCCGAAGGACTATGCGACCTGGTTTCTCGAAGTCTTCCCGGCGCTGGTGGGTGGTGCAGTTCTTTGGTACACGCGCGACCTGTTTCCGCTAACCCGGATGACCTACATTCTGATTCTCATCCACTGCATTATCCTGATCGTCGGTGGCCACTATACTTACGCGGAGGTCCCGCTGTTCGACTGGCTGAAGGAGGTATTTGATCTCGAGAGAAATAATTACGACAAACTCGGGCACTTTGTACAGGGATTCGTCCCGGCCATGATTGCGCGAGAAGTCGTCGTGCGCCATCGCGTATTCAACTATGCTGGATGGCGCGATTTTTTCATTGTCAGCTTTTGCCTGGGTGTAAGTGCGCTTTACGAGATCGTTGAATGGATCGTCGCCCTGGCTTCGAAAGAGGCGGCCGAGTCGTTCCTGGGGACGCAGGGCTATGTCTGGGACACGCAGTCCGATATGGCATATGCACTGGCTGGCGCAATCATCGCACTGGCGTTTCTCGGCCGCGTCCAGGATCGGCAACTCGAAGCTGCCGGCTATATAGAATCGTCGTCCTGATTTCGCCACTCAAAAAACAGGATGCGTCAAAACTACACGATTGAACTGGCAGCGAAGTACCATCTTAGGGCTATACCCGCCATTGAACAGGCGGCCGCGGCGATGTTTGCCGAAGTCGACCTGCCATCCGAACTGCGTTTTCTCGTCACCGACAGAGAGACCCTGATCGAGGCACAACGTGACGAGCGTTTATGGGTCGCGCTGGACGAACAGAAAGATGCGGTCGGGTTTGCTCTGGCCCGCGACGTCGGTGTTTACGCGCATCTCGAGGAAATGGACGTGCATCCGGATCACGGCCGGCGGGGGATCGGCAGCCAGCTGCTGGGCGCCGTCATTAACTGGGCCAGGGCTGCCGGATTCCCGGGTATCACCTTGATTACATTTCGACACTTGCAGTGGAATGCGCCTTTCTACGAAAGACACGGCTTTGTTCAACTCGATCATGAAGAGGCAAGCGGTGGCCTGCGTGAGCTGATTCGCGAAGAGCTCGAGGTGGGGCTCGAGCCGCGAAACCGGGTAGCAATGCTGTACAGTTTTCGATCGCACGATGCTTGCTAACGACAAAGGGAACCTCAAAGAACCGCCGCAGGAGCCCTTCAGGCCCGATCGCGTTGTCTGTTGTCCGCGGTGGCGAGCATCCGCTTGAGGTACTGACCAGTGAATGATCCATTATTCGCCGCGACGTCCTCTGGTGTTCCTGTTGCGATGATTTCCCCGCCGCCATCGCCGCCTTCCGGCCCAAGATCGATGACCCAGTCCGCGGTCTTGATAACGTCGAGATTGTGCTCGATGACAACGACGGTGTTTCCCTTGTCGCGAAGACGGTGCAAAACTGCAAGCAGGTGTTCGATGTCGTGAAAGTGCAACCCGGTGGTCGGTTCATCGAGAATGTACAGCGTGCTGCCGGTGTCCCGCTTTGACAGTTCCTTCGCAAGTTTGACGCGCTGGGCTTCACCACCGGACAAGGTGGTCGCGTTCTGACCGAGCTTCACATACGACAGGCCGACGTCCAGTAGTGTCTGCAATTTTTTCGCAACGACGGGCACGTTACGGAAAAACTCAGAAGCATCTTCAACAGTCATGTCGAGCACTTCATGGATATTGAGGCCCTTGTAGCGGATCTCCAGCGTCTCCCGGTTGTATCGCTTGCTGCGGCAAACATCACAGGGAACGTATATATCGGGCAGGAAGTGCATTTCGACTTTGATCACGCCGTCGCCCTGACAGGCTTCGCATCTGCCGCCTTTGACGTTGAAACTGAATCGCCCCGGCATGTAGCCGCGCGACCGGGCTTCCTGAGTACCGGCAAATAGTTCGCGTATCGGTGTGAACAAGCCGCTATAAGTTGCCGGGTTCGAGCGCGGCGTTCGTCCGATCGGGCTTTGACTGATGTCGATGACGCGATCGATGAATTCAAGGCCGACAATCTCATCATGAGGTGCCGGATTGCGGCTAGCGCGGTTAATGTGCTCTGCGGCGGCTTTGTATAAGGTGTCGTTAACGAGTGTCGATTTGCCGGAGCCTGATACGCCGGTAACGCAGGTCATCAGGCCGATCGGTATTTCGGCATTGATAGACTTGAGGTTATTGCCGCGCGCGCCGCATATCGACAATTGCCGCTTCCTGTCCGGTGCAACACGGTTTTCCGGTACGGCGATGCAGCGTCGTCCCGAAAGGTACTGGCCCGTCAGTGACTGCGCGTTCTCCAGGATCGTCGCCGGAGGGCCCTCGGCGACGACCTGTCCACCATGCACGCCGGCTCCCGGACCAAGGTCGACGACGTGATCGGCAGCCATGATGGCTTCCTCGTCGTGCTCGACGACGATAACGGTGTTGCCGATGTCCCGTAGATGCAGCAGCGTGCTCAGGAGTCGCTTGTTATCGCGCTGGTGCAGGCCGATGGATGGTTCGTCAAGGATGTACATGACGCCGACGAGACCCGAGCCGATTTGACTTGCCAGCCTGATGCGTTGTGCTTCGCCCCCGGAAAGCGTTTCAGCACTGCGATTGATCGAAAGATAATCGAGGCCGACGTCGCTCAAAAATCCAAGCCGTTCGCTGATCTCCTTGACGATCCTGTCCGCAATCGTCGCGCGCCAGCCTTCGAGCTTCATCTCTTCGAAAAACGCCTTGGCATGGCCGACCGACATGGCAGTGATTTCGGGGAGTGCCAGGTCCGTGATGAAGACATTGCGGGCCGAGCGATTCAGCCGCGTTCCGCCGCACTCGGGACAGAGCTGGCTGTTCAGGAAGCGCGCGAGCTCCTCGCGGACGGCGCCCGACTCGGTCTCCTTGTAGCGGCGGTCCAGATTAGGGATAACACCTTCGAAGCGGTGCTGTTGCCGGATCTGCATGCCGCGTGAATTGGCATAATGAAACTCGATCTTCTCTTTGCCGCTGCCGAAAAGCACGACCTGGCGAATGCGATCAGGCAATTCGCAAAAAGGCGTCTCGATATCGAAATCGTAATGAGCGGCTAGACTCTGGATCATCTGAAAGTAGTAAGTCGTCTTGCGGTCCCATCCGCGAATGGCGCCGCCGGCAAGCGACAAATCTGAATTCACGACAACCCGGTCCGGGTCGAAGAACTGCTTCACGCCCGAGACCATCACATCCGGGGCACGCGCCGCTCGGATTGTTAAATGAAAAAAGACGTGGTTCCAGTTCGGTCAGGCTGTAGCCGCATATGTTGCAGGCAAACCGGTCGGAAAATACCAGCTCCTCATCGTTTCCCTGTTCGATCCAGGCGATCCGGGCGACACCGTCTGCCAGGCGCAATGCGGTCTCGAACGATTCTGCGAGACGGAGCCGTACGTCGGCTTTGACTTTGAATCTGTCGACGACAACGTCGATGTTGTGCTTGCGCCGGAGTTCCAGTTTTGGCGGATCGTCGAGTTCACAGACCTCGCCGTTGATGCGCGCGCGAATGAACCCCTGCGCCTTCAGGTCCTGCATAAGGTGTACGTGTTCGCCTTTCCGATTCGCGACGACAGGTGCAAGCAGCATCAGGCGCGTACCCTCGGCAATTGTGAGCACCTGGTCGACCATCTGGCTGACAGTCTGCGCCTCGAGCGTAACGCCGTGGTCCGGGCAACGCGGGGTACCGGCGCGCGCAAATAGCAGACGCAGGTAATCGTAAATCTCCGTAACCGTACCAACGGTCGAGCGCGGGTTGTGCGAAGTGGACTTTTGCACAATCGAAATAGCGGGCGACAAGCCATCGATATGATCGACGTCCGGTTTTTCCATCATCGAAAGGAACTGTCTGGCGTATGCCGACAAAGACTCGACATAGCGCCGCTGGCCCTCGGCGTAAATTGTGTCAAACGCGAGCGACGACTTGCCGGATCCGGACAGGCCGGTAAAAACGATCAGCTTGTCGCGCGGCAGGCTCAAGTCCAGGTTCTTGAGGTTGTGCGTTCTCGCGCCGCGAATGTCTATGTATTTCATGAAGGTTCTGCAGTGAACGCCGAACAACCTGCTAATATACGCCGCCGCGTCAGTCTGGCGCAAAGGCACGTGACGTCTAAATGACAACAAGCAACGAATACAGCGCTGTTCTGCACGCAATGCTGCCGAAAGAGCGGCGTGCAGTCGCCGTTATTGCGCTGGTCGCGATGTGCCGCATGTTCGGTCTGTTCGCGCTGTTGCCCGTGTTGTCCCTTTTTGCAGCAGATCTCAAGGGCGCGACACCGATCCTGGTCGGCCTGGCCGTCGGCGGATACGGACTCACGCAGGCATCCCTGCAGATTCCCTTCGGTTTGCTGTCGGATCGGATCGGCCGCCTGCCGGTCATTATTTTCGGTCTGGCGCTGTTCGCGGCCGGCAGTATTCTCGCGGGATTGAGTGACACGATCGCGGGCGTCATCGCGGGCCGGTTCCTGCAAGGGGCTGGCGCCATCTCAGCGACCTTGACGGCCTTGATGGCGGACGCGACCCGGGAGCAGGTCAGGACGCGCACGATGGCTGTGCTCGGCATCGGCATTGGCGCGTCATTTCTGCTGGCGCTGATTATCGGCCCCATCATTGCCGGACAAAGCGGGGTCCGCTCACTGTTCTGGATCGCCGCCGGTCTCGCGCTCGTGGCGGGCCTCTTGCTGACGGCGTTGCCTGCCGGCATAGAGAGGCCGAAAGCTTCGGCATATTTGCGGCCGGCTGCAGTTTTGCGTCCCGAACTGCTTCGCCTTGATCTCTATATCTTCGTATTGCACGCGCTGCTGACGGCAAGTTTTGTAGCATTGCCTTTCCTGATCCGTAATCGCCTTGATCTTGCCCTGACGGAACATTGGAAAATCTACGTTGGCGCCCTGATCGTGTCGCTGGCGGGGACCATTCCACTGATTCTCGTGGATGACAGGCGCGGCCGTGCGGGAACGATCGGACTGGCGATTAGCCTGCTTATCATCGGGCAGCTGATCCTGGCGTTCGGCAGTTTTGCCGTGTTACCTGTGTTTATTGCCCTGGCGGTGTTTTTCGCCGGCTTTAATTTTCTCGAGGCAGGGTTGCCGGCGCGTCTGTCGATCCTTGCAGACGGTGAGCTCCGGGGCGCATCCCTCGGTGTTTTCTCGAGTTCTCAATTCCTCGGCGCGTTCGCCGGCGGCCTGATTGGCGGGGCATTCCTGGCCGGCGGGGAGCCGTCTCGGGTATTCATAGCCTGCGCGTCTCTGGCCGGCGTCTGGCTGCTTATCCATCAGCTCGGCGGTTCCGGGCCGGGACAGCAGAAAAAGGCCTGAAACGGTACGATTTCCAGTCAAACAGCTGGAAATCGGGCTGGTATTTGGTGAGGCAGGGCCTAAAATAGGCACCCCTCGCGAACGAGGTCGCGCAAAAGCCCCGGTATTTTGTTTGGCCTCGTAATCGAGCAATACACCACTAATAACAGGGAACCAGCTATGGCCCGCGGAGTAAACAAAGTAATCGTCATCGGTAATCTCGGCCAGGATCCCGAGACCCGGTACATGCCGAGCGGATCAGCCGTGACCAATTTGCGTGTTGCGACCAATGAATCGTGGAAGGACAAGCAGACGGGAGAACAGAAGGACCGCACCGAATGGCATCGTGTGGCAATGTTCGGGCGGCTGGCCGAGATCGCGGCAGAGTATCTGCGTAAAGGTTCTCAGGTCTATATAGAAGGAAAGCTGCGCACACGGAAATGGCAGGATAAAGACGGTAACGATCGTTATACCACCGAGATCGTTGCCGATGAAATGCAAATGCTCGGCGGCAGGTCGGGCGGCGGCGCGCCGGCCATGAGCGATTCCCCTCCGGCAAGTGCCGATGCGCAGCCATCCGGGGATGACTTCGACGACGACATTCCGTTCTAGGCAAGCAAAATCCCGGCGTCCGCGAGCGACTGGATCACAATGCAATTCGTGATACAGGTCAACGCGCGTTGATCGCACAACGACTACCGTGCACGCCCATTTCTACCGAATAACAATTACTGGTATCTACTGGACAAATCATTATGGGCGCATTCAAAGAACCACATGGCGGCGAGCTAAAAAGCCTCTATCTTTCTCCGGATGAGGCAGAACAGGAAAAGGCCAAGGCCAAGGACTATCCGTCCTGGGACCTGACACCCCGTCAGTTCTGCGACCTCGAGCTTCTGCTCAATGGCGCGTTCTCGCCGCTCGAAGGCTTTCTGAACAACGACGATTACGATTCCGTCGTCAAGACGATGCGCCTCACCAACGATGTGCTCTGGCCGATTCCGATCACCCTGGACGTAAGCGAAGACTTTGCGGCCGACCTGAAATCCGGTCAGCACATCGCGCTTCGGGATCTGGAAGGCGTGCTTATCGCCACACTTCAGGTCGGCGATATCTGGACGCCTGACAAAAAGGCCGAGGCGAAAGGCGTTTTCGGCACGACAGACGAAACGCACCCCGCCGTTAACTACTTGAACAACATAGGGCACTCTGTTTATGTCGGCGGCAGGCTGCTGGGCGTCGAAGCGCCGACTCACTACGATTTCAAGCACCTCCGCGACGGGCCTGCTGAACTCCGCGAGCGCTTTCGCAAGCTCGGCTGGCGCAAAGTTGTCGCGTTCCAGACTCGCAACCCGATGCACCGGGCGCATCAGGAGCTGACGCTGAGAGCGGCCCGGGATGCCGAAGCAAACCTGTTGATTCATCCGGTCGTCGGCATGACCAAGCCTGGCGATATCGATCATTTCACGCGCGTTCGTTGCTACGAGCACATCGTCAAGCGTTATCCCGAGCAGACCAGCATGTTGAGTCTGTTGCCGCTTGCGATGCGCATGGGCGGTCCCAGGGAAGCGCTGTGGCACGCGATCATTCGCAAGAATTACGGCTGTACGCATTTGATTGTCGGCCGCGATCATGCCGGCCCCGGCAAGGACAGCAAAGGCAAGGATTTTTATGGCCCTTACGATGCACAGGAACTTCTGAAGAAGTACGAGGAAGAACTCGACATTACTATGGTGCCGTTTCGCATGATGATCTATGCGGAAAACCGTGCCCAGTACGTGCCGATCGACGAAACGACCGACGAGGATCATGTCCTGAATATATCGGGAACGGAATTACGCCGGCGCTTGCAAGAGGGCCTTGATATCCCGGACTGGTTTTCGTTTACCGATGTTGTCGAAGAACTCAGAAAAACGCATCCGCCGCGTCACCTGCGGGGCTTCACCATATTTTTCACAGGGCTGTCCGGATCGGGCAAATCGACGATCGCCAATGCGCTGATGACCAAGCTGATGGAAATCGGCGGACGGCCTATCAGTTTGCTCGACGGTGATATCGTCAGAAAGAATCTATCGAGCGAGCTCGGGTTTTCGAAAGAACATCGCGACCTCAATATTCTTCGCATCGGTTATGTCGCGAGCGAGATAACGAAAAACGGCGGTATTGCGATCTGTGCGCCGATCGCGCCATACGCGCATACGCGTAGAGCGGTTCGTGAAACCATCAGCCCGTATGGGGGGTTTATCGAAATACACGTGGCGACTCCGCTGGAAGTCTGCGAGGATCGCGATCGAAAGGGTCTCTATGCAAAAGCTCGTGCCGGCATCATCCGGGAGTTCACCGGCATCAGCGATCCTTACGAAGTGCCCGAAGCGCCGGAAATGGTGATCGATACGACCGCGATATCACCGGATCTCGCGGCACACCGGGTGCTGGTGAAGCTGGAAAGCATGGGTTTCATTCGATAATTTTGGGGACAGTTTACTTAATTGGCTCGATATTTCGAGCCAATTAAGTAAACTGTCCCCAAAATTACTTCTATCTATTCAGTAACTTATTAATCAAACGCATGACTGACAAGCTCTACATCAAGACCTTCGGCTGCCAGATGAACGAGTACGACTCGGAGAAGATGGCGGACGTGCTGCGCGAGTCGCACGGGTATGTGCTGACCGGGAAGCCCGAGGATGCGGATCTGCTGCTCGTCAATACCTGTTCTATTCGCGAGAAGGCGCAGGAGAAAGTGTTTTCGGAATTGGGCAGGTGGCGTATTTGGAAAGACGCACGCCCCGATTTGCTGATCGGTGTCGGTGGATGCGTCGCCAGCCAGGAAGGTGACGGCATCAGCAAGCGGGCACCGTTCGTCGACATCGTCTTCGGTCCGCAGACCTTGCACCGCCTCCCTGAGATGATTGATAAGGTGCGCGACGAAGGTTTGCCTGTTGTCGATATCTCTTTTCCCGAGATCGAGAAATTCGACAAGTTGCCGGAGCCGCGCGCAGAGGGACCAACGGCCTTCGTTTCCGCGATGGAAGGCTGCAGCAAATACTGCACATTCTGTGTTGTACCTTACACACGTGGCGAGGAGATTAGCCGCCCGCTCGATGATGTCATAACGGAAATTGTCAGCCTCGCCAAGCAGGGCGTTCGCGAGGTCAATTTGCTCGGCCAGAATGTCAATGCCTATCGTGGGCCGATGCATGACGGACAAATTGCCGATCTTGCTACGCTTATATATTACGTCGCTGCTATCGATGGCATCGACAGAATCCGGTTCACGACCTCTCATCCTGTCGAGTTCACTGACAGCCTGATTCAGGCCTATGCGGAAGTGCCGAAGCTCGTCAGTTTCCTTCACCTGCCTGTGCAGAACGGCTCGGATCGCATACTTGCGCGCATGAAGCGCGGCCATACAGTCATGGAGTACAAGCAAAAAATTCGCAAGCTGCGTGAAGCCAGGCCGGACATCTCCATATCGTCAGACTTCATCGTCGGTTTTCCGGGTGAGACCGATGCAGATTTCGAGGCTACGATGAAGCTGATCAGCGACATCGGATTCGATCAGTCCTTCAGCTTTATTTACAGCGCGCGTCCCGGTACGCCCGCGGCGAGTTTTGCTGACGACACGCTGATGGAGGTCAAGAAGGAGCGATTGCAGATCCTGCAGGCCCGCATTAACCAGCAGGCGATGGCGATCAGCAAGGCGATGGTGGGTACGACACAGTCCGTGCTGGTCGAGCGGCCAGCAAAGAAAAATCCAGCCCAGTATGCCGGCCGGACGCAGTGCAACCGCTGGGTGAATTTCGACAGCGATGCCTCCTGCCTGGGGCAGTTCGTAGACCTTGTGATCACTGAGGCCTTACCGAATTCCTTGCGTGGACGCCTGGTAAATGCTCAGGCTGTCGCGTAATCCCTTTATTTGTGAAGTCCGGTATTCCATGTGACCGGCCTTCGCGGTAGGCTTGGAAACGTTGAACTAATGTGCCTGGACAAACACTAAACACCGTAGCAAGAGGTCAAATACCCAAACATTGAACACCGTACAAGTATCTCAGGACATCGTCCTGGAACCCGTTGATAACAACCGCCTGGCCAATCTTTGCGGTCAGTTTGATGAGCACTTGCGGCAAATAGAACGCCGCCTCAACGTCGATATATCCAGCCGAGGAAATCGCTTCAGGGTCTCCGGTAATCCGGGTGCCACCCAGATCGGCAGGGACGTAATTCTCTCGCTTTTCCAGCTCACCAGCAGTGAACGGCTGGACCGGGAGCGCGTGCATATGTGCTTGCAGGAGTCTGTCATGAAAGATGGTGAGCTTGCCGACGCGCAACCGGAGCCGGATTCAACTGACGAAGAAAGTGATCGCTTCGAAATCCAGACACAACGCAAACTCGTGCGCGCAAGAGGTGCGAATCAACGCGCATACCTTGCGAACATTCGCGCCAACGATCTCGCGTTCGGTATCGGGCCCGCCGGTACGGGTAAGACCTATCTGGCCGTAGCGAGCGCCATCGATGCGCTCGAGACGGGACAGGTCAGGCGCATCGTCCTGGTGCGCCCGGCGGTCGAGGCGGGCGAGCGGCTCGGCTTTTTGCCGGGCGACATGTCGCAAAAAGTCGATCCATATTTGCGGCCCATGTACGACGCGCTATACGACATGGTGGGTCCGGAACAGGTCGCGCGACTGATCGAGCGAAACGTCATCGAAATTGCCCCGCTGGCGTTTATGCGTGGACGCTCACTTAACGAGGCCTTCGTCATTCTCGATGAAGCGCAAAACACCAGTGTCGCTCAGATGAAGATGTTTCTGACGCGCATCGGATTCGGGTCACATGCGGTGGTCACGGGGGACATTACGCAGATCGATTTGCCGCCGGAACAACAGTCCGGCCTGAAGCACGCCGTGGAAATCCTCGGTGATGTCGACGGCGTCCTGTTTACGTTCTTTACGCCGAACGATGTGGTCAGGCACGAACTGGTGCAGCGCATCGTCGAAGCATACGAGTCCGACGACAACGGCGGATCTCAAGAGTAGCGGCAGCCTGGAACCGTCTTGCGTGAATCCAGAAGCGTATCCGTCGAACTCCAGGTGGCGTGTCAGGTCGATAGCCTTCCGCTGAAGGCGGAAGTTCAGTCTTGGCTGGAACAGGCTTTTCAGGCGGGCAGCCAGGACACTTCGAGACAATGTGAGGTCGCCGTCAGGATTGTTGACGAGGAGGAGAGTCGCAAACTGAACCAGCAGTTTCGACAGCAGGACAAGGCGACGAACGTGCTGGCTTTCCCGGCAGGCATCACTGGCCTGCCGGAGGTTGAAGTCCAGGCGCTCGGTGATCTTGTTATCTGTGGCCCGCTGGTAGAGGAGGAAGCCGAAGAGCAGGGCAAGAGCCCTGCCAGCCACTGGGGTCACCTGCTGGTACACGGCATGCTGCATTTGCTGGGCTACGACCACCAGACTTCCAGTCAGGCGGCCGAGATGGAGGCAATGGAAAAACAATTACTGGCAGATCGGGGGTTTGAGGACCCCTATCGGGTACGCTAACCCCGAGCTGTTACAATGTTGAGCTAAGGAAAAATATAACCACTTCGATGAACGACAAACCGCCAAGTACCAGCGGCACAGGAGCAACCGGCGTATTCAAGCGCGTAATTCGCGCAATGAAAGGTGAGCCTTGGAGCCGCGAAGAAATTCACGATTTACTACAACAGGCTGAAAGTGTCTTCGACCCGGATGAGCAGGAGATGCTCAGCGGCGTTATCGAGGTGGCCGAAACCCAGGTCCGCGAGGTAATGGTCCCACGGTCCCAGATGGTCGTTATCGAGCGTGACCACAGCCTGGATCAGATGCTCGAGTTGATTATTCAATCGGGACACTCACGCTTTCCGGTAATCGGTGAGGACAGAGACGATGTGCTGGGCGTATTGCTTGCCAAAGACCTGCTGCGTTTTTTCGGCAGCACCTCAGCGGATGGACCACAAATAGGGAAGCTCGCACGCCCGGTGTCGGTCATACCGGAGTCAAAACGTCTAAACGCGCTGCTCAAGGAATTTCGTGACAGCCACAATCATATGGCCATCGTTGTCGACGAATACGGCGGAGTCTCCGGTCTCGTGACCATCGAGGATGTGCTGGAGGAAATCGTCGGCGAAATCGACGATGAACACGACCATGAAGAAGCGGAGTTCATCCGCAAGGACGTGGAAAAGGACGGGCAGCCCTGCTATATGGTACGCGCCCTGACACGGATCGAAGCCTTTAACGACTATTTCCATTGCGAACTGACCGATGACGATTACGATACGATCGGTGGCCTTGTCATGCATAAGCTGGGACGCCTGCCTCGCCACGGCGAGCGCTTGCGCTTCGACGGTTTCCATTTTCAGGTAACAAAAGCCGATCGCCGACGCATCGATACTTTGCAGGTGCAACGTGATAGAAGGGATGCCGCGACCGGCTGATCGCGGTGCGTGATATTCACAAGCTTGATCAGGTCCAGCAGTTTTTCGATAGCAGGCCACGCGTAAGCCAACTTTTCTTTTTCGTGTTCGGCATGCTGCTGACGCTGACCTTCGCACCGTTCGGCCTGTACTTCCTGATGCCGGTGTTTCTGTTACCGGTCATGTTTACCTGTCTCAAATCACCGCCTCGCACTGCGGCGAAACAACTTTTCTGGTACGGCGCGGGATTGTTTCTTAGCGGGACATACTGGCTTTACATCTCGATTCACGTTTTTGGACAGGCGCCTCTCTGGGTCGCGATTGTCATCATGGTCGGCCTCGTCCTTATCATGGCGGCGTACTGCTCAGCAGCTGGCTGGATGATTTCGCACCTCGTCAAAGGCGACGTGTGGCGATTGCTGATCATTGCACCGTCCGCATGGGTCGGCATTGAGTGGCTTCGCGGCTGGTTCCTGAGTGGCTTTCCCTGGCTTGCGGTCGGCTACAGCCAAATCGATTCGCCTTTGGCCGGCTGGGCACCGCTTGTCGGGGTATACGGCACGTCCGTACTCACCGTTCTGAGTTCGGCCGCGCTACTGCTTGTGATAGTCATGAGCGGCCGGCAGCGATGGCTGGCGGCAGGCATCGCCATATCACCGTGGATCATCGGTGCCGCCCTTCAGCCTGTTCAGTGGACCACAGCAACGGACCAGTCACTACGCACCACAATTGTGCAAGGTGGGGTTTCGCAGGATCGAAAATGGTTGCGCGAAGAGTTTCAGCCAACGCTTGACCTGTATCGGAACACAATACTGAAGCACCGTGAAAGCGATCTGGTCGTCTGGCCCGAAGTTGCCATTCCAGCGCGGCTCGAGCATGTCGAAAATTATCTCGGCGTACTGCAGTCCGACCTTCAGGTACAGCCGAAGACGCTTCTTTTCGGCATCCTCGAACGGGACCCTGCAACGCAGAAAGTCTATAACAGCGTTGTCATGCTTGATGGCCATGATCGGCAGATCTATCGAAAACGTCACCTCGTGCCGTTTGGCGAGTACTTTCCAGTACCGGAATTCGTGCGGCGATGGATGCGTTTAATGAGTTTGCCGAGCAGCGATCTGAGCTCTGGCGACGACCAGCAACCCCTGCTCGAATCTCTAAGTGGTAATAAACTCGCCGTCGCAATCTGCTACGAAGATGCCTACGGTGCCGAGCAACTCTATGCTCTCCCCGAGGCAAGCATTTTAATCAACGTCAGCAACGACGCCTGGTTCGGCGATTCCATTGCGCCGCACCAGCATCTTGAGATCGCACGCATGCGTGCACTCGAAGCCGGCCGCTACGTTGTCAGAGCGACCAATACCGGGCTCAGCGCATTCATCGGGCCGAAAGGGGAATTACTCGATATAGCGCCGCAGTTCGAGAGTGTGACGATGACAATAGATGTCATCCCGCACACGGGCTCAACGCCGTATGTTCGAACCGGAAACTGGCCGGTCATAACGTTGCTGTGCGGAATTCTTGCCTGGTTTACCTGGCGAGAAAAAATTTCGCCAGGTATCAATAAACGCATCGTAGGAGCCCGTCCTGACGGGCGACAGCGAGGTTAGCAGGAACGACGACGCATCGTAGGAGCCCGTCCTGACGGGCGATTCTGCTGCGAACGAAGGCAGAACCAGATATCCTTCCGCCTTTTGGCGAAGCCGATATCTGCAACTGAAAGCACGAGTGAATGGACGCCAGTTATAAACCTGAGCACATCGAGCAGAACGCCCGCGAGTACTGGGAAAAAGAGCGTGTGTTCGAGGTCGATGAGAATCCGGACAAAGACAAGTTCTATTGTCTGACGATGTTTCCCTACCCCAGCGGACAGCTGCACATGGGGCATGTTCGTGTACTGACGATCAGCGATGTCATCGCTCGATATCAACGCATGCAGGGCAAGCACGTTCTGCAGCCGATGGGTTGGGACGCATTCGGCATGCCCGCGGAAAACGCCGCGATCCAGCGCGGCGTGCCGCCGGCAAAATGGACCTACAAGAATATTGATTACATGCGTGGCCAGCTTAAGCGGCTTGGTTACGCTTATGACTGGACACGTGAAGTAACAACCTGTCGCCCGGAATATTATCGCTGGGAACAGTGGCTATTCACGAAGATGTTCGAAAAGGGCCTCGTCTACCGCAAGAATGCGGTCGTGAACTGGGATCCCGTCGATCAGACTGTACTGGCCAACGAACAGGTGATTGATGGTCGCGGCTGGCGTTCTGACGCACTCGTTGAGCGGCGCGAGATACCACAGTGGTTCATGAGAATCACAGCGTATGCCGATGAACTCCTGGATGAGCTCGACAAGCTGGACGGCTGGCCGGATTCAGTCAAAACGATGCAGCGCAACTGGATCGGCCGATCGGAGGGAATCGAGCTGGCTTTCGATGTCAAAGGTGAAGACGAGCCACTGACGGTATTTACGACGCGGCCCGACACGTTGCTTGGCGTCACTTACATGGCTGTGGCAGCAGAGCATCCGCTCGCGCAAAAGGCAGCAGCTGGCAACCCCGACATCGGCGCATTTATCGAGGAGTGTAAACGGACGCAGGCAGCGGAAGCGATGCTCGAGACGATGGAAAAGAAGGGCATGCCGCTTGGCATCTCCGCGATACACCCGATCAGCGGCGAAGAAGTTCCGCTCTGGGTGGCCAACTTCGTATTGATGAGTTACGGAACCGGTGCCGTCATGGCCGTGCCCGGACACGACGCCCGCGACTGGGAGTTTGCCGACAAGCATGGGCTGCCGATTACGCAGGTAATAACGCCGGCCGATGGGTCTTCGGTCGATATCACAAAAGGTCCTTATCTCGAGTATGGCATCGTCATTAATTCCGGAGAATTTGATGGTCTCGATTACGATCAGGCTCTCGACGCAATCGCAACACGTTTCGAAAATGAAGGTCGTGGCAGGCGCACGGTGAATTATCGCCTGCGCGACTGGGGTGTGTCCCGTCAGCGTTACTGGGGTGCACCGATACCGATTATCTATTGCGATGATTGCGATGCTGTGCCGGTTCCGGAGGATCAGCTGCCTGTTGTCTTGCCGGAGGATGTCGAATTTACGGGTGTCGGATCTCCACTAAAGCAAATGCCGGAGTTTTACGAGGCCGATTGTCCGAAATGCGGCAAAGCGGCGCGCCGGGAGACAGATACCTTTGACACATTTGTCGAATCGTCCTGGTATTTCTCGCGGTATGCCTGCCCGGACAACAACAATGCCATGCTCGATGAGCGCGAGCGTTATTGGATGCCTGTTAATCAATATACAGGAGGCATCGAGCACGCGATTCTTCACTTGTTGTATGCGCGCTTTTTCCAGAAGGTGATGCGTGACTTCGGATTGTCGGCTGCGGATGAGCCGTTCACCAATCTGCTTACTCAGGGTATGGTGCTCAAAGATGGCGCCAAGATGTCGAAAGCGAAGGGCAACACGGTTGATCCGCAAGAGCTCATCGAGAAATATGGAGCGGACACGGTGAGGTTGTTCATGATGTCTACAGCGCCACCGGAGATGTCGCTGGAGTGGTCCGACGAAGGCGTGCAGGGTGCGTTTCGTTTTCTCAAACGCTTGTGGAACTCGATTTATGAGCACGTGTCGGCTGGCGATTCGGTAATGCTTGAACCGAAGTCGCTTGATGGCGAGCAGCGCGCGCTCCGGCGGAAGACACACCAGACGATCCGAAAGGTGAATGACGATATTGGCCGTCGTTATAAGTTCAACACCGCAGTTGCGGCGGCGATGGAACTGCTGAATGCGATCAAGCGTTTTGATGATTCGTCCGACGCGGGACGCTCTGTGGTTCAGGAGGCGCTCGATGCCATTGTGCTGGTGTTGTCGCCTGTCATACCCCACGTCTGCCACGAACTTTGGCATGCGCTCGGTCACGAATCAGCGCCGGTGAACGAGGGTTGGCCAGTTTTTGACGAATCTGCGCTCGCTCAGGACACGGTTGAGATCGTCGTGCAGGTCAACGGCAAATTGCGCAGCCGGATCCTGGTGGCGGTAGATGCAGATTCCGACTCGATTTCCGCGCAGGCGCTTGCCGACGAAAACGTCAAGCGCTTCGTTGCCGACAAAACGGTTCGCAAGACGATTGTCGTACCGGGCCGCCTGGTAAATGTCGTTGTCTAGGCGATCCACAGTAACTGTGCCTGGTCTGCTCCTGGTCGCATACGGATTGGCCGCACACGGATTGACCGCGTGCGGATTTCAGCTACGCGTTGCGCCGGATATTCCGGCTGAGATGTCACGCACCTACATATCGGCAGACGACAAATTCAGCCTGTTTTACAGAACACTCCGGAGCGAATTAAAAAACGCCGGCGTGCAGCTTGTCGATTCGCCTGCAAAAGCGTCCGCAGTTTTCTCAATACTGGCTGACAAAACTGATCAACGGGTCTTGTCCGTTTCAGCGCGAAACGTGCCGCGCGAGTTCGAGGTTTTTTACACGGTCTTTTATTCCGTGGAGAGTGGCAACAGCACGATTATGCCGCCGCAATCTCTGACGCGGACCAGGGATTACACATACGATGAAACGCTTGTACTCGGCAAAGCCAGAGAAGAAGAACTGCTTCGGGAAGCTATCGTCGACGATCTGGTTGAAGTCATCCTGAAGCAGCTATCCTCACTCTAAGTGGTCCATCAATATGAACTTGTTGGACGACTAGCATGCTGCTGGTAGCCGATTTGGCAGCGTACTCTGTAGCTGAGCTGCTTCGAAAGTACGGCCTTTCAATCGAACTGGTTCCTGGCGGTCATTCTATTAACGGGAGCTTCTGGGGAGAACCTGAGGCAGGGATCGTCGGTGACCAGGTCTTTGTTCGAGACGATACACCGATTCACTCCCTGCTTCACGAGACCGCCCACATTGTCTGCATGACGCCGGCGAGAAGATCGAAGCTCAACGGCGATGCGGGCGGTGACGATCTCGAGGAGTGTGCTGTTTGTTACTTGCAAATCGTTCTGGCGCGCGAGCTTCCCGGAGCGGGCGAAGCGCGCCTCATGCAGGACATGGATGACTGGGGTTATAGTTTTCGCCTCGGTAGCACGAAGCGCTGGTATGAAGAGGACGCCGAAGATGCCAGCGCATGGCTCAAAAGATACGGCCTTCTTCAGTCCGACAGACGCCCGACATTCCGCCTCCGCCAGGCGTGAATCGCCCGTCAGGGCCGGCTCTTACGTTGATTCTTTTGGTGTCGGCGCACATCGTCCCTCGGGATGGGCCCCCGCATCGATTTTCATTGAATTGCCGGCGATCCATTCAGAAACTAAACTGTCCTGATGGCCCTTCTAAGATACATCCTGTATTTCTTCGGCGTTGCGTTAATTACGTGGCTCCTGACGCAACTCGAAATATCCTCACCGGGCAGTCTGAAACTACAGGTTTATTTAAATTCAACTGACACGCTCGCTACGAGCGAATACTCGCCTGTCGAAATCATTCAACTGGGTATTCTGGCAATCTGCGGGTTGTTGCTGGCATGGGTTGCCAAAAACTGTCCGTCACAAAGACCTATTGCATTTCTTTTCGGCGGTATGGCGCTGGCATTTTTTATTCGCGAGCTCGATTTTTTCCTGGACCGGTTGGTCGACAATCTCTGGCAGGTCTTGTTGGCGGTACCTGCAGCACTGGTCATCGTCTATACCTATCGACATCGCCGGCGGTTTCGAATTGCATGGGGTCGAATCTGGCCATCACCCGGGCTTTCGATACTTTTTGCCGGTGCGATCGTCATGTTCCCTTTCCTGCAATTTGCCGCCCACGAGCCACTATGGATGGCGATCCTCGGCGAGGACTATCAGCGCATCGTCAAAATCGCGGTCGAGGAATTCATGGAACTGGCCGCGTATTACCTGTGGCTGATCGGCACGATCGAATATACCTATCAGGCCCGGGTGATCGCGATGCGAGAACCGCAGCCGGCAGTTGCCAAACGGCGTGCGGGAAGGCAACCGAAGCCGAAAGGCCGCTTTTAGCCTGCATATTCCATGACTGCGGAGTGCAGCCTGCCAGGCTGTCGTTGCGCTATTCGGACCTTGCTATCATTGCGCTTTTGCGGCCGTCGGCGGCTACGAGTACACAGGTCCTTACAAGTATGACGATACAACTGCACGATACTCTGAAGGCCAGGAAGGTCGCATTCGAACCGCTGAAACCGGGTCACGTGACAATGTACCTGTGCGGCCCGACTGTCTATAACTATGCGCACATCGGTAATGCTCGCCCGGCAGTGGTCTTCGACCTCCTGGCGCGGTTGCTGCGACGCAGTTATGAACTGACTTTCGCGCGAAATATCACTGACGTCGATGACAAGATCAACGCGGCTTCCGTCGAATCGGGCAAACCCATAGACGAGATCACCGAGCGATTCATCAGGGCCTACAACGAAGACATGGCAGCCCTCGGCGTGCTGCCACCGGATATCGAGCCCAGGGCAACCCGGCATATCGGCGAGATGATTGACATGATCCGCGTCCTGGTCGACAAGGGTTGTGCCTATGAAGCGGAAGGCCATGTGCTGTTCGACGTAGCGGCAAGCGTGACCTACGGCAGGCTGTCGAAGCGAAATCTACGCGAGATGATCGCCGGCTCGCGCGTCGAGGTCGCGCCTTACAAGAAGTCTCCGCAAGATTTCGTGTTGTGGAAACCATCGACACCGGATCTACCGGGCTGGGACTCACCCTGGGGCCGTGGGCGGCCTGGTTGGCACATCGAGTGTTCTGCAATGGCTGTGAAACATCTCGGGCGCACGATTGATATTCACGCCGGCGGCCAGGATCTCGTTTTTCCGCATCATGAAAACGAGCTCGCGCAAAGCACCTGTGCCCATGACAGCGACACCTTTGCCCGGTACTGGATACATAACGGGTTCTTGAGCATTGCACACGAGAAGATGTCGAAATCGCTCGGCAACGTTCTGCTTGTGCATGACCTGATCAAGACCACTCCAGGCGAGGTCATCCGTCTGGCTCTGTTAAACGCGCACTATCGCCAGCCGCTCGACTGGTCCGATGAGACGCTTGAATCTGCGAGACGAATGCTCGACCGGCTTTATGGCGCCATTCGCGGCATAGAGGTATCGGCAGACGATCGGGCGGCGGCAGAACCACCGGCGGCTGTTCTTGCCGCACTCGAGGATGATCTCAATACGCCGAAGGCGTTGGCGGAAATATTCAATCTGGCCAGGGCACTTAACAAGACCGAAGATGAGGCCGAGCGATTGCGACTTGCGACGGAAATTCTTGCGGCCGGCGATCTTGTCGGATTACTGCAAAGCGATCCGGAGGAATGGTTTGTTGGTTCTGACGACAGCGCGTTATCTGCCAGTGAAATCGAGTCTCTTATCGCCAAACGAAATGAAGCACGTGCGGCAAGGGATTTTGCGGCTGCGGACGCTATTCGCGATCAGTTGGCGGCCAACAACGTGTCCATCGAAGACGGACCAGGCGGTACGCGATGGCGGCGCAGCAGCTGATGTCTGCGCCTGACGGTACGCACGGCGTGAAACCCGGCGGGCGGCTCATCGCGTGGCCCTTGCTCGGCCTCGTCTGGCTCTATCGAACAGGCGTCTCGCCCTTGCTGGGTGCCAATTGCCGCTTCGAACCTACCTGTTCTGCTTACGCCGACCAGGCGCTGCGCGAATATGGTGGATTCAAGGGGGGGTGGCTGGTACTGAAACGAATGGCAAGGTGTCATCCCTGGGGCGGCTCCGGTTATGACCCGGTGCCACACCGGCAAGACAACGATGAAGCGGAGCGGCGCAACTGAGACCCAGGGAAATCATCAGGGAGATTCTGTATCCGCTGACGGATATCGGCGTCGTCCTCGCCATGATTACTTTTCTTGTCCTTGAAATGTTTGTTGAATCTGTGGGACTGCTTGGTATCTTCCTGGGCGCTATCGTACTGCCTGTATACTTCAGATACCTCTTGATTTTGCTGGAAGCGAGGGCGAAGGGCCAGGAGGCACCAGCTATCGGTGTCGAGCTCATTAACTGGTTTGAAAACTTTTGGGGCCTGTTTCCGCTCGTACTCCTCTGCCTCGTGATAGTGGGAGAATATTTTCTGGCCAGGAACCTGTCTTTTGCGGCCGCGCTGGTGCCTGGCGTGCTCGTTCTTTTCCTGTTTCCCGCATCGATGGCCATTCTCGCCATGACACATTCGCCAGTCGAGAGCCTCAATCCGGCAGCAATATTCGTCCTTGTAAAGGCCTGTGGCCGCGTTTATTTGATGATTCCTTTGATCATTGCCGCAGTAGCCGTTCTGATCTGGTATCTCGTTATTCTCGATACGCCCTTTGTACTGACAAGAGCTGCTGCGATGTACGCGTCGTTTCTCGTGTTTACACTGACGGGCAGCGTGTTGCATGAGAATTTCGCGGCGATCAGGGTAGATTTGCCGCTGGCACGGGAACCCGACGCAGAGCAACTGGACGCCGAGCTGACACGCGACCGAACAAAAGCGCTCAACCATGCTTATGGCTTTGTCAGCCGCGGCAACCGGGAGGGCGGATTGCAGTATCTTTATCGCTGGATCGAAAATGAAATCGATGTTAACGAAGCCTACCGATGGTTCTTTGTGCAGATGTTGAAATGGGAGTCGACAGACGCCGCGCTCTTTTTCGCGCAAACGTACTTGACCAGGTTGCTGCTCGAGCAGCGGGATGACGAGGCGCTAAAATTGATGAGTCGCTGTCTGTTCGAGAATAAACGATTCAAACCGCTGGCAAAAGACAGGGATGCGGCGCTGGCGGCGGCTGAACGTCAGGGTAACGACGACCTCATAAAACAGCTGCAGGAATTGGACCACTATGGCGAATGATCAACTCCGGGACCTGCGGATCACTAAAGGTCAATCTGCATTAATCGTAACAGCCACAATACCGCCTCAGGCGGATTGGGCCATCAGATATTGATGAGAACTGCCTCATCGTCGTACTTCCGATGGCGCGAAAAACGATTGTTAAAATAATGTGCGGCAGCGAGAATCAAGGCCCCGCAAATCGTCAACAGGCGATCAGCGACGATGCCGTACGAACCGTGCGCGATCGTCCCGCCAACTACCAGAAGCAACACGCCAACTCCGCCCCAGGCGACAACACTCCCGCTGCGGTGGCGGAGAAACCCGGACGAAAAAGCAATTATGCTGACGGGCAAGACGGCAATGAGCATCTGCACATGAAAATGGCCTTCGCCGAACTGACCCAGAAACGGCAGCACCGCAATTGCCATTGGCAGGGCGAGGCAGTGCAGCAAGCAGAGTCCGGACAGCGCGACAGCGGCGTTGTCCAGTAGCCCCGTGGCTCTTGAAGAATTGTCATCCATGGTCGCTTGCCGCTATGCTCCGTAAAAGAGAATCGCCCCCAAAGTGCCGACCGTTGCAATGGTCGGTAGATAACAAAATGGTATAACATAACAAAATAAAACACAAGTTACTGTATTTTAAAGGTTTCTACTTTCTTCGATAACGATGAATAAACGACTGCTTTCAGTTCTCTGCTGTCCCGTGACACATAAAGGCCTGAGTGTGCTGCGGCCCGACCACCTCAAGAAGATCAATACAGCGATCAGTGAAGGCAGGCTCACGAACCGGGACGGCGCCATATTGTCCAAGTCTCTCAAAGAGGCCCTGGTGACCGATGACGGCAAGATCATGTATCCCATCAATGACGGTATTCCCGTGCTGCTCGAGGGCGCGTCCGTTGCGCTCAATCAGCTTGACTAAGCCGGGAGTCTGGTTGGTGCTGTTGCTGCCATGTATCATCAGGCTCAAACTACATTCCTGTTTTTTGTGTGAAAATCCCGCCTAATCAACTTTCGTCGAGCGTCAAGAAAGGGCTGTTGCCCTGCTATCTGGTTACTGGTGCCGAGCCCCTGCTCGTACAGGAAGCGCTTGACGCCATCCGGAGCGGCGCCCGGCAGCAGGGATTTGGCGCGCGTGAACTGTATGTTGCGGGCACGGATTTTAACTGGGCGGAACTAAATGGCGCCGGCGCGAACATGTCCCTGTTTGCGGAAAAGCGAATCATCGAATTGCGCTTGCCAACCGGAAAACCCGGGCGGCAGGGCGGCGCCACTATTGTGGAATTGCTGCAGAACGCTGCGGACGACCTGCTGGTCCTGGTCAGCGCCCCCAAACTGGACCGGAGCGCCGCGGCATCGAAATGGGCCAGGGCCATAGAAAGCCGGGGCGCACTGGTGCAGGTGTGGCCCGTCGACCGGCGCGAATTGCCGTCCTGGATAAGCAAGCGAATGCAAAACACGGGTCTCACGCCGGACAGAAATGCGGTCAGACTGATCGCGGATCGTGTAGAGGGAAATCTGCTCGCAGCCGACCAGGAAATCGAAAAGTTGCGATTACTGCTGGGCGAAGGGCCGGTTTCCGCCGACGATGTCAATGAAGCCGTTGCTAACAGCAGTCGTTACGACGTGTACAAACTGGCCGACGCTGCGGTCGGTGGTGAGCCCGCCAGGGCGCTTCGTATTCTCGGCGGTGTCCGGGCAGAAGGTATTGAACCGGTCATTGTCATGTGGGCCCTTACACGGGAGCTGCGGACTTTGGGCAGGCTGGCCCATATGGTGCAGTCAGGCGTTGAACTGGGTTCGGCATTGCAGAAATCGGGAGTCTGGCGCAACCGCCAGGGTATCGTCAGGTCGTGCGTGGCCCGCCACCGGGCGACTGACTTTTACCGCCTGCTAAAAGTCGCGAGGCGAGCCGACGCTGCCGCAAAAGGCCAGTCAGGTGAGGATGTCTGGCTATTGGCAACGGACATCGTCCTGGGCCTTGCGATGGGAAGCGCCAAAGCCGCATGAGGCAGATGAGTTCACGCAACTACCGCCGAGGATCGCGCCGATGAGCCCGATCGGTATTTTTGGCGGTACTTTCGACCCAATTCACTACGGGCATTTACGCACGGCATTCGAAATGCTGCAGGCACTGAGTTTCGGTGAAGTGAGGTTTATGCCCTGCCGCAATCCGCCGCACAGGGGTGAGCCGATTGCCGATGCCGCATTGCGCCTGAAAATGGTGAAGGTGGCGATCGAAGCTCAACCCGGTTTTGTTGTCGACGACCGGGAGCTGTTACGTGATGGCCCGTCGTATTCTGTGGACACGCTAACGGCGTTGCGGGAGGAGTTTCCGCTGCGTCCTCTTGGTCTGATCATTGGCATGGACGCGTTCCTGGGGTTGCCGAAGTGGCACCACTGGCGCGAGATTCTGCAGCTGGCGCATATCGTCGTAGCACACCGGCCAGGCTGGCGAGCACCCGACATGGGGCCACTCGGCGAATTGCTGGCCGACAGAGGTACGCACCGCATAGCAGACCTCCATCAGGCAATAGCAGGACATATTATTATTCATGACGTCACCCAGCTCGAGATCTCGTCAAGTGAAATTCGCGATCTGGTTGCCGCCCGGCGGGATCCACGGTTCCTCATGCCTGATGGCGTGTGCGAATTAATTGATCAAAGCGGTTGCTACGCGGCAGATGAAAACGTCGTGACAGATGCAGTTAACGAGGGCTGACACGTTACCTGATCGTTGTTTGGCTGCAGCACAGAATTTGGAATGAGTCATTTTTGGAATGGTGAATGAATAGCAAACAACTCAGCGACCTTGTCGTAGATGCGTTAGAAGAGGTAAAAGCCAAAGATATCGTCAAGCTTGATGTAAGGAAGCTAACCACGGTCACTGACTATATGATTGTGGCAAGTGGAACGTCGAGTCGTCACGTCAAGGCACTGGCTGACGCCGTCGCGGAAAAATCAAGAGAAGCGGGTCATCGCCCTCAGGGAATAGAAGGTGAGGATGGCAGCGAATGGGTTCTCCTTGATCTCCAGGACGCGCTCGTTCACGTCATGCTGCCGCGCGTACGTGAGTTTTATCAGCTCGAAAAGCTCTGGTCGCTGACCCTGTCAGGCGACATGGCTGCGACAGACGGGTGAGATATGCACATCCGATTAATTGTGGTCGGCGATCGGCAGCCATCCTGGGTCTCTGACGCCTTTGACGGTTACGCCCAGCGATTGCCGCGGCAATGGAAGTTCCGACTGGACACGGTGGCGACCGGTCATCGCTCAAAAAGTGCTGATCCTCTCGGTGCCGTTGAGGCGGAGGGACAGAAGGTCCTGGGGAAGGTCAAAGCCGGCGAGCAGCTGGTTGTGCTCGATGAGCGCGGTACCGAGCTTTCCAGCGTTGAACTGGCGGAGGAATTGTCGGTGTGGCAAGCAGCGGGCAGGGATCTCTGCTTTGTCATCGGCGGGCCTGACGGCGTCTCGAAGTCCTGCATGGAGCGAGCAGATTTTCGCTGGTCGTTGTCGAGGCTGACCCTGCCCCACGGACTGGCCCGGGTGCTGTGCGTGGAGCAGCTCTACAGGGCCTGGACGGTCTCGACGGCACATCCCTACCATCGGGCGTAGCCCGGATTTATCATCAGTATGCTGCACTCTCGCTTGGCTTTTGATCACCTGATGAAACATTCGGGCATGCGCCGATGAGAACGGACATTCACCTCGCATCGTCATCGCCGAGGCGCCATGAAATCCTCGCGGCGATGGGCATCAGATTCACGGCAGCCGGCGTCGATATCGACGAAACGCGCTACGATGGCGAGCCGGTCGCTGATATGGTGGTTCGACTGGCGGTGGCGAAGGTTGGCGCGGCGCGCGCGACAGTGGACCGGTCGATACCTGTGCTCGGCGCGGATACTGCCGTGGCCCTGGACGATCATGTGCTCGGTAAACCCGAGTCTGAGGGCGAGGCGGTGGAGATGCTGACCTCCCTGTCCGGCCGGGCGCACAAGGTATTGACCGGGGTCGCGCTCGACTATGCGGGTGAGATCATGAGCGTAACGTCGGTCACGGAAGTACGATTCCGGGAGATCCATCACGACGAGGCGTCTGCCTACTGGCAAAGTGGAGAGCCACGCGACAAGGCGGGCGCCTATGCGGTGCAGGGTATCGGCGGCATCTTCGTTGAGTACATATCGGGAAGCTATTCCGGGGTCGTCGGTCTGCCTGTTTTCGAAACGGCAGAACTCCTGGGCAAGGCAGGCCTGGTCATATTGCCCCTGGATTCGGATCAATAGCATGACTGATGAATCGCCAAAAGAGGAAATTCTCGTCAATGTGACACCCAGTGAGGTGCGTGCAGCGTTGCTCGAGAACGGCATTCTGCAGGAGGTATATATCGAACGCGCTGCCCGCCGTGGCCTGGTCAGCAACATCTACAAGGGTCGTGTGTCGCGCGTCCTGCCGGGTATGCAAGCCGCCTTTGTCGACATCGGGCTGGAACGCACCGCATTTCTGCATGCCTCGGATATCGCCCGGTCAAGACGTGCAGATGACGAGGACAACGATATTCCACTGCCGGACATCAGGGAACTCGTGCACGAAGGTGAGGAAATCCCTGTGCAGGTTGTGAAAGACCCTCTCGGCAACAAGGGTGCGCGCCTGACCACATTCATCACGCTGCCGTCGCGATATCTGGTTCTCCTGCCCGCTGGCGACAGCGTCGGGATTTCGGCACGTATCGAGGACGAGGATGAGCGTGAGCGCCTGCGCCAGTTTCTTGGGGAACTGCTGGTCGACTTCCCCTGCGGGGTCATCGCTAGGACGGCCGCGGAAGGCGCCGGCGACGACGCCCTGCGGGCAGACATGAAGTTTTTGCGGAAACTCTGGGCAGTCGTTCAGGAACAGTGCAGGAAAGGTAAGGTAAAAACACTCGTGCATGAAGATTTGCCGCTGCCGGCTAGAGTTTTGCGCGACCTTGTGACCAGCGATGTCGGACGTATTCGTGTGGACTCGGAACAGGACTTCAATGCAATGAAGTCCTTTGCGGCTACTTTTCTGCCGGAAGTGGAGCCGATGCTTGAGCTCTACACGCGGCGCCGGCCGATTTTCGATCTTCATGGCACCGAGGACGAAATCAAGAAAGCACTGGACAGAAGCATTCCGCTGAAGTCCGGTGGCTATGTAATTTTCGATCAGACGGAGGCGATGACGACTGTCGATGTTAATACGGGCGGGTATGTCGGTCATCGCAATCTCGAGGAGACGATATACCGGACGAACCTGGAGGCGGCGGTTACGATTGCGCGGCAGCTGCGTGTGAGAAACCTGGGTGGCATCATCATCATCGATTTCATCGACATGGAAGAAGAGGGACACCGGCAAAGAGTCATGCAGGCGCTGCAGCAATCGCTTCTCCGCGACCATGCCCGGCACCAGATCACAGCTGTGTCGCCGCTGGGCCTGGTTGAGATGACACGCAAACGGACGCGGGAGAGCCTGCAACATATTCTTTGCGAAGATTGTCCCCATTGCGATGGTCGCGGTTTCATCATGACGGCCGAGACCGTGTGTTTCGAAGTATTTCGGGAGGTCATCAGGCAACACCGGCAGTTTACGTTCGACGAAATACTTGTTTTGGCGCATCAAGACGTGATCGAGTTGTTGCTCGACGGGCAGTCGAACGCGCTCGCCGAACTTGAAGAACAGACCGGCAAGACGGTTCGCCTGCAACCCGAGTCCCTGTACCTGCAGGACCAGTTTGACGTGGTGTTGATATGACCGGGTCGGACTTGAGACGCTTATGAAGCAATTGCTACAACGATTGGCCAAGTATCTCGCTTACTTCGCGGCGGCTGTCGTTATTCTTCTTGCGATTGCGGTCGGGTTGTTCCGGCTGATGCTGCCACGACTTCCGGAATATCAGGAGGAAATCAAGAACTGGGCCAGCGCGGCGATAGGCATGCAGGTTGAATTCACCGGCATGGACGCGCGCTGGCGATTGAGTGGGCCCGAGCTCAACTTTTACAACGCTGAACTCATGCGGCCGGATGGTTCCGACAGCCTGCTCGGCGTCGAAGAACTAAGCATTGGCGTCGGCCTGATGCGTTTGCTTGTTGATCGTGAGCTGGTTGTCGACCGGGTGCTGATAAGAGATACCAGCCTTGATCTGCGGCAGGCAGATGATGGTGCCTGGCTGTTGCAGGGCGTCCCCCTCGAAGAACTGATTGGCTTCAGAAAGGACTTGCCGGAAGGTGCCGGTGCTGCGGTGACTGTTATCGGTCAGGACATCAGCCTGGACTACTGGCCTCCGGGAGCCGAGGAGGCACTCGAGCTGACGATTGACCGCTTGCAGGTGCTGCGCGACGAGCTGCAGCTTGATATCGAGGTGACTGTTGATTTGCCGGACGAGCTCGGGGAGCGAATCTCGGTGTCAGCAAACAAGCGCCTGGAAGACGCGGCCGAAAATGGCGTGTGGCAGTTCTTTGTGGAAGGCAGGTCCCTGGCAGTCGCCGGCTGGGCACGTTTTCAACCAGCGGAATTTCCGCTCGTGAGGTCGGGCCGGGCTGATCTGAGTCTTTGGCTGGAGCGCTCGGCGGACGGGATTCGTAGCGCTACCGGGAATCTGGTCGTCACGGATCTCGTCGCCGGCGAGGCGATCGATAATGTGTCTTTCGACATTCAGGGCCGCTTCGAGTTTTCGCATGACCCGGGAGGCTGGTTGCTCGCGGCGGACAATTTCAGGCTCCAGGGGGCTCCCGGCGAATGGCCCAATTCCTCTATTCGGGTCGATGTGACAACCGATACATCGGGCAAGATCCTGGCGATGAATGCCCGCGCGTCGTTCATCAGTCTCGATAACTTGAAACTATTAAGCCCCTGGTTGCCGGAAAGACAAAGATCGATGCTGGACGCATACGGGCCGTCCGGCATCGTACACGGATTTGAGTTGGGGCTTGCGGATCTTCAGTCTGAATCCGTTCGTTTCGACTTGTCGGCCGAGCTCGAAGAAGCGGGTATCAGGGCAAGGGACAAGTGGCCTGGCGTGAGCGGATTTAGTGGTCAGGTTCGTGCGGACCGCTCCGGCGGGCGAGTCGAGATCGAGACAAGCGATTTGCGGCTGGATATGCCGGAATTTCTCGCCGAATCCATCGTTTTCGACGATGCAATCGGCACGGTCATCTGGCGCCGGAATAACGAGACCACGATCATTCTCTCGGACAGTGTGCGCATCAGAAATGCAGAACTTGACACCCGCAGCAGTCTGCAGGTGAGCTTGCCGGCAAACGGCGGTTCCCCGGTGATCGACTTCGTCAGCAACTGGAACATCACCGACCTCTCGGCAGTTTCCCGTTATCTGCCCGGCAAACTGATGAAGCCGAATTTATACGCCTGGTTTAATAACGCACTGGTTGCCGGACGTGTGCCGCGCGGTACGGTCCGGTTTACCGGGCCGCTCGACAAGTTTCCCTTCGAAGGCGGAGAAGGGATATTCCGGGTCGAGGCACAGATCGAAGATCTGGCGCTGAGATATCACCCAGACTGGCCCATGGTCGAACAAGTCAATGCGGATATTATCGTCGATAACATGCACTTTTATTCAAATCGCGCCGATGGGACAACCCTTGGCAATGCTACGGCAGGTGCACGAGTCGAAATCGCTGATCTGAGGGAGCCGGTGCTAACGGTTGAAGCCTACGCAACGGGCACGCTCGAGACCATTCGGCAATTGTCGATCCAGAGTCCGATTGCCAATGTATTCGGCGGCCAGCTCGACCGTATTCGGGTCGACGGCGAGGCGTCATTCGATTTGCAATTGCGCTACCCGCTCGGTGACAAGTTGAATTACGCGTTCACGGTCGGCGTTCGCAGTTACAATGGCCGCTTAAGCATCGATGGATTCACAGCTCCCCTTACCGAACTCAACGGTCTGGTCACGGTGACCCGGGACATTATTCAATCCGAATCGCTGACAGGGCGCTTTCTTGGCGAGCCGGTCAGTATTGATCTGGCTCGTGCCACGGACGACATGCCAAAATACTCCATCATCGCGTCGGCGACCGGCATCGTGACCGGCGAGGGCCTGATCGGGAAACTTGGCCTGCCTCTTGCGGGCCGGCTGCGAGGCTCGACCCCATACAGCGCAAGAATCCTGTTTCCCCGTCGTGAGGCAGAGGAGCCGGTGCCCCTGCATATCGCGGTTGAAACAAACCTCGAAGGCCTTGCCATCGAAATGCCGGTGCCTGTCGGAAAAACGCCCGGCGAGACCCGGCCGTTGTCGATGCACATCGAATTCCCCGGGTCTGATCGAATTGACTCATTTGGTAGTTCCGCTGAAGACTTCAAATGGTCACTGAGTTTTCTGAAAGAGCAAGAGCAATGGGATTTCGATCGGGGCATTATCGCCGTCGGCGGTGCAGAACTGACCGAACCGGAGACCAGGGGACTGCATATCGTCGGTGAGACGCCCGAAGTCCGGCTGAACGAGTGGCTGAACATGCGGTCGGAGAAATCCGACAGGCCCGGTCTCGGTGAACGCATACGGTCGATAGATCTGATTGTCGATGACCTCTATGCGGTGGGGCAGCATTTTTCGAGGCACCGGGTCCGGGTAGACCGTGGTGCCGAAGAATGGCTTATCGAGCTTGATGGTGAAGAAGTCGTCGGCTCGCTGGTGGTACCCTACGATTTCTCGGGCGACAAGCCGCTGATCGTTGATATGGCGAGGCTGATTCTGCCGGGGAAAGATGAAGTCGAACGCGATGATACCGACTTGACCGATCCACGCACGCTGCCACCACTTTCCATCAAGGCCGACGACTTCGCGTTGGGGCTGCGTCATTTCGGTAGCCTTGAGGCCGAATTTGTACGCATAGAGACCGGTCTCGAGGCAGTGAACATCAGGTCCAGGGACGACAGTTTCGAGCTGAGTGGTGTCGGGCGATGGGTGGTCGACCCGGCAGACGACGCAGGCCAGCGCAGTTACCTGACGGCAAAACTCATAAGCACAAATATCAAGCAAACCACAGCGCGCCTGAACTATCAGCCGGGCATTGTCGGCCAGGATATGGAGGTCGATATCGACGTGAGCTGGCCGGGTGGGCCGCGTGAAGATATTCTTGCCCATCTGGACGGCAACATCGGCATTCGCCTGGGCTCCGGACAACTCGACGAAGTCGAACCGGGCGCAGGCCGCGTCTTCGGTCTCTTGAGTGTAGTCGCCTTGCCCAGGCGCTTGTCACTGGATTTTCGTGATGTGCTGGGGAAAGGTTTCGGGTTTGACGAAATCACCGGAAACTTTCGCGTCGTCAGCGGTGAAACTTTTACCTGCGACCTGTCACTAAAAAGTCCCGCCGCAGATATCGGCATCGTCGGCCGGGCAGGGCTGGCGTCGCGCGACTACGAACAATCCGCGATGGTCAGCGCAAGCGTTGGCAATACGCTACCCATCGTGGGCGCGGTGGTCGCGGGACCGGGGGTTGCGGCCGCCCTGTTGATTTTCTCGCAGATATTCAAAAAACCCTTACAGGATATGGGACAGATCTACTACCGCATCGGCGGTTCCTTTGACGAGCCGACGATGGAAGTAACGGACGCGGAGCAATTCACGAAAACCTATGAAGCGGCTGGCTGCCTGCAGCAAGCGGAGTAGAAAATCCGTGTCTGACAAGGGCAAACAAGATTCGCCATCGTCATTTGTTCGCATTGCAGCTGTGCAAATGAACAGCGGCGACAAGCTGAATAAAAACCTGGAACTCGCTGCCCGGCTGCTCGCGAAAGCCGCAGCCGACGGTTGTGCGCTGGCAGTCTTGCCGGAGAACTTTCCGTTCATGGGTGCGCGGGGTAAAGACAAGCTTCAATATGCCGAAGAGCTGGGAGCAGGCCCGATTCAGGATTTTCTTGCCGAGACGGCGCGCAACAACAACTTATGGATCATTTCCGGGAGTATTCCCCTCAGGTCATCGGATCCTGGCCGCTGCTATGGTGCGACGCTGGTCGTGGATGCGGACGGGAATACGCAGAGTTGTTACCGCAAGATTCATTTGTTCGACGTCGACCTGCCTGATCGAGGTGAGCGGTACAGGGAGTCGGCCAGCATGATGCCAGGCGACGAACTCGTGGTTCAGGATACACCTGTCGGGTGTGTGGGCCTTTCAATCTGTTACGATTTGCGTTTTCCGGAACTGTATCGAAAGCTGGTCGAGATGGGCGCAGTCGTACTGTCGATTCCGGCAGCATTTACATTTACGACGGGAAACGCGCACTGGCATACCTTGCTCCGGGCCCGCGCGATCGAAAATCTCGCCTATGTGATTGCACCCGGTCAGTTCGGTCAACACTGCGACGGTAGAACCACCTATGGCCATTCGCTGATTATCGATCCCTGGGGTCGGATTCTTGCCGAGGCGGCAGAAGGTAATTGTGTCATTACAAGCGATCTGGACCCGGGTCTGCCGCAAAAGTTGCGCCGGGAATTTCCGGCGCTCAGTCACCGTGTGTTCAAATAGGGAGTAATGAATTGACAACGAGCCAAGCCGCCCCACCGCGACTTCAATTGAAGGAACAACAACGAGTGTCAGACACGCACAACAACGATAATGCGATAGATTCGGTTATGTCCCGCGTGCTGGCACCCGCAGGGCTTGAGGAGCGGCACCTGAGCCGGGCGCTCGGATCCATCATGACGCGAGACATCGATATCGCCGATCTGTATTTTCAGATTAGCCGCCAGGAAAGCTGGACGGTAGAAGACGGTGTTATCAAGGCAGGCAGTTTCAACCTGGATCAGGGTGTCGGCGTCCGTGCAGTGAGCGGCGAAAAGACCGGCTTTGCCTATTCCGATGAACTGATGCTGCCCGCTCTCGAACGTGCCGCCGGAGCCGCCCGCGCGATTTCGCGACAAGGTCAGAGCAAGGCGGTGCAGGCATGGTCGCGCGGCGAGCGGCAGGACCTGTACCCCGCACTCGACCCGATTACGAGTATCCAGGATGAACAAAAGACGGCATTGATCGGTGATATTGACAAAAAGACCCGCGAACTGGACGAACGCATCGAGCAGGTCATTATCAGTCTGAGCAGCAGTCAGGACCTCATTTTGATCGCAGCCGCGGACGGCACGCTGGCAGCCGATGTCCGACCCCTGGTCAGGCTGAACATCAGCGTCATCATCGAGGAAAACGGACGCCGTGAGCAAGGCTATGCGGGCGGCGGAGCGAGAGCTGACCTGAATTATTTTCTTGGCGGCGATCTGCCGATGGAATACGCGAGGGACGCCGTACGGCAGGCAGTTGTGCAGCTGGAGGCGGTGCCAGCACCGGCCGGCACGATGCCGGTAGTCCTTGGCCCCGGCTGGCCAGGCATTCTTCTTCATGAGGCTGTCGGTCACGGGCTCGAAGGTGACTTCAACCGCAAAGGTACTTCTGCTTTCAGCGGGCGGGTCGGCGAGCAGGTTGCGTCAAAGCTTTGCACGATTGTCGATGACGGAACACTCGCAAATCGTCGTGGATCGCTTGCCGTCGATGACGAGGGCACGCAGGGGCAGTACAACGTGCTGGTCGAAAACGGCATCCTTCGCGGCTACATGCAGGACAAGTTGAATGCACGCTTGATGGGGGTCGCACCGACCGGCAACGGACGCAGGGAGTCTTTTGCACATATGCCGATGCCGCGCATGACCAATACCTACATGTTGGCAGGCAAGCACGATCCCGAGGAGATCATTGCTTCGGTTGACAAAGGCATTTATGCGCCGAACTTCGGCGGCGGCCAGGTGGACATTACCTCTGGCAAATTCGTTTTCTCCGTGAACGAGGCTTATCTCATCGAGAAGGGAAAGCTGACCGCTCCGGTCAAAGGTGCAATGCTCATCGGTGACGGGCCTGCTGTGCTTGGCCAAATCTCGATGGTCGGCACGGATCTCAAACTCGATAGCGGCATTGGTACCTGCGGCAAGGAAGGACAGTCGGTGCCGGTCGGTGTCGGTCAACCTACCTTGAAAATCGATCAGTTGACTGTCGGTGGCACCGGCTAGACCAGGTCGGTGGGAAGGGCGGTAGGAGCGGCTTCAGCCGCGATTTGCCGACCAGGAATCGCGGCTGAAGCCGCTCCTACGATTAATCTGCTACAAACGTCAGCTTATGGCAGATCCGCGCAGCGTTTGTATTGTCGTCTTTGTGATTCGCTTCACTGTGTCCCGATTTTTTCTTTAGTACAGTTCGCCTCTTACACGGAGGTTAGAGAGTCATGGGGTTGGAAAACACGATAACAGAGCAGGATATGGATGCGACTTCCCAGCAGTTTGTTCGGGGATTTCGCGATGACAACAAAGATTTCGAACCGGATCTGGCCGTGGATGGCCTTTCAGAATCGATTGTTTCCAGACTCATTCGCCTGATTACGTTTGGCCGGTCGTAGGTAAGCGGTTTGGAAGACACCGGCGCAGCACCCGAAAAATCCTTTCCAAACAATAGCTTGATACGTTTGCCTGCGCACGTCCGCGCTGCCGATAAATAGGTCGGGATATTTACCCGCCGCAGGGATTGGCTGGACTAATGCGAGGCGGCGAAGCAAAATAAATTCAAGCCGACACGAGAAGCGACACGATATGTGGGTGTCCAAGCCAATTTACGAAAGCCTGCCGTATTTCTATTTGCTTGCAGGCGCCATCTCACTGGCCGCCTCAATGTATTTGAACCATTGGTATTGGCCAACGATTTGTTTTGTCGTCGGTCTCCTGTGCCTGGTAGCCGGACTCGTCATCTGGCTTAAGCGTCGTGATCATCGCAATCAGGACCGACGAGCCAGCCAAAGCCGCGATGTCCAGTAGGTGAAACATCCGGGCGCCGACACTATCGCTGTCGCTACCTCTGTCGTTCGTTCGCCAGCGAATCTTTGCCGTCGTTGTCGGAGTTTCTAAGATCGGTATAGATGAGTTCGTGATATCCGAGTGAGACTACATCGCCGTCCTTAAGCAAGAACTTCTTGGCGCGAGTCTCACCAATCAATACGCCGTTGGTACTATTGAGGTCTTCGATCGTGCAACCGAAGTCATCGGTGATTAGCTGCGCGTGATGCCTGCTGACGAACTTGCTCTTGATGTAAATCTCGTTGTCGGGAGATCGGCCGACAATAATCCGCCCAGCCTCGAACAAATGTTCCGACAGCATTTTCCCTTCACTTCGAACCTCGATGCGCGTGAGATAGCCTGGCTTGGTCGTGTCAGGAACAAGATGTGGCATCGGCTGAGGTGTGCCATTCTTGAATTCATGTTCCTTCCAGTTCAGTTCTTCAACTGCCAATAGTATGTCTTCGGTATCGACAATTTTCTTGTCGTCGGCGAAAGCAACCAAAAGGCCGGTATCACACAGCGTGTTGATTAATCGGGGTATGCCACCGGTGTAACGGTGAATTGATGCGAACGCATCATCCGCGATAAGGTCCTTGGATTCTCTGCCCGCGATCTTCAGTCGGTGTTCGATATATTCGCGCATCTCCCGGCGGTCCAATGGGCCGATATGGAAGCGTAACCTGACACGCTGAACGAGTTGCTTGAGAGTCGGCGAATCCAGCGTATCCTTGAGTTCTGGCTGGCCGGCAAGAATGATGCGCAACACCTTTTCCTTGTGTGTCTCGATGCCTGACAGCATGCGAATCTCTTCCAGCACTTTCTTGCTCAGGTTCTGTGCTTCGTCGACAATCAGAATTACTTTCTTGCCGTTTGCATACTGCTCGATGAGAAACATGTTGAGCATGTCCAGCAATTCGGCCTTGCGCTTCTTGAATGGCTTGAAACCGAACTCTGCCAGCACGGCCTGCAGAAACTGTGTCGGTGTGAGCTGTGTTTGTGAGACGACCGCGGAAACAATGTTGTCTTCCAACTCGCCCAGAAACGCCTGCAACAAGGTGGTCTTACCTGATCCAATCTCACCGGTTATGATGACAAAACCGTCAGCCAGCCAGATAGTCGATTCCATGTACGCCTTGGCGCGGGCGTGCTGCTTGCTCCAGTAGACGAACTCCGGATCCGGCGTTAACCGGAATGGCTGCTCATGGAGATTGAAGTGTTCTAAATAGGACATTCGAAGTTTCTGGCAGAATCTAGAGGCCTTTGTTGTTATTCGCCCGCAAATTGTACCGGCAGAGTGTTTTAGTTTACCCGCTTTCCGGGGCCTCGGGCTATGAGGCCGACCTCATCGGGCCCTGTCAATTAGTCAGTATATTACTGGTTTTGGCCAATTTTCTGTCGCGTTCTTCGGCGCTGTCCGCCAGCACTGTGATATGGCCGAGTTTTCGGCCCGGTTTCGGCTTTTTACCATAGTCATGCAGGTGGATGCGCTCGCCTTCGCTCGATGTCCAATTCGAAGGCATGGTGCCGATCAGGTTGATCATGCCGGCATGGGCGACGGCCGATGTGTCGCCTGGCGGCATGTTGAGAATGGCCCGCAGGTGGTTTTCGAATTGACTCGTCACCGCGCCCTCTATCGTCCAGTGGCCCGAATTGTGAACTCTTGGCGCGAATTCGTTTGCCAGGAGTTGCTTGCCTGTTACGAAGAACTCCAGCGCAAGCACGCCGACATAATTCAACCGGTCGAGTAGTCTGGTCAGGTATTGTCCTGCCTGATCGGTGATGCTTTGTGATGCGTCCGGCGCGCGGCAAGTTCTCAAGATACCTTTACTGTGGCGGTTTTCCGTTAGCGGATAAACGGCAATGTGGCCGTCCACATTGCGAGCGCCTATCGCCGAGACTTCCCGATCGAATGCAATCCATTGCTCGGCGATCAGTGGCCTGCCGCAGAGCGTTTGGCAGGCGGTGGCGATATCAGACTCGTCGCTTATCAGCTGTTGTCCCTTGCCGTCATAGCCCAGCCGACGCGTCTTCAGGACCAGCGGCAAGCCGAGCGAGCGAACGACGGCGCCGAGGTCCTGTTCCGAGTCGACCGTGGCGTAAGCAGGTACAGGGATGCCCAGCTCTTCGAACAGCCTTTTTTCATCCAGCCTGTCCTGGGCGTGTCTGAGTGCTTCGGGCGGCGGATAGACGGTCACTCTGTCCGCGATCTTCTCGATTGCTTCGACCGGAACGTTTTCGAATTCGTAAGTAAGCACATCAACGAGCGAGGCGAGTTGCTCGAGACCTGCATCGCTGTCGAACGGAAACTTCAGGACCGGGCCGACGATTCTCGCCGGCGGTTCAGGCGCCGGATCAAGATACGTGAATTCCAGGTCGAGATGCTTTCCGGCGAGGCCAAGCATTTGGCCGAGTTGTCCGGCGCCGACAATACCAACTCTCATTTTTGCAGCTTAGCTTGCGGACCGAGGGTCGCTGTTTTCGAGAATCGTGCTGGCCTGTGATTGCCGGTGTGCATCCAGTGCCGCTGCGACTTTGTCGTCGCTAATGCCGAGGATGGCAGCGGCAAGTAGTGCGGCATTGATTGCACCGGCCTTGCCAATGGCCATGCTGCCGACCGGTACACCGGCCGGCATCTGGGCAATCGATAGCAACGAATCCATGCCCTGGAGGGCCAGCGACTGTATTGGTACGCCGAGAACAGGCAGGCGAGTTTTTGAGGCCGTCATGCCCGGCAAATGGGCAGCGCCGCCCGCGCCCGCGATAATCACATGTAGTCCGCGTTCTACGGCGGATTCTGCGTACTCGAACAGCAAATCGGGGGTACGGTGCGCAGAGACGACCTGCACCTCATACGAAATGCCGAGCGCGTCAAGCGTCTCACTGCTGTGTTGCATCGTTTCCCAGTCAGACCGGGAACCCATGATAATTCCGATTTTCGCATTCATCGTCTGATTGTATCGTTAGACGGCACAGTTCTGTACCATCGTTGTCAATTCCGCATGCACCAGCCGGAAAATTTTTCTCTGGAGTGCGCGTCTGCCGGACTCAGCTGTGGTGGCGGCGTACTCGTTCAATAATATAGACAGATCCCTGTTTTCCCGGCCCGTCATATCAAAAAACTCGTTCAGCCCCGGATACCCGCCTTGCACGATCCGGTCGCGCCATTCCTCGGCGCGCCGGAATATGTCCTTCGCCGTTCTTTCCTGGTATTGGAATGCGTCAAGCGCACGACGAATCGGTTCCGGGTCGACATTACGCATCAACTTGCCGATAAGCTGACGCTGTCGACGCAATGCGCCGTGCGACTTCATTTTTGCGGCGGCGATAACGGCATCGAACAGATTTTCATCCAGGTCCATGCTGCGAAGTTGCTCTTCTGACAGCCTTAGCAATTGCTCGCCGAGCCCCTGCAACTCCAGGAATACCCGTTTTCTGGCGCTTTTGCTGGGCTTTGAGTTCGCCACCGGCTAAGCTACTGTCGCTCTTTCACACATCGGGCCAGCCTAATAAAAACAAGGGGAAAAAGCACACAATGAGCGTGCCTGCCAGCCGAGCATCACTGGATCAATCTGACCTGGAAGACATTATTCAACTCGTACTGGATGAGGCCGGAAGACAGGGCGCAGATCAGGCCGAGGCTGCGGCGAGTCACGACTACGGACTGAGCGCAACCGCCAGGCTTGGAAACGTCGAAAACCTCGAATACACGAATGATCGCGGTGTCGGCGTTACTGTCTATCACGATTCGAAGAAAGGGAGCGCCAGTACATCCGATTTCAATGATGGCGCGCTGCGCGAAGCTGTCACCAAGGCCAGTACATTTGCAAAGTACACAGCCGTCGACGAGTGTGCCGGTCTCGCGGATGCGGAGCTCATGGCAAGCGACATACCGGATCTGGAGCTAGCCCATATCTGGCAGATTGACGCGGATGCCGCAATAAAGATTGCGATTACCTGTGAAGACTCCGCACGCAACTACGACAAGCGCATAACGAATTCGGAGGGCGCGACGGTTGCGACGAGCAGCGGCGTTCGCGCCTATGGTAATACCCATGGGTTCATCGGCAGCTATCCCAAGACTACCCACAGCATCAGCTGCAGCGTCATCGGTGAATCCGACGGTGATATGCAGCGTGACTATTATTACAGTGCTGCGCGCGATGCAAACGGGCTCGAAACAGCTGAGCAGATCGGTGAAACGGCTGCCAGACGGACCGTCGGAAGGCTGGGTTCTCGCAAGATAAAAACAACCAGGGCGCCCGTACTATATGCGCCCGAAATTGCGCGCGGGTTTATCGGCCACGCAATCGGCGCCATTAGCGGCGTTGCACAGTATCGCCGCGCTTCCTTCCTGCTCGGCGCGGCCGGCAAACAGATATTTCCCGACTTCTTGCAGATTCAGGAGCGGCCGCACATTCCGAAAGCCATGGCCAGCGTGCCATATGATGCCGAGGGTGTTGCAACGTCGGATCGGGACATCGTCATTGACGGCGTGCTGCAGGGTTATATCCTCGGTTCCTATTCAGCGCGGCGCCTGGGCCTCAAAACAACCGGTAACGCCGGCGGTGCGCACAATCTCATCGTGCCCGGCAATGCGGATGACATGGTGTCAATCATGAAAACCATGAAATCCGGGCTCCTCGTACACGAATTAATCGGGCAGGGGATCAATGCCGTTACCGGAGACTATTCGAGAGGGGCAGTCGGCTACTGGATCGAAAACGGTGAAATCGCCTATCCGGTTCACGAGGTCACCATCGCCGGCAACCTCCGCGAGCTCTATCAAAGAATCACTGCGATCGGCAACGATCAGGACGTTCGCGGTGCGTTACGTTGCGGCTCGTTACTCGTCGACGAGATGACCATCGCCGGCGCCTGAACCCTCGGCCCCATCCAGCAAATCAGATAAGGTCTTGTCGGCCGAAACCCCGGCGAGCGCACCATCCATTTCGTCACCCAGGGCGTCTATCTCTGCAGTCCAGGCCGGGTCCCGGTATGAACCGGTTTCTCCCTGCGTGCGAACCACCGCGAGAATGTCATTCAAAGGGATGCGCGCCATCTCCCGACCCGGCAGCAATTCTTCGTTTTCGGTTGTGATCAGGAGAGCGGCGCTTTCCAGAGCATTGGTAACCGGTGTCAGCGCGATCGACGGCATACTTAGCTGTTGGCTTATCTCACCGATACTCGTGGTCGCGTCCGGATCACGAAACGCCTTGCCAACCAAATACATGACATTCAGAGCGAGGCGCTCACGCATCGAGTTGGATAAACGTGGTTCGCGGCGACCGATGCGCAGGAAAGCCGGTTGCTGGAAATAGAACGCGAGTTGTGCGCCAATTAACAGAATCAGCCAGCTCAGATACAACCAGATTAGCGTCGTTATGGCGACGGCGAAGCCTGAATAGATGAGCTGTGTACGGCTTGCATAGAGAACGAATGTCGCGAAAAACGCGCCGGCACTCGCCCAGAGAAATCCGCCGGCAAGGCCGCCAACAAGAGCAGCTTTAAACTTCACTTTTGTATTCGGCATGTACATGTACAGAAATGTGAACACGCCGGTAATGAGCAGGTAGGGCGTAAGCTGGCTGGCAACAACGAATATCCGCCCCAAGGATTCATTGGTAAGTATCATTTGTACGACTGCATTGCTTCTGATCGATGTGAGCATCCCTAAGGCAGTGACCATAAGGATCGGACCGATCAGCAGTACAAAAAAGTATTCTGAGAACCGGCGCGCAAAACTGCGCGGTTTCGATACATACCAGACGTAATTGAAGCTCTCTTCAACTTTCTGCACCATCGAAATCGCCGTGTAGATAAAAAAGGCCAGGCTTACACCGCCAAGCACGCTGCCCTTGACGTTATCGACGAGCGCTATGACTTGCTGCGTAATTTGTTCGCCCTGAGGCCCGAGCGGCGCCAGAAAATCGTACAGCAGTGGCTCGAGTTCCTTGTGTTTGCCCAGTCCCTTAAGAACAGAAAAGCTGAACGCGATCAGGGGCACGACCGAGAGCAAGGTCGTATAGACAAGACTCATCGCACGTAATGTGAGCTGGCCGAATACGATGTCCCGGCCGAGACCATACATATACCTGAGTACGACAGCAGCAAAGCGTCCAAGTGGACCGCTTCTTTCCAGGTGATCGCCCCAAACCAGTTTCTCTAAAATATTTGGCAGATTTAGATTCATGGCTGACCGGCGCGCGTCTCAGGGGCCCAAACAATCGTGTCATTGTACATTAGGTATGGTTTGCCAAAGGTCATTTATTCCGCGTCGGTCAACAGAGAAAACGCTGCCCGATATTTCTCGCTCGTTTGTCGAATTACGTCTGCCGGCAGCGAAGGACCCGGAGGCGTCCTGTCCCAGTCCAGCGTATCGAGATAGTCGCGAACAAACTGCTTATCGAAACTGGGCGGGCTGATGCCGGTACGATACTCACTCAGTGGCCAGAACCTGGAGGAATCGGGTGTCAGCGCCTCGTCGATAAGATAGAGTCGTCGTTCGTCATCCAGGCCAAATTCGAACTTCGTATCCGCGATAATCAATCCGCGGCCGAGTGCGTACTTTGCGGCACGTTCGTATATCGCAATCGACACATCTCGCACGCGTTTGGCGAGGTCGCTCCCTATCCGTTCTTCCACATCTTCAAAGCTAATGTTCTCGTCGTGATCACCGGCCGCCGCTTTAGATGCCGGCGTGAAGAGAACTTCAGGCAATTGAGCGGCCTGGTCGAGACCTCGCGGCAAATCGATGCCGCAAATCTGACCGGTGCTCTGATAGTCGCGCCAACCCGAGCCAATCAGGTAGCCACGCACAACGGCCTCGATTGGAAGAGGATCGAGCCGTCTGACAATAATTGCCCGTTTCTCCAGTGCGCGGCACAAATCGCCGTCGTCAATCAGGGAATCCAGCTTGCGATCGGTAAGATGGTTCGGAATCAGGTCGGTCATCATCTCGAACCAGAAGTTGGAGATTTGAGTAAGCACCTGACCTTTGAAAGGCACGGGATTCGGCAAGATGACGTCGTATGCCGATATCCGGTCCGTCGTGACGATGAGCAAGTGCCCCTCGTCTGCACCGTAAATATCGCGAACTTTGCCGCGGCCGATTAAGGGCAACGATGCAATCGATGATTCAAATAAAGTATCGGAAGAACTCATTTCCTGAATCGTGGGTCCGGGCGCGGCATTGCTTTTGCCTCTGCGGATGATGGCCGTTCGGTGCCGGTGTCGCAAGCAGCCAGAATAGGAATAGACTGCATGTCCGGTTAGCATTGGAACATGACTCTGCGCGCTCGCTTGGAAATCCGGCGTTAGATGCCCTACTGGGGAAAAATTGTCGGCATCATGGCAGGTCTGGCAACGGGCCGGCCCTGGCTCGCATTGCTTGGCCTGATACTCGGGCATCAGTTTGACAGGGGATTTGCCAAAAGGTTTTCCTACTTTGAACGGGACAGTTTTGATACGCGCTTCAATCGATTGCCGGAGGACTTTATCAAAGCGCTGTTCCAGACGATGGGCTATCTGGCCAAAGCCGATGGGCGTGTCACCGAAGATGAAATTCGGGCAGCACGTGCACTGATGCACCGCCTCGGGCTCGGACCTGCCAAAATCAGGCAGGCTGTCGAGTGGTTCGAAAGCGGTAAAAAGCAAAGCTTTCCGTTAGTCGCAACGATGCGGCAGCTCAGGCGGGAAAGTGCCCGTCGCGGCGAATTACGCGGCTTGTTCGTGCGGCTTCTGATGGAGGTTTCTCTTTCAAAAGACCGGCTGCATCAGCGTGAGCGCTCAATCTACTGGACGGTCTGCACCGAATTCGATATCGGCCGCGTCGAACTCGCCCAGCTCGAAGCCATGATTCGCGCCCAGCGGGGATTTCGGCGTTCTCCGCAAGGCAGCGCAGACGCCCGGCGCGTTCAAAGTGCGTACCGGGCACTCGACATCAGCGAATCATCGACCAATGTCGAAATCAAGCAGGCGTACCGCCGCCTGATGAACAGAAACCACCCGGATAAGCTGGCCTCCAAGAACCCCGATGCCGCTGCCATCGCAGAGGCGGAGAGAAAAACCCGCGAAATCCGCAGCGCCTACGAAATGCTGAAAGCCCGGCGCAGCATACGCTAGCTTCTTTGCGTCACGCGACTGCGCATCCCCCATGCGAATGATGAGTCGCGAAATCGAGAGGCGATAGACACGTTCAAACGTCAGAAAGTGAAAATGCACAAGGGTTTCGGTACAGTGCGCTCGTGACTGACAAAGGAAACTGATGTGGATTATTTAATCGCTCCGTCGATTCTTTCAGCCGACTTTGCCCGGCTCGGTGACGAAGTTAATGCGGTGCTGGAGGCCGGCGCCGACATTGTCCATCTCGATGTCATGGACAATCACTTCGTGCCGAACCTGACGATTGGACCGCTTATCTGTGAGGCATTGCGCGATCACGGCATTATGGCGCCGATAGATGTGCATCTGATGGTGCAACCGGTCGACCGGCTTATTCCGGATTTTGCGAAGGCGGGTGCCACCTATATCACTTTTCATCCGGAGGCCAGTCACCATGTCCACCGCACGCTTGGTCTGATTCGTGACCAGGGGTGCAAGGCGGGACTGGTATTCAATCCGGCGACACCATTGACGTGGCTCGAGCACGTGATTGAAGACATGGATATGGTACTCGTTATGTCGGTCGATCCCGGTTTCGGCGGCCAGAAATTTATCGAATCGGCGCTCGATAAACTGCGCCAGGCCCGAAAAATGATCGACGATAGCGGCAGGGAGATTCGTCTCGAAGTGGACGGCGGCGTTAAGATTGACAATATCGGAGAAATTGCGGCGGCCGGAGCCGATACGTTTGTTGCGGGCTCGGCAATATTCGGCACAGATAATTATGCTGCCACGATCAGCGCTATGAGGTCCGAGATTGAGAAGGCCGTCTGACGAGACGGCCCAAAAATAGTCCGAGGAGACGAATCAGAACTTGCGGTTCGGCCGGGCTCCGAATACGACAATTGTTTTTCCGCTTGCTGACACGAGGCCCTGTTCCTCGAGTACCTTTAGCACCCGGCCGGCCATTTCACGTGAACAGCCAACCAGGCGGCTTAACTCCTGGCGACTGACCTTGATCTGCATGCCGTCCGGATGCGTCATGGCATCCGGCTCGTTACACAGGTCCATGATCGCGTGAGCAACCCGACCGGTGACGTCAACAAATGCCAGATCACCGAGTTTACGATTGGTGCGATCGAGTCGCGTTGCCAGCTGGGTAGCCAGCTCAAAGACGAGCCCCGGGCTCTCGCTTGCGATCTGCCGGAATCGTGGATAGGTCATTTCGGCAATTTCACATTCGGTTCGCGTCCGTACCCATGCGCTCCGCGTGGGTTGCTCATAGAACAGGCCCATCTCACCGAAAAATTGCCCCTTGTTGAGGTAGGCGAGAACCATTTCGTTGCCGTCTTCATCCTCGATCATGACTTCGACGGATCCATCAACGATGTAGTAAAGGACATCGGGCAAATCTCCAGCGTGAATCATTACGGTTTTGGACGGAACCGTTCGCACCCGGCAATAACTCAGAAAGCGATTAATCGCTGGAATATCGCTCAAAGTCTTCGCTGTTGTCTGCATTTAGTGATCCTCAACAAAGCTCTGCCCTTCTTTTAATACAGTCCGCTCATAAGGGCAAGCTAAGTGCGTAATTTTCATTGGGATTATCGAAATTTCCGGCACGATATCTTGTCGGTTGACCTGAAACCAGCGACATCATAACCAGTATGCGGTTCCAGTCATAATTCTTGAGGTGAGGCGCATGATGCGGCGAATCGGGGCCGGCAAATCGAATGCACCGGCATTCCTGGCGTTTGCCCCGTGCAGGGCTTCTTCCTCGCGCATCTTGTGGACAATCGCGCGGCTTTTCACATCGTTGGCAGGCAGGCGATCGAGGTGCCCTGTCAGGTGCTGTACCACCTGCCGCTCCGTCTCCTCGATAAATCCCAGGCTCCAGCGATCACCCAGAATACCGCTCGCCGCGCCAATTGCGAAAGCACCCCCATACCAGACAGGATTCAAGCGACTGGTGCCTGAGTCCAGTTCTTGCAGCCGCTGCTCGCACCAAGCCAAATGATCGAGTTCTTCGTCGGCAGCGCGCTGCATCTGGTCCTCGATGCTCGGGTCACGGGTGACCGCCGCGTGGCCCTGGTACAGTCCTTGTGCGGCAACTTCGCCTGCATGGTTGACGCGCATCAGACCAGCCGCATGTGATTTTTCAGTCGCAGACATTGGCTTGTCGTCGATATGTCCGGCCGGGTTCTCACGGGCCGCATGTGCGGGTCCGGCTGCTGCGACCGTTCGCAGAAAATTTCCAACACCGGCAAGCAGGCGGTCGACGGGTGTCAGGTGTCGCTCGTCCATGGCCTGCATTATAGCGGATGGGCAGATACTGGCGCTCATTTGGATCTCGTCGCCAGTTTCCCTCGCAGTCGCTCATCCTCAGCGATATACTCCGCAGCCGTTTATTTTGACGCTATGCGTTTCGATCGGACCAGGAGTCTCGCATGAGTTTTCCGCTAAGGCATTGTATTTCAATAATGATTATGACCACCGTATGGGCAACAGCTGCATATGCCGACGACGAAGAAGAAGAAGGCCCATGGTCGGGCAAGGCTGCACTCGGCTATCTTGCGACGAGTGGCAATACCGAGAATTCGAACCTGAATTCCAGTTTTGAAATCGGCTACAAAACCGGTGATTGGCAGCATGGTTTGGAAGCCTTTGCCATCCATGCGACAGAGGGTAACTCGACGACGGCGGAAGCTTATGAACTCGGATGGAAGAGCGAACGCAACCTTACTGAGCAAAATTTCCTGTTCGGCAGGGTCAACTGGCGCAAGGACAGATTCAGCGGTTACAACACCCAGCTTTCGGAGTCAGTCGGCTACGGACGTCGCCTGATCGACGGCAACACACACAAATTGAATGCAGAAGTCGGGCTGGGTGCGCGGCAATCTGAGCTGAGTGATGGCACCGAAGAAGAGGAGATTATTGTTCGCGGCGGCTTGAGCTACAAATGGATCTTCAGTGAAACAGCGGAGTTCAATCAGGCTTTCGTTGTCGAATCTGGCGATAAGAACACTTATCTGGAATCTGTGTCAGCCTTGAAAGCCAATTTGGTTGGTAGCCTGGCCTTGGTCGCATCCTATACTGTAAAGAACAATAGTGAGGTGCCTGTCGGCACGAAAAAGACAGACACGTACTCGGCGCTAGCGATCGAATACGAATTCTGATAGTTAAGTAATTGATAGTTCAGTAAATTTCTTATTGAGAGCCGATATCAGGTTTTTGCCGAATCGGGCTCCTCTGTTTGCATTGCCGCGGTGCGTCAAGTAGAATTTCGCGCCTTTCGGCAAGGATGAAAAGGCGACGCTCGGCCCCCTGCACGGGCTCTGGGGCGCCGAACCCATCGCTTGCAACCAGAGGGCCCAAAATAGACGAACGGGAACGAGATTGTTCCGAACCGGATCGAGACACCATGAAGACATTTTCTGCCAAGCCACATGAGGTTCGCCGCGACTGGTACGTGGTTGATGCCACGGGCAAGACATTAGGTCGCCTGTCTACTGAGATCGCGCGGCGCTTGCGTGGCAAGCACAAGCCGGTATATACGCCACACGTCGATACGGGCGACTATATTGTCGTAGTCAACGCCGAAAAGATTCGGGTGACCGGCAACAAGCTGAAAGACAAGATGTACCATCGCTATACGGGCTACATTGGCAACCTGAAGTCGATCTCCCTAGAGAAGCTTCTTGAAGAGGCGCCTGAACGGGCACTGCAATATGCGGTAAAGGGGATGTTGCCCCGTAACCCGCTGGGCAGGAAAATGCTGTCCAAGCTCAGGGTGTTCGTGGGCCCGGAGCACAAGCACGAGGCTCAACAGCCTCTACCACTGGATATTGATGCCTGATACGGCCCAGTATCAGGAATGAGGCACAGATAATGAGTGAAGCAGACTTCTACGGAACCGGTCGGCGCAAGACCTCGACTGCACGGGTTTATATGAAAACCGGTCGCGGCGATATCACGATCAACAATCGTCCACTGGACAAGTTTTTCGGCCGGCAGACAGCGCAGATGATAGTTCGTCAGCCGCTGGAGTTGATGAACCTGACCGACAAGTTCGATATCTCCGTGACTGTTAGCGGTGGCGGGACAACCGGGCAGGCGGGGGCAATCCGCCACGGGCTGACACGTGCATTGATGAAATACGACGAGTCATTGCGGCCAGCGCTGCGCAAAGCCGGATTTGTAACCCGCGACGCACGTGAAGTGGAACGAAAGAAGGTGGGCTTGAGAAAAGCGCGCCGGGCAACGCAGTACTCGAAGCGGTAGCGGCAGTAGCGGCTTGCTATGGGTATCTGTGGAATGCACCAGTCAAGCGGACCACTCAAACGCACCACTCAGGATAGTCACTTAAGATAAATCCGCAACAATCGTTGCGGCGCCGTTTATCGAAGAGGGCGGATTTGGGGGATCGTCTAGTGGTAGGACTGCGGACTCTGACTCCGCCAACCAAGGTTCGAATCCTTGTCCCCCAGCCAAAATAAGAAAGCCCGCGCGAAGCGGGCCTTCTTATTTTGGCTGGGGGACAAGCGTGTATGACGCTTACTGCCCCATCGTCCTCACGCCAGAATCGTCGGCAATCAACAGTATATCCGCCGGCCGGTGAGAAAAAATTCCCACAGCAAGCACGCCGGGTAATTGATTCAGCCGTGTTTCCGTTTCGAGCGGATTGCTGATCGTCAGGTTGTGGACGTCCAGAATATGGTTGCCGTTTTCGGTCACGAAATTTTCCCGCCAGATCGGTTGTCCACGCAACTTGAGGAGCTGCCGTGCGACGAAGGCCTGCGCCATTGGAATAACTTCGATCGGCAGCGGAAATGTGCCGAGCATGCCGACGAGTTTCGAATCATCAATAATACAGACAAATTTTCGTGCGGCCCCCGCGATGACCTTCTCACGTGTAAGGGCGCCACCGCCACCCTTTATCAGATGCAGGTGCTTGGTGGCTTCATCTGCACCATCTATGTACAGATCGACGTCGCCGACCTGGTTGAGCAAAGATACCTCAAAACCGTGCTTTTCGAGCCTGGCCTTGGTTTCGGCTGAGCTGGAGACAACCGCCTCAATCTTGTTGCGAATGGCAGGTAGCAGGTCGATCAGACAGTCGACCGTCGATCCTGTGCCAACGCCCAGAATCATCCCGTCCTGAATGTAATCCAGGGATGCCTTGGCAGCATTCAGTTTCTTTTCAGATTGATCCATGTTTCCACGTTCATCCGATGACATTCAGGCTGCGATCTATCCCTTACTAACCACATATCCAGGGTCGTCAGCACGGTTTCGGACGTGAGCTTATCTGATCGGCTGAGTATTCGCTATGGTTTCGCGTGGGATCTCTGAGGCAAAGGAGATATGCCCTTATGGGGCTAATATGCCGCAGGGGGCCAAAACGAAATATGCCCGCATTCGCGGGCATATTTCTTGTTTCGGAAGAAGACGTCGGTAACCCCTTCAGTAAATGGCCGTCTTAGAGCCACGTGAAATAGTTACCTCTCTTCCAGGTAGATAGCCTGGGCTATCTGCGCCGGGAGGCCTTTCTCTTGGCCTTCCTCTTGGTCTTGCGCTTCGCCTTCCTCTTGGTCTTACGCTTGGCTTTTTTCTTAGCCTTGCGCTTGCCCTTCTTTTTTACCTTACGCTTGGCTTTTTTCTTAGCCTTGCGCTTGCCCTTCTTTTTGGCCTTGCGTTTGGTCTTGCGTTTGGCTTTCTTTTTGGTCTTACGCTTGGCTTTCTTCTTCACCTTACGCTTGGCCTTCCGTTTGGTTTTGCGCTTGGCTTTTTTCTTTACCTTACGCTTGGCCTTCCGTTTGGTTTTGCGCTTTGCGACTTTACGCTTAGCCGGCTTCTTCCGAGTTACTTTACGCTTCTTCGCGGTCTTCCGCTTAGAAGCTTTTTTACGAGACTTCTTTTTGGTAGCCATAATTTTCTCCGTGTCGGGTACCCGGCGTTGAGTATATACAACAAATCCAAAAAATCCAGTTAGTTAAGTGAACCCGTTAACATTTTTGGACGGTGACGAAAACGACGATTTCGGTGAAAAAAGTCGAACCGTTTTTCAAATCGAAAAATTTCCTGCGGGAGTTGCGGCAGTAGAACTCGAATGAGTTGTGAATGATGCTCTCAAGGATGAAATTTCAATGCAAATTATTGGCAGTTGCGGGTCATGATGTTCACAAGAACCAGAATGCAAAGAGTCTTTGTTAACGATGGAGTTCGCATGTCTGGAAAATGCGACAAAAGTTTACGTTGTTTCCGTAATTACCCGATAAAGCCCTATATCCCAAGGGTTTGGTGTTATTGAGTCAACTCTCTGGCAGTCAAATGCAAGTCCGATTAGTTTCGGGTGCAGCCAGATTTTTCGCCCTTGCAGGAATGCAAAGCATCGATCGAAGTAGCCGCCGCCCATACCAATCCGGTTGCCTGATGAATCGAACGCGACCAGTGGTGTAATCACGATGTCGAGGTGATGTGGATCGATGAATTCGCCGGCTTGCGGTTCCATCAACCCGAATTGATTGAGCGAAAGGCGGCTGTCAGCGCTGAGATCGCGAAATCGCATAGAGCCATTTTTTCCCAATACCGGCGCAAAAACCTGCTTTCCCATCGTCAGTGCGCGCTGAATTATTGCGCACGTATCCACTTCCTCATCGGTCGACAAATAGCAGCCGATGACTCGACTCCTGCGAAAATATCCGGACCGGGTGACAACATCACAGATTCGCGCCGATGCTTTTTCGCGCGCCGCCACCGTCATATTAGCCCTGGCCAGACGGTATTTGCTTCGCAACTCACTTTGCTTGCGGTCGCTTTTTGTTTTTGTCATCCGTGCCTGCCGCAGCAATGCCCAAGCGCGGCTACTGGTTCAATATGCGAGCTTGAAAGATGACGCCTCCCGCCTGTGCCGTTTCCGGCCGTCGCTCTCGAACCGGAGCAACAGGTGGGGTCAGACGTGGTAGCAACAGGCTATCCGCGCGGAGCGGTTTTGCACATATGCTGCCGACAGTGCACGACCCCGAGGTAATAATTTAGGGTCGAAAGGTATCCAGGCCATCATCGTACACTGCAGGAGGCGCCAATACTGTTCCCAGAATAGCGGAAGCCTCGCTAAAGATCGAGTTGCTGGCTTCCGCCTAGCACGGATTCAACGCGTTCAGAAATCAGTTTGAGACGATTGCCGAGGCTTCCTTCGAGAGCCTTGTCCTTTGCCTGGGAATGAAGCAATTCGTTTGCCATATTCAGCGCTGCCATCACGGCGATTCGGTCCAGTCCGACGACTTTGCCACTGTCACGGATTTCCCGCATCTTCGCATTTAGCACCTCGGCGGAGTCCAGCAGGTCTGTGCGCTCATTGGCGGGACAGGAAACCTGATACTCCTTCTCGAGAATACGAACACTGACGTGGGCATATATGTCATTCATTACGGATACTCCGTCACAATTCCCGTTGTCAGGGAATCGGTGCTAAAAATACGTCTACGAGGCGTGGCGAATGCGTCAGGCCTTCCTGCTAGCCGCCCTGTTCCATTGCCTTCAAGCGGCCGATCATCGCTTCAACGCGCGCGCGTACCTGTTCATTTTTTTGCAGAAGCGTCGCCCGCTCCGCGGTCAACGTGTCCTGCCTTTGCTTCAACGATTTATTCTCATCCTGCAGCTGGTCGCATACGCGAACCAGCGCGTCTACGCGCTTCTCGAGTCGCTTTAATTCGTGCTCAAACATTGTATTTCCGTCTTCAGCCATGGTGTCAATATAGAGCCGCACACAAGTAGAATCAATCTCGAAGCAGGCCGAATCGTCATTTGCATGGCCCAATGATGCATTACATGGGATCATTCGTGCCTGTGAATGGCCGCAGCAGGCCAGAAGGTGAGAGGCCGGCGAGGCCGGCAAATACAGAGAGATCCCGTGGAACAGTCGGTAAATCATGATGAACTGGACGCAGCGCTCAAACGATGCGGTGCGACCTGGGATGCAGGGCAGGCGCACGGCCTGCTATGTAGCAGGCTGGCGGTTCTTGGAGCCGATGCCGGCAGCGGCTGGCTGGACCAGGTCCTTGCCGGCAGTGATCCGGACAATGTACTGCGGCGGGAATGCGAAATATTGCTCGACGCCCTGTATGCCTACACGCATCTTCAACTTTCGCAAAGACGATCGGAATTTCAGCCGCTGCTGCCTGACGACTCCGATTCAACAATAATAAGGGCGGAGGCCATCGCGCACTGGTGCGAGGGGTTTCTGCACGGGCTGGTGTCCGGGTCACCTGATGTCGGCCTGAAAAAGCGGCTGGCTGATGAACCGTTGAGCGACATAATCAAGGATATGCTGCAGATCACCCGTGCCACCGTCGATGAAGATACTGAAGAGGAAACAAACGAAGCAGCCTACGCCGACCTCGTTGAGTATCTCCGCGTTGCTGCGCAGCTTACTTTTGAAGAGCTGGCAGAGTTTCGGTTGGCGCCGGACGGTACCGAAGTGCTGCACTAGCCCGGACCTGAGCAAAGATGAACAGCAAAGAGTTCCTGAAACGACGCAAGCAGCTTATGCGAATGGTCGGTACGGGTGGCATAGCGATTCTGCCAAGCGCGCCGGTGCGTCTCAGAAGTCGCGACGTCGCATATCGTTTTCGTCAGGACAGCGACTTCTATTACCTGACAGGATTCGCTGAACCGGACGCCGTCACCGTGCTGGCGCCCGGACGAGACAGCGGGGAGTACATCCTGTTCTGCCGGGATCGGGATTCGGACAAAGAGCGCTGGGACGGATCGCGTGCGGGGCCCGACGGGGCGGTCAAATACTACGGAGCGGATGATGCTTTCCCGATCGACGATATCGATGACATCCTGCCAGGCATCATGGAGTCATGCAGCAGTGTCTATTACACGATGGGGGCATACGCAGAATTCGATCGGCGCATGGCCGATTGGGTAAGGTCGCTTCGCTCCCGCAACGCGCGAGGTATCCACACACCGGACGAATTTGTTGCTCTGGACCACATCCTGCACGACATGCGTTTATACAAGAGTCGGGCAGAGATATCCGCCATGCGGAAGTCCGCCAAGATCGCCGTCAGCGCACATAAAAGAGCTATTGCCAGGGTGCAGCCCGGCATGTTCGAGTACGAGGTCGAGGCCGAGTACGTGCACGAGTTTCGCCGCCACGATGCAGTAATTTCCTATATCCCGATCGTGGGCACGGGTGCCAATACCTGCACGCTGCATTATGTCGACAACACTGCACGCCTCGCAGACGGCGACTTGTTGCTGGTCGACGCCGGCTGTGAATACGACTACTACGCCTCGGACGTGACGAGAACGTTTCCGGTTAACGGCCGCTTTTCGCCAGAGCAGCGGGCGATCTATGAGATTGTCCTCGAGGCGCAGCTCGCGGCGATAGATAAGACCTGCATCGGCAATCACTGGGATGATCCGCATGGCGCCGCGGTCCGGGTGATAACCCGCGGCCTGAAGAAAATCGGCTTGTTGAAGGGGTCATTGCCCCGGCTCATTCGCGAGCGTGCGTACCGTGAGTTCTTTATGCATCGCACCGGGCACTGGATCGGCATGGATGTTCACGACGTCGGCGATTACAAGGTCGGGTGACGAGTGGCGCTTGCTTGAGTCCGGCATGGTTACCACCGTCGAGCCGGGGATTTACATTCCGGCGAGCCGCAAAGTACCCGCCCGTTGGCGTAATATCGGTATTCGCATCGAAGACGATGTCGCCATAACAAACTCGGGCCCGGACGTGCTCAGCAAGGGGCTGGCTAAAGAACCGGATGACATCGAAAAACTAATGGTTGCCTGAAGGGCACGGCGAAAGCCGGAAACACATCATGAGCGGAAAAGAGCACCACTACGACATCATTATTGCCGGCGGCGGCATGATTGGCACCAGTCTCGCACTGGCGCTGGCGCCGCTCAATTTGCGTGTTGCGGTGATCGAGGCGGTGGCTCGGGGTGATAAACAACAGCCCAGTTTTGATGATCGCTCCACCGCCTTGTCGCGCAGCAGCCAGCGCATGTTCGAGGCGATGGGTTTGTGGCAGGCGATTGCTAAGTCATCAACGCCGGTCAGGAGCATTCACGTCTCCGATCGAGGACACTTTGGGTTTTCCCACATCGATGCGCGCGAACAGGGCGTCGAAGCGCTCGGCTACGTTGTAATCAATCGCACGCTCGGTGAGGTTCTGCAGAACGCGCAGCTGGAAGTCGACGGACTGGACCTTATCTGCCCCGGCAAGGTAGGCGCAGTCGATCTGCATCCGCAGATGGTTGCCGTCGGCGTCGAAGAACCGGACGGCAGGTCACGAAATCTGACCTGTAACTTGCTCGTCGCTGCCGATGGCGCAAATTCCGCTGTCCGTGAGATGGTTGGAATTAGCGCGTCACGGGTCGACTACGAGCAACTCGCAGTGGTAGGCAATGTGAAACCGGAAAAACCGCCGATGAACCGTGCGTTCGAGCGATTCACGGACAGTGGCCCGATTGCGTTGCTGCCGGTCACCGATGATCGCGCCGCGTTCGTATGGTCGTTACCGCCCGCAAAGGCGGACGAAGTCATGCAACTGTCAGACGAGGCTTTTACGAAAGAACTGCAGGATGCATTCGGCTTTCGCCTGGGCGCGCTCACGCGTGTCGGGCGCAGAGCCACCTATCCGCTTGCGCTGAGCAAGGCGAGCAGGCTGACCGCCGGGCGATGCGTGCTTATTGGAAATGCCGCGCACGGGCTGCACCCGGTTGCCGCACAGGGATTCAACCTCGGATTACGCGATGTCGCTGCATTGTCGGACTGCATTGCAGACGCACGTACCGACTCGACTGCAGCGATGGACGCCGGCGATGCAGAAATCCTCGAAAAATATGCGGAGTGGCGGCGTGCTGATCAACAGAAGCTGGTCGGAATCACCGACGGCATCGTTCGCTTGTTTGGCAGCACCAGCGCGCCGGTCCGTGTGTTGAGAAATCTGGGTATGCTGGGCTTTGATCTTGTGCCCGGCGTGCGATCGCTTTTTGCCCGGCACATGATGGGCCTTGCCGGGCGACTGCCCAGATTGTCCCGCGGGGTTCCGCTCGAGTGAATCGTCCGTTCGAAATCGTCGTCGTCGGTGCCGGCATCACGGGATTGACCGTCGCTGCACTACTGGCACACAGCAGGCAATGTGACCAGATGAACATCACTATTGTCGATGCCGGCAAGAGACCGACGTTTGATAGTTCGGATGACGTCGCCTTGCGTGTGTCTGCGATCGCATCGGGATCTGCCGACATTCTTGCATCGATCGATGTCTGGAAAAGCATCGAAGCTCAGCGGGTCTGCCCATACCGCGACATGCGCGTCTGGGACGCATGCGGTTACGCGGACGGTCCGGATACACTACGTTTCGAGGCAGCCGAGTTTGCCGTGGCCGAACTCGGCTTCATTGTCGAAAACAAGCTGATACAGAGTGCGCTTCTGCAAGATCTGGATTCGCTGGATCAGCCGGTCGATTATGAGACGCCGATACGTTCCCTCTTGCGATTGGACAAGCGCTTCTGCGTTGAAGTCGCAGATGGCAAATCACTGACCGCCGATCTTGTTGTGGGTGCCGACGGCGCGGGCTCATTGGTTCGGAAAAGCGCTGATATTTCTATCGATGCCTGGCGATATCCGCAGTCGGCGTTCGTAACGCATTTGCGCCCGGAGCGAAGTCACCAGTACACGGCATGGCAGCGATTCCTGCCAGGCGGACCGATTGCGCTGTTGCCGCTTCTGGATGGCCGGGTATCAGTCGTGTGGTCGACGAGCCCTGAACAGGCGGAACTGGCGATCGCCGCATCTGATGATGATTTGTCTGACATGCTAGGTGAAGCAACGGATTCTGTGCTGGGACGGCTGACGCCTGAAGGCCCGCGGGCGTCGTTTCCCCTTAAGGCGCAACATGCGAGTCATTACGTGCTGCCAGGTCTCGCGCTGATCGGCGATGCGGCGCATGCCGTTCATCCACTTGCCGGACAAGGCGCTAATCTCGGCCTGGCCGATGCGGCCAAGCTGGCCAGCGTAATCGATGAGGCAATCGGGAACGACGAACATCCGGGTGACTTGCCGGTACTGCGCAGATACGAACGGTCTCGAAAAGGGGCCAATAAAACGATGCTCTATTTCGTGGACAGCCTGAACCGTCTATTTTCATCCGAGTCATCATCTGTCGTGAAGTTTCGCGGCAGCGGCATGCGGCTCTTCAATCGCAGTGGCCCGATTCGGCAACACGCCGTGCACATCGCCCTGGGGCTAAACGCGCAATGACATGCCGGCTAAACCGCGCGACTGAATTCTCACGCCTGGCGGGGAGCTCAGGGATGACCCTGCGCTATGTATATGTACTGGCCGCGCTGCTCACGGCGATCGGCGTCTCGATATTCCTTTATAAGTGGCAGGTGCTGGGGTTCCCTGTCACCGATAAGCAGAAGACGCCGATCTGGACGATCGAAACAGCAATTCGATTCGACAGCGGCCCCGGTTCGATCAAGGCGAATCTGCAGATTCCGACGCTGACGCCCGGCTTTCGCATGCTGCACGAATACAACGTGTCGAAGGGATTCGGCTTCAGTCTGAACTACGTCAGCGGTGGCCGGGAGGCGCAATGGGCCGTGCGCCGCTCGGACGGGTCGCAGACGCTCTATTATCGCCGCGTCGTTTATGAGGACGCCGGTAGTGATCAGTCAGATACGACGCCGCCGTTCCCGCCACCGCCGGTAATTAACGAACCATTCAAGACGGCGGTCGATGTCATCGTCTCCGTGGTGCGGGAGCATTCGGCGGATGCAGCGTCTTTCACGGCAGAGTTGTTGCGGCTGGCCAACGACCCGTCGCCCAGACGCAAACGTTGAATTGTTGCTCGCTGACGCAAGCACCTCTGCCGACTTCGTACAAACGATCACGACCATTCTGGCATCCGCCAGGATACCTGCACGCATGATCCGGGGCATCGTTTTACAGGACCGGCAGCGCAGGGTTGAACCGCTACCCTGGCTCGAAATTCACGACGGAGATCGATGGCGGTATTTCAATCCGCATACGGGTGAAGAAACCCTGCCGGATCGCTACCTGATCTGGTGGCGTGGCAGCGAACCGCTCGTCAGGGTCGAGGGTGGCAGCAATGTGGAAGTAAATTTTGCCGTGCAGAAGAATCATCTCGATTCGATCGCCATCGCGGAACAGCGAGCGGCACTTGAACAATCCAAGCTCGTCGACTTTTCCCTATTCAGCCTGCCGATTCGGACGCAGGCGGTGTACAGCGTGCTATTGATGATTCCCGTCGGAGCGTTGGTCATGGTCCTGTTGCGCAACGTCATCGGGATCGATGCCTTCGGCACATTCATGCCTGTATTGATCGCACTGTCGTTCCGCGAAACACAGCTATTCTGGGGAGTGGTTCTGTTTACGCTTCTTGTAACACTGGGTTTGAGCATTCGCTTCTTCCTCGAACGTCTCAGGTTGTTGCTGGTGCCGCGGCTCAGCGCCGTCCTGATCGTCGTCGTGTTGCTGATGCTCGTTATCAGCATCGTTTCTCACAAGTTGGGCATGGAAACCGGTCTTTCTGTCGCGCTCTTTCCGATGGTCATCATTGCGATGACGATCGAACGCATGTCGGTTGTCTGGGAAGAGCGGGGCCCGACGGACGCGATCCGGGGTGTCGCCGGCAGTCTTGTCGTGGCGATATTTGCTTACCTCGTCATGGGTATGCACTGGCTCGAACACCTCATATTCACTTTTCCGGAATTGCTGCTAGTCATACTCGCCACAGTGCTCCTCCTCGGCCGCTACACGGGATACCGGCTGGTCGAGTTGAGCCGGTTCAAGGTATTGGCAGGTGATTAACATCAACATGTTCGATTTTGGCAGGCGGATGAACGAAGCCGGCGTGCTCGGGGTCAATCGGCGCAATACCGAGTTCATCATGAAGCTCAATCCCAGGCGCCTTTATCCTCGGGTCGACGACAAAGTCCTGACGAAGAAACTCGCACTGGAGGCCGGCATGGCGGTGCCGGAGTTATACGGCCTGATCAGCAGCCAGTCGGAAATCCGCAACCTGCCGCAGATCCTCGAGAATCGTGCGAGTTTCGTCATCAAACCCGCGCGGGGAAGCGGAGGCGACGGCATTCTCGTTATCGCCGGGCAAAGCTATCGAAGGCGCGGCAGTTACCGTTTGATCAGCGGCCTTCTGATTACCGAGTCGGAACTCAGGCATCATGTCTCGAACGTCGTCGGCGGACAGTACAGCCTCAGCGGCAATCCGGATACGGCCTTGATCGAGTATTGCGTCAAGTTCGATCCGATGTTCGCCGAAGTCAGTTACCAGGGTGTGCCGGATATTCGCGTTATCGTGTATCGCGGTTATCCGATCATGGCGATGGTTCGCCTGCCGACGAGAACTTCTGACGGCAAGGCCAACCTGCACAAGGGCGCAGTCGGTGCAGGCATTGATATGGGTTCCGGAGAGACATTAAAGGGCGTGCTCAATAACGATGTTGTCGACGAGCACCCGGATACAGGTGCACCAATCGCCGGACTGTATATCCCTCACTGGGATTTTATCTTGCAGTCGGCCGCGCGCGGCAGTGATGTTACCGGACTCGGTTATCTCGGCGTCGATATCGTCATCGATCGTGACCGTGGGCCGTTGATCCTGGAAATGAACGCAAGGCCGGGGCTCAACATCCAGATCGCAAACTGCACCGGCCTCGCACACCGCCTGAACAGAATCGATGAAATCTTCGATGTCTATGCCGATCCCGTAAGCCGCGCTCGCATCGCCCGTCAGGAATTCGCCGCCGAACGGCAAACGGCGCTGCCACTAAACGGGACAATTTAACCGCCTGAACTTATTGCATTTGTCGTGTCAACCAGCGGTTCATGCGGGTCTCGAGGACCTCGAGTGGAATCGCCCCGGCGCCCAGCAATTCGTCGTGAAATGCACGGATGTCGAAGTCATCGCCGAGCGTCTGCTCGGCTTGCCTGCGCAGGCCGAGTATCTTCAACTGACCGATTTTGTAAGCAAGCGCCTGGCCAGGCCAGCCGATATAGCGATCGATTTCATTGATGATGTCGAGTTCGGTTTTTGCGGCGTTATCTTTGAAGAAATCGATTGCCTGTTGCCGGGTCCAGCCTTTGTAATGCATGCCCGTGTCGACGACGAGGCGCACGGCACGCCACATCTCATAGGTCAATGCACCGAACCTCGAGTACGGATCTTTATAGAGTCCCAGTTCGTAGCCCAGGCTCTCGCTGTACAAACCCCAGCCCTCGATGAAAGCCGTGAATCCCGAGTAGCGACGAAAATCCGGCACGTCCTCCAGTTCCTGTGCAAGCGCGATTTGTAAATGATGGCCAGGCATGGCCTCGTGCACGCTCAGGACTTCGATCTCGTATTTGGGCCTGACCTCAGGCTTGTAGAGGTTGACGTAGTAATAACCGGCACGACTGCCATCGGCGGCGGGACCATTGTAGTAAGCGGTCGTCGTATCCGGTGCAATGTTGTCGGGTATAGGCCGAAGGCCATAGGGCATGCGCGGCAGTTTGCCGAACAGTTTGACGAGTTCAGGATCGATGCGTTTGCAGGTTGCAAGATAGGCCTCATACAGATCGTCCGGGTCTTCGTAGTAGAACTGCGGATCGCTGCGCAGAAAATGCAGGAAGTCCGCGAAGTCACCGTCGAACTCGAGCTCATCGATAAGCAGTTGCATCTCATCACGTATGCGTTTCACTTCATTGAGGCCCAAGCGATGAATCTCGTCCGGCGTCATCTGTGTCGTCGTGTACAGCTGTGTGCGGTACTCGTAAAACGCTTTGCCGTTCGGCAGCTCCGATGCGCCGATGCTGTCGCGGCTTGCCGGCAGATAAGTGTCTGTGAAGTAGCGGCTGAAGTCCCGGTAGGCCGGCACGATGGACTCATCAATGATCTCTCTGGCCGCTTCCTGTAAGCGGGATTTGTCTTCTTCGGCCATGGTGTCCGGCATGGATTCAAACGCCAGGAAGAACGGGCTGTCCTCGGGATTCTCGACGGTCTGCTGCGCCAGTTGATCGGGAATGCGCCTCATGAGGATTTTCGGTGGCATGTAACCCGACTTGCGGCCCTGTTCCTGCAGCGCCATTGTTTGTTCGATGACCTCGGGGACTGCGGCCATGCGTGCGAGCCAGTCTTCATAATCCTCGACCGTTTGCATACGGAGCCGCTCGGCAGCCGATTCGAGCGACTGCACGCCGCCGCGCTGATTAATGGGCATCAGGTAATTCTTGTACTGATGGGCATCGATGCCGTTGTGTAATTCGCGGCGAAACAGATCGTAATTCAACTGATCGTTTGCGCTTAGCCCGGATGAGTCGATCGCTCTCAGGCGATCGAGAAAATCCTGCTGTTGCTGGTGCCGTGCTTCGATCGCCTCGATGCTCAGGTCGGCCCACTTGTCGTTAAAACGGCGATCGCCCAGCGAGGAGGCAAAAACCGGCCTCTGCACCAGCTGCCATTCCCAGGCTTCATCGAGCAAAGCTCGAAAATCGTCCGCCGGGCCGGCATTGGCGGTCAAATTTGTCAGGAATACTAAGGAAACGGCCAGGATGCGGGCATTCGGCATTGGAGCTCTCCGGGGGAACAGGCAGCCCGCATTGTTGCGATCTTACGGGCTGCTGGCAACAGCAACATGACTTGGCTATGATTGCGCCCACTAATCTAGTGGGTATTCAGAAGAGACTCCATTTTTAATGGGGCGCCGAAGGCGCAACTCGCTCGGAAACGCTCAGGCACACGGACTGAACATCCTGATTAGCTCTGGAGAGAGGCCGGAAACGGCCCACCGAAGGGGTATGCGGCCGCAAGGTGCGCGATCTCTCAGGTTACCGGACAGAGGGGCGGCAGATTGAATTCATAAGAGATTCGGTCTGCCGCCTTTTTTGTTGGCCAGGGCCAGGAATTTTCGCCGGATGCACCGTAAGCCGGCGAGGGAGTACATGATGGGATTGCAGACGCCGCTCTACGCGAAGCATGTCGAGGCTGGCGCTCGTATCGTCGATTTCGGTGGCTGGGACATGCCGCTGCACTATGGCTCCCAGATCGAGGAACACCTTGCCGTAAGACAGGATGCGGGTGCATTCGATGTGTCGCACATGACAGTGGTCGATTTGCAGGGCGAGAAAACAACTGAGTTTTTGCGATACCTGCTTGCCAATGACGTCGCAAAACTCATTGACAAGGGCAAAGCCCTCTACACCTGCATGCTGAATCCCGACGGCGGTGTTATCGATGACCTCATCGTCTATTTTCTCGAGCCGGGCCGGTTTCGACTGGTCGTCAATGCCGCGACGCGGGCAAAGGATATTGCCTGGATCATGGAACAGGCTGCCGCGTATTCGGTCGATGTCACCGAACGTGCGGAGCTTGCAATGATTGCGGTGCAGGGCCCGCAAGCGCGAGAGCTTGCGGCGCAGGTCCTGGACGAAGAGTGGCGTGATGCAGCACTTGCGCTGAAACCGTTCCACGGACTCGAAGCAGGTGAGCTGTTCATCGCTCGCACAGGCTATACGGGCGAGGACGGTTGGGAGATCGTCTTACCGGCGGACGCCGCTGAAAGTTTCTGGCAGCAGTTGCTCGATCTTGGTGTTGCACCGTGCGGGCTCGGCGCCCGCGATACGCTCCGACTCGAAGCTGGTATGAATCTCTACGGGACAGACATGGACGAGAGCAGTTCACCGCTGGAGTCGGGACTCGGCTGGACGATTGCCTGGGATCCTGCGGAGCGCAACTTTATCGGCAGAGAGGCCATGAGCGAGGTTCGCGAGAATTCGGCAAGAATGAAATTCGCGGGCCTTTTGCTCGAGGATCGCGGTGTGCTGCGGAATCACCAGCGGGTCGTCGTTGAGGGGGTCGGCGACGGCGAGATAACGAGCGGTGGGTTTTCACCGACCTTGCAACGTTCAATTGCGCTGGCGCGCATGCCTACCGGTAATTACGAACAGGCACAGGTCGAGGTGCGGGGTAAGATGCTTGCTGTGCGAATCGTACGGCCGCCCTTCGTGCGCAACGGAAAGATCTGTATTGATCTGTAAACAAACTATCCGGGACTTGATGGGCCGCAGCGGGCCTTATTGGGAAACAAACAAAGTGTCTGCGACAGGAGACTAGAACAATGAGCGAATTACCAGGCGATCTGCGCTACACGAGCGACCATGAATGGCTGCGTCAGGAAGAGGATGGCAGTGTCACAGTGGGAATTACGGACCACGCGCAATCGGCGCTCGGCGACCTGGTGTATGTCGAATTGCCCGAAGGCGGCCAGGAGCTTGAAGCCGGCGGTGAGATGGCGGTCGTGGAATCGGTCAAAGCGGCGTCAGACGTTTATGCACCGGTCTCGGGTTCGGTGCTCGATGTCAATGCCGATCTTGCTGACGACCCGGAAAAGATCAATGCCGATCCCTACGGAGATGGCTGGATCGTTCGATTGCAACCGTCGGGCAGCATTGATTCGACTGACACGATGGACCCGCATGCATACCAGGCACTGCTCGATGAACTCGAAGCCTGATTGATCTTTTTATTACCAGCAGAAGCCGAAAATGCCTTTCATACCGCACACTGAACAAGACATAAAAGAAATGCTTGCCACGATAGGCGTGCCGGACATTGACAGCTTGTTTGATGAAATTCCGGCCGAACTTCTAATTGAGGACCTCGACGGAATACCCGAAGCGCTGACCGAAATGGAAATTTCTCGCCTGATGCATGCTCGTGCGGCACGGGATGGATCACCGCTTTCATTTATCGGCGCCGGCGCCTATGAGCATCATATTCCGGCCGCAGTCTGGGACATTGCCACACGCGGCGAGTTCTACAGCGCCTATACGCCATATCAGGCCGAGGCAAGCCAGGGCACGTTGCAGACAATTTACGAATACCAGACGATGATCACGGGCCTGACCGGTCTTGATGCGAGCAACGCATCGGTATATGACGGCGCATCGGCGCTTGCCGAGGCTGCACTGATGGCCGTCAGGGCGAATCGGACGGCGAAGTCAAAGCGCGTATTGCTCACATCTGGCGTCAACCCGGTGTATCGGAAGGTAGCTGTAGCGATTGCCGGCAGCCAGAGACTGACCTTCGATCGGCTGCTATTGGACTCGAAATACGGGACGGCAAATCTCGATGCATTGAGTAATCAGGAAGCGCCGGTCGCCGTCGTCATTCAGCAGCCGTCATTCTTCGGCACGCTCGAGCAAATCGATCAACTGACGGACTGGGCGCACGCACAGGGCGCATTGGTCATAGCGATCGTAAATCCGACGTCGCTCGCGCTTCTCAAAGCGCCGGGCGACTGGGGTACGGAAGGCGCGGACATCGCCTGCGGCGAAGGGCAGCCGCTAGGGGTGCCGTTGTCGTCGGGCGGGCCTTATTTCGGTTTCATGGCCTGCAAGCAAAAGCTCGTGCGGCAAATGCCGGGCCGCATCGTTGGACGTACCACGGATCTGGACGGCAAGCAAGGTTTCACGCTCACATTGCAGGCCCGGGAGCAACACATTCGCCGCTCGAAGGCGACATCAAATATCTGTACGAATCAAGGACTTATGGTAACTGCGGCGACGATTTACATGTCGCTGCTGGGCCATCAGGGCCTTTTGAGAGTTGCGCTGGCATCACACCGGCAAACAGCGGCGCTGGTACGTCTGCTCACGCAAATTGACGGCGTGGAGCCACTATTCGACGGCCCTCATTTTCACGACGCAGGAATCCTGCTGGATCGCCCGGTTGAGCCGGTCCTGCAGGCACTGGCAGTGAGGGATATCCTCGGTGGCTATGACCTGTCGCGGGAATTGCCCGAGCTTGGCAATGCGCTGCTCGTCTGCGCAACGGAAACAAAAACACAGGCAGACCTCGAGGCTTACGCCAGTGCTCTGCAGGAAATAATGAGTGCGGGCAAGGTCCGCAGCGCCTGAACGAACGACGAATCTGATATTGGGAACCTGATCGATGCCGACAATCACCTACCAGGATGGGACATACCGAACCCACGGAGAGCTGCCAACTGTCGGCAGCAAGGCCCCTGATTTTTCCCTGGTCAATACGGATCTCAAAGACGTCACACTCGCGAACTGGCTCGGCATGCGCAAGATATTCAATATTTTCCCGAGTATCGACACACCGGTCTGCGCAAGGTCGGTGATCGCATTCGACAAGTATTCCAAAGACTACGATGACATTGCGGAGCTGATGATTTCCTATGACCTGCCGTTCGCGCATTCGAGATTTCGCGACAAGCAGTCTCTGCAACGAGTCGTCGGGCTGTCCGCCATTCGCCACATGGGCTTTGGTGAAAACTATGGCGTGCAAATCATCGAGGGTCCGCTTGCCGGCATGTTCTCGAGGGCCGTTGTCGTACTCGATGAAAACAACACGGTTGTGCATCGGGAACAAATCGAAGACCTTTCGAGCGAACCTAATTACGCGGCAGCGTACCAGGCGCTCGGTATCAAGATAGAAGACTGAAGGTGCATGAGATCAATCGAGCAGGCAGGAAGGATATGAGATGAGCGAAGCACTGATCTTCGAAAAATCGCGACCGGGCCGCAGGGCGTTTGCCCAGGCTCCTGCGCAAGCCGCCGAAGCCGGCATACCGGCGGTATTTCTCAGAGACGAGCCCGCGCTATTGCCCGAGGTTTCCGAACTGCAGGTCGTCCGGCATTTCACGCGTTTGTCGCAAGAGAATTTTTCGATAGATACGCAATTCTACCCGCTCGGTTCGTGCACGATGAAATACAACCCGAGGGCCTGTAATGCCCTGGCTTTGCTGCCAGGCTTCACGCACCGCCATCCGCTCGGGCCCGTAAGCTACGGCCAGGGGTTTCTCGAGTGCATGTATGAACTCCAGGAAATGCTGAAGGCGGTCAGCGGCATGCAAGGTGTCTCTTTGACACCGATGGCCGGGGCGCAGGGAGAGCTTGCGGGTGTGGCGATGATTCGCGCCTATCATGTCGCGCACGGTGACCATGAACGAGACGAAATCATCGTCCCGGATGCGGCGCACGGCACAAATCCCGCAACGGCCACGATGTGCGGCTGCATCGTACGTGAAGTGCCGACGGATAAAGATGGCGATATCGATATCGAGGCACTGAAAAAAGCGCTTGGGCCCAGGACGGCTGGCATCATGCTGACCAATCCCTCCACGCTCGGCATATTCGAGCGCAGGATCATGGAAATTCAAAAACTCGTGCATGATGCGGGTGGACTGCTTTACTACGACGGCGCCAACCTGAACGCTATTCTCGGCAAAGTCCGGCCGGGTGATATGGGTTTTGACGTCATTCACCTGAACCTGCACAAGACGTTTTCGACGCCGCATGGCGGCGGCGGCCCCGGCTCGGGTGCGGTCGGCGTCGGCAAACGCCTGCTGCCGTTTTTGCCCGTGCCGGTCGTCGGCAAGACCGAGGACAACGGGGAGGCCTTCTTCGACTGGCTGACGGAAGATGATTTTCCGCAGAGCATAGGGCGCCTGTCGGCATTTATGGGCAATGCCGGCGTACTGCTGCGGGCCTATGTGTACATGCGCATGATCGGGCGGGATGGCATGAGGCGCGTCGCAGAATTCGCGACGCTGAACGCCAATTACATGCAGGCCCGTCTCAGGGATGCCGGCTTCGAACTGGCATATCCGCAACGGCGGGCCGGCCACGAGTTCATCATCACACTGAAGAAAGAGTCGAGATCGATCGATCTGACCGCGATGGATGTCGCCAAAGTCCTGCTGGACCACGGATTTCATGCGCCGACGACCTACTTCCCGTTGCTGGTGCCCGAATGCCTGCTCATCGAGCCGACGGAGACAGAAAGTAGGGAAATCCTCGACCGCTTCATTGACGCGATGATCGCGATCGCCGAGGATGCGAAGCAGGATGGAACGAGGCACAAGGAAGCGCCATACACGATGCCGGTGCGGCGGCTGGACGACGTGAAGGCAGCGAGAAATCTGGATCTCGCCTACAAAGTAAGGTCAGAGTAGGCGCCGCAGCCATGCGACGGGGCTCGTGCCCCTGTCGAGGGAATCGAAATGATGGTCGGCTGGGCCGAATTTGGTCCGCACACCGACTAACGGTCGTTATACCGGCTAAATCAGGGAAAGAGGGAACTGGATGCTTTGCTTCCAGTCCAGACACCATGGCAACAGGAGAAATTGTGCACACGGGTTATCAGGAGAACATGACAAGCAGAATCGGTCTGATGTTGGTAGCGATTTGTCTCACGGTACCGGCGTTCTCCGAAGAGCCGGCATGGGTTGGCACGATTGAAAGAATATCGTCGGGCATCGTGTCTATCCGCGTTGACAGCACTCGTGCATTCGATACCGAGTGGAACTCCTCGACACAGGCTACCGGCTTCGTCGTCGATGCGAAACGCGGCCTGATCCTGACGAACCGTCACGTTGTGACGCCCGGACCGGTCGTGGCAGAGGCTATATTTCTTAACAATGAGGAAGTGCGGCTGACGCCGATCTATCGCGATCCGGTGCATGATTTCGGTTTTTTTAGATATGATCCGCGCGAATTGCGTTACATCGAACCGACGGAATTGCCCCTTGTGCCGGGGGCAGCCGCCATCGGCCGTGAGATTCGCGTCGTCGGTAACGATGCTGGCGAGCAGCTCTCGATTCTTTCGGGGACGATTGCTCGCCTCGATCGAAGAGCGCCGGATTACGGTCGCGGTAAGTACAACGATTTCAACACTTTTTATTTTCAGGCTGCGTCAGGCACGTCCGGCGGCTCATCCGGATCGCCGGTCGTCAATATCGAGGGTGAAGTTGTTGCGCTGAATGCCGGCGCGAACAATTCGGCGGCGAGCAGTTTCTTCCTGCCGCTCGATCGTATTGCTCGTGTTTTGAAACTCCTTCAGGAGGAGAAGTCCGTTTCTCGCGGCACGCTGCAAACTGTTTTCCAGGTCAAGCCCTATGATGAACTGCGAAGACTTGGCCTTACGGAAGATACCGAACAGCTGGTTCGCTCGTCACATCCGGAACAGACCGGCATGCTAACGGTGGAGCAAGTCATCCCCGAGTCGGATGCCGCCGGCAAACTGGCGCCGGGCGATATATTGCTTCGTATTGACGGTGAACTTGTCACGAAGTTCGTGCCGCTGGCGGCGATCCTCGATGGCAACGTGGGCAACAAGATCACGATTGAACTTGAAAGGGGTGGGCGTCACATAAGCGAAGAAGTGCTTGTTGGCGATCTTCACAACATATCTCCGGACGAATACATTGAGTTTGGTGATGCGATCGTTCACAACCTGTCGTATCAGCAGGCTCGTCACTACAATCGGCCGGTAAACAGCGTGTACGTGGCCAACCCCGGTTATGTGTTATCGAGATCCGCAATTCCACGCGGCGCGGTAATCACGGAAGTCGGCGGTACGGTCGTCGCCAGCATTGTTGACCTCGAAGAGATCCTCAACGACCTCGGCGACCGTGACCGGACGACGATTCGGTACAACACAATAGAAGACCCGCGCAACAGCATCGTGCGCTCGATCGAGATGGACAGGAGATGGTTTCCAGCGCGGCATTGTCAGCGAGATGACACTACGGGAATCTGGCCCTGCCGGGACCTGGCGCGTGGTCCCGACAGCTCTGCAGCAGAAACCGGTAGTGCGCGGTTCAGCGGTCACAGCGATTCGCGTGTGCGAAAGATAGTGCCATCACTTGTTGTCGTCACCTTCGACCTGCCTTATACGGTATCCGGCGTATCTGAACGCAATTATTATGGCACCGGGCTCATCGTTGACACCGAGCGGGGTCTCGTCGTCGTCGACAGAAATACAGTTCCGGTCGCGCTGGGGGACGTCAGCATCACATTTGCGGGCTCACTCGAAGTCCGAGGCAAGGTTGAGTATGTGCACCCACTGCACAACCTGGCGGTGGTCTCCTACGATCCCGCGTCGATCGGCGACACACCGGTCAGAGCGGCAACGTTCAATACAAAACGGGTCGAACCCGGAGACGAGGTCTGGGTCGTTGGCCTCAAAGGCGACCACCAGCTTGTGCATCAGGCGAGTACCGTGTCATCCGTCGATCCGATGATATTACCGTTGTCGCGCACGCTTAGATTTCGGGATTCGAATCTGGAAGGTATTGACCTGGTGAATGCGCCACCTGACGTCGATGGTGTGCTGCTCGATAAACGTGGACGTGTCGTGAGCCTGTGGTCCAGCTTTTCTTATCAGAGCGGAAATGATTCCGGCCAGTTCAATCGCGGAGTCGGTAGTGATCTCGTCAGCGAACTCGTCGATCTTGTGCGGACAGGACGGCCGCTGTATTCGCTGCAGGTAGAGGTTGCGTATGCCCCGTTGTTTGCTGCCCGCAAACTGGGACTCGACGAGGCGTGGCTGTCAAAACTCGAACATTATAATCCGCAGGGTCGGCGGGTACTAAGTGTGGCGCGCCTCGTGGCCGGGTCGCCAGCCGCGGCCCAGCTCCGAAACGGCGACATGATACTGGCGATCGACGGTCAGCTGGTGACCACCTTCCGTGAGCTCGAGCGCGCGGTGCAGAAGCCCGAAGTGGTCGTTACGGCCTGGCGGGACGGTGCCGCACACGATCTCGAAATCAAGACCGTTGCACTGGACGGGCAGGGAATACAACGGGCAGTATCCTGGGCTGGCGCATTGCTGCAGGACCCGCACCGGGCAATGGCCGCGCAACGAGGTATTGATCCGTACGGCGTGTATATCGCGTTCTTCAGTTACGGATCCCCCGCAACCCGTTATGGATTGTGGGCCGGACGGCGGATAGTCGAAGTGGACGACCAGGCGACGCCGGACCTGCAGACCTTCGTTGATGTTGTCAGAGGCAAGAAGGACAGGACGTCAGTGCGCCTGAAGACCATTACATGGAATGGTGCGGCAGAAGTCATAACTTTGAAGCTAGACAACCAATACTGGCCAGCCTATGAAATCAGACGCACGGAAGATGGCTGGCAGCGCATTGACATCGGGTAGGGCTTGTCTCGGTCGCTGCCACGCCGCGATCTACCTTCGTTCAGGAGTATCAGCGCTGCTGATTTCAGCGATCCTGCTGGCCATTTCCGGAATTAGCCTGGCACAGGCACTCTATAAATATCGTGGTCCGGACGGCGAGTGGATATACACCGACAGGGCTCCGGAGACGGAGGCAGGCGCCGAAGTGCGTGAGTTACCCAACGGGCTCAAGAAACCGGAGGTATCGTTGGCATATCGCCAGGTCGGCAGGCAGATTCAGTTTCATGCAACGAATGAGTTTCATGCGCCGGTTGAACTCGTGCTCGCACTTGATGTACTTGAAAATGTCGAACGACCGCCGCCCGATCAGTCGATGAACTGGCTCTTGCCGCCTCGCAGCCAAACCGAGCTGCTGCGGCTGGATACCGCCGGCGAGGCCGGTGTGCCCAACATCAGCTATCGCTTCTTGTATCTGCATGGGGATCCGAACGCTGTACACAGGATGGACCGTCCGTATCGTGCGCCGTTTGCGATCGCAAACAAATTCATGGTCTCGCAGGCGTTTCCCATTCAGGTAACACACAATACCGCTGACAGTAATTACGCCGTCGATTTCGCAATGCCGGTCGGCACGGACGTCTATGCGGCTCGTGGTGGCACAGTTATCGAAGTGGCCAGCACGAATTTTCGTGCCGGATCCAATCCGGGAGAGAAAGGCGCATCGGCAAACCTGGTCCGCATATTGCACGATGATGGGACGATTGGCGTCTATGCTCATCTGAACTGGAACACCATTCGCGTGAGGCCCGGCGCTAAAGTGAAGCGCGGTGAATATATCGCCGATTCCGGAAATACTGGTTTTTCAACCGGCCCGCATTTGCATTTTGTCGTTCTGCGTAATGCCGGAGGGCGCCTGGAGTCTTTGCCAGTCGTATTTGCGGGCCCTGATGAGGCTCGAGTGACGCCAAAATTCGGAGAACAACTCGCCGCCTACTAGCCCTGGACGGGTGGCAAAGACAAACGGGCGGTACACTGCAAATTTCCTTATAATTATTTTCGCATTGTGTACGCGAGCGACAATCAGACAGGAATTTGTTCGAAGGACATAAAATGGTTCACGGGACGCACAACGCGGTCGCTGACGAACGCAATGACAATATCCTGATCTACGTTAATGGCGATCTTGTACTTCGCAACGAAGCCAAAATCTCCGTCTTTGACAGCGGCTATCTGATCGGCGACGGCATTTGGGAAGCCTTGCGCCTTCACGAAGGCGTTCTCGTTTTTCTCGATGAGCACCTGGATCGACTCTGGCAGGCGGCCGCGGCGGTTGCCATGGACTTAAGCATGAGTCGCGAAGACCTCACCGCCGAGCTGTGGCGCACGCTCAACGCGAACAAAATGCACGACAACGTGCATGTGCGCTTCATGTTGACGCGAGGCATCAAGAAAACGCCGTCGCAGGACCCGCGCCTGGTGGTTAGCGGTCCCAACCTGGTCATCATCGCCGAGCACAAGCTGGCCAGCCCGGAAAGCAAGGAAAATGGCGTTACTCTGTTTACCAGCACGATTCGTCGCGGATCGCCGGACTATCTCGACCCGCGATTGAACTGTCACAGCAAATTACATGAGGTGTTGGCACTCTTGCAGGCAATCGAGGCGGGCGCCGACGAGGCGTTGATGCTGGATATTCACGGCTTCGTCGCAACCTGCAACGCGACCAATTTCTTCATAGTCAAAGGTAGCGAAGTGTGGACATCCACGGGTCAGTACTGCATGAATGGCATCACTCGTGCCAAAGTCATCGAAGTGTGTAAGAACAACGAAATCTCCTGCTTGCAAAAGAACTTTTCCCTCTTTGACGTCTACGGCGCGGATGAGGCGTTCGTCACAGGCACGTTCGGCGGGCTCACTCCCGTCACGGCCGTCGACGGGCGCACAATCGGCGAAGGCGTCTTCGGTCCGATGACGCGCCGACTGGAAGCGCTGTATCAGGATGAAATCAAAGCCGCGGTTCTCGCCGCGCAAAAAGCATCGTAGGAAGATCGGTGGCAGAAAAACCGATTCGTCTTTGCGTTTGGAGCGGGCCGAGAAATATCTCAACGGCCTTGATGTATTCTTTCGCCCAGCGTGATGATACGACGGTTTATGACGAACCGCTTTACGCACATTACCTCGTCAACTCCAGTGCGAAGGACTACCATCCCGGCGCCGACGACATCATCGCTACGATGGAGAATGACGGCGAAACAGTCGTTGCCGATATCATCCTGGGAGCACAGCCGACGCCGGTAGCGTTCTTCAAGCAGATGACTCACCACCTGGTCAAACTGGAGCGCGCATTCCTGAAGCAAACCGTGAATGTGATGCTGATCCGCCACCCTCGCGACATGTTGCCCTCTTATGCCGAGCACGTCAGTGAACCGACACTGAGAGATGTCGGCTACAAAATGCATCTGGATCTTGTCGAATACCTGCATTCGCTGGGGCAGGAGCCACCGGTGCTGGATTCCGAGGCGACTCTTATGAACCCCGCCGGCGTGCTCAGGAAGCTATGTGGCCGCATCGGCATTCCATTCGATGAAGCCATGCTGTCCTGGCCGGCCGGCGCCCGGCCCGAAGACGGGATCTGGGCCCGACACTGGTACGCCAGCGTGCATCGTTCTACGGGTTTTCAATCGTACAAGCCGAAAACGGAGTCGTTTCCGGAACGGCTTGAGCCGCTCCTCGAGGAATGCATGCCGTATTATGAAGCCCTTGTAAAACAGGCGATCACGGCAGACTAGAGGACTGATGATGACGACTGCTTTTCTGAACGGTGACTACATGGCCCTCGACGAGGCAAGAATATCGCCGATGGATCGTGGTTTCCTGTTTGGTGATGGAATATACGAAGTAATTCCGGTGCATGACGGCAAGCCGATCGGCTTCAGTCTGCACATAGATCGCATGAAAAAAGGCTTGAGCGCCGTCGAGATCGATCTGGACTGGAGCCACGATCAGTGGCGCGACATTTGTGACAAGCTCGTCGATAAGAACGGTGCAGGCAACCTGGCGGTGTATCTTCATGTCAGTCGCGGCGCCGACACAAAGCGTCATCATGCCTATCCCAAAGGGATAACACCGACAGTGTTCGGATTTGCATCAGAACTTGCTGCATCGCTGAAAAGTGGGCGGACGGCGGTAACGCCCCTGAAAATCTCCAGTGCCGAAGACAAGCGCTGGCGTCGCTGCGATATAAAGTCTACCGCGCTTTTGGGCAACATCATTCATTTCCAGAAAGGTCAGGCCGAGGGCAACGATGAAACCCTGTTGTTCAATGCGGCCGGCGAGCTAACTGAGGGCAGCGCGACTAACGTCTTTGTCGTCAAAGACGGCGTCATAACGACGCCGCCACTGGATCACCAGGTCTTGCCCGGCGTCACGCGTCTGATGTTGCTGGATATGCTTCGAAAAATTGGCTCCGTGCCGGTCGAAGAGCGTGTCGTAACAATGGAGGAAGCACGTCACGCTGACGAGATCTGGTTAACGAGTTCAACCAGGGAAGTGGCTCCCGTCGTACAACTCGACGGAAAGCCCGTGGGCAGCGGCGAGGCGGGCCCGGTGTGGGCGATCGCGCACAGGCTCTTCACCGACAAAAAATTCGATTACTAGATCCTAGGGGTCGAACCACTAAGCGGCGTAAGCGGTTCGACCCCTATTTCTTGAACGAACGCTGCGAAGCTGTTGATCGGCAGTGAACAATGGCTGCCCAGACAGCGATAGGCGATCGTCTGGTCTTCGATCGCGCGTCTCTCGGCTAATGCACCTGGCAGGTCTTCCGCGTCCTCAGCGATCGCAAAGACCAGCCGGCGCGGCGCATAAATCGTTGTGGCCGCTTCCCGCCAGCGGCGGATTTCCTCTGCCTCGCCCCGAATGACGATGATTTCGGGCGGCGTCAGGTATTCTTCCAGCGCCGTAATCAGGCTCACGTGACCATGCGGATACTCGGCCATGGCCCGCCAGGCGTTTCTCAAAGTACCTTCGGCGGCTTCGAGGAAACGCGATTCTCCAAGCAGGTAGCCGAGCCGCTGTAATGCAAGCGCTGCGACGCCGTTGCCGGAAGGCATGGCCTCGTCCGCCAATGGTTTGGGCCGGTGCATCAGCGACTCATGATCGTCGGCCGTAAAATAAAAGCCGCCGCTGTCTTTGTCGTGATAGTGATCCAGCATCAGGTCGGCAAGGCGGATTGCCAGATCGAGGTGGCGCTTATTCCAGCTTGCCTGCAACAGGTAGAGCAGGGCATCCAGCATGAATGCGTGATCATCCAGGTACGCGGGCAACCTTGATTCACCTTCTTTGTGGCTGGCCAGGAGGCGGCCGTCACGGATTAGCTCACGGTCGATGAAGTCGGCAGCCTGTGTTGCCGCGCCTATCAGATCGGGCTTCTTGAGAATATTGCCGGCGATAGCCAGGCCACGAATTGCCAGCGCATTCCACGATGTCAGCTGCTTTTCGTCCCTGCCGGGTGCGACGCGTTGACTGCGTGATTGCAACAGAATTTTTCTGGCAGTGTTTATATTTTCCTTAATGCTGTTTTCTTCTCGTCCTGTTTCCTCTGCCATGTTCTTGATCAGCTTGCGCACACTCAGATGCCACTTGCCTTCGAAATTCGCATCCGCATTCAGGCCAAAATGGTCCGCAAAGAGCGTATAGCTTTCGCTGTCGAGCAATTCCTGGACTTCGTCCGGCGTCCAGACATAGTAAAGACCTTCTCCACCTTCGGAGTCCGCGTCGCGCGTCGAATAAAAGCCGCCTTCCGGTGACTGCATGTCGGAGAGCATCCAGTCCGCGGTTTCATTGGCGATGCGGCCGAACAATTCGTCTCCTGTGGCCAGGAATGCCTGGGCAAAGAGCGCCAGCAATGGGCCGTTGTCGTATAACATTTTTTCGAAATGCGGAATCTGCCAGTAGCGATCAACCGAATAACGGCAAAAGCCGCCACCGAGCTGATCGTAGATGCCGCCTTCAGCCATCCGTGTAAGTGTCAGTGACACCATGAACAGCGCATCGATGTCGGGCTCGGCTTCAGTAGCGCTCGCGCGCCAGTGGCGCAACAGACGATCCAGGTTTTCGGGATGAGGAAATTTGGGTGCATTGCCCATGCCGCCGAATTCGCGGTCAAAATTCTCTGCAATCTTTGCTCTCACGGCCCGCAGTGGTTCTGCGTTCAGCTCATAGTCATCGGCAACGGCCTGAGGCTCGAGATTTCCCAGCACATCCTGTAGTTGCTGGCCCTGACTGCGGACCTCGTCCCGGTTTTCGTCAAAGTATACGGCAACGCGTTGCAGCAGATCCGAGAACGCTGGCATGCCGTAACGCGCTTCTTTCGGAAAGTAAGTGCCGGCGAAGAAGGGCCGCTGATCATCTGGATTGATAAATACGGTCAACGGCCAGCCGCCGGGTCGCTGCGTCAATAATTGATGTGCTGTCTGATAGATCTTGTCGATGTCAGGGCGTTCCTCGCGATCGACCTTGATATTCACGTAGAGCTTGTTCATCAGCGATGCCGTTCCCTCGTCTTCGAAGGACTCGTGGGCCATCACGTGGCACCAGTGACAGGCCGAGTATCCGACCGACAGGAGTATCGGTTTGCCGGCCTCTCTCGCGAGCTTGAGTGCATCTTCGCTCCACGGATACCAGTCGACTGGATTACTCGCATGTTGCAGAAGATAGGGGCTCGATTCGGTCGACAGCTGGTTTTTGTATTTTGCCGAAGCGCTCATTATTTTAGTGTGTTTCTCCGGGTTGGCACTATAACCCATTGAGCAATTCCGGCCGATTTGCTGCCCTCGCGATTTGGTACGGCAATGTTAGACTAGCGCCGATGCTCACGTACCCTGAAATCGACCCGGACATTTTCTCCATTGGATTTCTGACGGTTCGCTGGTACGGACTGATGTACGTTGCCGGCTTCGTGCTTGGCTGGGTGCTGGCGCGAAAGCGAGCAGTCCGGAGCTATTCCCCGATCAAGCCTGCTCAAGTCGACGATCTGGTGTTTTATATGATGCTCGGTGTGATCATCGGTGGCCGGGTCGGCTATTGCCTGGTCTACGGTTGGGACGAGATGGCCAGGGACGTCTTATACATTTTCAAAATATGGAAGGGCGGCATGTCATTCCATGGCGGTCTCGTCGGCGTCCTGACTGCAATGTGGCTTTACGGGCGCAGTCTCGGTAAGACGATGTGGCAAATTACCGATTTCGTAGCACCGCTATGTCCACTGGGGCTGGGGTTCGGCCGCGTCGGCAATTTTATCAACAACGAACTCTGGGGAAAGCCTACCGACGTGCCCTGGGGATTCAAGATCGGTAACGAGGTGCTGCATCCCTCGCAACTTTATGAGGCATTGCTCGAGGGATTCGTACTCTTTGTGATCCTGTGGTGGTTTTCGGCGCGGCAGAGACCTTATATGGCGGTCTCGGCAATGTTCTTGCTCTGGTATGGCATATTCCGGTTCTTCATCGAGTTTTATCGTGTGCCGGATGCGCACCTGAGCGAAGATGCCGGCTACCTGGGCTTCGGCTGGATCACCATGGGACAGGTATTAAGTGCGCCAATGATTCTGGCAGGCCTTACAATGCTGATCATTGCCTATCGTAATCGAACGCCGCAGAAAGAGGCTGCCTGAGATGCAACAGTATCTATCCATGATGCGTCACGTCCGTGACAATGGCGCGCGAAAAGACGATCGCACCGGAACCGGGACCCGCAGTGTGTTCGGCTATCAAATGCGTTTCGACCTTAGCCACGGTTTTCCGGTCATTACGACCAAGAAGTTACACCTTCGTTCTATCATTCACGAACTGCTGTGGTTCCTGAGTGGCGACTCGAACATTCGTTATCTCAAGGAAAACGGCGTGTCGATCTGGGACGACTGGGCGGACGATAACGGCGAACTCGGCCCGGTATACGGCGTGCAGTGGCGCAACTGGCCGGCACCGGACGGCGGAACTATCGATCAGATCAGTCAGGTTGTTGAGGCCTTACGCGATAATCCCGATTCGCGTCGAATACTGGTTTGCGCCTGGAATGTCGCCGAACTGCCGAACATGGCGCTGCCTCCCTGCCACTGCCTGTTTCAGTTTTACGTTGCCGATGGCAAACTCTCCTGCCAGTTGTATCAGCGTAGTGCAGATATTTTCCTCGGCGTGCCATTCAACATCGCGTCCTATGCATTGCTAACACACATGCTTGCTCAGCAATCGGAGCTGAGCGTCGGTGAGTTCATCTGGACCGGCGGGGACTGCCACCTTTATCTCAATCATCTGGATCAGGTAGACGAACAACTGCAACGTGAGCCGCTGGCGCTTCCGCGTCTGGCGATCAAACGCCGACCAGAAAGCATATTCGACTACCGGTTTGAGGATTTCGAGATCCTGAACTACGAAAGTCATCCACATATTCGTGCCGCCGTCGCCGTCTGATCTGTGAAGATAAGCATCATCGTTGCAGCCGCGACGAACAACGTAATTGGCCGCGACGGCGAGCTGCCGTGGCGGTTGCCCGAAGACCTGAAACGATTCAAGCAGCTGACAATCGGCAAGCCTGTCATCATGGGGCGCCTGACTTACGAATCGATCGGCAAGCCGCTGCCGGACCGAAGGAATATCGTCCTGAGCGCCCGCAAGGGGCTGAATATTGACGGCTGCGAGGTTGTGGACACGCCGGATGCCGCGATACGGCTGGCAGGTGGTGCTGAAGAAGTGATGGTCATCGGTGGTGGTGGCGTCTACGCTCAGATGTTGCCGATGGCTGACCGCATATACATGACGCGGATAAACGCCACGTTCGATGGCGATACATTTTTTCCGGAGCTCAACGACAAGGAATGGCGGGTCGTTGATCGCGTGGATTTTCCTGCGGACCAGTCCCGGCAATTCGGCTTCTCGTTTGTGACGCTGGATCGCGTCTGAGTGTCCAGCCCGAATCAGTTCCTCAAAAGGACTCGGCTTCACTGACTACGGCAGTTCGCCGTGTTATTTGTTGCGGCACACCACCTGCGTGACTTTTGGACGTTTGCCAAGTTGCACGGCTGTGAGCTGACGGCCCCATACGCAACCGGTATCAACGCAGATCAGATCCGGATTAATAATCAAGCCAAGAGCGGACCAGTGACCGAAAACGATTCGCGTGCCTTTCCAGGCCACATCCTTGGCTTCGAACCAGGTAGTAAGGCCCTTTCTTGCATCGGCCGGCGGTCCTTTATGCTCGAAATCCAGTCGGCCCTTTTTGTCAACCATGCGAATACGCGTCAGGCAGTTCACGATGAAACGCAGCCTCTTGTATCCGCGAAGATCACCTGACCATCGGTCCGGCGAATCGCCGTATAACTTCGTCAGGAATTTCACGTATGCCTTGCTTCGCAGTTTGGATTCGACCTCAGCCGCACGCGCAAGAGTTTTCTTGATGCTCCATTGTGGGGGAAGTCCGGCATGTACGAGTAGCGTATTCAGTTTCTTGCTGTAGTGGGCGAGTGGCCGGCGACGCAACCAGTCGATCAGTTCGTCACAGTCGTCCGCATCCAGGATTCTGGCAAGCGACCCGAACCTGTCTGTGGAATCGCCTACTCCGTTTGCAACCGCAAGCAAATGCAGATCATGGTTGCCCAGCACTACTTTGGCAGAGCGGCCGAGGCTGCGAACGAAGCGTACGGTCTTCAGGGACTTCGGTCCACGATTGACAAGGTCCCCTGTCAGCCACAGCCGGTCTTCGTCAGGGTCAAATTTCAGTTTGTCGAGCAGGCGCCGGAACGGGTCGTAACAGCCCTGCAGATCGCCTATCGCATAGATCGCCATCTGCTTCAGCCCTGAAATTGTATCAGTTGAAATAGACGATCAATGGCCAGGTGAGAGCAATTCAACTGCTGCAACATTCGGGCTAGTGAAGAACCCCGGGCATGGCCAGCGTGAAAGGAGGGATGCGCGCATCGAAGTTTTTACCGTTGTCCGCTTCCATTCGATAACTGCCTTGCATGGAGCCAACAGGCGTTTCGAGGACTGCGCCGCTCGAATAACGGAATATCTCGCCCGGATTCAGATGCGGCTGTTCGCCGACAACACCGTCGCCGCGTACTTCCTGAACCTTGCCATTGGCATCAGTGATAACCCAGTGGCGGCTCAACAATCGGGCCGGTACGTCGCCGAGGTTGGCGATAGTAATCGTGTAGGAAAATACGTAACGGCCATCATCCGGTTCGGATTGTTCATGGACGTAGTCCGTTGCGACTTCGATACTGATTTCGCAGTTTTTCTTATCCATTAGTCACCGCATCTTCGTCGGACCAGCGCCCGGATGCACACATTCTAACGCAAGATTGATGAGCATGTGCATCACACCGGTGCAATGTGCAGGCTAGCTGCGGGCCAGATGATTTGCGAGGGTGACATAATTCCTGATCGTCGCCTGCTCGGGCCTCGATGCCGGGTCCATCCCGGCAGCGATGAGATCGTCCTCCGTGGCACTGGCTCTTAGCGCGTTACGCAGCGTCTTTCGGCGCTGACTGAATGCTTCTGCAACAATGCCGGACAGTTTTTCGTGGTCTGTGATCGCATAAGCGTCGTGCGGCAGCGGGCGTAATCGAACAATTGACGACGTAACTTTGGGCTGTGGACTGAATGCGGTCGCCGGTACATCGAACAGCGGCTCAATCTCCATGTAACAACCGAGCATGATGCTCAACCGGCCATAGGTCTTGTTACCCGGTGGCGCGGCCATTCGGTCGACGACTTCCTTTTGCAGCATGAAATACATATCCCTGATTACATGTCTGCATTCTGTGAGCCGGAAAAGCAAAGGTGTCGAAATGTTGTAAGGCAGGTTACCGACGATACGGAGATCGTTCCCCAGGCTGGAGAAGTCAAAGCTGAGGGCATCTGCTTCGTGAATCGTTACGTTTGGCTGCATCGCGAATTGTCGCTTGAGCGCCGCCGCCAGATCGCGGTCAAACTCTATGGCGTGAAACACGCCGGCGAGTTTTGCCAGTGGTTCGGTGATTGCCGCCTGGCCCGGACCAATCTCGACGATTGTCTCGGTGCTTTGCGGCTGAATAGCTGCGACAATTTTGTCGATCGTCATCTGATCGGTCAGAAAATGCTGGCCGAATCGCTTGCGCGGCCGGTGAGCACGGCTCATACCCCGGCCAACTTTGCAGCCAGTTCAACCGCCGCGATCATGCTACCGGCATCGGCTTTGCCGGTGCCGGCAATATCGAGTGCCGTACCGTGATCGACGGACGTCCGAATTATCGGCAGGCCGAGAGTGACGTTGACAGCTTTGCCGAATCCGGCGTATTTCAAAACGGGCAGACCCTGGTCATGGTACATCGCGAGTACAGCGTCGGCATGGCCTGCGGCGGGTGTAAACGCCGTATCCGCCGGTAGCGGGCCCCGAATGATCATGCCCCGCTGTTGATATTCATTGATGACCGGTTCGATGACCGCAGCATCCTCTGTACCCAAATGACCGCTTTCGCCGGCGTGCGGGTTAAGTCCGCAAACGATAATTTCGGGATCAGATATATCGAACTTCGCAATGAGGTCGGCGTGCAGGACTTCGATCACCTGACGAAGCCTGTCTTTTGTCAGATAGTCCGGGACCTGACGGAGTGGCATGTGCGTGCTGGCAAGTGCCACCCGCATGGCATCCGTAACAAGCAACATAACCGGTGTTTGAGTTGATGTCAGCTCCGCCAGGTACTCTGTGTGGCCGGTGAACGAAATACCGGCATCGTTGATCGTGCTCTTTTGCAGTGGTGCCGTAACCAGTCCTGAGAATTCTCCATCGATACAGCCCTTGACGGCACGTTTCAGTCCGTCCAACAGGGATTGCGCATTGGCGGGATCGGGCGTGCCGCAAACTGCAGCATTGACAAGGGGTTGCCGCAGCACTCTGAGACAGTGATTTGCTACGTCTTCTTCTTTCGCACCACCGCCCATAATAGAAACGTCAACACCGAGCTGGCGCGCTCTCGTTTCAAGAATCTCGGGGTCAGCAATGACGACCACCCGGTCCGACCACTCTGTCTGTGCCAGTGCGAGACACAAATCAGGGCCGATGCCCGCAGGCTCCCCCGCAGTGATTACGAGAGGATTGCGGTTTGTTGATGTCACGGGCTTGGGTCTGTCGCAGACGAGATCTCTGCGGTTTGCGTGTTACATGCGTATGTCTACGAACGCTTCGTCCCGAATTCGCCGCACCCAGAGTTGTTCTTCCTCTGTCAGCTTGCTGTTTCTAACGCGCTGTATGCAACCGCTTTCCTTGAGCTCTTCCGTGTTGTCATATATGCGGCGGTCCATCACTTCGATAATGTGCCAGCCGAATCGTGTCTGGAACGGCTCGCTTACTACGCCAATCTTTGATTTCTTGGCTGTTGCCTCGAATTCGGGTACATACGTGCCGGCACTGGTCCAGCCCATTTCTCCGCCGTCGTTCCCCGAACCGGGGTCGTCGGAAAGCAGCTTCGCTATCTCGCCAAAATCTTCGCCGGCGTTGATCTGCAGAACTGCTTCCTCCAGCTGCTGTTTGGCGGTTTCGTCGTCGATTATTTCATTTGGCGTAATCAGGATATGGCGAATCCTCATCTGCTCGACTTCGCTGCGCTGAACTGTGCCGCGAAGATCATTGACCTTGACGAGGTGATAGCCACTGATTGCCCGAATCGGATTCGAAAAGTCACCGGCTTCCATTGGGCCGACAACGTCCGAGAAAATAGTCGGTAGCTGATCGCCTTTACGCCATCCGAGCCTGCCGCCGTCAAGTCCGGTTTGACTGTCGGAATAACGAATCGCCAATTCGGCAAAGTCGGAACCGTCCTGAAGCTGCTTGTACACGTAGTTCGCTTCGGTTTCCGCCTCCGCGAGCTCGTCTGCGGTCGCGGATTCCGGGATCGAAATCAAGATATGTGACAGGTTGTATTCCGAATTAACAACGACATTGTCTTCAAGATCCGCAAGACATTGATCTATCTCACGCGGTGCAACCGATATGCGTCCGATTACGTCCATGCGCCTCAATTGGTCGAGAATCAATTGCTCGCGCATCTCACGACGATAGACGGCATATGAAATGTCCTCTTCGGCGAGAAGGCGGGGCATATCTTCAAATGCGATTTCGTTTTGCTCTGCAACTCCGGCGATAGACTGGTTTAGCATCTGGTCCGATACCTGGATACCGATCCGTTCCGCACGTTGCAGCTGAATTCGCTTTACGATGAGGCTTTCAAGCACCTGTTCCTGCAGGATGTCTGCCGGTGGAAGCTGCATGCCCTGATCCCGTGCACGCTTTGTGATCGTCTCCGTTTGCAGGCGCAACTCGCTCTTCAAAACGACGCCTTCGTTGACGATGGCGGCAATGCCATCCAGCATGTCGCCGGTCGTCGAGAGCTCGTCCGCGGAGGCAGGAATTGCGCCGGGCAGGAGCGTCGCGATTACATATAAATATTTGATTTTGTTCATAAATTCTTAGTAGCGGTCACGCGAATAGCCAAGGATACCATTTTCCAAAAGCCGGTCAGCTTTGGTGCCCAGGTCGGCCATTCCCTTGAGGACCAATTGTAGACCGAAAGATGAATCCCGCGTTCCATCGCGGGTGCTGATATGGCGGCGCGTCACCAGCCGCAAACCCCAGCAACAACTTTCGTATTCGATGCCGAAGAGTTGCTCCAGCACCTCATTATCGCGAAAAGAAAAATTGTATCTGCCGACGAAATTCCAGCTTTTCGAGACCGGCCATGACCAGGATATGTCGCCTTGCTCAAGCGACTCTTTGCGAAAGCGATAGGCGAGATTCAGGATCTTATTACTTTGCGGCCGGTACTGGATCCTGGCTTCCGATTGTGTTGTGCCGCTGTTTCCGGTGCCCCACTGGTAGCCCAGGTCGAAATTAAGGTTTTCGTATAAAAGAAATCGAATCTCGGCAATATAGTCGGAAGATTCACTGGACGATAACGGCTGACCGGGCAGTGACACCCCCTGCTCACTCAGGTACAGGGCCTGGCCTATTGTCGCAGTAACGACTTCCCTGCCGGTGGAGATATCCAGAATTCGAGATGTGATGCCGATGCTGAGCTGGTCGGTATCGGCGATTCGATCAACACCGAGAAAACGATTCTTTCGATACAGCTGCACGAAATTAAGGTCCGGCATGATCGTGTCGAATACCGGAAGGTCCGATTGCTCGCGATGGGGAACGTGAACATACAAGATTCTCGGCTCGAGAGTCTGAGTCCGTCCACGCGACGAACGCATCGTTCGTTCGAGAATCATGCCGGTGTCCAGGCTGGCGATCGGCAGGGTGCGGGTAGGATCTGCGGGCTGCCCGGGCGTGACATTGTTGAGTTCGTAGCGCGTATAATCGAGAATGACACCCGGCGTAATAAACCAGCCGGCGTCCTCTACGGGCAATTCAATTTGTGATGCCGCATTGAGGCGCCAACCGGTTACGCCGACATCGCGATCAAAATAAACCAGCTCTCCATCGAATCCGTAACGCAGCCCGAGTGGCTGATCCGGCCATGACCCTTTGACGCGAACCTGCGGCAGGCGCCGGTACGGTTGATCCGCCGGCAGGATTGCCTCATCAATTGTCTGGTATTCCTGAAACTTGGCCAATACAGACCAGTGCTCGCCGTAGCGATCGAACAGCACACTTCGATTCAGGTGTGTGATGCTCGATATGCTCAAGCTGCCGCCCAGGTCTTCGAAGTACCTGCTATCGGAGACGTCGCGATAGTCGACAAGGTTTCGCCAGCCGTTCGCAAATAGTGTTTTGTGTTTAACGTCCAGCAAATGACGATCTGCATCGATCAGACTGTCATCGGGCAGATAATCGACCCGCAAAGTACCATCATGGCGCTCCATCAGGTATCGAAACTCGGTTTGCACCTGCAGACCGCGGTCGGTCAGAAGTCGCGGTGTAAATGTTGCATCGTAATTGGGCGCGATATTCCAGTAATAGGGGACGCTTATCGCGCGACCACTTCGGCCCGCGCTGCCGAACTCCGGTGTCAGAATTCCGGACTTGCGTGCATCGCCGATTGGAAACGAGAAATAAGGCGCATACAGAATCGGCACACCCTGAAATCTCAGTATGACGTTCCGGGCTGTCCCGGTACCACTTGCAGTATCGAGGTCGATATCCGCCGCTTTGAGTAACCAGTCGTTCGAACCCGGCGGGCAGGTCGTGTAGGTTACATCGTCGAGTTCGAGCCGGCCCTGCTGGTTTATTTCGAGTGCGCTGGCCTCGCCCCTTGCGGCGCCGCCTGAGAGAGTGAATTCGGCACCTTCGAACCGGATGCGCCCGGAAGAATAGGAAAATTCGGCCGAGTCGCTATTAATCCGTGTGCTCGGGTCTTCGTATCGCACGCCACCTTGAAGGTGCAGGGCCATGGATTCGGCGTCAAAATTTGCGCTATCCGCGCCGGCGAGTCGTTCGCCCTGTTGCACGAGCACGCCGCCTGACATGGTGGCACTCGGTTTCTCGCCCAGTTGCGCTGCAAACTGCCCCGCTTCGAACTGAATTATCTTTGAGTCACCAGCATCAAGATCGCCGAACAACGCCCTGTCCAGGCTGTCGCCGACATCGGCAACCGCGCACTCAAGCTCCTGCTGCGAGTGGGCAGGCGCACAGGCCAGCACAATGAGCAGGCCGGCAATTGGAAAATGAAATCGGTTCAAGATTGCGGCAGAACTATCTGACAAAATGTAACGGCTACAAGATGTTATCGAGAAAAGATGTTATCAGTTATTGCGATTTGCTACCTTCGCATAGTTCTTTGGAGCCTTCAACGCGGAACGGAGACACAATATCACCAGGAGCGATACCAATCTGCAGCCTCGCCGGGAGGAACTTGAGAGCTGGCTGGCCGGGATAAACGGCCTGGATCCCTCGACGCTTGCGTCAGCATCTGAAGACGCCAGCTTCCGCCACTACTATCGGCTCAAGAGCGGCAATTCGACGCGGATTGTCATGGATGCACCTCCGGAGCAGGAAGACTGCAAGCCATTCATCAAGATCGCCGGGTATCTCGAACAGATGGATCTAAACAGCCCGCGCGTTCTTGCAGCGGATCTGGACCACGGTTTTCTCCTGCTGACCGATCTTGGATCAAAGCTGTATCTGACCGAGCTTCAGAACGATCGTTCCCGCGCAAACAATCTTTACGAAGATGCAATTTCTGCCCTCATAAGGATACAAAAACATGGCGCCCGGTTTCAGTCAGAACTGCCCCCTTACGATGAGAAGTTACTGTCATTCGAGTTGTCACTTTTCCACGACTGGCTCTGCGAAAGACACCTCGAAATCGAATTCACGGAATCGGATGAAGAGCAATGGCAGGAATGTTGTCGCCTGTTGATTGACAACGCGCTGCAGCAACCACGAGTATTTGTTCACCGCGACTATCATTCGAGAAACCTGATGGTGACCGACCAAAACAACCCGGGCATACTCGATTTTCAGGATGCTGTTGAGGGCCCCTTAACTTACGATCTCGTTTCGCTTCTCAAGGACTGTTATATTCGCTGGCCGGCGAACCAGGTACGTACATGGGCATTGCAGTTTTACGATCAACTGGCTGACGAACTCGTCGAGCGATTAAACGCGGAGCAGTTCATCCGTCACTTTGATTTGATGGGAGTGCAGCGCCATCTCAAGGCAGCAGGTATTTTTGCGCGCCTTTTGCATCGCGACGGAAAGTCCGGATACATGCCTGATGTGCCGCGAACACTCGAATACATAGAAACCCTCGGTCCGAAATACAATGAGCTGTCATATTTGGCAGAGCTAATCAATCAGCGTTGTCTGCCCTTTTTGAGAGAGAGAACGTGATTGCGATGATTCTTGCGGCAGGTCGGGGCGAACGATTGCGTCCGGTGACGGATGAAATGCCGAAGGCACTCGTCGAAGTCAACGGTGAAAGCCTGCTTGAAAGGCATCTCAGGTCACTGGCGGAGGCCGGGGCGGACACGGTCGTCATTAATCTCGGCTGGCTGGGAGAACAAATAGTAGAGCGGGTCGGTTCCGGCGCTCAATTTGGCCTGCAGGTCGTCTACAGTCCCGAATATGAAGATGTGCTTGAAACCGGTGGGGGTATTCATCGTGCGCTGCCGTTACTTGGCGCGGGGCCGTTCTGGGTTGTCAACGCGGATACCTACACGGAGATCCGGCTGCCAAAGCTTGAACTGGAAGAAAACAAGCTTGGCCACCTGATTCTGGTGCCGACACCGGGGCATAAGAAAAACGGTGATTTTGATCTTAGCAATGGACTGGTTCGAAACGGCGAAAACCCGGCGCTGACTTTCAGCGGAATTGCGCTTTATCGTCCGGAGTTATTTGCCGGACAAAAGTCCGGTCGTTTCCCGTTGGCGCCAATACTGCGCGAAGCGGCCGATCGCGAGCAGTTAAGCGGCAGTTTGTTCGACGGCGTATGGGAAGACGCCGGTACGCCGGAGCGAGTGGCGGCATTGAACCAGGAATGAGATCGCGTGCATCGTGGCCAACGGATTCACAAAAAAACACAGAGTTTCATCAGTTGAGCATGCGTAAAGTCGGGCGCAGGTAAATATCCTCTTTCGTACGCAAGTTAACACCAATGTCCAGCTCCGGTTGCACATCCGTCGTCGTCGTCATTTGAAACTGCTGCAATAGCAGCCCGAGGTGTACCTTCATTTCGAGGATCGCAAGATACTCACCAATGCAACGCCGCGGCCCCAGCGAAAACGGCGTGTATGCGACCTGACGCCTGTCTTTTTTTTCCCTGGTCTCTTGTGTGGCAAATCGCTCCGGATCGAATTTTTCCGGGTCGGGCCAATACTGCTCGCTGTGGTGCAAAATATAAGGAGAGATATAGATGTCGGTACCGGCCGGTATGTCGTAATCAGCCAGCGTGTCGTCCTTGATGGCGCGGCGCGAAAACAACCAGACCGGTGGGTACAGCCTCATGGTTTCTGCGATAACCTGATGAAAATACTTCAGCTCGGCGACGGATTGACTGTTTACCGAATCGGCATCAGTCACTTGCTCTCTCGCTTCCTGAATGAGCTTTGCGTCGACATTCGGGTGGCGCGCGATCAGATACCACGCCCAGTTCAGTATGCCAGAAGAAGGTTCGAAGCCGGCAATGATCAAAGTCATTATCTCATTCAGTAACTAGTCGTCGCTGTACTTTCGCCGGACTTGTCTTCTGCAGACATATACATGGAAAGAAAATCATAGTGCTCCACTGGCTCCGATCGCCGCCGCCCGTCGATGATGCTGAGTACGAGTTCGCGGAGTGCTCTCAAGCGGAGTACGAATTTCAGGTCACGCGACGGATCCTGGCTGAGGAAGGCAAACGGGTTGTCACCATCCGCGATGATTTTCGAGTCAAAGTCCGGGCCGAAGATCGCTCTGAGAATGACCTCGAGCGCATAGTCCGTCATTTCCTTTGTGATATTTACGGGCTCCCCGGCCGCAGCGAGTTTCGCCCAGCGTTGCGACTTTCGCTCACAGCACTGGACAATCAAGGAAATCAGTTTATGCAGATTTCGTCGTGTAAACGCGGGAGTCACCATGGTCCGCGATCGTCGCCAGGCCGCCCCGTCGCTGACAATCAGCCCGTTTCCCAGCAGCATCTTGACCCGCTCAAAGCCCGGGCCCTTTATATATTTGCTGTGGTTTGTCACCAATATGCTACGAATATCTTCAGGATCATTGAGAAACAGAGCCTGCCTGCCGTTGGGCGTCGATACAGCGACGACATTGCCGTAAGAACGCTGCAATTCCTCGAGGCTCCTGAGTGTCTCTGCGTCAGCACCGAGCGCAACTGGCGCATCGGGTCCTGGGGGACGCCGGAAAACTGGGAGAGGTTCGGTCATGAATGGAAGGGATATTGTGCAAGGTGGTGTTTGTGCAGGCACAATATCATATTGATCGGCGCCAAATCGATACGGCAAACTCCGATGTGAGGTGCGCCTGCCAACAGGTGCTGCGGAATTTTTCATGCCAGTGAGATGCTGCAAGAGAAAATTCATTGCGGCTACCGTTCGAGACGCTTCTGAATCGGTTCCGGCGCCTGACTCCGGGCGGCTCGTGCCCGACACGCTGTAGGCTAATCAGGAGGGACAATATGGAGTTTGAACTCGGCCAGCTGGCTGATCTCATCGGGGGTGAGCTTACGGACCCCACCCAGGCTGGGGTGAAGGTCTCCGGCGTTCGCTCCCTCGACGCCGCAGGCCCCGGCGACCTGGCTTTCCTGTGGGATGACAAATACGTCGCGGCTGCCAGGACCAGCAAGGCCAGCGCGGTCATCGCCAGGGAGGCGCCGGGCGGGCAGACGTGCATCGTCGTCGACGATCCGCAGGCTGCCATGCTCATGCTCCTCGGACAGGTCTACGGAACGCGCCATCCCGACCTCCCGTCGGGAGTCCACGGCACGGCCTTCGTCTCCGACGAGGCTACCCTCGGCGAGGGCGTCGCCGTCGGGCCCGGCGCGGTGATCGAAGCCGGGGCGACCATCGGCGAGCGCACCCAGATTCGGGGACGTGCCTACGTCGGCCACAACGTGACCATCGGCGAGGACTGCCAGGTGCACCCCAACGCGACTATCCTCGACCACTGCCGGCTCGGCGACCGGGTGACCGTGTGGAGCGGCGCCGTGATCGGCAAGGACGGCTTCGGTTTCCTGCAGCGCGAGGGCAAGAACGTGCGGGTCCCACAGATCGGCAATGTGATCATCGAGGACGACGTCGAGGTTGGCGCCCTGAGCACCGTGGCCCGGGGGGCCATCGAGAACACGATCATCCGTAAGGGGGTGATAATCGACGACCACTGTCACGTCGCCCACAACTGTGAGATCGGCGACTACACGGTCATCTGCGGCCGCACGGCCATGGGCGGATCGGTGACAATCGGCAAGAACGTCTTCCTGCTGCAGGACGCGGGCATCTCCAACAATCGAACCGTGGGCGATGGCGCTGTTGTAGGCAGGTGCGCACGGGTCCTCGAAAAGGACCTGGCCGCGGGGGAACAGATCGCCCTGGCGGCCGCCAACTTCCCGCCCGTCACCGCCAAGAAGATCCAGCTCACCCTCCCCGAGCTCCCGAACATGCGCTTGCGCCTGAAGAGGCTGGAGAAGCGGGTCGACGAGCTGAGTAAAGCTGAGGACCAGGGGAGGCCATAACAACAGCCATGTCGTTTTACGAGGAACTCAAGCGCCGTAACGTCGTCAAGGCTGCGGTCCTCTATGTCATCGCCTCCTGGTTGATATTGCAGATCGCGGATGTCCTGTTCGACGCTATGGAATTGCCCCCCACGTGGGTACGGCTGGTTCTGGCGATTCTCATCCTCGGCTTCCCGCTGGCACTGATCTTCTCCTGGGTCTTCGAGATAACCGCGGAGGGGCTGCAGCGCGAGAAGGACGTGGACCGTAGCCAGTCCATCACCGCAGATACCGGTCGCAAGGTCAATGTCCTGATCATCGTCATGCTGGCTCTGGCCATCGCTGTGGTGGTCATGGATCAGTTGATGGGGCAGGTGTCACCGTTCGTGCTGATCGGCGTCGTCGTTTTATTGCTCATAGCAGCCATTGTGCTGGCACGACTCGTGCCGTCTGCCACATCGGCCCGAGTTCCGGCCGAGCCTGCCCTTGCAGCTGCAGCGGCGGGAACAGAACCGGCTGGCGAGACTCCCAGGGCCATCGCTGTGCTGCCGTTCGTCAACATGAGTTCCGATAAAGAGCAGGAATATTTCTCTGACGGACTCGCCGAGGAGTTGCTCAACCTGCTGTCCAAGATTCCGGAGCTGCGGGTGGCGGCACGGACCTCGTCGTTCTCCTACAAGAACAAGGACGTGAAGGTCGCGCAGATCGGTGCAGAGCTCAACGTGGGCCACGTGCTTGAGGGCTCCGTGCGCAAGTCCGGGGACCGGGTGCGCATCACCGCCCAGCTGATCCAGGCCGAGGATGGCTATCACCTGTGGTCGGAGTCATATGACCGCACGTTGGACGATGTCTTTGCCATCCAGGACGAGATCGCCGCCGAGGTGGTGGCGCAACTCAAGGTCACGCTGCTGAGCGCCGCGCCCGTAGTCAAGGAAATCGACCCTGAAGCATACGCCCTGTTCCTGCAGGCCCGGCACCTGGCCCGCCAGGGGGCGACCGAATCATTTGAGCAATCCGTTACTCTGTACCAGCAGGCGCTGGCCCTCGCCCCGGACTACATCGCCGCATGGGATGGCCTCGCTGCGGTGTATTGCGACCAGACGGACAGGGGTCTGCGGCCCATCGAGGAGGGTTATGCCCTCGCCCGGGTGGCCGCGGACAAGGCGCTGGCGATCGACCCGGACTATCCGCAGGGCCATGCCCGCCTCGGCTGGATCGCGATCGCTTACGACGGCGCCCTGGCCGCGGCAGCACGGCATCTGGAGCGCGCATTGGAGCTGGAGCCGACCGATCTTGACATCCTCGGCGATGCCGCCGATTTGGCCGGGTCTCTCGGCCGCCTGGACGAGGCTATTGCGCTGCAGGAATACGTGGTCGCCCGCGACCCGGTGAACGCCAGAGGACATCGGCGCATGGGCGTTTCCTACCTCTGGGCCGGGCGCCTGGACGAGGCCATCGCCTCTTTTCGCACCGCGCTGACACTGAGCCCGGGGCATCTCAGCGTGTGGAACCTCATCGGCACGGCGCTGCTGTTGAAGGGCGAACCGGAAGCGGCGCTGACGGCCATGCAGCAGGAGTCAGGGCCGGGTTGGCGCCTGAATGGCCTGGTCATGGCCCACCACGCGCTGGGGCAGGCGGCCGAGTCCGATGTTGCGCTGGCAAAGTGGATCGAAATCAGCGAGCAGATGGCAGCCTACAACATCGCCTACGTGCTGGCGTTCCGCGGTGAGACCGACCGCGCCTTCGAATGGCTGGACAAGGCGGTGCAGTACAAAGACCCGGGCCTCTCTCAGATAGCCATGGAACCACGGTTCGCCAACATCCGCACTGACCCGCGCTGGCTGCCGTTCCTCGAGAGCATCGGCAAGTCCCCGGATCAGTTGGCGGCCATCGAGTTTGAGGTGACGCTACCCGAATAGAGGTGGGTGGGCCAGCAAACATTCAGTTGACCATTAAAGCTATGTGCTGGCGGGCTGCTTTCGCTCATCAGCGGATGTCTTTCCCCATGTTGACGACTGGAGCCGCAACGCCTGGCGCCGTCGTTTCCGGTATCAGTAAGCCAGGCAAGCTTCATAAAGAGCATTCACCGCCACGGTGTCCTCGCCGAAGCGGCAGCTTCTCATTTGCAACTGCTCAAAGTACTTTCCTGTCTCCTGTTGCCCGATCGGACCGGTGGCGAGCCACGCGGGGGTTTGCGCACCCTCCTGCGGAGACTCATGCCCACCAAATCCCAGGTTTTTGCTCAAGCGGGAAGTGACGTCACCGGGATGGCAGGCGTTGACCGTTACGTTATGCCCTGCAAAACGCTCGGCGAAAGCGACCGTCAGCATTCGGTTGGCCTGCTTCGACTGCCGGTAGGCTGTATTGTTGTCGTAAGGGCGGCGCCTGAATTCCAGGTCATCGAGATCGAGGTCCCCCGCCCAATAGCTCGCAACGTTTACCACCCTGGCAGGCGCCCCTGCCCGCAACTGATCATTGAATGCCCGGGTTAACCAGAAATAACCCAACACGTTGGTGGCAAACTGAAGTTCGATCCCAGCGGGTGTTTCCCGGCGGCGGCGGGGCGTAACCGCCGCGTTATTGACCAGGACGTGAACCGGTTCCCGGAGGCGTCCGGCGAGGGCCTGAACCGAATCCTTGCTGGAAAGATCCACGAGTTCATAACTCACACACTCATTGCCCGAGAGTCTTATAAGCTCGTTGGTCACCACACCTGCCTTGTGCGCGTCCCTGCACAGCAGGACAACGCGGTATTCCGGCTGAAACGCAATCTCCGAAGCAATGGCCTTGCCAATGGCGCCAGTCCCACCGGTGACCAGCGCTAATCTGCGGTTGTGATTCTGGTCCTGGCTTGGCATGAGGTCTCAACAGTAGATTCGAAAGGTGTCGTTGATTGGGATCGAGAATCTCCGCTTTTAATTGCGATTTCAACCGGTCGACGCAACATCTAATCTCTACCACCTCAATGTCCCCTTTAATCAAAGGCGGACATTCTTTCGGTGCCAGAATACGGGTCCCAGGCCGGACCGCGGGCAACGGGGCAAATCGAGCACCTTCCAGCGATTCAGAATCCGAGGTGCCTTAAAAGGTACGGCTCGAGATCTCTAGCTACCTCTGACAAGTCTTTTGTCACACCAAGCGCTGCCAGGTCCGTGACCTCGAGATCTTCGAAGCCGCAGGGATTGATGCGCGTAAAGGGCTCGAGGTCCATATCAACGTTCAGTGCCATACCGTGGTAGCTGGAGTATCGCCGTACACGCAGACCGACACTGCCAATTTTTTTCCCTTGTACGTAGACGCCAGGCGCATCCGCTCTGCTTGCCGCTACGATGTTGTATTGGGCCGCCAGAGCGACAACGGACTGTTCGAGTGCGGTGACGAGGTCGCGGACGCCCAGTCCGGCCCGTCTCAGATCGATAAGCGGATAGACCATGAGCTGACCGGGCCCGTGATAGGTCACCTGGCCGCCGCGATCGATCTGGATTACCGGGATATCTCCGGGCGCGAGCACATGCTCACGGCTTGCATTCAGGCCGAGGGTGAAAACCGGTGGGTGCTCGGTAAACCAGATTTCGTCGGGCGTCTCATCGCCGCGTGAATTCGTGAACGCCTGCATCGAACGCCACAGCGGTTCGTATTCCCGCCGCCCAAGCGAACGTATCTCGACCGTTCTTTCGCGATCGGTATGCTGAATCCTGGAAGGTACCGTCACAGTGCGACCAGAATTTCTTCGTGTTCGGACAGATCGCTGTAAATATCGTCCAGTTGTTGCTGATTCTGTGCTTTTATCGTAATCGTAATCGAAAGAAAATTGCCGTTACGGCTCAGCGCGGTGCGAATCGCATCACTGCGAATTTTTCCTGCATGCCGCTCGATCAGCGCTACCGCCGCATCGCGGAATTCCGGCTGCTCCCGGCCCATCATCTTGATCGGAAAATCGCACGGGAAATCGAGCAGCTTTTCTTCCTTTGGTACAGTCATCGGTCACATGCCCGGCCCCGGTGCGGGGCGCAATATCCGCTTACTCAAACCAGAGTTTTACGCCGTCGCGGGTGCGTTGCCAGAACGTTCCACTGGGATTGTCGTTGAGTGCTCTCAAAGGCTCTTTCACCAGGTCGGTGCCGTTGAGGCTCACCCTTAGTTCGGCGAGTGGCTGGCCCTGTGCGATCGGGCCTACGAGAATAGCCGGAATGTTGAGTACTGACTCGACGGCGTCGTAACTGCCGCGCGGCACGGTGATGTACAGGTCTTCGGGGAGTCCAAGCGGCGTAAATTCATTCGCAGCTTTCCAGATTCGCGCATTGGTAACGGGTTCACCCGCTTTGTATAGCAACTTGGTCTCGAAAAAACGGAAACCGTAATTGATCAGCGCCTGGCTGCCATCGACACGCGACTTTGCGCTCGCGGTTCCCAGCACGACGGAGATGATGCGCATGCCGTCTCGCTTCGCAGACGCAATTAGACAGTAGCCGGCATCGTCGGTGTGACCCGTTTTCATACCATCAACAGTCGAATCGCGCCACAGCAATGCATTGCGATTACTCTGCGAAATTTTGTTGTATTCGAATTCCTTCACCGAATACCACCGATAGTACTCAGGAAACCGGTTGATAATGGCGCGCGCAAGCGTCGCAAGATCTCTCGCCGTCGAATAATGCTGCTCACCGGGTAGGCCGGTCACGTTTTCGAAATGACTGGAATGCATACCAAGCTTCGCCGCGTACTGATTCATCACTTCGGCAAACACGGATTCGGTGCCGGCCACATGTTCGGCCAATGCAACACTTGCGTCATTACCCGACTGCACAATCATGCCGAGCAACAGGTCTTGCACCGTGACCCGTGTCCCAACCTCGATAAACGTTCGCGAGCCGGGAGTACGCCAGGCCTTTTCGCTGACCGTTACCTGGTCGTCGAGAGTGATCTGTTTCTCAGTCAGCGCCGTAAAAATCGCAAAAGCCGTCATGAGCTTGGTCAGACTGGCCGGCGCCAGGCGCTTGTCGGGCTCGAGTGAGCTCAGCTCGTGTCCGGTGTTGCCATCGATGACGAAATAGCTTTTGGCGCCAATGATCGGTGGAGACGGAATCGGGCGCATCTCGACAGCGCCCGGGGCCATCGAGGGGATAAGAAAAAACACGAGGGAAATCAGGAGGAAAGGGGATTTGAAACGCATAAGTCCTGCACAGCATTGAAATAGGCGCGCGTATTGTAACGCCTGTGGCAAGAAAAGATCGCCCATCAGTCGGCCGCACACCCCTGTTATTCAGTAACCAGATGCGTTTCGGAGATGCCAAGGTTCTGAAGGTGCGCCACGAGCGAGTCATATTGAATGACGTCGGCAATCGGTCCGATTCTCACCCGGTAAAGGGCCGGCGATTGACTGTAATCCTCCAGAACGAAAGCATTGCCGACGCCACCGCTCCTCAGGAGGGCGAAGCGGCGGCGTGCGTTCTCCGCGTCGCCGAATGCGCCGACCTGCACGTAGATATCGGCTTCGGTTTTCTCCGGCACGATCGCTTTCGTTTTGTCGGGTTTCACTTCGATCGGCGCCCGTGCGACAGGTGGCGGATCCGGCGGCTTGTCAAAGCTAATCGCTGTTACTTCTACGAGGCTCGTGCCTTGCCTGATCATGTCCAGGCGCAGCGCCGCCGAATAGGAGAGGTCGATAATCCGGTTAGCAACAAACGGACCGCGGTCATTGACCCGAACTATTACGCTCTTGTGGTTCCGAAGGTTTCTGACGCGGACATACGTTGGTAATGGCAGCGCTTTGTGCGCTGCAGTCATCGCGTACATGTCATACCGCTCATGACTCGACGTCTGGCGTCCATGGAATTTATTACCGTACCAGGAAGCGACACCACGCTCCTGATAACCATAACTGGAGTTCATCACTTCATAGCGTTTTCCAAGCGCTTCATAGTAGGGTCCATTGCCATAACGGCTCTTCGGCTCCTTGCGCGGCACCGGATCGTCGGGCAGGTCGCGTGGCATTACCGAGCCGCTGCGAGGAGGACCATCCTTTGGGGACTTGCCGGCACAGCCAGCCAATAGCAAAACCAGAGCAAGCGACCAGATGAGCAGATATCGCTCAGGTCTCATGGTGGCCGACCTCGATCGCTATTTCCTGGCCGAGCTGATGTACGGCCAGGGCGTACATGATGCTGTGGTTATATCGTGTAATAACGAAGAAGTTATGAAAGCCGACCCAATGCTCGTCACCATCGGCTCCCTCGAGCGTCAATAACTGGCTTTTGTGATCGTTCGGCAGGTCGGTCGCGAACATGACACCCTGACGGCTCAGCGAGCTGACGGTCTCGGCGGGTTTCAAAGAATTTTCCGGTAGTTTGCCCTGCCAGCCAGTGCTCAGAGTGGCCCGGGTCACCACTTCGCCGCTCTGTTGCCAGCCGTGTGCAACAAAATAATTCGCAACACTGCCGATGGCGTCCGACCAGTCAGTCCAAATATTCCTTTTTCCATCGGCGCTGCTATCAACGGCATAGGCGCGGAAGCTGCTTGGCATGAACTGGGGCGCGCCCATCGCGCCGGCATACGATCCCGTTGCTTCGGACGCTTCAATATTCTCCTCGCGCACGAGCAGGAGAAACTCCTCGAGTTCCCGTCGGAAGAAAGTGGCCCTGGGCGGGTAGTCGAACGCCAGTGTCGTTAGTGCATCGAGCACACGATAACTGCCGGTAATACGGCCGAAATAGGTTTCGACACCGATGATGCCGACCAGAATTTCGCAGGGAACACCAGTTGCCTCGCTGATTCTTTTGAGTTTCAACTCATGCTCGCGCCAGAAGTCCGCGCCTGCCCCGATGCGCTTTTCCGTCAGAAATATCGCGCGATACTCTTGCCAGGACTTGGTCTTCTCGGCGGGTTTGCTTATCGCTTCGAGAATCGATTCCTGCGTCCTGGCTTGCTGCAGCACGCTGGTCAGAGTCGTACGGTCGTATTCGTGCTTTGACACCATCGAATCGATGAACTGCTGAACATCCGATCTTTCGATATCGATGGCGAGGGCAGTCTGTCCGCTGCTAATAAGCAGAATCAGAAGTCCTGTGTGCCGTAATAAGCCCTTGGCGAATTTCATCAGTGTGGCAGCAACTTCCGGTGTGTGTGGATCGACATCAGAATACCGAATCCAACCATAAGGGTCACCATCGATGTGCCTCCAAAGCTAACCAGCGGTAAGGGTATGCCGACTACCGGAACAATTCCTGTGACCATAGCCGTATTTACAAAAACATAGACAAGAAAAGTCAGGCTTATGCTGCCGGCGAGCAGCCGCGCATAGGTATCCGGGGCCTGAATGGCGATATATAGGCCTCTGCCGACAACGAAAAGATAAAGGCCCAGGAGACTCAAGACACCCAGCAGGCCCAGTTCCTCGCCCATGACCGCAAATATGAAGTCCGTCTGACGTTCCGGAAGAAACTCGAGCTGTGCCTGGCTGCCGTTCGTCCAGCCCTTGCCGAACAAGCCGCCTGAGCCGATGGCAATTTTTGACTGGATGATGTTGTAACCGGCGCCCAGTGGATCGCTGTCCGGATTCAAGAGAGTCAATACGCGCTGCTTCTGGTAGTCCTGCATGAAGTAATTCCACAGGACCATCGCGCCCGGCACCGACATCAGGCCAAGGAAGGCCATCAGCCAAAATGACATGCCCGCGAGCACCAGCACGAGAAATCCAGCGGTCGCGATCAGCAACGCTGTTCCAAGGTCTGGTTGCATGGCGATCAGCGCGGTCGGCGCGATCACCAGCACCGCGATGATCAGCATGTGGCCGATCCTGGGCGGAAGCTGCCTGTCGTGCAGGTACCAGGCAGCCATCATCGGCACGGCCAGCTTCATGATTTCCGAGGGCTGAAAGCGAATGCCCAGATCGAGCCAGCGTTTTGCCCCCTGGCCAACTTCGCCAAACGTGAGCACGAGAATCAGCAGGACGAGCCCGGCACCATAACCCCACGGCGTCCAGCGCCGCAGTACGTCGGGAGGCACCTGGGCGACAACGAACATGCCAGCGATTGCGACACTTAGCCTGACGCACTGCTGCAACAACAGATCCATGTCTTCACCGACGGCGCTGTAGAGAACTACCAGTCCCAAACCGCATATAAGCAGCAGCCCGCCCAGCAACTTCCCGTCGACGTTCAAACGCCGCATGATCCTCGCCGCGTTGCCCAGTGGCGCCGCTTTGCGTTCGAGCAGCTGCTCCGTGTCACTAAAGCGCATCGGGATTCACGCCGAGGTAGCGGTCCATGATTGCGCGTGCCATAGGCGCGGCGACGCCGCTGCCGCTACCGCCGTTCTCGACCACAACCGCGACCGCAATCTTCGGATTTCCAAGTGGCGCAAATGAAATAAACAGGGCGTGATCTTTGAGGTGCTCTTCGACTTCTTCCTCTTCGTAGCTTTCCTCCTGTGCCACAGAAAACACCTGCGCCGTCCCGCTCTTTCCGGCCATCTCGTACGCCGCGTCACGGCCGGCGGCCCGGGCTGTGCCCTTGTCGCTTTGCATGACATCGTGCATCGCGGCAATCACGCTTTGCCAATAAATTTCGTTCTCGATTTCGACTTCCGGCATTTGTTTGGGTGCAATGATTATTCTCGTGCCGGTAAGCGGGTCTTCTATTGCAGCGACAATGCGTGGCTCGAAGCGCTTGCCCCTGGTTGCCAATGCCGCCGCCGCGTTGGCCAGCTGCAAAGGCGTCGCGAGCATGTAACCCTGACCGATCGAAGCGATGACCGTTTCCCCCGGGAACCAGACCTGGTCTGCCCGTTCGCTGAAAGCGTGCCGTTTCCACTCACGTGATGGCACCAGCCCCTGGTGCTCGCCCAGCATATCGATGCCCGTGTAATCCCCGAGCCCGAATTGATCCAGATAGTAATGCATCCGATCAATTCCGATGGCGGTGCTGATCGAGTAAAAATAGACGTCACAGGACTGCGTAATCGCATCATGCAGGTCCATATCGCCATGACCTTCGGGTTTCCAGTCCCGGTAACGGTGCGTGCTTCGGGGCAGCGTATAAAACCCCCTGCAGAAATTTCGGTGGGTCAGATTAGTGGCGCCTGTCTCAAGCGCCGCGAGCGACAGCATCGGTTTGATCGTTGAACCGGGCGGATAAGTTCCCTGAACAGCCCGGTTGAACAACGGTTGCCCTGGGTCGGCTTGCAACGCACTGAATTCGTCCGTGCTCATGCCCGTTGCGAAAATATTCGGATCGAATGCCGGCGCACTGACAAGGGCGAGTATCTCGCCGTTCTCCGGGTTGATCGCGACGATGGCTCCACGACGGCCGCGCAAAATTTCTGTTGCGAGAATCTGGAGATCGAGGTCCAGGCTCAGATAGAGATTTGCGCCTGGCAGGGGAGACTCTCTTTCCGGCAGCGAAACAGAAAGTTCCCGGAAGTCCGGCGGAACCTGCCTGCCGCGCGCGTTGGTCATGACCTGTCGGTAGCCGGGATTGCCGTGCAGGTCCGACTCAAAGCTGATTTCTATGCCTGTCTTGCCGGTGTGAGCGGTGCCGACGTAAGCGCCCGGATCAAGTCTTGCCAGGTCTGCCGTGTCCACGGCGCCGACATAGCCAAGGGCATGCGCCACACTTTCCCCATACGGGTAGTGGCGCACCAGCCTGGGCTGAAAATCCACGCCTGGAAATCGTGGGCGCTGGATGGCGAAGTTTGAAATCTCGGCCTCGGAAAGCCGGAATCGCAACGTGACCGGCTTAAAGCGCGGTCCACTCAGACTGAGCGACCGGATTCGCGGAATTTCTTCCTTGTCGATTAGCTTGATTGCCGCAAGACGGTTCAGCGTGTCGTCAAGATCCGGCACTTGTTCCGGAATCAACTCGAGCTGATAGGCCGGCAGGTTTTCGGCGAGAACCCGCCCCTTGCGATCGAAAATCAGGCCGCGCGTCGGCGGCATGGCTTCGATGCGGATGCGGTTACCCTGCGATTTCTCGGCGAAGAGTTCGTGATCGAAAATCTGCAATTGGACGAGGCGCGCAACGACACTGCCGCACAGCAGGAAGCCGATGATCGTGGCAAGCACGACACGGCCCGACAAACAAGCGTCTTTCGGAGTGATGGTCCTTGATTGGGTGGGAGCAGCCTCATGACCTCACCCGGTAACGCACACCGCCGAAAACCAGTGCCAGCAGCGGCCAGATCAATGCGCCCGTGATAACAGGTCCCCAGTACGTCACAGCAGGGGCATTCACTCCGGCGACCCCGTTGACCCAGAAAAGAATGAACTGGTAAAAGGCGAGAATCGCGAACACGGTCGCTGACATCTGCGAAGTAGGGAACACCCGAAACTGCAAATGAAATTTGACCGCAATGTAGGCCACGAAACAGAGTGCAATGGCGTGTTGACCGAGTAACGTGCCTTGAGCGACGTCCAGGAGGATCCCCACGATCCAGGCTGTGCCGATGCTATAGGTGCGCGGCAACGTCATCGCCCAGTATATTAGTGTCAGCGCCACCCAGTCAGGGCGAAACGGGCTGGCCCAATCGGGCATTGGCGCGATTGCCAGCATCAGCGCCGCGACAATGCAGGCGATTACGGGTAAGCGCCGTGATGCCCGATCCCTAGTCATTCGGGAGTCTCCGGATCGTCTTCGTCCGCAATTGGCCAGATCAGCATGATTTCCCGAATCTGGTTCAGCTTGGCGGCAGGTTTTGCGGATACGGCCGCGAACGGTTCCTGTGGAACCCGGGTCACATTATCTATGATCGCAACGGGATAGCCCGCCGGGAAGGCACCGCCGAGTCCCGAGGTGACAAGCAGGTCTCCCTGGCGAACATCGGCGTTATTGGGCAGGAAGGGCAGGTCCAGCCGGTCGAATTCGCCGGTGCCAACGGCAATCGTACGCAGACCGTTTCGGTTGATCTCGACCGGCAGCGCATGATCGGGATCGCTGATCAGCACTGCCTGTGCCGAAAACAGGCCGGTTTCTATGACCTGGCCGACCACGCCCTCAGCATCAACCATCGCCTGGCCGTCATAAACACCATCATTCTGTCCCTTGTCGATGACAAGATCGTGGCGAAACGGATTGGCGCTGACCGACATGATGCCCGCGACGCGGACCTCTTCTCTGACTCTGGTCCGTGCCTCCAGCATTGCGCGCAGGCGCGCATTTTCGGCCTCGAGCGCCGAGTATCGTTGCAGCCGGGCGTGGGTTAGCAGGCGTTCGGCCTTGAGCCGGCTGTTCTCCAGGCGGAGTTGATTGCGGTCCGCGCCGGTCTCGCCAAGCCGGCGCCACATGGCGACTGGTGCGTCGACAGCGACACGCAGCGGATAGACCGTGACGTCGATGGCTCTGTGCACGGCGTCGAGGTAATTTTCACGGTGGTCGATAACCAGAATCAGAATGCTGAGGCCGGCAAACAGCAGCAAGCGCAGGCCCAGGGCCGGCGTTTTCTGTGATCGATGCTGATTATCTGTTCTTGCGGTAAGCATTAGCGGAATGATACCGCTTTAGCACCATTTGCTGCTGTGACCTTACTCCAGTCCGAAGACAGCGGGTCCGTGCTCGTCAATAAGTTCAATGACACGACCACCGCCGCGGGCAACACAGGTCAGTGGATCATCGGCGATGACGACCGGCAGCCCGGTCTCCTCCATGAGCAACTTGTCGATATCCCTGAGCAGGGCACCTCCGCCTGTCAGCACAATGCCGCGGTCTGCGACGTCGGCGCCAAGCTCGGGCGGTGTTTGCTCCAGCGCTTCCTTGACCACGCCGATGATGCCCTGCAAGGGCTCCTGCAGCGCCTCCAGTATCTCATTGCTATTCAGCGTGAAGCTGCGGGGCACGCCTTCCGACAGGTTGCGGCCTTTCACCGAGATCTCCCTGACTTCCTGCCCCGGAAATGCGGAACCGATTTCGTGTTTGATGCGTTCCGCCGTGGCTTCACCGATCAGGATGCCGTAATTGCGCCGCACATAATTCGTAATGGCTTCGTCGAAGCGGTCCCCGCCGATTCTGACGGATGCTGCATAAACGATGCCGTTCAATGAAATAACAGCGACTTCCGATGTGCCGCCACCGACATCGAGCACCATGGAACCGCGGGCTTCGTGCACAGGCAGGCCGGCACCGATCGCGGCCGCCATCGGTTCCGGAATGAGGTGTACCCTGCGGGCGCCTGCACCTTCCGCGGACTCACGAATGGCTCTGCGCTCTACCTGCGTTGAACCATACGGCACAGCAATCAGTACCCGGGGGCTCGGCCGGAAATAACGCGTGCCGTGTGCCTTGCGGATGAAGTGCTGCAGCATCTTTTCCGTTACGGTGAAGTCAGCGATGACGCCGTCTTTGAGAGGGCGGATGGCTGTGATATTGCCGGGCGTTCGGCCGAGCATATTCTTCGCTTCCATACCGACTGCCTCGACGACGCGGCCGCCGCGAGCACTGTCTTCCCGGATAGCGACGACCGAGGGTTCGTCAAGGACGATGCCGTGACCGCGGGAGTAGATTAAGGTGTTCGCTGTTCCAAGGTCGATCGACAAATCATTCGAGAAATAACCTAGAATGTTCTTTAACATGTGGGTGTAGAATCCCGCGATTCAAATAATCTTCGTAATCTAACAATGCGCAGGACATTGCACAAGGCGGCGGGTACCATTGCCGCCCCTCATGCTGCCCGGTACCCTGTTGGGCGGTCGCATACCGGTATCAGATCGTGTCACTAAGCAGAGAACAGGTTCAACACATCGCTACGCTCGCGAGTTTGCAACTGGACGAGGGTGAATTCGACGACATCGTCGCCAAGCTGTCGAGCATCGTCGATTTTGTCGATCAGTTGCAGCAGGCGCCGACTGACGATGTCGTACCGATGGCGCACCCGCTGAACCAGGTGCAACGCCTGCGCCCGGATGTGGTTACAGAAGCCAACGAGCGCGACGCGTTCCAGGCTAACGCGCCGGCTATTCAGGACGGCTTCTATCTCGTGCCCAAAGTCATCGAATAATCATGGCAGGGCAGCAACAAGCATTACACACGCAGACACTGGCCGAGCTGGCGAAGGGCCTCTCAGCAGGCGAGTTTTCCTCGCGCGAGCTGATCGAGACCCTGTTATCGCGTATCGAAGAGCACGGCACATCGTTGAACGCTTTTATTAGTGTCACGGCGGACCAGGCGCTGGCGGTCGCCGATGCGAGCGACGAAGCAAGATCGAAAGGAAAGGCAGGTGCGCTTGGTGGCCTGCCGATTGTTTACAAGGATATCTTTTGCACGAAAGGTGTTTTGACCACCTGCGGTTCCCGCATTCTGGAAAACTTTGTATCTCCGTATGACGCGACCGTGGTGGAACGGCTATCGTCGGCAGGCGCTGTCATGCTGGGTAAAACCAACATGGATGAGTTCGCGATGGGCTCGTCAAACGAGACCAGTTATTTCGGCCCGGTCAGGAATCCCTGGGACACTGAACGCTCGCCCGGTGGGTCGTCCGGTGGTTCGGCGGCGGCCGTCGCCGCGCGCTTGACCCCGGCCGGGACCGGTACTGACACCGGCGGATCGATCAGGCAACCTGCCGCACTGACGAATACCGTTGGTCTCAAGCCGACTTACGGCCGCGTGTCCCGCTACGGTATGGTCGCGTTCGCCTCCAGCCTGGATCAGGCGGGCGTTCTCACGAGGACTGCTGAAGATGCGGCGATGCTGCTTTCTGTCATGGCCGGGTTCGATGAGCGCGATTCGACTTCAGTTGATCATCCGGTACCCGACTATGTAGCCGGTCTGACCGCGTCATTGAAGGACCTTAAAATCGGTGTTGTTCGACAGCACTTCGACTCAGGCCTGGATGAGCAATGTTCGGCACGGGTCAAAGACGCGCTGCATGTGCTCGAGCAACAAGGCGCCAGTCTGATCGAAGTCGACCTCCCCAACCTCGACTTGTCAGTTCCCACCTATTATGTGGTGGCGCCGGCCGAATGTTCGTCAAACCTTTCCCGTTTCGATGGCGTACGTTTCGGTTATCGTGCCGATGACGCCAAAGATCTCCTGGATCTTTATTGTCGTAGTCGCGGCGACGGATTTGGAGCGGAAGTCAAACGCCGCATCATGACCGGTACCTATGTCCTGTCGGCCGGCTATTACGATGCGTATTACCTGAAAGCACAAAAAGTGCGTCAGCTCATCAGTCAGGATTTCAGGAACGCATTTGAAAAAGTCGACGTTATTGCGGGGCCCACCACACCGACGCCGGCGTTTCCGTTGGGCGAAAAAACAGATGACCCGATTACGATGTATCTCAACGATATTTATACGATCGGCGCAAACCTTGCCGGACTTCCCGGAATCTCGGTGCCCTGTGGCTTCGTTGATGATCTACCGGTCGGCCTGCAGCTGGTCGGGCCGCATTTTGCGGAAGAGACCATCCTTGCCTGTGCATACCAGTATCAGCGACTGACCGATTGGCATAAGCGCTGTCCGGAGGCCTATAAATGAATAGTGCCTGGGAAGTCGTGATCGGGCTCGAGATTCACACCCAACTTGCAACAAGCAGCAAGATCTTTTCCGGTGCGTCGACAGCGTACGGTGCCGAACCCAATACTCAGGCCTGCCTCGTAGACCTCGGTTATCCGGGTGTGTTGCCGGTCTTGAATGCCGAAGTCGTGCGCATGGCCTGTAAGTTCGGCCTCGCGATTAACGCCAAAGTGGCATCACGTTGTGTCTTCGCAAGGAAAAATTATTTTTATCCCGACCTGCCCAAGGGCTATCAGATCAGTCAATATGAGTTGCCGATCGTTTACGACGGCGAACTCATGATCAAGGACGATCGAGGTGAGGACAAACGAATCGGCATCACGCGTGCACATCTGGAGGAAGATGCGGGAAAGTCGATTCACGAAGGCCTGAATGAGTCATCGGGAATCGACCTCAATCGTGCGGGCACGCCCTTGCTCGAAATAGTCTCCGAACCGGACTTGCGCTCAGCAAAGGAAGCTGTTGCTTATATGCGCAAGATTCATTCGATCGTCCGTTACCTCGAGATTTCAGACGGCAACATGCAGGAAGGCTCCTTCCGCTGCGATGCCAACGTATCGGTGAGACCTCAAGGACAGGAAAAGCTCGGGACACGATCCGAGCTCAAGAACCTCAACTCGTTCCGCTTTGTCGAAAAAGCGATCAACTTTGAAATCGAACGACAGATCAACATTTTGGAGGACGGCGGCGAGGTGGCGCAGGAAACTCGCCTTTATGACTCCGACCGGGACGAGACCCGATCGATGCGCAGCAAGGAAGAAGCAAACGATTACCGGTACTTTCCGGATCCGGATCTGCTTCCGGTTGTGCTCGAAGATGCTTTTATCGCAGAGGTCAAAAAGACGCTGCCAGAGTTGCCCGATGCGAAGCAATCCCGCTTCGTAGAGCAATATGAATTGAAACCCGGCGACGCCGGGATATTGACAGGCAGCCGCGCGATCGCGGACTACTTCGAAGCGACGGTAGCTGCATTCAAAGATAAGCCGAAGATTGCGGCAAACTGGATCACCGGCGAACTCTCCGCAGCACTGAACCGCGACGGCGTAGATATTGGCGACAGCAAGATTGCCCCGGCGGACCTTGCTGCACTCTTGAGTCGTATCCAGGACGGAACAATCTCCGGCAAGATCGCGAAAGAAGTATTCGAGGCCATGTGGACGGGCGGCGGTGGTGCCGACGAAATCATAGAGGCCAAAGGTCTGCGGCAGATCACGGACAGCTCGGCGATTGAGAAAATTGTGGACGCCGTCATTGCCGCGAACCCCGATCAGGTTGAACAATATCGAGCGGGCAAGGACAAAGTACTCGGGTTCTTCGTTGGCCAGGTAATGAAAGAGACGGGCGGCAAGGCAAATCCAGGCCAGGTCAATGAGGTGTTGAAGGGCCGCCTTCGCAAGGGGTAGGAGTCTGCGTGCAGACGCATAGTGACGCTGTCGTTCCGTTCGTCTTCGAATCGCTACCGGTGCGAGGCGCACTGATTCAGCTGCAAAAATCCTGGCAACGGATGCAGCTCGGTCATACCTATCAAATGAGCGTGCTCGAAACGCTTGGCCATGCTGCAGCGGCCACCGGACTCATCGCCCAAAGTCTCAAGTTCGACGGCACTATTACGATGCAGCTTACTGGTGACGGACCACTGGCCGTTCTGGTCATGCAATGCACCAGCGAACTCGAGCTGCGCGGCATGGCCAGTGCTCCGGATCTGACGAATAACGCTTCGTTCGCGGAGCTTGTGGCGCAGGCCAGATGCGCGATTACCGTCGATGCCGGTGCGATGGAACGCCCCTATCAGGGCATCGTCGAGGTAACGGGGGCGTCTCTCGCCAACAGCCTCGAAAATTATTACGCGAAATCCGCGCAAATTCCGAGTCACATTCAACTGGTATGTGAGCCGTCCAGCTGCGGTGGGGTCCTGTTGCAACAAATGCCGGATAAGGACCGCCCGCTCGAAGATGACTGGCGCCGACTGGGCATGCTCGCCGCGACGCTGCGCCCCGCCGACATCGCCGCCGGCGTCGGCATCGATTTACTGGGCAAATTGTTCGCCGAAGACGACGTTCGGATTTTCAGGCCGAAAGCGGCCAGATTCAAATGCCGGTGTTCAAAAAAACGGGCGGAAGACGTGCTGCGGATGCTCGGCGAAGAAGAGGTAAGCGCCGCATGTGCGGAAAAAGATCGTGTCGATGTGACCTGTGAATACTGTGGCCGCACGCGTTCATTCGACGCTGTCGATGTCTCCCGCCTCTTCCAGATCACGTCGTAGAGGGCACCGACCGGGTCCATTGATTCGCTCCGTCCTGACGGGCAAATCGGGGACATCCATAATTTGTCGTGTTAAACTATCTGATTAATTATATAAAGATATCCTTATATATTAATGTCAAATCAGGCCGAGCAGCTTGCAGCCCAATTCAAAGCCCTTGCGGATTCGGTACGCATGCGGCTCGTTGCGCTATGCCGGCAGGGCGAATGCAGTGTTTCGGAACTCACACAGGTCGTCGGTCTGAGTCAGCCACGGGTCTCGCAGCACCTGAAACGGCTCTGCGACGCCGGGATACTGGAGCGCTTTCGGGACGGCCAGTGGGTCTTTTATCGTGTGCCGCTGCGCGGTGATGGGGCAGCAGCAAGACGACGGCTGCTCGAACTGATCCCGGATGGGGATGCGGTTTTTCAGGACGACCTCACTCGCCTGCAAGCACACCGGGGTGAACGGGTAGCGGATTCCAGGGCAGATGCTGGCACGGAACGGCCCGGAGACCGGGCGCTGCACAAGGCACTCCTGGAACTGACCGTGACGGCGCATCTCGGCGATCTGCTTGATGTCGGTTGCGGCCGGGGCCGCATTCTCAAGTTGCTTGCCAGTCGGGCAAATCGTGCCGTAGGTGTCGATATCGATGCCGACGCACGCCGTCTTGCGCGCGCCGAACTGATGCTCGCCGGGTTGCCGAATTGCAGCCTGCGCAGGGGCGACATGTACCGACTGCCATTCGGCGACGCGGAGTTCGACACGATCATTCTGGATGACGTCCTCGCCGACGCCAGGCACCCGGTCCGGGTGCTGACGGAGGCGCGGCGTCTGTTGCGGGCCGGGGGAAGACTTTTTGTTTTGCTCGCGGTCGATAGCCGTTCACCGGCCGAGCTGCAGAGTCAGTTAGCTGCATGGAGCGCAACTGCCGGCCTGCGCCTGGCGCCTGCGCGGCTTGCACCAAGAATCGATCCACAGTGGCTCTTGTCGGTTGCGACGGTTTCGGACCGTCAGAGTGCCGCGGCCTGAAGGCCTGTTTAAGTAAAGACTATGCAGGAACGCAAAATTACAACTGACGAACACAGCGAGCAGATGCGGGCCGACGCCGGTACCAGCATGCCGCAGGTGTCTTTCGAGTTTTTCCCGCCCAATACCAGTGCAATGGAAGAAACGCTGTGGAATTCGATCAAGCGCTTGTCGGTATTGCGCCCGCGTTTTGTTTCCGTGACCTATGGTGCGGATGGGTCTACGCGCGAAAGAACGCACGCCGCAGTTGCACGGATCCTTGCCGAAACTGACCTGACCGCCGCGCCGCACCTGACCTGCATCGGCGCCAGCCGGGGCGAGATCGACGATATAGCACGGCAATACTGGGACATGGGTGTGCGGCACCTGGTTGCGCTTCGCGGTGATCTGCCCGGGGACGGCGAAAAATACCTGCCACATCCGGACGGCTATGCCTATGGGTCGGATCTGGTGGCGGGTCTCAAGAAAGTTGCCGACTTCGACATATCAGTCGCAGCCTATCCCGAGGTGCACCCGGAAGCACCGAGCCCACTATTCGACCTCGACAACCTCAAGCGCAAGCTCGATGCGGGCGCATCGCGCGCAATCACGCAGTTCTTCTTCGACGTCGAGTTGTACCTGCGTTTCAGGGATCTGTGTGCCACTGCCGGGATCGACTCGACCATCGTCCCGGGTATTCTGCCAATAACACGGTTCCCACAGTTGACGAGATTTGCCAAGCAGTGCGGCGCCAGCGTGCCTGACTGGTTAAGCAGACGCTTCGACGGACTGGAGGACGATGCCGAGACACGCCAACTCATCGCAGCCAGCGTCGCGATAGAACAGGTAAGACTGCTTGAGAAGCAGGGTATCGAGGAGTTTCATTTCTATACGCTGAACCGCTCCGAACTGACCTTCGCCATTTGTCACGCGCTCGGTGTCCGTCCGCAACAGGCAGTTGCCTGAGGAACAGACGATGGAACGGAGGCAGCGAATCGAGGCATTGCACCAGGCGCTCTCCGAGCGGATTCTGCTCCTGGACGGCGCCATGGGCACGATGATTCAGGGTTTTGGTCTCGATGAGGACGACTTCCGGGGCGATCGTTTCAGGGACTGGCAGCAAGACCTGAAGGGCAATAACGACCTGTTGTCGATTACGCGCCCAAGTGTAATCCAGGACATTCACCGTCGATTTCTGGACGCCGGCGCCGACATCATCGAAACGAACACATTCAATTCGAACGCGCCGTCGATGGGCGATTATGGCATGGAGCCGCTGGTCGCCGAACTCAACCTCGCGGCTGCAAGGATCGCACGGGAATGCGCAGATGCTCATGCGGCAAAAAGTGGTCAGCCCAGATTTGTCGCCGGTGTTCTCGGTCCGACGAATCGAACCACTTCAATATCCCCTGACGTCAACGACCCCGGCTATCGAAATATCGATTTCGAAGCGCTTGCCAGAACCTATCAGGTAGGGGCGACTGCACTGATCGAAGGAGGCGTCGATTTTCTGATGGTCGAGACCATCTTCGATACCTTGAATGCCAAGGCCGCGATTTTTGCAATTCATCGAAGTTTCGAAGCAGCCGGACTGAAATTACCGGTCATGATCTCGGGCACGATTACCGATGCATCGGGCCGTACGTTGTCCGGACAGACAACAGAAGCGTTCTGGCATTCAGTAAGTCACGCCGAGCCATTCATGGTCGGCCTGAACTGTGCACTGGGCGCAGCCGAACTCCGTCCTTACGTTGCGGAGCTATCCCGCATCGCGAATACGGGCGTCAGCGCGCACCCGAACGCAGGCTTGCCCAATGAGTTCGGTGAATACGATGAAACGCCCGACCACATGGCGGAGATCGTCGGCGAGTTCGCAGAGAGCGGTATCGTGAACATGGTCGGCGGTTGTTGTGGCACTACACCGGAACACATTCGTGCCCTGCACGAGGTGATACAGGGCAGAGCGAAGCGCAAAGTTCCGAAATTGCCTGTCCGCTGCCGCCTGTCAGGCCTCGAATCCGTAACGATTGGTCCGGATGACTTGTTTGTCAACGTTGGTGAGCGATGCAATGTCACCGGCTCGGCGATTTTCCGGCGCCTGATCGAGGACGATGATTACGCGGTAGCGGTTCAGGTTGCGCGCCAACAGGTCGAAAACGGTGCTCAGATTGTCGACGTCAACATGGACGAAGGCATGCTGGATTCGGAAAAGGCGATGACAAGATTTCTGAACCTGATTGCCTCGGAACCCGATGTTGCGCGCGTTCCCGTCATGATCGATTCGTCCAAGTGGTCGGTCATCGAGGCGGGGCTGCGCTGCGTGCAGGGCAAGGCCATCGTCAACTCCATCAGTCTGAAAGAAGGTGAGGAAGCATTTATTGCTCAGGCGAAACTTGTTCGCGATTACGGTGCCGCCGTGATCGTGATGGCCTTCGACGAAAAGGGGCAGGCGGACAACGTCGAACGCAAGGTCGCTATCTGCAAGCGGTGCTACAAGATTCTCACCGAGGTCGTCGGTTTTGACCCGGCGGACATCATTTTTGATCCGAATATTTTCGCGGTCGCGACCGGCATCGAGGAACATAACAGCTACGGCCTGGATTTCATCGAGGCGACACGGCTTATCAAAGAGGCACTGCCGCATGTCCTGGTCAGTGGCGGCGTCAGCAATGTTTCCTTTTCCTTCCGCGGAAATAACGTCGTTCGTGAAGCCATACACTCCGTGTTCCTGTATTACGCGATCCAGGCCGGCATGGATATGGGCATTGTCAATGCCGGTCAGCTGGCTATTTACGAGGACTTGCCCACAGATTTGCGGGATGCGGTTGAGGATGTCGTTCTCAATCGCAGAGACGATGCCACCGAGCGGTTGCTCGACGTCGCAGAGAACTACAAGGGGCAGAAATCGGGGCCGAAGACGAATGCTCAGGACCTGAGCTGGCGCGAACTGCCGGTTGACAAGCGCCTGGAGCACGCACTCGTCAATGGCATCGATGAATTCGTGATCGATGACACCGAGGAAGCAAGGCTTGCCACGGATCGCCCGCTCGATGTCATCGAAGGACCGCTGATGGATGGCATGAACATCGTCGGTGACCTGTTCGGTGCCGGCAAGATGTTCCTGCCGCAGGTCGTCAAGTCGGCGCGCGTGATGAAAAAAGCGGTTGGTCACCTCGTGCCTTTCATAGAGGATGAAAAAGGCGGTGCCATTGAATCAAACGGCAAGATCGTGATGGCCACGGTCAAAGGCGACGTACACGATATCGGCAAGAACATCGTTGGCGTCGTGCTGCAATGTAATAACTTCGAGGTCATCGATCTCGGCGTCATGGTACCGTGCCAAAAAATTCTCGAGACGGCGAAACGCGAGGGCGCAGCATTCATCGGCTTGTCCGGCCTTATTACTCCGTCGCTCGAAGAAATGGTTCTGGTCGCGAAAGAGATGCAGCGGCTGGAATACAATCTTCCGTTACTGATCGGCGGCGCGACGACGTCGCCTGCACACACGGCCGTCAAAATCGAACCGAACTACGACGGCCCGGTCATCTATGTCAAAGACGCATCGCGCGCAGTCGGCGTTGCACAGGCCCTGATCAGTCAAGACTCACGTAAGGAACTCGTCGAGAAAACCCGGCAAGACAATGCGCGACGACGTGAACGTCATGCCAGCAAGACCCGCCAGGTCCCGCAATTGACACTGACGCAGGCCCGCGAGAAGAAACATCGCATTGAGTGGGGCAGCTATGCTCCGCCGAGACCGACATTTACCGGAACTAAGACATTCGACGACATCAGTCTCGCTGCGCTGCGTGGTTACATCGACTGGATGCCTTTTTTTAATGCCTGGGAGTTCCACGGCAAGTATCCGCAGATATTGAGCGATGCAACGGTTGGCGAGGCCGCCAGATCATTATTCAGTGATGCGTCCGTGATGCTCGACAAGATTATTAACGAGCGATGGCTGCGGGCCCGGGCGGTCATCGGTTTGTTTGCGGCGAACACAGTCAATCACGACGATATTCTGCTGTTCGGCGACGACGCCCGACAAAGCGAGCTCATGCGCCTGTGCCATCTTCGCCAGCAGCGTGGCAAACCCGACGGCCATGCACAGGACTGTCTGGCAGATTTTGTCGCACCCCTCGATAGCGGTGTTGAAGATTTCGTCGGCGGATTTGCGGTCACGGCAGGCATCGGTATTGACGAACACGTACAGCGATTCGAGGCCGACAATGATGACTACAGCAGTATTCTGCTAAAAGCGCTGGCAGATCGGCTCGCTGAAGCCCTCGCTGAGTACATGCACGAGACTGTTCGTACAGATCACTGGGGCTACGCCAATAACGAAGGCCTGTCGAACGACCAACTCATCGCCGAAAAATATCGTGGCATCCGTCCCGCACCCGGATACCCGGCATGTCCGGATCACACGGAGAAGGGCAGGCTGTGGGAGTTGCTCGATGTCGAAAACAATATCGGACTGCAACTGACTGACAGTTATGCGATGTTCCCGACTGCCGCCGTCAGCGGATTCTATTTTTCACATCCCGATTCGAAGTATTTCTCTGTGGGCAAAATCGGTCGCGACCAGGTCGAATCATTCGCCGCCAGAAAGGGCATGGCCGTTGCCGAAGCGGAACGCTGGCTCGCACCCAATCTGGGCTACGACCCCGCGAAAGCAGATGCGGCCTGACTTTTGGTAGAGGTCGCCTGATAATTGCGCGGCCAGACCTGCGCTGGATTTCTACGTGACATTGTACCCGGCAAATTCCGGCTGGTTGAGAACCAGCCGGAACTGCTGAGAAGATTCACGAGACAGGCTTACTTGAAGAACCAACGCCCGCCAATTGTGAAAACGTCTGCGTCACCTGCGAATTCCAGGCTCACGCCTGCAGCGAACTGCTCAGTGAAATAATAGTCGACCGCGATCTCCAGGTAGGTGTCGCTGTTGTCAAGATTAATGTAGTTAACTGAACCGCGTACCTCGAACTGAGGTGTCAACAGGCCGCGAGCGCCCCCCGAGAACGCAAAACCATTGTCGTCTGAACTGCCGCCCGGGGTATCAATATCGGCCCGAACGTAACGGAGTGTACTCACCAGATCGAAGTCGTTCGAGTAGTGCCAAACGTAACCGCCGCCGAGTTCCACAGTTGTTACATCAACGTTGTTGTTGAAGTCCAGCGCCGTCACTCCGCCGACGATCAGCCAGTTGTTTTCCAGCTCATACGAGCCGTTAAGCCGCAACCCGTCCCCACCATTGGCATCAACATCGACGAAACGCAGTTCTGCGTAGGAATAACTAAGATCGGCTTGCTGCTGCTGGGCCGATTGTGCAAAGGCAATACCCTGCACAAGCAGGCCCGCAAAAAGAAATAGCATCTTCATCGAACTCTCCTGGATGTTGCTTGCATAATACCGGGCGAATTGGGCTTCACGTAAGACGGCGCGGATGTTAACTGTCGCTTCACCGGCATGTCTAATCACATTCCGGGATACCACGACGGTGTCACAAAAGGCAGCCCGGAACGCTGTTCCAGTGTCGATTATCGGGAGTACCTGAGTGTCTCTGTTTGGCGTCAGTTGCTGAAAACCACTTTCTATTTGCGCAACGGCAAATGTCAAAATGCCGGGCCGGGCCATCGCAAGTATTCGCCGGGAGGGCGGTTTGCGGATCAGCCCTGATATGCCTGAAAAACCATCTTACAAATCAATAATTTGTATTCCTCACTTTTCCCTCAGCTTAATATCACGAATCCATCAGTGTTTCGTAATTACTGTCTGGAGGTGTCGGCGTACGTTTGGCCCATTGAGATTTCAACAGTCCCGGAGGGTCAGACCAATGAAGTACTTGCAACACACCACAGTGGCAATCCTGGCTACAGTCGTTACTGCAGGCTGCAGCGCCACACACCATGCTGCCGATGTGCACGCAGCCAATGAGGCCGATCGCATCACGGTTGGTACGGTGCAAAAGGAAGTCCGAATCGGCATGTCTGCCGCGAATGTAGCGAGCGTACTCGGTTCGCCGAATATCGTCACCACCGACGATCAGCGTCAGGAAACCTGGATCTATGACAAGATTTCCAGCGAGGTCACCTATTCCCGGAGCAAAGGCACACTCGTTGGGCTGATCTTCGGCGGCTCGGGCGGCGGTGCAGGCATCGGCACGACCAGCGCCGGTGCGACGGCAACATCACAGCGTACCTTGACGGTTATCATCAAGTTCGACGGCGATAACAGGGTTCGAGACTTCTCGTACCACACCTCGAGATTCTAATGAATGCCCGGATTTCGGTTCTGCCCCGATTCAGCGCGAGGTGGCTACCACTCATTGCGGTCGGATTGTTAAATGGATGTGCGGCGGCGATTCCGGACGAGGCATTGCGCTTACCTGAGAGCACACTGGATATCCGTTCGATTCAGACGAGGACCTTCGAGGCACCGTCTGAAACCGCAATCCTGGCAGCAACGATCGCGACGCTGCAGGACATGGAATACAACATCGAGCGGATCGAGAAACCGCTCGGTGTCATCACCGCATCGAAAATCTCGGACGCAGATTCAGCCGGCGAGAAGACCGGCCTGTTCATTCTCGATTTGTTCTGCGCGGCAACCGGTGGCGGTGGTTGCGATGCGATGTCGTCTGCCAAGGACGAGCAGCACATCACCCTGACAATGGTGGTGCTGCCCAGCCTTTCCCGCAGCGGCGAGTATGTCACGCGAATTACGATACAGCGGGTCATATTCGACAAGGCGGAGCGGATCAAGGTGCTGGAACGGATCGACGACGCTGAGACTTATCAGCAGATCTTCGAGAATCTTTCGAAAGCGATATTCATACAGGTTAGTGAAAATGACTAAGTCAATTCAAATGCTCGCGGTGCTTGGGCTGGTATTTGTCGGCGGGTGCGCGACGACGACGCCGGCTGACGTTATCGGACCAGGCACGCAGCTTCAGCTACGTCAGATTCAGACCCGCGAATACGACACGCTGGACAAGCAGATGACCATGCGTTCGGTGATCGCCACGCTGCAAGACCTCGGCTTCACGATAGATCAGGCACATCTGGATCTCGGCACCGTGACGGCAACACGTCTGCATGCATACACGATGCGCATGACAGTGACCGTGGTCGAAAAGGGTGATGAACGAATCTCAGTTCGGGCCAATGCCCGAATTGACGAAAGCGGCGTGCAGGATGCGGCGACCTATCAGGACTTTTTTGTGGTCCTCGACAAGGCCATGTTCCTGACGCTGAACAATGTCGACTAGCCTGCTAGTGGTCCATCAATATATCCTTGTTGGACCACTAGGGATCCTCGCGATACTCGCAATATGTACTCGTCGTCGTTTGAAAGTGTTCTTCACCGCGACGACGCACCGCTTCGTAAGTCTGATTGGCCGCCAATTGACAGGTGCCAAATCCCTGAATATCGAGCACACCCAGACCGCCCAGTCCTTTGCATGTTTTTTTCATATCGTCGTAAAAGGCAGTGTCACATTCATCCCGCGTCACACCGTAGGTGGCAACCCCGTGGCGATAACAGAAATCGTGCGTCACGCATGCCGGATGAAACTTCTCAGCCTGTTCTTCGTAGTCCCCGCTCAATAGCAGAACAACCTCCGGAATAGAACAACCGACCGGCACCCCGCCACCGCAGGGATGCGTTGGTGTTTTCCACGATCGTTTGACGATACTCTCGATATCACTGAAGCGAATGGTCTCTGACGGCCCTTCGATCGTGTCCGTACCGACATCCTCAACGACAAATTCTCTGTATTGACCATCCTTGGTCGTGATTTCCACCGAATCACCCGCTTGCACACCCGCAAGAATGAACTCCGGCTTGGCGGGAATACTGTGCGAAGGCACGACATGCGAACAACCATGGGCGGAAATAAGCAGGGCTGCTATCACGCCGTAAGCGATTGACACCCTGGCAAGCGCCCAATGAGAATCTATCTTGTTAATTGGTCGAGTCATCGTAACAACGAGTTGGCATTTGTCCTGCGGATCAATTATACGTCACCCGGATGGCCGCTTGGGTCGAAAGCAGACGACGCCTGACTGCAGGCGGGGCAATCTTTCCGTTTCTTGATGGCAACCTGTTGCCACTTTGCCGACATTGCGTCGTAAAGGCTGAGCTGACCGGGCCTGGTTCCGGAGACTGCTGCAAGAAACTTCAATGCTTCGACGGCCATCATCGTGCCGATCACGCCGGGTACCGGCGCAAGCACGCCGTTGCCGGCGCAGTTATCGAGAGATTCGTCCGCTTCCTGGTAGAGGCAGCGGTAACAGGGCGATATCGAGTATTCAGGACCGAATACTGCGATCTGGCCTTCAAAACGAATTGCCGCTCCGGAGATCAGGCAACGGCTGTTGGCAACGCAGGCGTCGCTGACCTGAAAACGAGTCGCGAAATTGTCGCAACCGTCGACAACGACGTCGGATTGCAGCACCGCTTCAGTGAGTGCTGCATCACTGAGCCTGTCGGTGATCTCGGTAAGACGAACGTCCGGGTTCATCGCAGCGAGACGTGCCGCGGCCTGACTGGTTTTCAGTTTGCCGATATCGGCGGGGCCGTATAGCACCTGGCGCCCGAGATTGCTTGCATCAACCGTATCGAAATCACAAAGAATCAGGTGACCGACGCCGCTGCTCGCAAGATAGCTGGCCGTTGCACAGCCGATACCGCCGATACCAATCAACAGTACCGTCGATGATGTGATGCGCGCCTGGCCTTCCTCGCCGATTTGCGGGAGAGCCAGGTGTCGCGCCGAACGCCCGGGTTGTCGGTCGTTGCTCAATCTTCATCCTGCCGGACTTCGACGATAGTAACGGGCTCCAAAGGCACATCCTGGTGCCCCGCCACTGAACCGGTGTCCACTGCCGCAATCGCATCAACGATATCCATTCCGGCGCTTACGCGGGCGAAAACGGCATAGCCGTAATCGCGGCCACTGTGGTCGAGAGAGGAATTATCCCTGAGATTGATGAAAAACTGGCAAGTGGCGCTATCGACTTCGCCTGTGCGCGCCATTGCGAGAGTACCGCGCAGGTTTTTCTCGCCATTGGCCGCCTCGTTCTTGATGGCTGCTCGCGTCTCTTTCTTGCTCATATCTGCCGTCATACCGCCGCCCTGAATCATGAAGTTGGGGATGACGCGATGAAAAACGGTTTCGGCAAAGAAACCCTCGTTGACGTATTCCATGAAATTCTTCGTCGATATTGGTGCGGTTTCTTCAAACAATTCGACAACGATGTCGCCGTGGCTCGTTATTATAGTGAGCATTGCAATCTCTGGATAACCGGGAAGGGAGCAAGTTTAACTTAGACCTGAGCACATCGCCCGTTCTGGCGGGCGACCCGGATCTAACGCATTGCCTTCGTCACGCGGGGGTGCCCAGCAAGGTCATTAAAGCACTCGATGCCCGTCCAGCCATTTTGCCGCAAAACATCGGCTACGGCGTTGCGCTGATCGGCGCCGTGCTCGAGGAACAGGGTGCCGTTTGCCGCCAGGATTTTTCCGGCGTCTTCGGCAATCTTCCTGATCGCATCCAGTCCGTCGGGACCGGCTGTGAGTGCCAATCGAGGCTCGTACCGAAGTTCATCAAGCGCCGGATCCTCATCGCGCACATAAGGTGGGTTTGACACGACAAAATCGAAGGATTTATCGGCGACAGGCTGTGTCCAGTTCCCTTCGACGAATCGAATATTGTCCAATTCATGCTGCTTTGCGTTTTCTTTGGCGACTTCAAGTGCATCTTTGCTTGCGTCAGTAGCGACGATTTCGCAATTCGGTCGTTCGCTGGCGATCGCAATCGCGATTGCGCCGCTGCCCGTACCGAGATCCAGAATCCGGCAGGGGCGATCCCGCGGGATCAGAAGCAGCGCTTGTTCGACGAGCGTCTCTGTTTCCGGGCGCGGCACGAGCGTGTCGCGGTTGACTTTTAACAGCAGGGACCAGAACTCTTTCGAGCCGGTGATGTAGGCCACGGGCTCGCCCTGATGCCGGCGGGCAAGGGCGGCCGAGAATTCGCGGGCCGTTTCGTCACTCAGTTCTGCTTCAGGGTGTGCGAACAAATGGCTGCGCGGGACGTGCAGAACCCAGGCAAGCAATAATTCCGCATCGAGCCTGGTGCTATCGCTGACTTCAGCCAGCCTCTCCGCGGCATCGGCTAAGGAATTTTCAATTGTGATAGCGGGCAGACTCATGTGGCACACGGGGTTCGCCTTCGCGTAATATGGCGGCCAAATTTACTTGCTTTAGTGAGTGCAATGAAGGTTTTCTCCAACATTCTCGATATGGTCGGGCAAACGCCGATGCTCGAGGTGACACATCTCGACACGGGCCCGTGCCGACTCTTCCTGAAGCTCGAACTCATGAATCCCGCTGGTTCCATCAAGGATCGTATCGGTATCACGATGATAGAAGAAGCCGAGAAACGCGGTGATATCAGTCCGGGCGACACCATTGTCGAAGCGACAGCTGGTAATACGGGACTGGGCCTGGCGCTGGTTGCTGCGCAAAAAGGCTATCCGTTGATCATCGTACTGCCGGACAAGATGAGTCAGGAAAAAATCTTTAACCTGCGGGCGATGGGCGCCGAAGTTGTGCTAACGCGATCCGACGTGTTGAAAGGTCATCCGGAGTACTACCAGGACCTCGGCCGGTCCATTGCGGAAGAGAAGGGCGCCTTTTTTATCAACCAGTTCGGCAATCCCGATAACCCGCTCGCCCACGAGCAGACCACCGCGCCGGAAATCCTGGAACAGATGGATGGTGACGTCGATGCAATCATCCTTGGCGCAGGCTCCTGCGGCACCGCCGCCGGGTTCAGTAAGTATCTTGCCGAACATGCGCCACAGGTAGATCTTATTCTTGCTGATCCCGTTGGCTCGATTCTGGCCGACTACGTCAATAAAGGTGAGCTCGGCGAAAAAAGTGCGGATTGGCTGGTCGAGGGCATCGGCGAGGATTTTATTCCGCCAATCACCGACTTCAGCAAGGTTGTCAAAGCGTACAGCATCAGCGATTACGAATCGTTCAAGACGGCCCGGGAACTGCTGAGGAAGGAGGGTCTGTTGGCAGGCTCGTCGACCGGCACGCTGCTTGCGGCGGCCCTCAAGTACTGTCACGAGCAGACAGAGCCAAAACGCGTCGTCACTCTTGCCTGCGATACCGGCAACAAATATTTATCCAAGTTGTATAACGATTTCTGGCTGGAAGACCAGGGCTTTATCAAGCGTGAGAAGTCAGGTGATTTGCGTGACCTGATCGGGCGCCCGCACGGTGAGCGCGCAACGATAACCGTTGGACCAACTGATATTTTGACAACGGCACACAATCGTCTGCGCAATGCCGGTATCTCACAACTTCCGGTAATGGAGAAGGGCAAGCTGCTCGGCGTACTAACCGAAGACGCAATAATGCAATTCGTATTCGGCAAGCCGGAACTGATGAAAGCGCCGGTCAAAGACGCGATACAGACGGCCTTCATTCAGCTCGACAAGGATACGAGCGTCAACAATCTCGTTGCAATGTTGCACGTGCAGCCATATGCGGCCGTGATGGACGGCGATGATTTTCTGGGACTGATTACCCGATCCGATGTCCTGAACCATCTGCGCCAGCAGATGCAATAATCGTGGATCGCCCATCAGGATGGGCGAATTCCCTTTCAGCTTACGCCGGCTCCTCTAGCCAGTCGGGGAAGCTCAATCCCTTGCTTTCAAGATACTCCTTATTAAACAAGCGTGCCTGGTAGCGCAGGCCTGAATCCGCAAGCATCGTCACGATCGTATGCCCGGCGCCGAGTTCCTGCGCAAGGCGCACCGCACCCGCCAGGTTGATGCCGCTGGATCCCCCTAACACGAGGCCTTCTTCGCGAATCAGGTCGAACACAATTGGGATCGCTTCTTCGTCGGGAATTTGCCAACTGATATCGATGGCCGTGTCAGCAAGATTTGCAGTCACGCGGCTGTTGCCAATTCCTTCTGTGATGGAGTTGCCTTCAATCTTGATCTCACCGTGAGCGAAAAAGTGATGCAGGCCGGATCCGTAGGGGTCTGCTAGCGCAATTTGAACGTCAGAATTCCTGGAACGAAGCGCCCGCGCCACGCCGGCCAGCGTGCCGCCCGTACCGACCGAACTGACGAAGCCGTCGACCTTGCCATCCGTCTGTTGCCAGATCTCGGGGCCGGTCGTTTCCAGGTGAAAGTCACGGTTTGCAAGATTTTCGAACTGATTGGCCCACCAGGCGCCATTCGCTTCCGTTTCGTTGAGAGATTCCGCGAGCCGCCCGGACGTATGCACAAAATGCTCAGGGTTCTTGTAAGGTACGGCCGGAATCAGCTTCACTTCGGCGCCATAAGCTCTCAGCGTCGCAATTTTCTCGCTGCTCTGGTTATCGGGCATGACGATGATGGTGCGATGCCCAAGGGCGCTGCCGACCATGGCGAGCCCGATGCCGGTATTACCCGCGGTGCCCTCCACGATGATACCGCCCGGCTTCAACGCACCTGTCTTTTTCGCGTCGAGAATCTGCCGAGTGCTGCCCGGTCCTTGACAGAACCACCCGGATTCATGAACTCGGCTTTGCCAAGGATCTCACAGCCCGTTGCGTCAGAAAGATGATTCAGACGAATCAGTGGCGTGTGGCCTACGCATTCCAACAGGCGCCGGACGTCGTTCATTGTTACTCAATTAATCGCCGCGAGCTGATCTGCCTGATACTCACTCACGAGAGGTTGAATGACCTGGTCGAGGTCGCCTTCCAGGACCTCGGCGAGTTTATATAGAGTCAGGTTGATGCGGTGGTCCGTCACCCGGCCCTGCGGATAGTTGTAGGTGCGGATCCGTTCCGAACGATCGCCGGAACCCACCTGCAGTCTACGGGTTTCAGCCTGCTCGCTTGCACGTTGCGCTAGCTCCGCATCCAGCAGCTTTGCCTGCAGTAGCGACATCGCGCGCGCGCGATTCTTGTGCTGGGATCGCTGGTCCTGGCACTCGACGACGATACCTGTCGGCAAGTGAGTCAACCGGACAGCGGAATCGGTCTTGTTAACGTGCTGTCCGCCTGCGCCGGAGGCTCGATAAGTGTCGACGCGCAAGTCAGTGGTGTTGATTTCGATTTCCTCGACTTCGTCTGCTTCGGGCAGCACGGCCACCGTGCAGGCGGAGGTATGGATACGCCCCTGTGACTCGGTGGCCGGCACGCGTTGCACCCGGTGTGCGCCGGACTCGAACTTCAGTCGGGCGTAAATGCCGTTGCCGGAAATACGGCTGATGATCTCTTTATAGCCACCATGCTCACCTTCCCGTGCGCTGACAATCTCCAGCGACCAATGCATTGCTTCGGCATATTTCGAGTACATGCGAAAAAGATCGCCCGCAAAAATCGCAGCTTCATCACCGCCCGTACCCGCCCGTATTTCGAGATAGACGTTGCTGTCATCGCGCGGGTCCGGCGGAATCAGTGCCTTCTGCAGATCCAGAAACAGTGCGTCGCGGCATTCGTTCAGAGAAGCCAGCTCTTCCTGACCCATCTTGCGGATTTCTTCGTCGGCGTCGCTCGCCATCTCCTCGGCGGCGGCGATGTCCTCGCCAAGCGATTCGTATTTCTGAAATAAGCCAACGACGGGCTCCAGCTTCGAGTATTCACGCGCCAAATCACGAAACTGGTTCTGGTCATTGATGATGTCGGGATCGGACAGCAGTCCCGACAATTCTTCGCGTCGATCGCGAACGGATTCAAGCCTGTTTCTGATGGATGCTTTCATTCCTGCAATATTCCGATTGCTCAAGCGTTCTTTTTTGCAAGACCGAAGAGCGCGCGTGCAGCCTTGATCATATCCTTGTCAGAAAGCTCACCCGCTTCGCGTAACCGCACGCTGGGTTGGTGCAGCATTTTCTTCATCAAGGATGCGGTTGCGTATTCAAGGACCTCATCGCTGTCCGTGCCTTTCTTCAATCGAAGCCGCGCTTGCTTCAGCACTGCATTCCTGATCGCGTCTCCTTGATCGCGCAGTTCGGTAATAATCGGCGCGACCTCCTTGCTTCGCTCCATGGTGAGATACCGCCGGATCTCGTCATCGAGGATTCGATTGGCATCGACGGCCGCAGCCTCCCGGCTGCTTTGTCCTTCGATAATGACCTTGTTGAGATCGTCAATCGTGTACAGGAAGACGTCTTTGAGCGCGCTGACCTCCGGGTCTATGTCTCTCGGTACGGCAATATCGACCGCGAATACCGGTTTGTGTTTGCGCGCCTGCACTGCCTTTGTCATTTGCTCGAGCGAGATAACAGGCTCGGTACTCGCGGTCGAACTGATCAGGATGTCTGCATCGGGCAGCGTCCCTTCAATCTCCGAAAGAGGCAACGCAAATCCGCCGAACTGACTGGCGAGAGCCTGTGCCCGGTTGATGTCGCGATTAGCGACGAACATGCGGCCGATACCCTTTCTCGCAAGATGTTTAGCGACGAGTTCGATGGTCGTGCCGGCGCCGATCAAAAGGGCCGTGTGTTGACTGAAGCCGGCAAAAAACTGGTTGGCGAGCGTCACGGCCGCATAAGCAACGGATACGGGACTGCTGCCAATATCGGTGTCGGAGCGGACTTTCTTCGCGACTGAAAAAGTATGCTGGAAAAGGCGGCTTAGCTGACTGCCGACCGAACCGGCCTGTTGCGCTTGTCTATACGCGTCTTTCAGCTGACCGAGAATCTGCGGCTCGCCGAGCACCATCGAGTCCAGGCCGCAGGCGACCCGGAAGATGTGCCTGATTGCATCGTCCTTCTCGAGTGTAAACAGGGCTTTGCGTGCTTCAGCATTCAGATTCTGGTCATTTTGCAGCCACGTTTCGAGGACCTCGGTGCCGCCCTCGCTCGATACGACATAAAACTCGGTACGGTTGCAGGTAGACAGTAAGACGGTCTCGTCAATACCGTCCAGGTCAAGTAGCTGTAACAAAGCCCGGGGAACGGCATCACCCGAAAATATGACCTGTTCACGTATTTCGACAGGTGCCGTGTTATGGTTCAGCCCGAAAATTTGCAGCGGCATGGGACGTTTTTTGAGAATTGCTTACAGAATCAGCGCATATGATAAGCGAACTTACGGTGCAGTTGCTTGTCTCTGTTGGCTTGGAACGGACGATCGGCTGCGGTATTGATGGCAAACATTGGAAACAGGCGCCCTGGTGTGCGTAAAACATCGCTAGTCTGGCCCATTATGGCCATGATGTTTGCGAGCCTGGCGGCAAATCACGCCATTGCCGATACGGCAAGCGAAGAGGCTAGCGAGCATCTGCAGCAGGCCGAGATTGCGCTGCAGCGGCAGGAATATAAGAAGGCCGCTGCGGAATACCGAAAGGCCGCCGAACTCAGCAAAAATGTCGACGTGGCTGCCAAGGCAACCCGCGTTTCTTTCAGTTATGGCTTCAATGAGGAAGCGCTTCGCTCGGCACAACGCTGGCTAAAGCTTGATGAGGACAGCGACGAGGCGCTCCTCTATATCGCCCAGCTTCAGCTGCGACTCGGTGACATCAGGGCCTCGCGACGCGCCTTCAAGAGCCTGCTCAAGCGTGGTGAGCAACCGCCGGACGAGAGACTGGTATCGCTGATACCGTTCCTGTCTCAGGAAAACGCCGAAGATGCCGACAAGCTGATGCGGCAACTTGCCAAGCCATACAAGAACTCGTCGTCGGCGCAATATGCGGCCGGCGTAATGGCACTTCAGGCGGGTGATTCCGAAGAGGCCATTGAACGTGCATCCCGCGCACTCGAGTTGAAGCCTGACTGGTTGCGGGCACACTTATTAAAAGCGCGGGCAATGCTGCTTGCCGGTGATCAGGCAGGCGCGATCGACTACACCTCGAGAATCGTTGGTGATGATCCCGATCCTGATCCCGAGGCGCGGATGGAGTTGGCAATCATGCTGCTGTCGGCGGGCCGGGATGACGACGCGCTCAGCCAGGTAAACCAGATTTTGCTCGAACAGCCGGCGCGAACGGATGCCTTACGCCTGATGGCGATCATCAATTTTCGCCTGGACAATCTCGATGTCGCATGGGCCGATTTCGAGGACGTGCTCGCGAGCGGTCATTACACGATGGACGCGCTCTATTATCTCGGCCGGATTGCAGATCGACGGTCCGAGCATGAGCAGGCCGTTCGCCTTTATTCGCAGGTCAAACGGGGAAGCAACGCCCTGAATTCGCAACGACGGGTCAGCGCCATACTGGTTCGGCAAGGCAAGACCGATGAAGCGCTGGAGCATCTGCGGCGATTTGGTGCCGACAACCCCCAGTTTCGCGATCGATATGATCGCGGCGGAGGCCCCAGGTTCTCTCTTCCCCTGGAACGTTACCCTGAGGCGCTCGAGGCCTACGAGCGCGTCATCGACTACCGGCCGGACGACGAGGGCGCAGCACTCGGCAAGGCGGAACTCCTGTTACGCATGGGCCGTGTCGACGATGCCATCAAGGAGTACCGGCAAGCACTAAAGCGCTGGCCCGATAGTGCCATGTCACTCAATGCGCTTGGTTACACCCTGGCCGATCGGACTACAAAATATGCGGAAGCGGAAAAACTGATCAAGAAAGCACTGAAGCTCGATCCGGACAGTGCTGCCATCATCGACAGTTATGGCTGGGTGCTGTTTCGCCTTGGAGAAAACGAACGCGCCCTCGAAGAGTTGCAACGGGCATACGCGATACTCAAAGATCCCGAAGTCGCGTCTCACATCATCCAGGTACTCGCAAAACTCGACAAGCAGGACGAGGCGTTGAAAGTACTCGAGGAAGCCGAGCTTCTGAGCCCCGACAATAAGCTCTTAAAAGATGTCCGCGAGCACGTATTCCCTGAAGAACGCTGATAAGACCCTCACATGCGGCCTGAGTCAACCGCCCGATACATAGCATTAACGCTGTCATTGCTGACGATTGCAGGCTGCGCTACACAGCGCGGCGTCGAATTGCCAGAGCTTTCCGACTGGGAGGCCCGCACGCGGATTCTTGCCGGCATGGCCGACTGGGAGTTCAAGGGTCGTATCGGCGTCAGTGCTGGCGATGAAGGCTTCAATGGCAAGCTCCGTTATGCACAAAACGACAATGACTTTCGCTTGACGGTCAGTGGCCCGCTAGGATTCGGTTCGATCCGCATTGAAGGAGACAGCCGACGCGTAACCGTTAAGGACAAAGGGCGGCAAGGAAACCGTACTTCAGGATCCTGAGTCTGATCTTCGGGCGATGTACGGCTGGACGATCCCGGTGACCAGCCTGCGTTACTGGGCGCTCGGCATACCGGATCCCGCAGTACCTGCCGACACCGAATTCAATGAGGACGGGCAGCTGGCGTCGCTCAGGCAGGGCAGCTGGCTCATCAAAATCGCGCAGTATCGTGACGGCGGGGGGCAGCCGATGCCACGGCGGCTATCGGCGGTTTCGGCCGACAACAAGGTACGGCTGGTCATCGATAACTGGACCTTCCGCTAGCCGAACTGATGGCCTGGGACTCGTCGTTGACACCTCTGGTGCCGCGCCTCACAATTGCGCGCGACGGTGAATCGCATACCACCATAACGATCAGACGGTGTAGCAGATGGGGTGTAGCCAAGGGGTAAGGCAACGGGTTTTGATCCCGTCATGCGCAGGTTCGAATCCTGCCACCCCAGCCACTTTCAACGCTACTTCAGCGCTGAAAAATCGACACGCGAGGTGAGATAGGGTCATGGATCCGGCAACGATGGCGATTTTTTCCGGGAACGCACACCCGAAACTGGCCCATGACATAGCCCGGATCCTGCATATTCCGCTGGCCAAGGCCTTCGTCGGGCGCTTCAGTGACGGCGAAATCAGCGTCGAGATACTCGAGAATATCAGGGGCCGAGAGACCTTCATCATTCAGTCCACCTGCCCGCCGGGGCCTGAGAACCTGATGGAACTGCTGGTCATGGTCGATGCCGTCAAGCGGGCTTCGGCCGCGAGGATCACCGCTGTGATTCCCTACTTCGGCTTCGCCCGCCAGGACCGGCGGCCGAGATCATCCCGGGTACCGATTACGGCCAAACTGGTCGCCACACTGATCGGCGCAGCCGGCGTCGACCGGGTGCTGACCGTCGACTTGCACGCCGATCAGATTCAGGGTTTCTTCGATATCGTCGTCGATAACGTCTACGCCTCACCGGTTCTACTCGGTGATGTCTGGAAGAAAAAATACGATGACATGGTCGTTGTCTCGCCTGATGTTGGCGGCGTGGTACGCGCCCGGGCATTGGCAAAACGACTTGACGATGCTGACCTGGTTATCATCGACAAACGACGCGCCAAAGCCAATCAGTCGGAAGTCATGAACATCATCGGCGAGGTCGAGGGCAAAGCCTGCGTGTTGATCGATGATATGGTCGATACGGCCGGCACGCTTTGCCACGCCGCGAGCGCACTCAAGGGGAAAGGTGCAAAAGTAGTCGTCGCCTATATTACGCATGCTGTCTTATCCGGACCGGCCGTTTCCCGCATTGGTGAATCCGAAATAGACGAGCTAGTCGTCACCGACACGATTCCTTTGAGCGAATCCGCCCAGGCATGCGACAAGATCCGGCAACTCTCGACGGCCGAACTCCTGGCCGAGACCATGCGCCGTATCAGTGACGAGGAATCGGTCAGCTCACTCTACGTCGACTAATCGGGGTCTGTCCCGGGGTCTGTCCCGGGGTCCGTCCCCGATTGCGGGGTAATCCCCTTTCAGCTATGATGCGCGCCCTTGTCCCGATTGGTCGCGATCGGGATGATTAATGGAAGCTGGAAACAGCTTTATAAACAATCAGTTATCGGAGTACTCTCATGAGTCAGGAATTCGATCTGATTGCAGACTATCGGGAAGACCAGGGGAAAGGTGCGAGCCGCCGCCTGCGTCTTGAAGGTAAAGTTCCTGCAATCATCTATGGTGCCGGCCGGCCGCCGCGTGCCCTCACATTCGACCACAGCAAGGTCGTTCGTCAGCTCGAGAACGAGTCGTTCTATTCGAGCATTCTCAGCATCAAGGTCGGCGAGAAAAGCCAGGCAGCGATTCTCAAGGACGTGCAGCGTCATCCCGCCAAGCGGCAGATCCTGCATCTCGATCTGCAACGTATCGTCGAGGACAAGCACATCAAGATGAACGTGCCGATCCACTATGTCGGCGAAGACGTAGCCGTCGGTGTCAAAGAGGGTGGCGGTACCGTCACGAAGATGGTGACCGACGTCGAGGTGACCTGTCTGCCCAAAGACCTGCCCGAATATCTGGATGTCGATATTTCGGAGCTCGAATTGAACGCGATGCTGTATTTGACCGATATCAAGGTTCCGGACGGTGTGGAGATTGTCGCGCTTGCGCATGTTGAGGAAGAACAGCAGGCCCAGCCAATCGTCTCGATTCATATCATCAAGGAAGAGATCATCGAAGAAGAGGTTCCGGAGGAAGAAGAGCTTGAGGCAATTGAGGGCGAAGAGGGCGAAGAGGGCGAAGCGCCAGCAGAGGGAGCCGCTGCCGAAGACGATTCCAAGACCGAGAGCACCGACGAGTAGTCTGCGCATCGCAGGTCAATGTATTGACCACGTATCTGACAGCGATTGCGGGCCTTGGCAATCCCGAGGAACGTCACGCGCGTACGCTGCATAACGCCGGCTTCTGGTTTGTCGATGAGCTTGCACGTCGCGCCGGCGCGGAATTTCGTTATGAAAAGCGATTTGATGCGGAGATCTGCCGCATTCAATTATCCGATAACGACGTCTGGCTCATAAAACCGCAGAGCTACATGAACTTGAGCGGCGGGCCCGTTCGTGGCGTGCTCGAATACTACCGTCTTGCTGTCAGCGATCTTCTGGTCGCGCACGACGAAATCGACCTGCCGCCAGGCACGGTTCGCCTGAAGAAGGGCGGCGGTCACGGCGGTCACAACGGATTACGCGACATTATCAAGCACACCGGATCCGACTTCATGCGCCTGCGCATCGGCGTTGGTCATCCCGGTCACAAGGACCTGGTGACAGATTACGTTCTCAAGCGTGCTTCTGCCGAGGTGGAGCAAGCCATGCGACGCAATATCGACGACGCCGCAGATGTCGTACCCGCGCTGGTAGAAGATGGCATCGAGGCAGCGATGACCCGTCTTCACACAACGACCGATTCCTGACCAGTGGCCATCACCTGCGGTATCGTTGGCCTGCCCAATGTCGGTAAATCGACCCTGTTCAATGCACTGACAGCGGCGGAAATCCCGGCGGAGAATTATCCTTTCTGCACTATCGAACCGAATGTCGGTGTCGTCCCTGTGCCCGACCCACGTTTGCAGATCATTTCAAGTATCGTCAGACCTCAAAAAACGGTTCCGACAACAATGGAGTTTGTCGATATCGCAGGTCTTGTGGCCGGTGCGTCCAAGGGCGAGGGGCTCGGTAACCGGTTTCTTGCAAGTATCCGGGAAACGAATGCGATCGCACACGTCGTCCGCTGTTTTGTTAACGATGATGTAAGCCACGTATCGGGATCGATAAACCCCGTCGACGACATTGAGACAATCAACATCGAACTCGCCCTGGCTGATCTCGAATCCGTCGAAAAGCAGCTATACAAAGCCGAACGTAACGCGAAAGCGAATGAAAAAACGGCGATTGCCTACCGCGACTTTTTGAAAAAAGTGAAGGTACACCTTGATGAGGGACTGCCCATTCGTTCACTCGATCTTGCGGACAACGAGCGGCCGTTTATGCGAGAGCTGCAACTGCTGACCGCCAAGCCCGTAATGTACATCGCCAATGTCGACGAAGGCGGGCTTGAAAACAACCCACACGTGGATGCTGTCCGCGAACTCGCACGGCAAGATGGTGCGGAAGTCGTCGTCATCTGCGCGGCAATCGAGGCGGAAATTGCACAACTGGATGATGCCGACAAGGCCGAGTTTCTGGCAGAACTGGGACTTGAAGAACCCGGCCTGGATCGCGTCATTCGCTGTGGCTACAAATTGCTCGGCCTGCAAACCTTTTTCACGGCAAGTTCGAAGGAAGCTCGCGCGTGGACCACACGCATCGGTGCCGTGGCGCCGAAGGCCGCAGCGGAAATCCACACCGATTTTGAGAAAGGGTTTATTCGTGCCGAGGTCATCAGCTACGCTGACTTCGTCAGCGGCAACGGAGAACAGGGCGCAAAGGAGGCAGGCCGCCTCAGGCTCGAAGGTAAGGACTACGTCGTCAAGGAAGGCGATGTGATTCACTTTCGATTCAATGTCTGATTTGCAGGTTACGCGACATTCAAACAATGCGGCTCTCGACATCCATCCTCCTGTGCAGGATGCGTAATATGTCGATTCGAGTGTCATCGATGAAATAACAAAGCATGTGTTTTTCAACGGTGAACACATGGAGTCCTGCCAGAATTTCTTCCCGCGATCTGCCAATGTGCGGGTTGCTCGCGATGAGGTAACAAGCGTGCTTGATCTTTCCTAAGTACTGCCGCGCCTGCGCGCGCCCCCAGTTTTCGGCTGTATGCTCCCAGATTCTATCGAGATCGTTTTTTGCCTTGGGACGTAGCCTGTAATTGCACATCCTTCGCTAGTCCTTCCTTGCGACTGATGAAGGCATCGAAATCGAAATCTTCGGCCGGTCCACTATCGATCCCCTCCTGAACAGCGACCCGCAATGCTTCGAATTTCGCCTCATGCTCTTCCAGGAGTCGAAGTCCGGCTCTGATGGCTTCACTGGCGGAGCCAAAACGACCTTGTTTCACCTGCCTTTCAATGAAACGCTGGAAATGATTGCCAATCGCGACACTCGTATTCTTTGCCATAGGAATTCCAGATCGGAGTTACCAATAAATAGTAATTATTGGTAGTATCCCAGTCAAGCTGATGGTTCGCGAATCAACAATCTGCACCGAATCTCCGAGTTGTCGGCAACATTGCTACGAACGGCAATTTATCGAAAGAGGCCATATCTCGGCAATTGGTAACGTTTAGGGATTCTCTGTCAGTGTGATGTGAAAGACCGGGAGCGAATTCAGCAAAACCAGGGCATGCGCGTTGTCTTGACTCGGTCGCACGCCCAAAGCAAACTGCGCTCCTCGCGAGACGCTGAATTCAAGAAATGGTGATGTAGCTCAGCCGGTTAGAGCGACGGATTCATAATCCGTAGGTCGGCGGTTCAAGTCCGCCCATCACCACCAATAAAAATAGTTAGTTGTCGCCATTTCGGCCACTCACATCAAGTGGCCGTATTTTTTTCGTCGCACAGTGAATACAATCGCACGCAAAATGGTCAGATAGTCCAATGGCGTACTTCCGCAAACGGCACGACACCCTTACTGCAGACTTATCGTGTATGTCCCGATCCACGTATCACTGCGATCATATACCGCATACTGCGGATACTCGTCATCGGCAAGATGCTGTTCGTCTACTCTGTAGCCCTGCGAATTGAATTTCTCCACCATCGCGGCGAGAGCTGCCACGGCTTCTTCCACAGTCGCACACAGTGTTTCGTCTTCATCTGGATTGATCAGATTGACTATTTTTGCGGCCATTGGTTTCTCCAACGTTCGGTCGGTCTAGCCTATTTATTTTTTATTCCGCGATGTCTGCTTTCGGCCAATACCTGAAGGTTCGGATATATTATCACGGCCACTTCCAATACCAAGCCCAGGGGTAGTGCTATGCCTTTCGGCCTGGCGCAGACTTCGCTAAGCCGCATCTCCGGGTCGGGCCGCTACATCTTTGTGATTATCCAGACTTTGGTGTGAAGACGGCAAGGCCACTCCGAAGAGTGGCCCTGTTGTCGTCATTCCTGGTGCGTGCAGGTTGAATAGATACGCTATCGGGTTACAAACTCGACCCAGTCATCCATGGCACTGATGCTGCAGCCGTGCTTCTCATGCCCGCCACCGAGACCCTGCGCCTCGATGATCTGCTGGCACGAGCAGCCGGCGGTGTCCTCGATGTTGTAGCTGCGATTCGGACCCTTGCCCTTACGCTTGACCGGCGTGTCAAACACGGCGTCGCCGTCGATCAGCGCCCAGTGGTTGGGGTTCAGCTGCACCGTCGGCACGCCTTCGGGAATTATTGTGTCGGGGCAGTTATCGTCGTAGTCGAGCACACCGTCACCGTCACCGTCGCCGTCACCGTCACCGACGCCGTCACCGTCGACGTCAGCATCAGCATCATAGTGCGGTCCCAGCCAGGCCAGGGCTTGCTCGAGAAGCCGGTCGCCCGGCCCGGACCTGAGTCCTGATTGGATCGAGGGATACTTGCTCACCGAGCCGAGGTGAGGGGCGCCCAGATAGACCGACCGGCCATTCCCTGTTCCTATGTCCTCCCTGTAAATCAGAGCATTCGCGGGTCCGGAGAACTGCTTATCAGGTGCTCCCAAGGATACGTCGCCAGGCTGAAGAGGATGTCTGTTGTATTCCAGGCAACAGCCGTCCCCGTACCCGTAAGAGACAGAATCTGGCAAGCCCTCCGTTATTGGATGGTTGAGATCCGTCAGGACAATCGTTGTACCAGGGGAAAAAAACGAAAAGAAAAACGAATAAGCATTGTCAAGATCCCCGGGCACAAACGTGTCCAGGATCGCTGCAGGCGCCGCGTTGTCAAGACCGGCAGAGAAAGAGTTATATTGGCCCCACCCCGTCATGAGCACCCCTCCACCCCCTTCGACGAAATCTTTTAGGGCGTTCGCCATAGCCATGCTCCATATCGGGTCATTGCCTAACCCGGATCCACCAAGGACGACGACATCATAGCTTGCCAGCTCAATAGCAGTATCAACTCCTGAAGGATCAACAAGTGTGGCCGTGAAGTCGAAGAAGGTGTCGTCGTTCAGTTGAGCGACGACTGCCGCCCCGCCCCCGAGGCCACCCCCGGCCGTTTCCACAACCGCGACATCTATCGCCTGGGCATTGAAGGCCGGGACAACAAACAACAGGCACAGTAACGATGTTTTAAATTCACTGCGGAAACCATAGTCTTTTAATTTGCTGAGAACATTCATGGCTTACCTCAGGTCATTGCAAAGGGCGCTTCTAGAATTGTAGAAGCGTCACCGCTTGCGAAATAAGGAGTACGTACGCCGTTGCACTTGCCGATAGAACTCGTCGAACGGACACGTCGGGAAATTCAGTAATATATTACTGTTGAGTAAGATACCTTTATCGAGACTTGAATGCGTTGATGCGAATCACGATTTAGTGCATTCGATCAACGACGATATTTTGTCTACTAATGCGGTTTGTCGAGAGCTATCTTCGGATCGAAAGCAGGTCTTTTGTTTTTATTTTCGTGGCAATCAAATTGCTACATAAACAGCCTGCATTTGCTGCATGCAATGAGCTTCTGAAGAGCCCATGAGCAGGCTATTCTCGGGCCGCGCTCACCATAATCCACAGCGAAGCCCTGTTGGTTGATGAGAAACCGGCTAATCAGGTTTGGATGGCCTGGGATGGTGATGACATAACGGTTTGTTCGGCATGGTGGCAAATGCCAATTCTGCTATTTTTACGTCATTAGTTCCTAATTTGGAGGCAATTATGGTAACGAGGAAATTCCTGTCAGCAGCGTCAATTATCTTTGCGCTAACCCTTCTGACTAGCACCACCAGCGACTGGGATGATTACGTCGCACTGGCTGTTTCGGACTGGTCTGCGTCCGTAACCGTATTCATGCGCGTTGGTCTGGCAGCGGTAGGCCGATAACCGAGAGCAATTGATCAATGCTCGGTCTGGTTGCGTAGTCAATGGGCGCATGCGAGAAAAGCACTCGCCCTTGCTGATCAACAATAAACGCTGACGCCACAGCAACTTTGTTATGTTCCTGCCCGCTCCAGTCTCTCAGGAAAAGACCCTTGCTTTTGTACGACTCTAATCTCTCGTCATCAACTTGAAGGACGACGTTGAACGCTTCGTGCGCAATCAATTTCGGGTCGCTTAATACAGGAAACGGAATGTCGAACTGAGCACCCGTCATCGTTGCCTTATCTGCCGTATCAGCGCTAATGGCGATGACCTGCAGACCAGCAGCCTTTAGTTGATCGTGTTCCTCCGCGAGCTCTCTCAACTGAAAATTGCAAAACGGGCACCAGCCACCACGGTAAAAAATGACCAGTGCGGGCTGTTTACTCCAGGCTTGCCAGATTTGATATGGCTCACCGTCAATGTCCGCAATCTCGACAGAATCGAGCTTATGGCCGACCGGCAAACCTTTCTGATTTTCGTTTATGCCGAGCGCCTCCTCGGCAACGGCCAGGTACTGTCTGGGCCCGCCCAGGCTCACAGAACTTTCCTTTGAGAAATCATTGCTCTGTATCTAATGGGACTATGTTCAACGAGTCAATAATGCCAGTGTTCGGTTAACACAGGTTCCTAGCAACAGTTGCTTTTTGGTGTAGAGAAGACAGTGGCGAGTCCGCCGCCTTCAGTCCGCAGGTTGGTTGTCTGACCTTGGTAAAGCCTGGCTGAGAGCTGTTGAATATTGCCGTTGTAGGTTACGCAGCGAATGTCGAGTTTTAGTGACTGTTTTTCACCATTGATCATGAGTTGTCGTTCGCTGGGTGGGACGATAGCTTGGGCGACGTAATCGGCGTGGGTGATGTTTTCCCAAACCCGCCGCGTGAGCTTGGCACCGCGATACGCACCGCGGCTACCGTATCCGGTAGCGGGCTTGAAAAAGAGTTGTTTCCGATTTGTCCAGAGAAGATCGGCATTGTCTTGTGTGACGGCAACTGTGGTTGGCAATGAGTGGCCTAATGCAACGATGGCTTCCTCCGCCACGCCAAACTCCCTGAGTCGATTTGAGTCTGATAACAGTGGCAGGTTGCGTTTGTCTGCATAGAGAGCGTAGACGTATGGAGAAGGGGTGAATACAGCCACACCTTTCTGATAGGCCTCCGCCAGGCAAGCGGATTCAGGTGTTAGCAAATAAAAGTCAGTGAGGCGGTTATACACCAGGTCGATCTTCTGCTCACCCAACCACAGTGCGTTCTCTCTTATGGTGAAGTCCTTGGGGTCGGCGACCATTGCTTCAATACCATGTCGTTCAAAGAGTGATTGAAAGAGCAAAAACTCGGGGTACAAAAACTGTGCTGATGGCTCGTTGTCAACGATGGCGATTGTTTGCAGGCTTTTGTCTGGGCGCTGTAATTGCCACTCTTCTATGAACATTGCGATCAGTTCGTTTTCGGCATCTGCAAAATTGGTTCTTCCGTCAAAGAAGGTGATCAGCTCGTCACAACAGGCTTGTTGGGCCGTAGCCAAATAAAGATTCAGCAATACCCCGCCGGCATTGGTGTTGATTTCGATCAGCTGGGGACCATCTGCCCCAAGGTGAAAATCGTAGCCAAAAAAGGTACCTCGTGGCCCAAAGTCCTGGCGGGCGGTAGCGGGGGCAACGGCCAGCACTGCGTCACGATAGGCACTATTGTGGGTTACTGTCTCTACAGCGCGAATAAGCTGCTCCATCTTTTGGAGGTGTCCCTGCCATAAGAAAACAGGCGAGTCTGCGAACAGATGGCTGTGTGTATCCAGGAGCTGTTCCGGCAGACCTGAGTCTCGGAGATGTGCTTCCAGACTATTGTGAAGTATCTCTTTGTTTACGGCGATACAGTAACAATCCCTGTTCAGGGCTTCTGCAAGTTGGCTTCCTATCGGAGCTGTGTCTGCCATTACTTCCTCACTAAGCCGCCATATGCATATGATGATCGCAGCCGAATACGTAATGACATATTGGAATGATGTCGTGAAACGTGCAGGACGCGGCAAAGAAAATCACGATAAAAGCCAGCGAGAAAATGATCGCTCGGTGGTGTGTCTCCATCAATGCATTGATTGTGCTCATATCCTAACTCCTGGTCAGCCGATCATTCATATGCGCCATCCTGTCGTGGCGCACAATCGGGAATTACCCTTACAAGGTCCTTCGGACGGAACGTCGGGCAGACGACAAGGAAAATGGATGGTATTTATCAACCTTAGCGCGGTCAGGCATGCAAATTGACACGCCCGTACACTGAGTCGCGCATTCCCATCTTGGACATGACGATCTGCCATAGCAGCAAATCCTCAACATCGAACGCCGCTTTGCAGGAGAGCAAATAGTAGTTCCACATCCGCCGGAATTTTTCGTCAAATATTCGTTCCGATTTCAGTGCTTTAATCGTCTCCCAGTTGCGCTCAAAGTTACTTTGCCAGGCACTCAGCGTCTTCGAATAGTAGTGGCCGTAATTCTCCCAGTCGTGGACAACGAACAGTCCACGGATCGATCGCGCCAGCTGCAACATCGAAGGCGCCATGGAATTTCGAAATATATGTTTTTCTATCCATGGGTTGGCCACAGCCGTTTCTTCGCTATTGCCGATCGTATGCAGCAGGAACAGACCGTCATCATCAAGCAATCGATAAACAACGTCCATCAACTTGGCGTAATTCTTGTATCCGACATGTTCGATCATGCCGCAGACCAGGATCTTGTCGAACCGTTTATCAAATCTCTCTGGTAGTTCCCGGTAATCACACAAAACAATGTCGACCGGAAGTCCTGAAGTAAATTTTCGTGCGTACTCGGCCTGTTCTTTGGACAGGGTGACTCCAGTGACCTGGCAGCCACGGGTGCTCGCCGCGTACTTGGCGAAGCCACCCCAGCCACAGCCAATGTCCAGAACGCGGTCGGTAGCCTGCAACTCGAGCTTCTCACAGGTAATCTCAAGCTTATTGATTTCGGCCTGCTCGAGATCCTCGGTGCCGTCAAAAAAGCAACAGGTATATTGGTTGTACGGACCCAGGAACTGCTCGTACATCCGATAATCAAGGTCGTAGTGTTCCTCCGCCACTGCAGTGGCGCGCTTCGTGCTCTGCAAATTGGAGAGTTGTGCGCGTAATGCCAATACCATGCGATTCACTCTAGATATCTGACTGTTTCGCAAACCGGCGGCGATGATACGTCCAAACAGGCCATCAAGGGATGCAACATCCCAGTCCCGGTCGATATAGGATTCGCCCAGGCCGAGCGCTCCGCGCGCGGCGCGCCGATAGAACCGGTCCCTAAGCACCTGAATGTCCCACGGTTTTTCACCGTTGATGGAAACGCCCGCCCGGGCCAGCGTATTAGTCACAATGCGTTTAAATGACATGGTTGCTCCGCAAGCAAATTCTGATGGTCTGCGTGTTGCGTGGTTGGTGAAGCCGTGACAATCCGTCACCATCTCTAGGCGGGTTCGGCTGCACCGCTGTTGCTGGTAACCTAATTATAGTAGCTGCGTAGCGGATCGGTAGCGGGACACCTACGCATTTCTCCGAATTGACGCTATCTCCTTATTACTGCATAAATCTCGGCCAGCGCCGGTAACGAATAGATAGGGGGTCGAACGAAAGGGAGAAGCCGATGCAAATCACA